>Ga0115564_10000105_pt1 | contig 83808 bp, 90 predicted proteins | sample COGITO_mtgs_1105_7_FD_88680 | JGI IMG/M metagenome (GOLD analysis project Ga0115564, IMG submission 88680) | Pelagic marine microbial communities from North Sea - COGITO_mtgs_110523 | ecosystem: Environmental > Aquatic > Marine > Epipelagic | place: Germany:Helgoland, sampling site Kabeltonne...
GGCAAAGGCATTCGTTACAAAGGCGAGTTTATCTTCCGTAAGGAAGGCAAGAAGAAGTAAGGACCAGTCAAATGGCAAATAGCAAAAGAACACTGTTTCTGAAGCGCCGTCTGCGCGTCCGGAACAAACTACGCCGCAGCAACGCGGGACGCATGCGTCTCTCCGTTCATCGCAGCAACAAAAACATCAGCGCTCAGGTGATTGATGATGTGAATGGCGTAACACTCGCCTCGGCTTCCTCTTTGGAGAAGTCTTTGGGTGTTATCGGCAAGAACAATGTTGAAGCAGCAACTAAGGTTGGTGCCGCGATCGCTGAGCGCGCAAAGAAAGCTGGCGTGGAAGAAGTTTACTTCGACCGTGGCGGCTTCCTCTTCCACGGTAAGGTCAAGGCAGTTGCTGAAGCCGCACGTGAAGGTGGTTTGAAGATCTAAGTCAAACGAGAGAGGCGTGTCAGAAGTGGCGCGCCTTTCCGATGATCCGGGGGTGCATAACCCACTAGGATTGAACGAAATTTAGGTGCCGAACGCGCCACTCATGAAAGGACTGCTCCACATGGCAGAACGTGACAACCGCCGTGGCAATCGCCGCGATGAAACACCGGAATTTGCGGATCGCTTGGTTGCGATCAACCGCGTTTCCAAAACCGTTAAGGGTGGTAAGCGCTTTGGCTTCGCCGCACTCGTCGTTGTTGGTGATCAAAAAGGTCGCGTAGGCTTCGGCAAAGGTAAAGCGAAAGAAGTCCCAGAGGCTATTCGCAAAGCGACGGAGCAAGCGAAGCGTCAAATGATTCGCGTAGCTCTTCGTGAAGGCCGCACGTTGCACCACGATGTCGAGGGCCGTCACGGCGCAGGCAAAGTTGTGATGCGCACAGCTCCACAGGGTACTGGTATCATTGCCGGTGGTCCTATGCGTGCCGTGTTCGAGATGCTTGGCGTACAGGACGTTGTTGCGAAGTCCATCGGTTCTCAGAACCCGTACAACATGATCCGTGCGACCATGGACGGTCTGAAGAAAGAAAGCAGTCCACGCTCTGTTGCTCAGCGTCGTGGCAAGAAAGTTGCTGACATTCTCAAGAAGGACGACGCACCTGCTGCGGCCGCTCCTGAAGCAGCTGACGCGTAAGGAGACCTGACAGATGGCTAAAACAATCGTTGTAAAGCAGATCGGTTCCCCGATCCGCCGCCCAGAAAAGCAGCGCCAGACACTTATCGGTCTTGGCTTGAACAAGATGCACAAAACACGTGAGCTTGAAGACACGCCTGCAGTACGCGGCATGGTCAACAAGATTTCTCACATGGTTGAGATCATCGAAGAAAAAGGCTGAATGTAGCCCAGTTGCCTTGCGTGCTTAGCACCAAAGGCCACCAGATCGAGCGCCCTTGGAGAGATCCAAGGGCGCTTTTTCATTGGGACCTGCGGTTTCGACTAATGCCCGACAAATTTTCTCAATACTGCAAAAGCGCTACCCCTCCCGCATCACACGGTGCGAGGAGATCCTAAATGAACCAGACTAGACGTTCGTTTTTAAAAGCCACAGGCGCCAGTGCAGGGATCACTGTTCTGTCGTTCACCGCACTCGCGGACGGGTACAGCAACAACAGCTTCAAAACAGAAACGCGCGAGGTCAAGGTCCAAGCCATTCGCCACGCCTTCATCATCAAGGAAACGCCAGCGGGTGTGATCCAGTCTGGGAACCTTCGCTCTAAGCTAGCAAGCTTGCCGCGGATCTGATCGTGATGACGCATGAGCATGGTGATCAATTCAACGCGGATACTCCGGCTGCACTGGTCGGCGATGCAGCCATTGTGAAAAATCGGCGGTTGGTAAGGCTAGGAACTGCGCGCACTAGCGCTCCGCTCAGCAAATGAGCTGGCGGAGGGCTTGATCATCATAGGCTAAACGGTGTGGCAGGCCTACCGAGAACGTATCTGCTGATCGCCCACAAAGCGTGGCTTTGTACTTGGTTTTAAAACCTGTGCATCCTGACCGGAATGTTTACCGTTGTTGTTAAACAGGATGGGATCATGGATCGTGCCGTTCTTGAGCTCGGGGGTGTTTTAGCTGATCTAGGGTTAAGCACAGGCAAACAGGGCGTGCGTTGCCCGACGTGTCAAAAGTAGCTCCCCCTTGCACCGCCGCGCGTCACCTCGCATATCATGGACCTCAGACAAATGAGGTGACCCATGTTCCGCGCTTTGATCCTATCCCTGTTTCTATCGGCACCTATCGCTGCCGCCGCGCAAAGCACTGTCCCTACCAGCCAAGCGCAGATTTCCCTCAGCTTCGCGCCTTTGGTGCATGACGCGGCACCTGCCGTGGTCAACATTTACGCCAAACGCATTGTAGAGATGCGGGTCAGTCCGTTTGCGTCCGATCCTTTCTTCAAGAACTTCTTTGGTGATCTCGGCCCCGCGCGGCCACGCGTGCAAAACTCTCTTGGCTCTGGCGTGATCCTGTCGCGTGATGGCTTTATGGTGTCGAACTATCACGTGGTGGGCGGCGCGAGCGACATTCGCGTGGTCCTAAAAGACCGCCGCGAATTCTCTGCCGAGGTGTTGCTTGGCGATAAGGCTAGCGATCTAGCGATCCTACGGCTCAAAGACGCGGAAGAGCTGCCGTTTTTACCCTTACGCGACAGCAACACGGTCGAAGTGGGCGAACTCACTTTGGCCATAGGCAATCCTTTTGGTGTCGGTCAAACAGTGTCAAGCGGGATCATTTCTGGCCTCGCGCGCTCTGGCGCGGTGACGGGCAATGAGCGCGGCTATTTCATCCAAACCGACGCGCCAATCAATCCGGGCAATTCGGGGGGCGCATTGATCGGGATGGATGGCGCGTTGATTGGCGTGAACACCGCGATTGTCACGCGCTCTGGCGGCTCCAACGGGATCGGTTTTGCGATCCCTGCGGCGTTGGTCGATCAATTCGTGACCCAAGCCCGCGCGGGCAAAACCCGTTTTAGGCGCCCTTGGGCTGGCATGGGCGGGCAAACGGTGGACGCGGATTTGGCTAACTCCCTTGGATTGGAGCGCGCAGGGGGCATGGCGATCACCCAAGTGCAGGAAGGCAGTCCGTTTGCTGCTGTAGGTCTGGGGGTCGGCGATGTCATCGTCGCAGCAGGTGGGCGTGAGGTGAATTCACCCTCCGAAATGCTGTATTATATGACTGTTGCAGGCATAGGCGCTGAAATCGACGTGCGCGCTATTCGCGAGGGCCGCGTGGCGGAGTATACCGTCGCGATGATTGGCCCACCGGATTTGCCACCGCGCGATGACCTGACCTTGGGCGAGCGCGATGTTTTACAAGGCATGAAAGTGGCGAATGTGAATCCCGCCGTATTATCCGAATACCAGCTGCCAATTCTGCCCGAAGGTGTCGTCGTGCTGGAGACTGGCCCCATCGCGCCGCGTGTTGGCGTGCAGCGCGGCGACATATTGCGAGAGATTGATGGACGCAAAATCACCGCGCCCTCGGACGTAGTGCAAGCGTTGAGCACGGGAAGACGATCCGTTTCGCTCGTTGTGGAAAGGGGCGGGCAGCTCGTGCTGCTACGCTTTAGGTTGTGAGCGGTGGTTGATCTCTTTGATACAGGCGCTGCTAGAGAGCCGCAAAAGGGGCTACGCCCGCTTGCAGATCGTTTGCGTCCGCAATCCTTGGCCGAGGTGATTGGCCAAAAGCAGGTTCTGGGCGAAGGCGCACCGCTGGAAGTGATGCTGTCCTCAGGCTCGCTCTCGTCAATTGTTTTTTGGGGACCGCCGGGCGTTGGCAAGACGACGATTGCGCGTTTGTTAGCCGATGAAACCGAGCTGCATTTCGTGCAAATTAGCGCGATTTTTACGGGCATGCCCGATCTGCGAAAAGTATTTGAGGGCGCGAAGATCCGCCGCCAGAACGGGCAAGGCACGCTTTTGTTCGTTGATGAAATCCACCGTTTCAACAAGGCCCAGCAAGACGGGTTCTTGCCGCATATGGAGGATGGCACGATCCTGTTGGTTGGGGCAACCACGGAGAACCCGTCGTTCGAGTTGAATTCAGCCGTGTTGTCGCGTGCGCAGGTTCTCGTGCTCGAGCGGCTCGACCTTGCGGATCTGGAACGTATGGCGCAGCGCGCGGAGCAGGAGTTGGACAAAGAGCTGCCCCTTAATGGTCCTGCACGCGAAGCCTTGTTGGAGATGGCGGACGGCGATGGGCGGGCTTTGCTCAATTTGATTGAGCAGGTCGCGGCTTGGAAGACGGATAGCAAGCTGACACCGCCAGAGCTGAGCAAACGTTTGCAAAAGCGCGCGGCGCAGTATGATAAATCCGGTGATGCGCATTACAATCTGATCTCTGCCTTGCATAAATCGGTGCGTGGCTCGGATCCTGATGCAGCGCTGTATTGGTTTGCACGTATGCTGGAAGGTGGGGAAGACCCACGTTTCTTGGCGCGGCGTTTGGTGCGTATGGCGGTTGAAGATATTGGCTTGGCCGATCCACAAGCGCAGGCCGTGTGTTTGCAAAGTTGGCAAACATATGAGCGTTTAGGCTCGCCCGAAGGCGAATTGGCATTGTCCCAGGCGCTGATTTATCTCGCGCTCGCGCCAAAATCGAATGCGAATTATGTGGCCTATAAGGCCGCGCGCAACGTGGCTAAGGCGACGGGATCCAAGCTACCACCAAAGCATATTTTGAATGCGCCGACGGATTTGATGACGGATCTGGGCTATGGCACGGATTATGCTTATGACCATGATGCAGAGGACGGGTTTTCGGGGCAGAACTATTTCCCAGAGGGGATGGAGCGACCGGCGATGTATGCGCCTGTGGAGCGCGGGTTTGAACGTGAATTGAAAAAGCGCGTGGAGTATTTTGCAAAACTCCGTGCGCAACGGGGTGGGTAAGCGATTTTTCTAAAAAATCGGGGCGCCGCGCTTGGGACCGCTAACTTGACTCTGGAGCGCGTGCGCGCGACATGGCTGCGATGTTACTCAATGTTTCCCTTGTGGCCCTCGGTGGCGCGATCGGCTCTAGCCTGCGATATTTGTTTGGATATGCGGTGAGCAAAACGCTTCCTATGAGTTTTCCGCTCGGGATTTTGCCTGTGAACATCATCGGCTCGTTCTTGATGGGCCTATTCGTGGTCGCCGCGCATCATAAGGACTATACGCAGGCCAACCTGTTTGTGATGACGGGGCTTTTGGGTGGTTTTACGACGTTTTCCGCATTCTCGCTGGAGAGCGTCACATTGCTAGAGCGCGGTGCATTTGGCCAAGCAACGCTTTATATCGGGCTCTCTGTGGGTCTGTCGATTTTAGGATTGATGGTGGGTCTTGCCATCGCGAGAGGGTTATGGGCATGAGCCGCGTTCAAACGATTATCATTGAAGAAGATGACGGCGACCAGCGCCTTGACCGTTTTTTGAAGCGCAAGTTTCCGCAAGTCACACAAGGCATGATCGAGAAAATGTGCCGTAAGGGTGAGCTGCGTCTGGACGCGGGCCGCGTAAAGGCCAATTCGCGTGTGGAAACTGGGATGCAACTGCGTATCCCCCCGCTACCCGATAGTGCTGCGCCTAAGCATGCGGCGCCTAGCAAAGTCAGTGCAGCGGATGCGAAATTCATTCGCTCTTGCGTGATTTACAAAGACGATCATGTGATTGCGTTGAATAAACCCGCTGGTCTGCCTGTGCAGGGCGGCACGGGGCACGCGCGGCATGTGGACGGGCTGCTGGATGCGCTGATGTATGATTTTGAGGAACGCCCGAAATTGGTGCATCGTCTGGACAAAGACACCTCTGGCGTATTGATCCTTGGACGCACGCGACGTGCGACGGCGGATCTGACGGCTTCGTTTCGGCATCGTAACACGCGCAAGATTTATTGGGCAGCGATTGCAGGGGTTCCAAACCCGCGCATGGGCACGATCAAGTATGGCTTAATGAAAGCCCCCGGTCACGGCGCGCGCGGCGAGGGGGAGAAGATGATCTGCATCCATCCGCGCGAGGTGGATCAGACCGATGGCGCGAAACGCGCTTTGACCGATTACGCGGTATTGGAGACTGCGGGGCAACGCACGTCGTGGTGTGCTTTGATCCCAATCACAGGCCGCACGCATCAGCTGCGCGCGCATATGTCTGAGATGGGGCATCCTGTTGTTGGCGATGGCAAATACGGCGGTTCCGGTCAGGAAAATCTGGGTGATGGTTGGGGATCGCAACTGGGTGGTGATATGAGCAAGAAGTTGCACCTGCATGCGCGCTCTTTGCAGATCGAACATCCAAGTACCAAAGCGACCTTGCATATTACAGCGCCTTTACCAGATCATATGCAGCGCACATGGGACACCTTCGCGTGGGATCCCAAAGAGGTGCCAGAAGATCCGTTTGAAGAGCTGATGTAATGCGCTTGCGAGGCGTTATTTTCGATGTGGATGGAACGCTTGTCGACAGCCAAGCGGATATTCTAGCCGCAATGGCAGGGGCGTTTGAGGCCGAAGGGCTGCAAGCGCCAAGTTGCGGCGCGGTTTTGGGCATAGTAGGATTATCGCTGGATGTAGCAATTCCGATGCTTGCGCCGACGCTTGATCACGGCGCCTGCACACGGATGGTTCAGGGCTATAAAGATGCCTACGTGGGGCTGCGCCGTTTGCAAGGGGCGGATGTTTCTTCACCGTTGTATGCGGGTGCGCGCGAGGCGTTATTGAGTTTAAAAGGGCAAGATGACGTCTTGCTCGGGGTGGCGACAGGCAAGTCACGGCGCGGTTTGGATAAGTTGATCGAGGCGCATGGGCTGGATGGAGTTTTCCTCACGAAGCAAGTGGCGGATGATCATCCGAGCAAGCCCGATCCTTCGATGATTTTGCAAGCGATGCGGGATTTGGGCGTTGAGGCTCGCGATACCGTTATGATCGGCGATACGAGTTTTGATATGGATATGGCAACCGGGGCGGGTGTGTCCTTCATCGGGGTCGCTTGGGGTTATCATGAGGTCGCGCGGCTGGCGGGAGCGGATGTCGTGATTGAAGATTTCGCGCAGCTTGAAGGCGCGCTTGAGACGGTGTGGAGCAAGACTGATGTCTGAGTGGAAAATGAAGCGGTTCTGGGAGGTCGCGGCGGCCGTCGAGGTTGAGGGTGGTTTTACTGTGTATTTGGACGGGCGCGCGATCAAAACACCAGGCAAAGCGAGCTTGATTGTGCCGACGCTTGTGATGGCTGAGTCGATGGCGTTGGAATGGGATGCGCAGGTCGAGGGAGTTAACCCCGAGACAATGCCAGTGACCAAATCTGCAAATTCGGCAGTTGATAAAGTTACGCCGCAGTTTGACGCGGTGGCGGACATGCTTGGGGAATACGCAGGGACAGATTTGCTGTGTTACCGCGCCAGCCAGCCCGCGGAATTGGTTGCGCGGCAAGCGGCTGCTTGGGATCCGTTGCTTGCCTGGTGCGCGCGGGTATTTGCAGCACCTCTTACACCAGTGAGCGGTGTGATGTTTGCCCCGCAACCCGAATTAAGTTTGCACATTTTGCGCGCTGTACTTAGTGATCTGACTGCGTTCGAGCTGACTGCGATGCATGATCTGATAACATTGCCGGGATCATTTGTAATCGGTCTGGCCGCGATGAAGAACTATGCTACTCCGGCAGAGTTATGGGAACTTTCGCGTCTTGATGAGCGCTATCAGCAAGAGCAGTGGGGCCTCGACGAAGAGGCGGAAGATATGGCGAGAATCAAGGGCGAGGCCTTCGAACACGCCCATGATTTCTTCCAAAAGAGCCGGAATTAGCGCCGTTTTTTGATCAATGGGTTAAAGATTACTACAGCGGGGCTTTACCTAGGGTCGCTGAGGGTTAATTCGTGGCTATTCTGCGTATGTTCCACTTGACGTTTATGGGGTGTTGCGGCCAAACTCTGCGACACTAAGGCGGGAAGTTCCTGTCTTTGGTATGAAACCCCACACCCACTCGTGGGAAGAACCATCCGCAAAGGATGGGTAATCAGGAAGAGGTAAAAATGAAAAAATCCGTATTTTTTGGTGCGTTGACTGTAGCTGCTTTGGCAGCTGGCGCAGCAGCGGCCGGTACGCTTGACGATGTTAAAGCGCGCGGCAAGCTGAACTGTGGCGTGACCACAGGTCTCGTTGGTTTCGCGGCACCAGATGCGAACGGCGAATGGCAAGGTTTCGACGTGGGCGTATGCCGCGCGGTCGCAGCTGCTGTTCTTGGCGACCCATCCGCGGTCGAGTTCGTTCCAACAACTGGTAAAACACGTTTCACAGCACTTGCTTCCGGCGAGATCGACATGCTGGCGCGTAACACAACATGGACGTTCTCTCGTGACGTTGACCTGAAGTTTGAATTCGTTGGCGTAAACTACTACGACGGTCAGGGCTTCATGGTTCCAAAAGCTTTGGGCGTTTCGTCCGCGAAAGAGCTTGATGGCGCGACAGTATGTATCCAAACTGGTACAACAACAGAGCTGAACTTGGCGGATTACTTCCGTACAAACAACATCTCTTATGAGCCAGTTCCAATCGAGACAAACGCTGAAGCACAGCCTTTGTACCTCGAAGGTGCTTGCGACGTTTACACAACAGACGCATCTGGTCTTGCGGCAACACGTGCCGCATTCGAGAACCCAGCTGATCACGTTGTTCTTCCAGAGATCATCTCTAAAGAGCCACTCGGCCCACTGGTCCGTCACGGCGATTCTGAGTGGGGCGACGTTGTTCGTTGGTCTTTGAACGCACTCATCGCAGCTGAAGAGCTGGGTGTGACATCTGCAAACATCGCAGACATGGCAGCAGCAGCTGGCAACAACCCAGAGATCAACCGTCTCTTGGGTACAGAAGGCACATTGGGCGAGATGCTCGGCCTTGACGCTGACTGGGCGAAGAAAGCTATCATGGCTGGCGGTAACTACGGCGAGATTTTCGAGAAGAACATTGGTGAGAACACGCCAATCGGTCTTGGTCGTGGTCTGAACGCTCAGTGGACAGACGGTGGTCTGCTCTACGTTCCACCATTCCGCTAAACCCGGATTGACTTAGGAAGGGCGCGGAACACTCCGCGCCCTTCTTTCTTTACGCTATTTTATTTTAGAAAAGTGGTCTTTGAGCCATGACCGGAGCAACCGGCAGGTTTCACCAAAGACAGTACACCAGGGAACAGTCTATGACGACTCTATCTGACCCTCCCAAGGGCGGATTTCGCTTATCTACGTTGATCAACGATACGCGTTACCGATCCTACACATTTCAATTCATTGTTCTGATCGCGCTGATCGCAGCCTTTGCCTATTTGGGAAGCAACTTGATTGCGAACCTTAAGGCGGCTGGTCTGAACATCTCGTATAACTTCTTGGGCGAGCCTGCGGGCTACGACATTAACCAGCGTTTGATCGAGTACACGTCACAATCCACGCACCTGCGTGCGGCGGTTGTTGGCATGTTGAATACATTGCTGGTTGCCGTAGTTGCCTGTTTGTTGGCAACAATTATCGGCGTTGTTGTGGGTGTTCTGCGCCTGAGTAACAATTGGATCGTCAACAAATTGATGGGCGTTTATGTGGAGATTTTCCGCAACGTGCCTGTGTTGATCTGGATCCTGATCATTATGGCGGTCTTCGTTGCGGTGCTCCCGCAGCCCCGCGAGTTTCGCGGCGATGATGCGACGGCGAGCATGTTCCTTGACCTCTTTGCCTTTACGGGTCGTGGTTTTTACTTCCCGCGCCCAACCTTCACGGCTGAATGGGCGGCGGGTTCAACGGGTTATCTGATCATCATTGGCTTGCTTATCGCTAGCTTCTTTGGGGCGCGAGCTTTGTCCAAGAATGCAACAGCTACGCAAGAGCGCACAGGCGATCGGCCAACTACATGGTATTACACCTTGGCAATCTGGTTGGTTCCAGTGTTGGTTGCTTGTGTCATTATGGGGCTATCGTGGGAAATTCCTGCGCTCAAAGGCTTCAACTTCAAGGGCGGCATCTATGCGCGTAACTCTTACATCGCGCTGACATTTGCCTTGTCTATCTACACGGCAGCTTTCATCGCGGAAAACGTGCGTGCGGGTATCTTGGCGATCTCGACTGGCCAGACAGAAGCGGCAGCGTCGCTGGGTCTGCGTCCAAGTCGCACGATGAACCTGGTGATCTTGCCGCAAGCTTTGCGCGTGATCATTCCGCCGCTGATTTCTCAGTACCTCAACATTACCAAGAACTCATCTTTGGCGATTGCTGTTGGCTATATGGATGTCACGGGTACGCTGGGTGGCATTACGCTGAACCAGACAGGTCGCGCGATTGAGACGGTTCTGCTGTTGATGGCCTTCTATTTGATCATCTCCCTCAGCATATCTGCGGTGATGAACGTCTATAACAATTCTGTAAAATTGAAGGAGCGGTAGGATGAGCGATACCAACACCACACCCGTCGCTTTCGTCCGCGACGCAATGTTGCAGGAGCAAACCCCGCCTGTCACAGCGGCGGGCCCGGTTACATGGATCAAGAAGAACCTGTTTGATGGCTGGTTCAACACGATCCTGACCTTGCTGGCGATTTACTTCATCTACATGATTGTCTCTGGCGCGTTCCCTTGGTTCTACAATGGCGTGTGGACGACTAATTCATTGGCCGAGTGCCGTGAAATCTTGCAGGGCAAAACGGGGGGCTGCTTCTCGGTCCTGACAGAACGTTGGCCACAACTTTTGTTCGGCTTTAAGTACCCGTCCGAGGAATACTGGCGTCCGACAATTGCGTTCTTCTTGCTGTTCTTTGCGGCGGCACCTGTGCTGTTTAACAAACTGCCGCGCAAGATGTTGATCATTACAGCGATCTTCCCATTCTTGGCCTTCTGGCTGATCTGGGGCGGTTCCTTGCTGGTGCCAGTGATGGTCGCGGTTGGTTTGATCATCGGCTATGTGGTCTTCACAAAGCTAGAATACCAAAGCTTCGCGATGGGTTTGATCGGCGGCATTGTGGCCACTTTGGTGGTCTGGGGCTTGATGGGTTACATCACGGATCCGCTCTCTGGCGTTCTTGCGCTTGAGCAAGTGCCATCACGCGATATGGGCGGGTTCATGTTGAACTTCATCCTTGGCGTGGTTTGCGTATCATTGTCCTTGCCATTGGGCATTCTACTTGCACTTGGTCGTCAATCGGACATGTTGATCATCAAATGGATCTGCGTTGTGTTCATCGAATTCATTCGCGGTGTTCCATTGATCACACTCTTGTTCGTGGCGAACGTGGTTCTGGGCTACTTCCTTCCACCGGGATCCAACTTTGATTTGATCCTGCGTGTGATCATTATGATCACCATGTTCTCAGCTGCCTATATCGCGGAAGTTGTGCGCGGTGGTTTGGCGGCTTTGCCAAAGGGGCAAGCAGAAGCAGCAGGCAGCCTTGGACTTGATTACGCGCAGTCCATGCGTCTGATCATCCTGCCACAAGCGCTCAAGATTTCCATTCCTGGGATCGTGAACGTGGCGGTGGGTCTGTTCAAGGATACGGTTCTGGTCTCGGTCATTTCGATGTTTGATTTGGTCGGTATGATCCGTGGCCCGATCCTCGCGTCTACAGAATGGAATGGTGTTTATTGGGAATTGTGGCTGGCAGCGGTCTTGTTCTTCTTCCCAATTTGCTACGGTATTTCACAATACTCACAATGGTTGGAGCGCCAGCTCGCAACCGGTCACCGATAAGAAGGGGCTGATAACATGGCCGAAGCACAAATGAAGGTGTCCGACGAGGTCGCCATTTCAATTGAAAACATGAACAAGTGGTACGGCACATTTCACGTGCTGCGCGACATTGATCTGACAGTAAACCGCGGCGAGCGGATCGTGATTTGTGGACCTTCTGGGTCTGGTAAATCCACGCTCATTCGCTGCATCAATGCGCTGGAAGAGCACCAGCAAGGTCGCATTGAAGTCGATGGCACGGTGTTGTCGTCTGACATCAAAAACATCGACAAGATCCGCTCAGAGGTTGGGATGTGTTTCCAGCACTTTAACCTTTTCCCGCATCTGTCTATCTTGGAGAACTGCACATTGGCCCCGATCTGGGTGCGTAAAACACCCAAGAAGGAAGCCGAAGAACTGGCGATGCATTTCCTTGAGAAGGTGAAAATTCCTGATCAGGCGTTGAAGTATCCTGGCCAATTGTCCGGTGGTCAGCAACAACGCGTGGCAATCGCACGATCCTTGTGCATGCAACCGCGGATCATGCTCTTTGACGAGCCGACGTCAGCGCTTGACCCTGAGATGATCAAAGAGGTGCTTGATACGATGATCGAGCTGGCCGAAGAGGGCATGACCATGCTCTGCGTAACGCATGAGATGGGCTTTGCGCGTCAGGTTGCGAACCGCGTGATCTTTATGGATCAGGGCCAGATTGTAGAGCAGAACGAGCCGGAAGCGTTCTTTAACAACCCGCAATCCGAACGTACGCAGTTGTTCTTGAGCCAGATTTTGGGTCACTAATATTATGCGTGACCCTGCGTGCTCAGCACACAGGGGTACTGAAGAAAAAGGGCAGGCCTTCGGGCCTGTCTTTTTTTGTTTGATTGGGGGCGCTGACCCCGCGGCTTTGCCGATCCCCCGCGGCATTTAGGGACCAAAGAAGCGGTTAGAGTAAGTCGTGCGGCGTCGTGAAATGTGCTGCGGTGTTCTGATGGAAGTGTAGTGCGCTCCAGTCCGCGATATCGCAGGTGAACACCGTGGTCGCGCCTGAAGGGTAGTCAAAAAAGCGCGGATTGTTTGGGGCTGTTTTTGCAAGGCGTTCCGCAAACTCGCCAATGCCTGGATTATGCGCGACGATCAGTAGCGTGTCTGCGTGTGCCCTTTGTACATGCTTCATCAACACATCCGAGGACGTCATATAGAGCGCGTCGTTTAGCGTGAGGGGTGTATCAAGAGCGAGGCGATCTGCGGTTTCTTGCGTGCGCGCGGCAGAGGAGCAGAGGATCTCATCGGGGATAAGTGCAGCTCGGCGCATCCAATCACCAAGCGCGGTTGCACCGTTTCGGCCGCGTTCGTTCAGGAGGCGGCATTTGTCTTCAACGGGTTCATCCCAGCTGGATTTGGCGTGTCGCATGACAATTAGGGTTTTGTTCATGAGGTTACTCTCCCAAAAAGGCGCGCATGTGGAAAGCGGATTGTTCGGGTCGGCGGCTAAAGGTTTGCGAGACAGGGCAGGCGCGGCGCGCGGCGCATCCTTGGGCGCGGCAGGATTTGCTGTCGGGGCCGAGTATGTGAACTTTGCAAGCCTCTACATCGTAGCTGGTTTCGCTGAGTGCGCCGACGGGACAGGCGGTTTCACAAGGTTTGGCGCAGGGGGTGCAGGGCGACGTTGCTGGCGCAGGGAGCGCTAGGTGTCCGTTGAGGCGGAGTGCGCCACGGTAGGAGGCGAAAAGCCCTGCGTTTTGATGCACCAACATGCCAACTGGCGAGGCCCAGCTTTCACCGCTCTCTAGCGCCCATGAGATGAAGGGCGGATAGGCCGGGCCGTCTGAGGGGAAATGTGTGGAGGCTTTGGAGTTGGTCGCAAGCTGGCTGATGATGCGTTTGGACCAGCGATCGAGCGGGTCTGATTGGCCATCTTGCGCTTCCGGGCTGGATTTGAAGACCTTCCAGAACTCTGGCTCTAAGGGGCCAAGAAGCAAGATGGTGTCTGTGCCTTCGTGCAAAGCGCCCAAGATTTCCAAATGCTGCGCGTTTGCGGCCTTGCGGATGTCCTCAATCACGGATGAGCGAACCTGCGCCGTGTTCTGTGTAGAGTTCCAGCAAGCATGCATTTGGCGCGCGCCCATCAAGGATGACGACAGCGCGCACGCCGCCTTCAATTGCGGTGAGTGCGGTTTCGGTTTTCGGGATCATGCCGCCCGCGATCGTGCCATCTGCCGTCAATGCGCGGATTTGGGCGGCGGTGAGTTCGGTGAGCACCTCGCCCGTGCCGTCTTTGACGCCTGCCACATCGGTGAGCAACAACAGGCGATCTGCCTTGAGACTGGCCGCAATCGCGCCTGCGGCTGTGTCGCCATTGACGTTGAACGTTTCACCGTTTCGACCTGTGCCTAAAGGCGCGATCACGGGGATGATATTGTCTTTCGCAAGGCCACGCAGGAAGTCGGGATTCATCTCCGAGGGCGTGCCAACAAAGCCGAGATCGGGATCGGTTTGATCACAGATCATCAGGTTCGCATCTTTGCCAGAGAGGCCAACAGCCTTGCCACCTTCCGCGTTGATCGCCTGCACAATACGTTTGTTCACACGGCCCGAAAGCACCATTTCAACGACTTCGACTGTTGCTGCGTCGGTCACGCGCTTGCCTTTCACGAACTCGGACTGAATGTCCAAACGTTCGAGCATCGCGTTAATCATCGGTCCGCCGCCATGCACGATCACTGGGTTCACGCCGACCTGCTGCATCAGCACGACATCGCGTGCAAAGCTTTCCATGCCAGCGTCACTGCCCATCGCATGACCGCCAAGTTTGATCACAACCGTCGCATCATCATAGCGCTGCAAAAGTGGGAGAGCATAGGAGAGCGTTTGCGCCGTGGCGATCCAATCGCGGTTCATATCTTGTTTCTTCATATTGGGACCTCTTAACCCTTGGTTAGCGCCCGCTTGGCACAGGGGCAAGGCAAAGTGGGATGTGAAAAATGTCATGATTTAAATTTTACCAGTTGATAAAAAAATTAAATCCTGCAAACCTGAGTGAAAGTGAATGTCACGAGGAGAAGTCCATGCCAGCAGATATGCTCGCTCAGGGGATACAAACAGGGCGGTTGAGTGCTGAACAGTACGATGCGAATTTTGCGGATTTGCATGCACCGCTGGATGATCATGAGGCTTTGGTGGCGGCGGATCGCTGTTACTTTTGTCATGACGCGCCCTGCATGACGGCCTGCCCCACGGATATAGACATCCCTTTGTTTATTCGCCAGATCGCCACGGGTACGTCGGATGCAGCGGCGAAAACGATCCTCACCCAGAATATTCTGGGCGGTATGTGCGCGCGGGTCTGTCCGACTGAAACGTTGTGTGAAGAGGTCTGTGTGCGCGAAGTGGCTGAGGGCAAGCCGGTTTTGATAGGCCAGCTTCAGCGCTATGCGACGGATGGTTTGATGGCCAAAGGCGTGCATCCCTTCGTGCGTGCTGAAACGACGGACAAACGTGTCGCGGTTGTCGGTGCGGGGCCAGCGGGACTGGCCTGCGCGCATCGCTTGGCGATGTTGGGCCATGATGTGACGCTATATGATGCGCGCGCGAAGGCTGGGGGGCTGAACGAATACGGCATTGCCGCGTATAAAAGCACCGATGAGTTTGCGGCCAAAGAGGTGGATTGGCTTTTGCAAATTGGCGGTATTGTCGTGAACCAAGGTGTCGCACTTGGATCTAATGTCAGCTTGGCGCAGCTCCAAAGCGATTTTGACGCTGTGTTTTTGGGCATGGGTCTTGGCGGTGTGAACGGGCTTGGCCTGGATGGAGACGACAAGGATGGCATCACGGATGCCGTTGATTTCATTGCGGAGCTTCGTCAAGCGAACGAATTGGGAGCCATGCCGATCGGGCGTGATGTCGTCGTGATCGGGGGCGGTATGACGGCGGTTGATGCGGCCGTGCAGGCGAAACTACTTGGAGCTTTAAACGTGACGCTGGTCTATCGCAGATCGCGCGCACGGATGAACGCGAGTGTGTATGAACAGGACTTGGCAGCCTCTAAGGGCGTGCGGATTATTACCAATGCGTCGCCTAACGCAGTGCATGGCAATGGCCCTGTGCGCGAGGTGGAGTTTGAATATACGGATGATGATCTAAAGCCTACGGGCCAGACCGTGCGTTTGATGGCAGATCAAGTATTTCGTGCGATTGGTCAGACTTTGCAAGGCGAGGGATTGCCCGACCTAGAGGGGCGCAAGATCAAAGTGTCGGACACTGGTGCAACCTCTGTTAAGGGGATTTGGGCCGGGGGCGATTGTGCGTTTGGGGGCGATGACTTGACGGTGACAGCTGTGGCTGAGGGTCGCGATGCGGCGATTGATATTAATGCGAACCTGATGGGAGGGGTAACCTGATGGTAGATCTCACAACGACGTTTATTGGCATCACAAGTCCGAACCCTTTCTGGCTCGCCTCGGCACCCCCGACGGACAAAGAATACAATGTGCGCCGTGCATTTGAAGCTGGATGGGGCGGGGTCGTTTGGAAGACGCTTGGCTCTGAAGGGCCGCCTGTGGTTAACGTGAACGGACCGCGATACGGTGCGATCTATGGCGCGGATCGTCGGTTACTGGGCTTGAATAATATCGAGCTGATCACGGATCGTGATCTGTTCACCAACCTTGAAGAGATCAAGCGCGTGAAGGCAGATTACCCGGATCGTGCGATTATCGTGTCGTTGATGGTACCCTGCGAGGAAGAGGCGTGGAAAGCGATTTTGCCGCTGGTGGAGGACACGGGTGCGGATGGAATCGAGCTGAATTTCGGCTGCCCCCATGGCATGAGCGAGCGCGGCATGGGCGCGGCTGTTGGCCAAGTGCCCGAGTATATCGAAATGGTTACGCGCTGGTGTAAGCGATATTATTCGAAGCCAGTGATCGTCAAACTGACGCCAAATATCACCGATGTGCGCAAACCTGCAGCGGCTGCGCGCGCAGGTGGCGCAGATGCCGTTAGTTTAATTAACACAATTAATTCAATTACTTCTGTGAACCTTGATAGCATGTCGCCAGAGCCGTCGATTGATGGAAAAGGCACCCACGGCGGTTATTGCGGCCCTGCGGTGAAACCGATTGCGATGAGCATGGTGTCCGAGATTGCGCGCGCAGAGGCAACCGCGGGCATGCCCATTTCAGGCATTGGCGGTGTGACCACATGGCGCGATGCGGCGGAGTTCATGGCGCTTGGCTGTGGCAATGTGCAGGTCTGCACGGCGGCGATGACTTATGGGTTCAAGATCGTTCAAGAGATGATTTCGGGCCTGAGCCAATGGATGGATGAGAAGGGCTATGAGAATACGACAGATTTCGTGGGTATGGCGGTGCCGAACACGACTGATTGGCAGTATCTAAACCTCAACTATATTGCGAAAGCTAAGATTGATCAGGACCTCTGTATCTCTTGCGGGCGCTGTTTTGCGGCATGCGAAGATACTTCGCATCAAGCGATTGCCATGTCCGAAGATCGCGTGTTCAGCGTGATTGATGCGGAATGCGTGGCCTGCAATTTATGCGTGAATGTTTGCCCTGTTGAGAATTGCATCACGATGGAGCAAATGCCTGTTGGCGCGGTTGATCCGCGCACGGATCGTGTGGTCGATAAGGATTATGCCAACTGGACGACACATCCGAATAATCCGTCGGCCACCGCGGCCGAGTAGAGTTTAAGACCCCGCTGTTCTCCCCAGCGGCACCCAGAGACCTCTGCCGGAGTGAGTGACGGCAGGGGTCTTTTTATCTCCAATTTTTGAGTATCATCTGCCCAATCCAAAGGAGTGCACTGCCAATGATCAAGATCGCATAAACTTCACCGCCCTGAAGATAGCGCATTGGCTGATCTTATTTGCAGGAGCATTCGATGAATCCAATTATTTATAACGTCGCGATCTCTATCGATTGCTGTATTTCTGGTCTTGATGGGACGTGTCTGATTTTGCCCATGCGCAGGAAGTTACGCTGTAGCTGGAAGCTGAAAAGACTTATGCTGACGGATATATGCTTCAGGAGTGATCGCTTAAGTAGCTTGGTTCGAGGGGGCGCTGCCCCCGCGCTGCGCGCTCCCCCGAAGTTTACTTAGAAAGATGAAGGGGGGCGTTACGCGCTAATTTGGGCGAGGAAGGCGTCGCGGAACCCGAGGAGTTCTTCGTGCCGCGCTGTTGCGAGGCGTTGGCCTTCGTTGGTTTGAAAGCCCTCCGCGAGGGTAAGGAGTTTAGTCTCAAAATGATCGATAGCAAAATTTCGATCGTCGAGTATGCGGTTTTGAGCGTGTGGATCATTTGGATCATAGAGCGCACTGCCCATGCGTCCCGCCACATAAAAACAACGCGCGACGCCAATGAGGCCGATGGCGTCAAGGCGATCTGCGTCTTGGAGGATCTTCGCTTCTAACGTTTCGGGTGGGATGTTGGCGGAGAAACTATGCGCCTCAATCGCGTGGCAGGTCCGGGCGATTTTGTCTGTGTGCCAGCCGAGGTCTTTGAGATGGATTTGCGCTTGTTTCGCCGCTTGTGTGGAGGCACTGGCGCGGTGCGGGCTGTCTTTCTCGACGCTCACGCAGTCATGGAGCAGCGTCGCGGCTGCGATGATGTCCAGCGTGCCTCCTTCGATAGTGGCAATCGCGTACGCATTGCGCCAGACGCGGGTGATGTGCGCGATGTCATGAGCCCCGTCTGATTCATTTGGGGTCGCAAAGGGCAACAGCGCCGTTGCGAGGCTTTCATTGGGGGCAAAAAGTGCGGAGTTCATGGGTTAAGCGTAGAGTCTTTCGATCTGCGCGTCATAGAGCTCAAACACTTTGTTGCGGCGCACTTTCATAGTGGCCGTGACTTCGCCATCATCGTGATCGAGCTCTTTCGAGAGCAAATGCACCTTCTTAATCTGCTCTACACGCGCGAGATTACCGTTCTGCCTTGCGATTTCTTTATCAATAAGTTCAATCACTTGCGGATTTTCTGCCAGAGAACGGAATGTCGTGTAAGCGATGCCTTTGCTTTCCGCCCATAGGCGCACGGGGTCCATGTCGATCTGCACCAAAGCTGTGACAAAGGGGCGCTTGTCGGCGACCACGATGCACTCTTTAATGAAGGGGGAGGCCTTCATGATATTCTCGATCAAGGAGGGCGACAGGTTCTTGCCTGCCGCGTTGATCATAATGTCTTTCTTGCGATCAATCAGGCTAATCGAGCCATCCGCGCAGGCCTCTGCCACATCACCGGTGTGCAACCAACCATCGACGATAGTTTCGGCGGTGGCGTCGGGGCGATTGTAGTAGCCCTTGAAGACGATCCCGCCCTTGACGAGGAGTTCACCGTCGTCTGTGATCTTATACTCAACGCTATCCACAAAGTGGCCCACGCGCCCCTCAGAGCAGCCCCAGTCCGGCTGGATCGTCGCGGCACCCGTCGTTTCGGACATGCCCCAAGCTTCACGAATGTTGATGCCGATGCCGCGCATGAAGCCCAGCAGATCCTCGGAAATCGGGGCGGCGGCAGAGATCGCAAATTTTACCCGTCCAAGCCCGAGGTAGGAGCGGATATGACGATAGACCGTCCAGTCCCAAAACGCGTTGGCGATCTTGTCGGACGTGCTCCACTCATCGCGCCGGATCGCACCGCGTCGTTCTGCTCGCTTCAAGGCATAGAGAGTAACGGGACCCTTAATCGTGCCAGCCGTGGCGGCTTGGATCGTGAGATCAGAACGCATCTTTTCCCAAATGCGCGGCACACCGAAGAAAATTTGTGGCGCAACTTCACGCAGGTCAATGATGATCGTGCGCAGGCTTTCACCGAAGTTCATCACCATTTTGCTCGCCAGTGCATTGGTCACTGTGACGTTCTGCTCGGCGATATGACATAGGGGTAAGTAGCTGAGAACATTGGTGCCTTCGGGATACTCGCCAAAAATATCTCGACTAAGTGCCGCCGCGACAGAGAGATTGTGATGACTGATCTCCGCAGCTTTTGGCAATCCGGTGGAGCCCGACGTAAAGACCATCATAGCTGTGTGCTCTGGGCTGATAGCGGACTTGCGTGCTTGCACATCTGTGTCTGCACCTGCCTCAAGGGCTGCACGGCCCATTGCGATCACCTCGTCGAAGGTTTTGAGGTTCAGCTCCGCCTCGCCATCAGTGCCCTTCGGGTTAAAGATGATCAACTGGCGCAGCTTTGGCAGTTTACCGCGCAGCTCAATAATCTTGTCGAGCTGCTCCTGGTCTTCAATGAATAGCATTGTGGTGTCAGACGAGCCTGCCAGATGTTCGATTTCCGGTGCGGGGGAGGTGGGGTACATCCCCGTCACCACGCCGCCCGCTGCATTGATGCCGAACTGCGCGAGCACCCATTCACGCCGGTTCTCGGACAGAATGCCAATGTGTTCGCCGTCTTGCATGCCAAGTTCCATCAGGCCCGCTGCGACTGCATGCATGATCTCTTCAAAGCCGGACCATGTGATCTCTTGCCAGATGCCGAAGTCCTTTTGGCGCATGGCGACGCGCGCGGGATCGCTTTGCGCATGTGCGGAGACGATTGAGACGTTGGAGCGGAAATCGGTCATAGGATTACCCTTAGCTCAGCCAGCGTTTGCGGCGTTTGTAATGTTTCACATCGCGGAAAGACTGACGATCCTCAGAGCCGTCCTCGGACACGCCGAGATAGAAGCTCTGGATGTCTTTGTCGTTCTTCAGGGTCTCGACATCGCCCTCCAGAACGATCTGCCCGCTCTCCATGATGTAGCCATAATCAGCCACGGAAAACGCGACCCCTGCGTTCTGTTCGACGACAAGGATGGAGGTGCCATCTTCTGTGTTTAAACGCCGGATCGTGTCGAAAATTTCTTTGACGATCTTGGGGGCAAGGCCCAGCGAGGGCTCGTCCATCAAAATCAACTTAGGCCGTGCAATCATCGCGCGTCCAAAGGCCAGCATCTGCTGCTCGCCACCAGAGAGGTATCCGGCTATCTGCTTGCGCCGCTCCTGTAATCTTGGGAAAAACGCGTAAATCTTGTCGAAATCCGCGTTAAAGCCACGGCCGTCCAACGCATAAGACGCCGCAATGAGATTATCCTCAACGGTCATTTCCGAAAAAATCCGCCGCCCCTCGCGCACATGAAACAGACCCTGTTTCACAAGCGCATCTGGCGCGATATTGCGAATGTTCTTGCCATCAAAATGGATGCGACCTTCGCCGACTTCACCATTTTCGAGCTTCAACAAATTTGAGGCCGCTTTCAAAGTCGTTGTCTTGCCCGCGCCATTGGTGCCAAGCAAAGTCACGATCTTTCCCTTAGGCACCTCAAGGGACAGGCCACGTAGGGCCTGCACGGTGTGATAATAACTCACCTCGATGTTTTCGATCGTCAGCATGCACGCGCACCCATCATCTTCTTTGGTCTTGAAATACCTTGGGGGTGCGGGGGACAGCCCCCGCGCCGGTTGGATGGCCCGTAAAGGCCATCCGAAAACTATTTAAGTGCTGAGCCAGTCAGACACAGGCGTGAACAGACCGGTATCCGGCGCGTATTCATAGACGCGACCCGTGCCAATCTTGTTATTGTTCATTGATACTGGCCCACCGAAGAAACCACCGCTGTCCCAATCGGAAATACCAGACAGGCTCTCAGCGACATTGTCTGCCGTCAGCTCTTTGCCAGCTTCAGCTGTGTCGCGAAGCGCCTTCATCGCCAGCTCCAAACCACACATCGCCTGAAGCGCCCACGTGGACATGTAGTTCTCTAGTGGCGTGCCCGCAAACATCGCTTTGGAAAGCGCTGCATATTGCTCATAGCGCGGCGCGTTTTCGCGGTCATAGAAGTAGCGATACGGCATCACACCTTGGTAACCTGCAAGGAACGGACCCGCTTCTTTGGTAATACGATCTGCGATCAGCTTTTCCATACCCCAGAAAGTGCCGTGGAACTGGATTGGCAGACCGAATTGACGCGCGCCACCGATAAGCTGTGGCCAAACGCCTGTCACGTAGCCTTGCAGGATGCAGTGCTCTGCGCCTGATTGCGCCAGCTTTGTAACGTGCGTTGGGATGTCCGCGCCTTGTGGTTTCGTTGCTTCTTCAAGAACGATCTCAAGGCCGAGTCTCTCAGCCGTCGCGCGGCCATGCTCCAAAGGATCGCGACCAAATTCCGTGTTGGAGTAGATGATCGCAATTTTAGACCCACCCGCCGCTTTGATGTTTTGCATCAAAATGTCGAACTGGTCCTGATACGTTGGGCCAGAGATATACTGGTATGGGTTCGTCTGAGGGTTCGCCAATTCAGACGCGAAAGAGGTCGACCCCATCAAGCGCGCGTTCTCGCCTTTCAACTCTGGTGCGATTAGTTTCATCGCACCTGTAGAATCTGCAAAATAGCCGACGCAGGCTTTGCCTTCTGTCGCCAAAACGCGTTGGTAATTGGCAAGTGTGCTCTGCGGCACGTAACCGGAATCCTCGGTTACAAAACGGATCGGCGTGCCTGCGATACCGCCTTCGTCGTTGAACATCTTTTGCGCTAAAGCAAAGGCCGGCGCGACCAACTGGCCCGCGGTCGCGAAAGGACCGGTCAGGGGCAAGGATGCGCCAAGTACATATTCTGCGGGCTGCGCTTTGAGGATCATTGGTGTGCCCACTACAGCCGTTGCGGCAGCACCCGTGGCAAGGAAAGTCCGTCTGTTCAGTGTCATAGTTTTATCTCCCAATAGTAGTGGCCTTTGATTTTATCCACGCGCAAACGGCCAACGGTTTGCAGAACGCAGTATTCGGTCAGTAATTTGATTGATGCCCAGTGGCTCTTTCAACAAGAAGAACACCAAAAGCAGGCCAAAGACAATTTCTTGCACGGGGCCAGTGTAACGCGCGAGTTCCAAACTGCCGCCTGTGGCCGCAGCCATACTGATCTTGATCAATTCGGGAACAAGCATCACGACGACCACGCCAAACAGTGGCCCAAGTGTACGCCCCATACCGCCAACGATTAGCGCGGCGACAAGTTCAAGCGACAGATCAAGGCCGAACTGTTCGGGCAGGATACGTGCAAAGAAATACGCTCCAAGTGCGCCGGACAAGCCGCAATAGCCTGCGGAAATCGCAAAGCTCATCAGCTTGTAACGCAGTAAGGAAATCCCCAAGATCTCGGCTGAATAGTCACGGTCTCGAATAGCGATGAAGGCGCGACCGACGCGTGTGCGAAACAGGTTTTGCGCAGCAAGCATTGTGCCAAGGGCAAGCGCTGTGATCAGCACATACATTTCGCGTTTGTTGTCCAGCTCCCAGCCCAGCAGGCTTGGCACAGGGGTGTCAATCCCCACAATGCCGCCCGTCCAGGGTGCGAAGAGGTCTTGTTCAATCAGGAATTTCACAATGAAACTGGCTGCGAGCGTGGCAACCGCAAGGTAAAGCCCTTTGACCCGCAAAGATGGCAGGCCAACGATTATGCCAGTGAGCGCAGAGACCGCGATGGCCATCGGCACTACAATGAACGGCAAGATACCAGTGGGCAAGCCACTGAACAGATTGCTAAAAATGACAGTGGAGTAGGCCCCGATGGCCACGAACGCGCCGTGCCCAAGGGAAACAAGGCCCGTGTAGCCCGTCAAAACGTTCACGCCGACCACAGCGATCAAAAGGATGCCCATCTTGCAGGCCATAAGGACGGAGTAATCATCCGCGAATAAGGGAAACAGCGCAAGCAGGATTATGCTGCCAAAGACAAACATCTGTTTGTTGCGATTGTTCAGAACTCGCTCGTCCGCGCCATATGTGGCCTTGAGATTGCCGTTGATCATATGCGTTCAACCTCTTTTTGACCCATTAATCCGTGTGGACGGAAGATGATGACGACCAATACAGCTACGTAAGGCACGATCTCGGCCCACTCACCGCCCATTTTCCATTGGGTCATCGCTTCCAGAACGCCGACCGCCATGGCCGCGATAAAGCAGCCCACATAGCTATCAAGTCCACCCATCAGCACGATTGCAAGCACCGAAAAGCCGAACAGGCCAAGGGAGGGTGAAATGCCGTTGCGCGTCGCAAGGATTGCTCCCGCGACAGCCCCTGTGGCAGAGGCGAGAACCCAAGCGCGCGAAAAGATCTTGGGCACAGAGATGCCCATGGAATAAGCGGTTGATTGATCCTCTGCCGTAGCACGGATCGCAACGCCACCTTTGGTGAATTTCACCATCGCGACGATGCTGCCAAAGATAATTAGCGCGATGATCATATTTACTATATCCGCGCCAAAGAGGAAGATCATCGAGCCGAACAGCTCAAACCGGATCGGTGTGTTTGGGGCGATATGGGGCACAAAGGCCGCATCTGCTGTCCATATCAGCGAGGCAGACCCCGAGAGGATCGAGATCAGGCCAACAGTGACCATGATCATCGCAAAAACCGATTGACCCATCAGAGGACGCATCAGCGTGCGCTCCACCACGCGGCCAAGGATCGCATTGCACACAACCGCGCCTATTAAACCACAGATGATGCGGGGCACATTTGCGGCCCAATCAAGAACAGCGCCGAGCAGGGAAAACATGCTCAATCCTTCGCGCATTTCCACCATCCAATCGGGCTTCCAAGAGGCTAGCCAGGCGGGTGCCCAGTCTTGTCCAGGAATGATCACGGCAAAGGTGAAATAGAAATACGCTCCGAACATGATCAGATAGCCATGCGCGAAGTTCACCACTTTGGTGGCCTTGTAGACCGACACTATGCCCACGGCGATCAGGGCGTAGATTGCTCCGCTCATCAGGCCGTTGATTGCGAATTGAATAAACTGTCCCATGTCCGCCCCTATGCCGCCGCGCCCAAGTAGGCTTCGATCACCGCCGGATTTTGCGAGACCTCCGCAGGTGTGCCTGACGCAATTTGCTGGCCAAAGTTCAACACGACGATGTGGCTGCAAATATCCATGACCATATGCATGTCATGTTCCACCAGCAGGATGGTGGTGCCAAATTGCTCCTGCACATCTAGGATAAAGCGTGCCATATCAGCGGTTTCTTCGCGATTCATGCCTGCGACTGGTTCATCCAGTAGTAAGACACGCGGTTTCATCGCCAGCGCGCGCGCAAGTTCAACGCGTTTCTGCAAACCGTAAGAGAGCATAGTGATTGGATATTTGCGAATGTGGTCGATTTCGAGGAAATCAATCACGCGTTCTTCGATGTCGCGGCGCAATTCCAATTCTTCGCGGCGTGCGGAGCCGAAATATTTGAATGAAGAGAAGAGGCCAGTGTTGAGACGCGTGTGCCCGCCAAGCTTGATATTATCGAGCACGGTCATGCCGCGAAACAGCGCGATATTTTGAAACGTGCGCGCCATGCCGAGAGACGCGCGTTTGTCCGGCGAAATGCCTGTGATGTCGCTGCCATCAAAGGTCACGGTGCCACGGTTGGGCGCGTAAAATCCTGAAATCGCGTTGAAAAGCGAAGTTTTACCCGCGCCATTTGGGCCGATCACGCCGGTAATCTCGCCCGCTTTGGCATCAAAGCTTACCCCTTGCAGCGCTTTGATGCCGCCAAAGGAAAGATATAAATCGGATATGCTCAGCATGGCTGATCGGACCTTTCGCTGTGCCAAATACGGGGTGCCGCTTTTCGCGATCTTGCCCAAGCAGCTCTCTATGTTGAGCGGCAACCTTAGCGTTCTGCGCAGGTCTGGCAATGCTCTTTGACGTGCTTGTACGTTACGTAAGGTTGCGGGGGAGATCATATGACGGATCTAAGGCCGTTCTCGTCCGCCACTTTATGCCAGGCTTTGGGACAGCGTCGATCATCGGTTGTATGGACTGCTCAACCAGAGGTACGGTCATTCAATAGCACGGAATAACCATGCTGAAATTGAAAAAACGTTTGGCCGCACAGGCGGCACGTGTCATGTCCATGGTGAAGTTTCCGCCCGCGCAGAGGATGCCGATATCAGGCTGATGCAGGTCCTCGAACAGCTCCATATCCATCATTACATCTGTGTTGCCGCTGAAATAGATCACCTTGCCTTCGTCCGCGATCATAAAGCCGCTTTCCATGCCCGCATACATCGGGCTATTCTCGAATTTATACGTGCTTAAATGCGCGATGGTAAGCATTGTGACGGCGACGCGGCCAAGCTGCACCGTGCCTCCCTTGTTAAAAGCTACGGTCTTGATGCCCATCTTGGCCTTCATGAAACCCATGTGATCGTAGCTGCCGACCGCGGGTAGATCGAGTTCCTTGGCGATCTCGAAGTCATCCGCGCCGTGATTGAAATGGCCGTGGCTGATCAACACATGTGTCGCATTTTTTATCGCATCTTGGCGACGCTCTGCAGGAAATACAGGGCAGCCGGTGAGCCACGGATCGACAAGAAGGATTTGATCTTCGATCTCGATACGAAAGCGGGAATTGCCAAGGGAAATGATTTGCACTGTGTTGCTTCTGTATATGCATGCTTGTTGGGGACGGGTGCAGGGTTTGAGTGTAAAGGGCAAGATGAAGCGTAAGATGCTCGGTTTATGCGAGGTTTATTTGTGTGGTGGCGGCGGCACCCTTGCGAGCGGCGCGCGTGGGCGCTAAACGCTAGCGCAACATGCTTTTGCGGAGACTTGCCTGATGTCAATTGATGAAAAAACTGCGGCGCGCGTGGCCAAATTGGCCCGTATCAAAGTAGAGCCTGAGGCATTGCCTGCTTTGGCCCAGGAATTCACCAATATTCTTGGCTTTATCGAGCAATTGAATGAGGTCGATGTTGAGGGTGTTGAGCCAATGACATCTGTGACGCCACAGCGTTTAAAACGCCGTGTGGATGTGGTGACGGATGGGGATCAACCTGAAAAAGTGCTCGAGAATGCGCCAGATGCGCGCGAAGGATTTTTCGCGGTTCCGAAGGTGGTTGAATAATGTCTGATCTTACAAAAATGACACTGGCAGGCGCGCGCGATGCGTTGCGGAAGGGTGAAACCACATCGGTTGAGTTGACCGGAACCTTTCTGAAAGAGATTGAGGGCGCGGGCGCGTTGAATGCGTTTGTGCATCACACGCCAGAGATCGCAATTGAGCAGGCCAAATCCGCAGATGAGCGGATTGCGCGCGGTGATGCGCCGGCTATGTGTGGTTTGCCCATTGGAATAAAGGACTTGTTCTGCACGAAAGGCGTGCCTTCGCAGGCAGCCTCTGCGATTTTGAACGGGTTCAAGCCTGAGTATGAAAGCACTGTCAGCCAAAACCTGTTTGATGTGGGCGCGGTGATGCTCGGTAAGTTGAACATGGACGAGTTCGCGATGGGCTCCTCGAACGAGACATCCGTATACGGCAACGCGGTGAACCCGTGGCGTCGCGGCGCTGATGACACGGATTTGACACCGGGCGGATCATCTGGCGGGTCTGCATCTGCGGTCGCGGCGGATTTGTGTTTGGCGGCGACAGGTACAGACACAGGCGGTTCCATCCGCCAGCCTGCAGCCTTCACAGGCATCACTGGGATCAAGCCGACCTATGGTCGGTGTTCACGCTGGGGCACGATCGCGTTTGCGTCTTCCTTGGATCAAGCAGGGCCGATGACCAAGGACGTGCGCGACGCGGCGATCATGCTCGAAGCCATGTGTTCGTATGACGAAAAAGACAGCACCAGCGCTGATCTGCCTGTACCGAATTTCGAGGCGATGCTTACGGGCGATATCAAGGGAAAGACCATTGGTATCCCTAAAGAATATCGTATGGACGGTATGCCTGACGAAATCGAAAAGCTTTGGGCGGACGGCACCGCGATGCTGAAAGATTCGGGCGCGAAGATCGTCGATATCTCGCTGCCGCACACGCAATACGCTTTGCCTGCGTACTATGTGATTGCGCCTGCGGAGGCGTCTTCGAACCTCGCGCGTTATGATGGGGTGCGCTATGGCCATCGTGCAACTTTGGAGGCGGGTGAGGGCATCACGGAGATGTATGAAAAGACCCGCGCAGAAGGCTTTGGCCCTGAAGTGCAGCGCCGTGTGATGGTCGGAACTTATGTGCTTAGTGCTGGTTTTTATGACGCTTATTACAATCGTGCGCGTCGCGTGCGAGCGCTTATAAAGAAAGACTTCGATGATGTGTTTGCTGCTGGCGTCGATGCAATCCTGACGCCTGCGACGCCGAGTTCGGCCTTTGGCATTGGCGAGATGAAAGACGCGGATCCCGTGCAAATGTATATGAATGACGTCTTTACCGTCACCGTGAACCTTGCGGGTTTGCCGGGCATTGCGGTTCCGACCGGTTTGGACAGCAAAGGTCTACCCCTCGCGCTGCAGTTGATTGGCAAGCCGTGGGAAGAGGGTGATTTGCTAAATACCGCCTACGCGCTGGAGCAGGCGGCGGGATTTGTAGCAAAACCCGCCAAGTGGTGGTAAGCTGTGCGAAAAGATAACATCGAGGCATTCTGTAATATGAAACGCATCCTTTTATCGCTCGCAACGCTGGGAGCACTTGCGGCCTGTAGTCCGACCATTCCTGACAGTGGCACGGGCGTGGGCTATGGCGATTACAAAAAAATCGAACAAAAGCAAGCGGCGCGCGATGCGGCGCTGAATGGGGGCGGGGCTTTGCCACCTCCTCAAGCGGTGAGTTCTGAAACGCTTGCACCTGCTGCGGCCTCCGGCATTGCGCAAGTGACAAATGCGGACGGTGCAGTTGATTCAAGTCCAACCAACGCAGCACCCGTTTTGCGCGCGGGTGGGATCAGTGCCGAGAATGATTTCAGCGCAGTTTCTGGCCAACGTTCTATCGAAGGCGACGCGGCGAAACGTGCGCAGAACCAACAAGAGTTCCAAGTGATCCAGCCGACAGCTTTGCCGACACGTCAGGGTAATGGCGGGCCGAATATTGTTGCCTTTGCGATTGCCGCGAAGAACGCCAAGGGCCAACGTGTCTATCGTCGCAACAGCTTTAACGCGGAGCGCAAATATCAGCGCGCGTGTTCTGGCTTTGCCTCGCAAGATCAAGCGCAGCAGGCGTTTATGGCGCAGGGCGGTCCGCAAAAGGATCGCAAGGGCATGGACCCTGATGGCGACGGATTTGCCTGCGCTTGGGATCCGGCACCGTTTCGCAATGCGGTCAGTGACTAAAGTCTGATGGGTGCGGTTCAACAGCGTCCATCCCCCAATTGTGGGCCGCGCAAGGGTGGCATTTGCAAACCTGATATGGTGGTGCTCCACTATACCGCAATGCAAAGCGCCGAGGATGCAATTTGCACATTGTGTAATCCTGAAAAGGAAGTCTCATCGCATTATGTGATTGGCCGCAATGGGGGTGTGACCCAACTGGTCGATGAAGCTGCGCGTGCCTGGCATGCTGGATCAGGGCGCTGGGCCGAGTGCGATGATATCAACTCACGCTCTATCGGGATTGAGCTGGATAACGACGGATTTTCCCCGTTTTCGGCTGAGTTGATGGATGCTTTGGAAGATCTGCTTGGTGGAATTTTGGCCCGTTGGGAGATCCCTGCTCATCATGTGATCGCGCATTCTGATTTGGCCCCTTTGCGTAAGTTTGATCCCGGCGGGCGGTTTGATTGGCGCCGTTTGGCGGTGCAGGACTTGTCTGTTTGGCCCACTCGGGGTGAGGATCTGCCTTTAACGGAAAGCTTAGCGGCGCTGGGGTATGGCGTGGCTGTGTTTGGTGTCGAGTCGTGCTTGAACGCGTTTCGCCAACGCTTTGCACCTTGGCGCGATGGAGCAGAGTCTATGGCGGATCGGCGGGATGCAGCTTCACTGGCGGCGCGATTCGCGGTTGACCCATGGGGTAGCGCAAGCTAGGCGCATCCTTGCGTACGGAAGGCTGGATGGCTGCTTGGACGGCGCTCCTTTCGGGGGGCTTGTCTGAGAGGAAAGTCCGGACTCCATGAAGTAACGGTGCCGGGTAACGCCCGGCCAGGGTAACCTGAGGGATAGCGCCACAGAGAAGAAACCGCCTTCGTTTCGGCGCGGGTAAGGGTGAAACGGTGCGGTAAGAGCGCACCGCGGGACGGGTAACCGGACCGGCACGGCAAGCCCCATCGGGAGCAATGCCAAATAGGGATGCCGCGTGGGTGTGATCGAGCAATCGATATCCTCGCAGGGACGCTTTAGCCTGAGGCATCCGGGTTGGCAGCTAGAGGGGCGCAGGTAACTGCGCCTTGAGATGAATGGTCATCTATTTGCACGTCGAGAGACGTGCATTGGACAAAATCCGGCTTATAGGCCCTCCGTACGCATATTTTTTCTGAACCAAAATTTCTGGAAAGCGAGAAAGAGGCATGTTTGACTTTGTATGTGACACAAAGAAAGTTGCGCGTTTTGCCTTTTGCTTGGGTGTCGGCTTCGCGGACGAAGCCGACTTTCATAGTGGGTGCATGAATGGCCGCTTATTTAAAGTAGCCACTGGTATTTTCTCAAACCGCTTGGTGCCGAACAGATCTCATTTGACTTACGTTGGCCTTGGCACAATGACAAAAGGATATCGCTCCCTAATTACAGCCTTCAAGGTCAAACCCATAGAAAGCCTGAGCAACGTCGCGGAACACTGAATTGTGTTGGTTTTCTGGAACAATCTCGAAGTAACTTTGCGCGAGCTTCGCATAGTCTGAATACAATTTATCGACAGGGAAGTTTGAGCCGAACATGCATCGTTCAGCACCAAATTGATCAAGGCAGCTGTCGACAATGGGCCGGATCGTAGCTGCGCTCCATGTGTGATCGAACATACCAAGTCCCGACAACTTACAACGGACTTGAGGCAATCTAGACAGATGGTGCAGCGTCTTGCTATAGGCCAATAAACCTGACGGGTTTCGCTTATGCGGCGAGCCCGCGTGGCATAGCGCGACGCGCGTATTTGGTGCGTCCTGCAACAGCTCCCCCAGTGCCGGCATTAATTCTGGAATAAGCTGAAGATCAAAGGTTAGGCCCCGTGCGCCGACTGCCCTTAAGCCATCCAAAAACGCGCCTGATTTCGTTAGCTCGTTTGTGCCTGTTTGCGCATCTTCCCCAGGAGCACGTCCAACGATTTGACGGACGCCTTTTACCGTAGAAAGTGTTCGAAATTTATCGAGTTGTTCTGCTAAATCTGGATGCGTTAAGTCGCAATAGACAACCTGTGCCATTGGCCAATTCGGATTTGCATCTGCGATTTTTTGGACCCATCTCGCCTCTTCCCAAGGATCAGCTGCCCCAACTTGAATATGGACCGAGCTGCTAAAGCCAAAAGGCGCGGCGTCTTCCTTAAACTCATCAATCAGGTAATTGCGTTGAATGGGCAACGGATCGCCAAAGAACCGTGTGACACCCTTTGCTTCGAGCCAAGGATAGGACACTGCATTTAGATCCCAAAGGTGATGATGCGCATCTATAAAACTCACTGCTGTGCTCCCTTTAGTCTGCCTAGAATGTCGATGCCTTGCTGGTTAAAGAAATGCAGCATATCAATGAAAACCCAATTTTCCTTGAGCTTGTCACCTTCGCGTCTGTAGATATCGATCACTCGGAATTCGCAGGATTTGTCGCTTGGTGGTAATCCCAAGTACCCGCCCGTTGCTTTGGCTTTAAAGTTTGGCCAACCGAAAAAGCCACCGTAATCCCCTTCTGCAATTCGGGCGATATGACCGGTGCCTGATCGGTCGCTTAGTCCAGCACGGAAAGGTCCCGAATGTTGCTGCGCATACCGCGCGATCGTATAGGTTGCGCCGATCCCAGCAGGCCCCCACCAAATCATATCATCGTGCCAACTTAGCGCGAGCTCTTCCTCAAGCGGCAGGTCGTTTTTCCATTGACCCAGATCGCTTATCATCTTGTGCATGACATCTAAGGTTTTTTGCCCCGCACTCGGGGCGGCATCCGCAAACAGCAAAGAATCATGTGGCATGGGTCCCGGTTGCACCAAATGCGCCGCCGCTTGATCAGGAAAAGGAGTATACCCCGCTTGGATCATGAAATGCGGGATGTCGAAATAAAACGCAGTCTCGGCGATTTTGCCCTCCACAACTTTGTGAAACTCGGCGTACCTCAGCATGATCATCTTGCCAGTTGGTTGAATGCCGAGCCACGGGTTATCAAACAAACCCATCAGATGCCCCATGGAACAGACCCAGATTGAACCGCCCTCATCAATTAAATTATCGCCTGCGAAAAATACATCCATGCGCCGTTGCATGTGCGTCACCGCGCGTCGAAACGGTTGCCAGAACACTTCTGAAACGGCTTGCGAATTTGTCTGCATATGGAACGGATGAAACCCACGCCAGATATAGTTGCAGGAGGTGCGGGCGTTCAAAATCGCAGTGATTCCCTCTCCCTCAGCCTTATCTAAAGCTCCATAGTATTCCCGGACCACTTGTTTTTCAGCTTGAAAGCCCAACGTCTCATCCCTTGTTTATCTAGGCTTTAAAAGGCCTTGTTGTTGGTCAAATCGCAAAATTGCATACGTTTGCAATATTAGCTTGCGTGCCCTTTTGATCAAAGTTTATCCTTTTTGCAAACGTATGCAAAATGGTCTTTGATCATTAGGGGGACTGCATGGCCGAAATCCAACTGCGCAATCTATCAAAGCGCTGGGGTTCTTTTGTTGGGGTACAAGACTTTAACCTCACAATTGCGGATCAAGAGTTCTTGGTGCTGCTTGGGCCGTCAGGCTGCGGCAAAACCACGACCATGCGCATGATTGCTGGGCTTGAGGATGTTACTGCTGGTGACATCATGATTGATGGCAAAAGGGTCAATGATCTGGACCCCAAGGACCGCGACGTTGCAATGGTGTTCCAATCCTATGCGCTTTACCCAAACATGAATGTTTACGAGAACATCCGCTTTCCGTTGAAGGTGCGAAAAATACCGGAAGCAGAACACAAAGAGCGCGTGATGAACGCCTCTGCGATGGTAGAGCTGGACGACTTCTTACATCGCAAACCTGCGGAGCTATCTGGTGGTCAGCGTCAGCGCGTTGCCTTGGCCCGCGCGATTGTGCGAGAGCCCAACGTGTTTTTGATGGATGAGCCACTTTCCAATCTGGATGCCAAGCTGCGTGTTTCCACACGTGCGCAGATCAAGAACCTTAGCCATGAACTAAAGGTCACAACGATTTACGTTACCCACGATCAGATCGAAGCCATGACATTGGCCGATCGGGTTGTCGTCATGAAAGACGGCGTGGTTCAGCAAGTCGGAAGCCCTACTGACATTTACGACCGCCCCTCGAATGCCTTTGTGGCCAGCTTTATTGGCTCTCCTGCAATGAACTTGATCGTCGGCCAAATGGCGGGCGGCAAATTCACCGGCGATAACATCAGTGTCGCAGGCCATGACGCCGCTGATGGTGCCGTTCAGCTTGGATTTCGGGCCGAGGATGCGTCGATCGTTGAGCAGGATGGCGAAATCCATGCTGCCGTATACGCAATGGAATTGCTTGGTGATGCGACAATGATCACCGTCAAAGTAAACGGAGAATTGGTTTCTGTAAAAGCAGCCAAGGATTATCGGGCGCAGATTGGCGAAATGGTTCGCATTTCTGTGCCACTTGAAATTTGCCATTTGTTTGATGCTCAGACAGGTGCGCGAATTGGGGATTAACCCCAAATCAAAGCCCCACAAAGGGGAGAAACCAAGATGCGGTCTTGCAAGGCGCATCTTAATGACAACTAGGGAGAAACAAATGTTTCTAAAGACAATTACAGCTGCCGGTGCATTCGCACTATTGGGCAGCACAGCCATGGCTGGCTGCGGCATAACCGCAGGCAACGTCAGCATTCTTTCTAACGATTTCCCAGCAATTCAAGCGGTAACCGCGGCGGCGTCCGCCTGCGCAGGTGATGGCGTTACGGTTGAAACCAACCTGACCAAAGACCACAAAGACATCATGGTTGCGGCGCTCACAGCCAACCCTGCCCAGTACTCATCCGTTATCGTATCCAACTCAACCTTGGTGACATTGATGAACGACGGCTTGGTCCGTCCTATTGATGATCTGGTTGCCAAACACGGCGCGGCTTTGAACAAAAGCCAGCTGATCACAGTGAACGGTAAAGTGATGGCCGTCGCGTTCATGGCGAATGCACAGCACCTGTTTACACGTACTGATGTTCTGGCAGAAGCTGGCGTTGAGGGCGTTCCTGCGACTTATGAAGATGTTCTCGCCGCTGCTGAGAAAGTTCGCGCCGCTGGCTTGATGGAATACCCAGTTGCTTTGAATACAAAAGCCGGCTGGAACTTGGCCGAAGAGTTCGTAAACATGTACATGGGCACTGGCGCTGACTTCTTCAAAGCGGGCACAGCTGAAGCATCCGTGAACAACAAAAACGGCGTTGCTACGTTGGAAATGTTGAAATCATTGGTTGCCTATTCCAATCCTGATTACCTGACCTACGATTCGAACGCGACACAAGCTGAGTGGGAAGCGGGCAACCTCGCTATGGCCACAATGTGGGGCACGCGCGGTGGTGCGGTTTTAGATGACGAAGGGTCAACAGCAGAAGTTGTCGCCGGAACATTGCTGTCAGCAGCACCAACATGGGGCAACGGCGCACGCCCAGCTTCAACACTTTGGTGGGACGGTATCGGCATCTCAACAAACATCTCGGATGAAGATGCAGAAGCAACATTCATCGCTATGATGAATGGCATCACAACAGAGGTCGTCAAAGCCAACAATGACGCTGCCGTTTGGTTGGTTGAAGGCTATACGCCAAGCCCAGCATCAGCTGGTGTATCTGGCACAGCTGCGGGCGGTGCCGCACCGTATCCGATGGTTCCATTCATGGGCGCTTTGCATACCGCACTTGGCGCGGAAATCACCGATTTCCTTCAAGGTACTGAAAGCGCGCAGCAAGCGTTGGCAGATGTTGAAGCGGCTTACACCGCAGCGGCAAAAGAGCAAGGTTTCTTGAAGTAAGCACCTTAGGCAGGGGGCACGCTGTCTCCTGTCACCCTTTTCCTATCACCTGTAACGCCTAGGCAAGCCTGATGAAAAACCGCACCTTCTTTTGGTTTATTTTGCCATCGTTGATAACGATGGTGCTGTTCATCGCTTTGCCGATTGTTTCTGTCGCGTTGCAGTCTCTACATATCGAACACGAAGCCGTTATGGTCGAAGTTGAAAATTGCGGACCCTTTGGCTGCAAACAAGAATTACAGGTCGACGTTGAGGAAACCGCCAAGTTGAAAAAAGAACGCCCCCTCGGGCAGTTCAACGGCCTTGGCACCTATACCAACCGAAATCACCTCGCCGTCGCCGAAATTGGTGAGGCATGGCAGTCCAGCAATGGCTTTGCCGACTTCATTTCAAAAGCGTTGAATTTGCCCTTTTACCGTGCGCTGGCCTTTACGCTGACCTACACATTTGTCGTGACACCGCTGGTCCTTATCTTTGGCTTCATGATCGCGCTTGGTGTGAACACACTGCCCAAGCGGATCAAAGGGCCAACGATCTTTATCTCCCTTTTACCCATGATCGTGACCCCCTTGATTGGGGCCTTGATCTTGTTCTGGATGATTGATGCAAACGGCGTCATTGGCTCGACGCTCCAGTGGATTTTTGATGATCCTGATCTGTCGCTCAAAGCCTCTCCAACGCTCACGTGGATCATGCTGATGGTCTACGGCGTTTGGCATTCCGCGCCCTTTGCGTTCATCGTCTTTTATGCGGGTCTGCAAACCGTGCCTTCGGACACGATGGAGGCCGCAATGATTGATGGGGCGTCTCGATGGGAACGGACACGCTACGTTGTTTTGCCTCACCTCATGCCGCTGACAGTCTTTATTTCGCTGATCCAGTTGATGGATAATTTTCGTGTACTCGAACCGATCATTAGCTTTTCGGCCCAGGCCAGCGCGACCTCTTTGTCGTGGATCATCTACAATGATCTTGTCGGCACCGAGAGCCAGTTCTTCGGCTCTGCTGGCGCGACTTCGGTCCTTACGATCCTTGGTGTTGCCATTTTGCTGATCCCTGTCTTGATCCGCACTTGGCGTGACTTTAACCAGAAGGTGGTTTGATGTCTGATATCGTTCATCGCCGTTCACCTGTTTTGAACATGGTCATTTGGGGCCTCGTTCTGGTCTGGATCGTGGCCGCTGGTTTCCCGTTCCTTTGGACCCTTTGGGGGTCATTCAAAGTCCAAGGCGATTTCTTTTCTAAGGCGGATTGGACCAATGCCATCACCGGTGCGCGCACCCAAATCGAAACAGGTGCTGCGTTCACAGGCAAGGGGTATTACGGCGCTTGGGTGACACAAGAGTTCTGGCGTGCTGTCCTGAATACCATGCTTATTGTCGTTTCGGTTGTTATTATTTCGCTTACTCTTGGCACGTTGGGTGGGTATGCGCTTGCCCGCTCTGGCAAGAAATACGCGTTTTATTTGCTAATGCTTGCGCTGGTATTTCGGGCGATGCCGCACATTACTTTGGTGTCAGGCTATCTGTTGCCGTTCTTTGAATGGAACCTTTGGGGCCATCTGCCCACGACGATCATCGTTATGGTGGCGATCAACCAACCGTTCACACTGTGGATGTTGCACAGTTTCTTCCTCAATATCCCTAAGGACCTGGACGAAAGTGCGATGGTCGATGGCTGCACCCGCTTTCAAGCGTTCCGTCATGTTATCGTGCCCGTCATGTGGCCGGGTGTTGTTACGACAGGATTGTTTTCATTCCTGCTGGCTTACAATGACTTCACCGTCACGGCGACACTGCTGAGCCAAGCGAACCAAACCATGGTGCCAAAAATCGCCAGCTTCTTGGGGACAACCCAGACTGAAGGCAACGTGATGTTTGCGGTCGCTGCCGTTGTTTCTGCAACAGCTCCCTTGTTCGTTTTGATCCTGTTCTTCCAACGCCAAATTGTCAGTGGCCTCACAGCAGGAGCCGTAAAAGGATGAGCGGAGCACGACCAGAACAAGCGATCCTATCTCGCGACACGGACATGTCAAAAACCGAAGAAACCCGCGCGGTTATCGAAGGAATGGTGGATGGCCTTAATGACCACCGAATTGCGGACATTGGCGAATTTTTTAGCCAAGGGTTCAGCTGGATGGGCAACACAGGCTGCGGAACCAAAGAGGGCATCAAAGAATTCCAAGACAACTGGCAAAAGCCATTCCAAGCGGCGTTTTCCGACAAGGTTTGCGTTGATGAGGCCCGCCTTTACATGGGCGAATGGGCCGCTGCCTTTGGGCGGCAAGAGGCATTGCATTCGGGAACCTTTATGGGTGTAGAACCCACAGGCAAACGTATCCAAATTCGCTATATGGATTTTTGGAAAGTGGAGAATGGCAAGATCACCGATAATTGGGTGATGGTCGATTTTCCGCATGTACTGGCACAATTGGGCGTAGATGTATTCAACGGTCACGGATGGGAAACCTATGACCGTGGTGAGAAAACACCGCCCACCCCAACGACACAAAGAGGACAGAACTGATGGCTGTAGAATATCTAAAACGTGGCAAACCCGATACAGAGCGTGCCGAAGACGACGCTAAAACCAAAGCGGTTGTCGAAACTACATTGAAAGATATTGAGCTTCGTGGCGACGCCGCAGTGCGTGATCTGTCAGCAAAGTTCGACAACTATACGCCCGCGTCATTCAGACTGTCGCAAACTGAAATCGATGATCTCATTGCCTCCCTTTCGGATCGTGAATTGGCCGACATCAAATTCGCGCAGGAACAGGTCCGCAATTTCGCCCAAGCCCAGCGCGACAGCATGTTGGACGTCGAAGTTGAAACCATGCCCGGCGTTATCTTGGGCCACAAAAATATCCCCGTGCAATCGGTTGGATGCTACGTTCCGGGTGGTAAATTTCCGATGGTCGCATCCGCCCATATGTCTGTGGCCACCGCGACCGTTGCGGGTGTTCCACGGATCATTGCCTGCACTCCACCGTTCAACGGCAAACCAAATGCCGCCGTGATCGCAGCCATGCATCTGGGTGGTGCGCATGAAATTCACGTTATGGGCGGCATCCAAGCCGTCGGCGCGATGGCGATTGGCACCGAAACCATCGAAGCAGTGCATATGCTTGTTGGCCCGGGCAACGCCTTTGTAGCGGAGGCCAAGCGTCAACTGTTTGGCCGCGTTGGGATTGATCTGTTTGCTGGCCCGACTGAAACGATGGTCATTGCAGACGAAACCGTAGACGGTGAGCTATGCGCCACAGACCTTCTGGGCCAAGCCGAGCACGGCTATAACAGCCCCGCCGTTTTGCTGACCAACTCTCGCAAATTGGCCGAAGATACCTTGCGTGAAATTGATCGCTTGCTGAAAATCCTTCCCACTGCAGACACGGCATCTGTCAGTTGGGCCGATTACGGCGAAGTCGTTTTATGCGATACCTACAACGAAATGCTTGCCGTTGCGGATGATATCGCATCCGAGCACGTGCAGGTTATGACTGACCGTGATGATTGGTTCTTGGAACACATGACGTGCTACGGAGCGTTGTTTCTTGGCGCACGCACCAACGTTTCAAATGGGGACAAAGTAATCGGGACCAATCACACTTTACCAACCAAAAAGGCCGGGCGTTATACAGGTGGGCTTTGGGTAGGAAAATTCCTTAAGACCCACTCTTACCAAAAAATAACAACTGACGAGGCCGCAACTCTTGTGGGCGAATATGGCAGCCGTTTGTGTATGCTCGAGGGCTTTGTTGGCCATGCAGAACAATGCAATATCCGTGTTCGGCGATATGGTGGGATAAACGTCCCCTATGGCACAGGCGCGCCTTGTCGGGATGCGGATAAATAAATGAATACGGCGCGTGACAATGCCAACTCGATCCATCCGCTACTGGCGGCCCTACGTGATTTTGATGCAGCAAACGTGCAAACGGCTCTTAAGCAACACATGACACCCGACGCGGTTGTTCATATGTGTCACCCCTTTGGTGACCTTTCCGCGGATACTTTTTATGACAGCTGCTTTGCCCCCTTGGCCAAAGCAATACCTGATCTCGAGCGGCGCGACACGATCCTTGTCAGTGGGCAAACGCCAGAGGGCAACGATTGGATTGGGTGCTGTGGCTCCTATATCGGAACCTTCGCCGCCCCCTTTTTGGACATTCCACCAACGGGTCATTTGGCCCACATGCGCTTTCACGAATTTTACCGCATCGTTGATGGGCTTGTGGTCGAGGTTCAGGCCATATGGGATATTCCAGAGTTGATGATGCAAGCCAACGCATGGCCCATGGCCCCAAGTTTGGGCCGTGAATGGCACACACCTGGCCCGATCACACAAGACGGCCTGACGGATGCGACGGGGCAAACCGAACGCGCGCAATACTGCCAAAACCAAGTACTGAATATGCTGACAGCACTTACCCGTCATCCCGCAGAACCTGTGGAGGCTATGGAGCTTGAACGCTTCTGGCACCCCAAGATGACATGGTACGGCCCCGCTGGGATTGGAACGGCGCGTGGCATTGCCGGCTTTCGCCATTGGCACCAAATTCCTTTTCTGAACGCAATGCCTGATCGCGGGCAGTTTCCCGATGAAACCACCTTCCATTTCTTCGCTGAAGGCGATTACGTCGCTGTAACGGGATGGCCTGATATGGTGCAAACAGTGACGGGATCGGGATGGATGGGAATTGCGCCGAACGGGCAAAAGATCGAAATGCGGTCCATAGATTTCTGGCGTTTGGACGGTGGCAAGATTCGCGAAAACTGGGTTTTGGTCGACCTGCTGGATGTATACCGACAACTCGGCGTTGACGTGTTTGCAAGGTTGCGCGAATTCAACAAAGCGCGGAATATGTCGGCTTTAAATTTTCCGGTCGGAGATAGCGCATGAACTTACCCTCCACCCCATCGTTTTCGTTGCAAGGCAAACGTGCTTTAGTCACCGGTGCTTCTTCTGGGATAGGTCAAGCCTGTGCTGTTGCTATGGCCCAAGCGGGCGCATCCGTTGTCTGCGCAGCCCGCGGCGCTGATCGTTTGAATGAAACGGTAGAGGCGATGACAGCTAAACGATGGGATGCGCGGCCGCTCATCCTGGATCAAGCCAACCTTGGATTATTAAAAGAGGTGATGCAGACCCCATTTGATGTCGTCATCAATTCAGCGGGAATGGCACGCCACAAACCCGCCTTAGAAACCTTGCCCGAGGATTTTGACGTGGTGATGGATATCAATCTGCGGTCCGCCTATTTCTTATCAACCTACGCAGCGCAGGCTATGAAGGCCGCGAATATGGCCGGATCAATCATCCATATTTCATCGCAAATGGGCCATGTCGGCGGTACAGATCGAACGGTCTACTGTGCATCCAAACACGCGCTCGAAGGGATGATAAAAAGCATGGCGATTGAATGGGGATCATTGGGCATCCGCATCAACACCATTTGCCCAACCTTTGTTCGCACGCCGCTGACCCAAGTCACTTTGGATGACCCTGAGCGCTCCAAATGGATCAAAGATAAAATCAAACTGGACAGTATGGGCGAGGTCCAAGATATCATGGGTGCTGCGCTTTATCTGGCATCAGATGCCTCATCGTTGGTCACAGGTACGCATTTGCTTGTGGACGGAGGTTGGACAGCAGGCTGATGGCAGATCGCGTTACATCTTTGCAAGTCGCGCAACTGGCTGGTGTCAGCCAATCAGCCGTGAGCCGCGTTTTCACCAAAGGGGCGTCGGTTAGCCCAAAAACCGCGCTTAAGGTTCGCGAAGCGGCTTTGGAACTTGGCTATCGGCCCAATGTCCTCGCCAGATCATTGATCACCGGTAAAAGCCGTATCATCGGATTGATCGTCGCCTACTTGGACAACTATTTTTATCCGTTGGCACTCGAGAAACTATCGAACTCATTGCAAGCAGAAGGCTATCACGTTCTGGTCTTCATGGCATCGAACGATACCCAATCGACAGGTCAAGTAATCGACGAATTATTGGATTACCAAGTTGATGGCATCATCACGGCCAGTGTTGGCCTATCAAGTGATTTGACGGCACGATGTGAAGCGGCGGGCGTACCCGTCGTTTTGTTCAATCGCTCGCAAGATACATCGGACCACTCTGCTGTCACCTCAAACAACTTTGCTGGTGGTCAATCCGTTGCAGCCTTTTTTGCTGCGGCCGGTCACAAGCATATCGCCTATATCGGCGGTTGGGAAGGTGCGTCCACCCAACGCGAACGTGAAGCCGGTTTTAGAGATGGCTTGGCCCAAGCCGGCTTGCCGCTTGTTGCGCACGGGATGGGCCAGTTTACCGTTGAGGGTGCCAAAGAGGCCGCACGTCAAATGTTTGACTGCCCGACGCCACCAGATGCCGTCTTTGTCGCGACAGATCACATGGCATTTGCCGTGATGGACGTCATCCGTAGCGAGCTGGCATTGAGTATTCCAACGGATGTCAGTGTCATCGGGTATGACGACGTGCCGCCCTCGGCTTGGGCCGCGTATGACCTCACCACCGTGCGCCAACGCGCCAACGTCATGGTTCAAGAAACCGTCGTGCTGATGTTGGACAAAATCAGCAACCCGGCCTCTGAGCCCCGCCATATCAAAGTGGATAGCCCGCTTGTCATCAGAAGCTCTGCCAAAATTCCAGGAGGATGGACCCGATGAAAGGTTTTTCAAATCGGTTCGCCGATTTCCCTGATTATATTCTGGGGATCACCCAAGAAATTTGGGAACATCGCAACCTTGCAACTTTGCATCACTATTATGCCCCCGATATTCCGGTACGCTCTCCGGGGTCCATTGTGTTCGGGAATGAAGGCGTAATTGGTGCCACTATGGCAACGCTTGCTGAATTCCCTGATCGGCGGTTGCTTGGTGAGGATGTGATTTGGTCTGGTACGCCCGAAGAGGGCATGCTGTCGTCCCACCGCATTTTAACAACAGCGACCCATCTGGGTAATGGTGTCTATGGCAAAGCAACCGGCAAAAAGCTGCGTTACCGTGTGATTGCTGATTGTCATGCGATCGACAATCAAATCAATGACGAATGGTTGATCCGTGATCAAGGGGCCGTGGTCCGCCAGCTTGGCTGGGACCCAAAAGAATACGCGATCGATTTGATCGAACGCGAAGGCGGCGCTGACAAGTGCGTGCAGCCCTTCCATCCCTCTATCGACAAGGCCGGTCCATACACGGGTCGCGGCAATGACAATGAATGGGGTGCCAAATACGCCGATATCTTGAACCGCATTATGGGTGCCGACCTGGGCGTTATCCCAGCCGAATACGACCGTGCGGTGACAGGGTTTTACCCAGGTGGAAAGGAACTGATTTCCACGGATGGCGTCGATGATTTTTGGATCGGCCTGCGCGCCGCGTTCCCATCTGCCAGCTTCACAATTGACCATCAAATCGGACGCGAAGACCCGATGATGTCACCACGTGCCGCCATCCGTTGGAGCCTAACGGGCAAGCACGATGGATGGGGCGCATTTGGTGAACCGTCAGGTTCAGAAGTTCATGTGATGGGAGCCAGCCATGTTGAGTTTGGCCCATGGGGCATTCGCCGCGAATACACACTTTTTGACGAAACTTCGATCTGGAAACAGATCGCGATGAAGACGGGGTAATGCCATGACACCAGCAGAAATGGAAAAACGGGTTGTCCGGTACGGTGACCTGATTCCTTGCAAAACGGCCTTTATCGATGCCCATACCCCCGGCAGCGATCAAAAGGAAAACTTCACCATCATTGGTGGTGGAGTGAGTGAAAGTGCCGACCAACATGTGCACATAAATGACACACCTGGCTTTAACATTGGGGCTGCGGGCCAACCACCCAAATGCCGTAACTCGCTACACAGCCACACGACGGCCGAGGTGTTCTTTGTCCTGAAAGGGCGCTGGCGGTTCTTTTGGGGACGCTGGGGCGATGCGGGTGAGGTCACGCTTGAAGAAGGCGATATCATCAATATCCCGACGGGCATCTTTCGCGGCTTTGAAAACATCGGGACTGATTACGGAATGATCATGGCAGTTCTCGGTGGTGACGATGCGGGTGGCGGCGTAACTTGGGCACCACAAGTGATCCAAGACGCAGCACAGCACGGGCTGGTATTGGGTGAAAACGGGCAGCTGTATGATACCAAGCAAGGGGCGACACTGCCTGACGGTGTAAATCCAATGCCAGTTTTAAGTGATGCAGTGCTTGCCAAAATATCTGAACCCACCGCATTGGATGTAATCCCACGCCATGTGGCACGTTATCTTGATCTGATGGGACTGGCTGGTAAATCACCTGCCAAAGTCATCGGAGAAGACGCAATCCTACCCGATAAACCGGGCTTTGATGTTGAATTCCTTGGGCGCGGATCGTTGAGCGATAATCCAATCTCGATTGAACATTCCGTTGTCTTGATGCCGATGCGCGGCCACTGGCAACTGTCTTGGGAGGGGGGAGCATCAACCTTAAACCCCGGTGATACATGCCTGCTGCCTGCAGGTTTTGCGCATAACCTGAACCCCTCCATGACAGGCGAAGCCAGCCTTTATCGTGTTATTTCCAACGACGATCCAGCGGGACCAACCTGGACCGGAAAATAGCACCTTGCTGAAAAAAAATTTGAAAGAAGTACCATGACCAAAATCCTGACCTCACATGTTGGCAGCTTGCCTCGAACTCAAGATGTTGTTGATTTCATTTTTGCACGCGAAAACGAACAACCTTTCGACCAAGCCGCTTTTGACAAGGCGATGACTTCAGCTGTTGATGAAACAGTCGCCAAACAGGTCAAAGCCGGTATTGATATTGTAAGCGATGGCGAGACCTCGAAAATCTCGTATGCCACATACGTTAAGGACCGCTACACAGGGTTTTCCGGCGACAGCCCCCGCAATGCGCCAGCCGACCTAAAGATGTTTCCTGGGTTCTTGAATAGACTGGCCGATGATGGTGGGACACCGCAATATGCGCGCCCAATGTGCACAGGAGACGTGACATCAAAAGGCCAAGGTGAGTTGCAAAAAGACATCGATAATCTAAAGGGCGCGATGGCTAAGCACGGTGCCAAACGGGGCTTTATGAATGCTGCATCACCGGGGGTGATTTCGCTATTCCTGCAAAACGATTACTACAAAACGCGTGAGGCATATCTTGCGGCCCTCGCAGACGCGATGCGCGTAGAATACGAAACCATTGTTGCCTCTGGCCTTGATCTACAATTGGATTGCCCTGATCTGGCTTTGTCGCGGCACATGCTGTTCCAAGACCTATCGGACACAGAATTCCTAAAGGTGGCGGCATCCCATGTGGAAGCCCTAAATCACGCTTTGGAAAACGTCCCAGAGGACAAGGTACGCATTCACATCTGTTGGGGCAATTACGAGGGACCGCATTGTTGCGATATCCCGATGGAGACCGTTTTCTCGACCCTGATGTCCGCCAAAGCCCAATACCTTCTGTTTGAAACATCCAATCCGCGCCACGCTCATGAATGGACCGTTTTCCGTGATCGTAAGTCTGAAATCCCTGAAAACAAAATCCTTGTACCGGGTGTGGTTGACACTACCACAAACTTTGTCGAACACCCAGAATTGGTGGCACAGCGGGTTGAACGGTTCACCGGAATCATCGGAACAGATCGCGTTATCGCGGGCTCTGACTGCGGGTTCGGAACCTTTGCGGGGTTCGGCGCGGTTGATCCAGACATCGCATATGCCAAGCTCACCAGCCTTTCTGAGGGTGCCGCACTGGTAAAAGGATAACCGATCATGACCCCATCTTTACTCAAATGCTTGCAATCAGTGGACACACCAACGGTTTGCAACGCCATCGAAGTGGCGCAGGGAAAACGCGGCTTTGATGCATTCACGCGCGGTACAATGCTGTGCAGCGCACCGGACGAGCCCGCGATGGTTGGCTACGCTCGAACAGCCAGGATTGCTGCCGTCAATGCCCCAACCGAGCCACCCGAGGTGATCAAAGAACGCCGCATGGCATATTATAGACACATGGCCCAAGCCCCCATGCCGGCGGTCGCTGTTGTTGAGGATATGGATTTTCCAGACTGCATCGGTGCTTATTGGGGCGAAATCAATACTACAGTGCACAAAGGCTTTGGGCTTTCAGGCACCCTGACCAACGGTGTCATGCGCGACCTTGGGGATGTACCTTCGGGGTATCCCGTCGTTGCAGGGTCAATTGGCCCTAGCCATGGTTTCGTCCATGTCAAAGAAATTGGAACGCCCGTCGAAATTTTCGGCATGGTGGTAGAGGAAGGCGATTTGATCCACGCAGATCGCCATGGCGGGGTTGTCCTTCCCAAGGACGTCATCGAGACGTTGGAGGGAGCCATCGAGAAATTGCTCTCGACAGAACACCTGATATTAGAACCAGCCCGCAAAGCTGATTTTGATTTTGATAGGTTTGAAAAAGCTTGGACTCAGTTTGAAAATAGCCGGACTTAAAACACAAGTTTCTGCGCCATTCTTGAGCAGCCGCGTAACGGTGTTCGGTCAAAGTAAGTAAATTCGTTAGGCAGCCCAATACAGCGATTTTATTATAGGGAAGTTCGCTAACAGCCGTGACGTCAAAGCAGACATCTGAATTACTTGCAGCATTTGTAAGTTCGGGCTCACTGCTGACCTTCACAAAACTAAACGCCCATCCTCACTCCGCCGCCACTTCTATCACCACTTTGCCCGTCGATTTGCGCGTGCGCAGCAGCTCTATCCCTTCGGCCGCTTGCTCTAGGGGTAAGACGTGACTCACGTGGGGGTGCAGCTTGCCAGCGTCGTACCATGCGAATAATTCGCGTAGGCTGCCGGCGATCACATCGGGTTTGAATTTCATATACCCACCCCAGTAAAAGCCCATCACTGTGATGTTTTTCACCAGCAAATGGTTGGTCATTACCTTCGGCACTTCGCCGCTGGCAAACCCGATGGACAGGATGCGCGCCTCTGGTTTGCACGCGCGAAAGGCGGCTTTGAACAGATCGCCGCCGACTGGATCATAGACTACATCGACGCCGCCGAGCGCTTTTAGCTGTGCGCGTAGATCCTGGACGCCTGCGTCAATCACGTGATCTGCACCGGCTTTGCGCGCGACCTCTAACTTGTCTGCACCGCGGGCCACGGCGATGACAGTCGCGCCCATGAGTTTGCCGATTTCAACCGCTGTGAGGCCAACACCACCCGCCGCGCCAAGCACCAAAAGCGTCTCGCCTGCTTGCAGATTGGCGCGATATCCGAGTGCAACATGGCTAGTACCATATGCAATTTGGAAGGCGGCGGCGTCGGTCATGCTCATCTTGTCGGGGATCTCAATCGCGATGCGCGCGTCGTATGTGCCGTAGTCCGCAAGCCCGCCCTGACCGCCAAAAACAGCAACACGGGTGCCAATCGCGGGGGACGTAACTTCCTCGCCAAGGGCTTCAACCGTGCCCGCAACTTCCATCCCAAGGGTGAACGGGGCGGGAGGCGTGTCCTGATATTGGCCGGTTTGCATTAATAGGTCGGCGAAATTAAGCCCACAGGTTGCAATTTTAATCAAAGCCTCGCTAGGGGCTACATTTGGAGTGGTGACCTGAGACAGCCCTGCGGGTTCACCAATTTTAGAGACCTGAAATGCGCGCATGAAATCCTCATTTTTGCTGATCTGATATTTGTTTAGGGAACGCTAGCGCAAAGCGCGTAGCGGCAAAAGACTTGTTCGCTTGAACAAAGGGCGCAGTCACCGGACTAATCTGATCAGTCTCAAATTTGCGTTAAGTCACCTGAATTTCCCCCTAAGCGCAGGCAATTCCCCACTTACTCTGTAGAGGTATTCTGGCGAAGATGCGCTACCTCGTGTTTAGTCACGCTTCGACAACGTTGAGCTCACTATATGCGGTTAGAATGTTGTGCCACTCGGAACATGCCGCATTATGAACAGAAAGGAAGCATCATGGCGCATCCAGTGGATGTGCATTTTGGCAAACGCATTCGACATCGTCGATGGCTTGTCGGCGTAACTCAGCAGCAACTTGCGGAGACCGTTGGAATTAAGTTCCAGCAAATCCAGAGATACGAGACAGGGGCGAACCGTGTCAGCGCATCCCGCCTGTGGGATATTGCAGAATCCTTGGAAGTAGACGTCAGTTTCTTCTTTTCAGGTCTGCAAAACGAAGACGCAGCGATTGGCGATGCAGAGGCTGGTGCAGTCCCCTCAGACATCCTAAACGACAAAGAAGCGCTTGATCTGGTACGTTCCTATTACGCGATCCCGGAAGAGCAACGCCGCCGTTTGTTCGATTTGGCGCGGGTCCTAAGCGACGTCGCTTGATGGCTCTAGGATAGTGCATTAAGTTGGCTCAGACGCAGAATTTCATGCGTGCTAACCTAAGCAGGACATTATGCAAGATATTGATAGCGTTGCGTTTCAAGCCGAACTTTGGTCTGTGGCCGAGGAATTAGCCGAAGCTGCGCGCGCTGCCATTCTACCCCATTTTCGCCAAATCGGTTTAAGTGCTGACAATAAAGAGCGCGACGGATTTGACCCTGTAACGATTGCGGATAAAGCCGCAGAAGAGGCGATGCGCGCAGTCTTGCACATGCGCCGCCCGCAGGATTCAATTCTTGGTGAAGAGTTTGGCAATACCGAGGGCACAAGCGGGCTTACGTGGGTTTTGGACCCGATCGACGGCACGCGCGGGTTTATTAGTGGTACGCCGACCTGGGGTGTTTTGCTTAGCCTGAATGATGAGAGCGGTCCGCGCCTTGGGATCATTGATCAGCCCTATATTGGCGAGCGGTTTTGTGGCGGGTTTGGACGCGCAGAGATGATTGGTCCGCATGGCAATGCTGATCTGAGGGTGCGCACCACCACTGATTTGGATCAAGCAGTCTTGTTTAGCACGTTCCCAGAGGTCGGTCATCTTGAAGAACGCGCCGCCTTTGAGGCGGTCGTGGCTGAGGTGAAACTCACTCGATTTGGTTGTGATTGCTACGCCTATGCGTTGTTGGCAGCGGGTCAGATTGATTTGGTGATCGAGGCCGGATTGAACGCCTATGATATCGCCGCCCCCATAGCCGTGATCGAAGCAGCGGGCGGTATAGTAACGGATTGGCAGGGTGGCAAAGTGCATGAGGGCGGGCGCGCTTTGGCCGCTGCAACGCCTGAGCTGCACGCAAAAGCACTTAGAATTATAAACCAAAGCTTGAGGATATAGTGCGCCTGAGGTTACAATATTTTTAGTATACTGCGATTCCTTCGCTTTTTTCTGTCGCAGTCACCGTTCGTGTTTTGCACGCGCGGAAGAGCCGAAAAAAGCGTGGCAACACGTGAGAGGGACGCGCCATGAACACAGCCAACGAGACTCTGATCCGCAACGCGCAGCTCGTGCTGTGCATGGATGATCAATCGCGCGAATTGCTTGATTGCGATATTCGCATTCAAGGTGGCGTGATTGCCGAAGTTGGGCAGGGCCTACAAAGTGAGGGTACTGTTTTGGACGCAAAGGGGTGTTTGATTACGCCCGGTCTGGTCAACACGCATCACCATTTGTATCAATCGCTGACCCGCGCGGTGCCCGGTGGGCAGGATGCGTTGCTCTTTGGCTGGTTGCAGACGCTTTACCCGATTTGGTCGCGCTTTGGGCCAGAAGAAATGTATGTTTCTGCGCAAGTCGGTTTGGCAGAATTGATGTTGTCGGGCTGCACGCTGACTTCGGATCATCTCTACCTTTACCCCAACGGATCGCGTCTGGATGACACGATCGCAGCTGCTGCCGATATTGGCATGCGCTTTCATCCCACGCGCGGATCCATGTCGATTGGCGAAAGCGATGGCGGGTTGCCGCCTGATGCGTTGGTTGAGCAAGAGCGGGCAATTTTAGAGGACTGCATCCGCGTAATTGATGCGCATCATGACAGCGCTGAAGGGTCCATGTGCCGTGTGGGTGTGGCTCCCTGTTCGCCGTTTTCGGTTAGCCGCGATTTGATGCGCGATGCTGCGGTTTTGGCGCGTGACAAAGGTGTGATGTTGCACACGCATTTAGCTGAGAACGATGAAGATATCGCCTATTCGCTAGAAAAATTTGGCTGTCGCCCCGGTCAGTATGCCGAAGATCTCGGTTGGACGGGTGACGACGTGTGGCATGCGCATTGTGTGAAGCTTGATGGGCAAGAAATTGATTTATTTGCACGATCCGGCACAGGGGTCGCGCATTGTCCGTGTTCCAATTGTCGCCTTGGATCGGGTATCGCACCTGTGCGCCAAATGCGTGATGTAGGCGTGAAAGTAGGTCTGGGCGTGGATGGTTCTGCTTCAAATGATGCGGGTAATCTGGTGCTTGAGGCGCGCCAAGCGATGTTGTTGCAACGGGTCTCAAACGGTGCCGACGCGATGAGTGCGCGCGAAGCGTTACGCATCGCCACGCGCGGCGGCGCGGATGTGCTGGGTCGCGATGATTGTGGTCAGATCGCGGCTGGCAAACGTGCGGATCTAGCGATCTGGGACATGAGCGGCATTGAGGCAGCTGGCAATTGGGATATCGCAGCACTTTTGATGGCGGGGCCAACGCAGGTGCGGGATTTGTTCATTGAAGGTCGCCGTGTCGTTGCGTCGGGGCAGGTGACGTCGATAGATCTACCCAAAACCATTGCGCGACAGAATCAATTGGCGGTTCTATTGTCTGCGTAACGTTTAAATCTCTTTGATGGATTTCGCGATGCGTATTTTGCTTTAATGTCTACTTGCCTTGACCTTGACCACGGGTTGTATCCGCTCTGGTGCGACCAAAAATTTTAGGGGTGCTGCTGTCGTTGCGGAGCTCGTCGGTGGCTTGAGCGCAAGCATCGCGTCCGAAGTGAACGCGATTCGTGTGGCCAATGGACAGCCCGCACTGTCCCCTGATAGCCGTTTGGGGCGCGCCGCGCAGGCCCATGCAAATGACATTCAAGTGAAAGCTTACTTCAGCCACACGGGCCAAGACGGATCGAGTGCGGGGGATCGCGTGATACGCCAAGTATACGGGTTTTGCTTCGTCGCAGAGAACATTTCGCAAGGCCAAAAGGGCGCTATGCAAGCCTTGGCAAGCTGGCAGAAATCCGAAGGTCACCGCAAGAATTTACTCTCGAAAAATGCGATACACTTTGGCATGGCGCAAGCGGGGGAATATTATTACGTGATGGTGCTTGGCAAGCCGGGGTGCTGATCTAGCATAAGGTCTGCTGCACGCCACCGATCCAAACCTCTGCAATCGCGCGGTCATCGCCCATCATAAGGGTTGGAAAAATCCGATCCCAATGATGGGCCGCATTATTATAGCGCTGCGCAATTGCGGCAGTGGAGGCGAGGTCAAGAATTGCTATATCGGCCTCCATCCCGAGCTCAAGCGTGCCTATTTTATCGCTCAAGTGCAAAGACTTCGCCGATCCTGCAGTGGCGAGCCACAAGAGCTGCCCTGCATGCAAGACCGAGCCGTTCAACTGTGCCACCTCATAGGCGGCCGCCATCGTGCGCAGCATCGAAAAACTTGATCCGCCGCCCGTATCTGTCGCCAATCCTGTGCTGATCCCGCGTGCTTTTAAACCCGCCATATCAAACAGGCCCGAGCCTATGAATGTGTTGGACGTTGGACAATGCACCAGCGCTGCGTCTACTTCTTTCAAGCGATCAATTTCGCGTTTCACAAGATGGATCGCATGGCCATAAACACCACGCCCCCCGAGCAAACCGAATGCCTCATACGTGTCGAGATAGTCGCGCGCGTTGGGGAAGAGATCCTTCACCCATGCGATTTCATCCACCTGTTCGCTGAGATGGGTTTGCATCAAGCAATCGGGGTTTTCGGCCCACAATGCGCCTAACGCTGCTAGTTGCTCTGGCGTCGATGTCGGCGAAAACCGCGGTGTGATCGCATAGGAAAGGCGCCCGACGCCATGCCACTTTTCAAGCAATGCTTTGCTCTCGTCATAGCTTGTTTGCGCAGTATCGCGCAGGCCTTCAGGCGCATTGCGATCCATGCAGGTTTTGCCCGCAACGATCCTTTGTCCGCGCTTTGCAGCCTCTGTGAAGAGGGCTTCAACCGAAGTTGGGTGAATGGTGCAAAAGCTCGCCATTGTAGTGGTGCCATGGGCGGCCGTCAGATCTAGATAGCGCGCTGAAATCTCCGCCGCATAGGTTGGATCGTCAAAGCGCATTTCCTCGGGGAAGGTGTAGGTATTAAGCCAGTCAATCAACCGTTTACCCCAAGAGGTAATCATCGCAGTTTGCGGATAATGCACATGCGCGTCGATAAAACCGGGGCAAATCAACCTGTTCGGATGGGGGTGATGCGTCGCCTCCGGATGGGCGACGATAAGGGTATCGCGGCTGTCGCGCGCTGTGATCTTGCCGTTCTCGATCAGCAATGCGGCGTCGCTTTGGATCTGGATGGCGTCTTCGGGCGGTACCTCGAACGGATCGTCATGAAATACCAACAGATCGCCGGATAAAATGTGCTTTTGTGTCATGTGCCTTGCGTAGCAGAAACATGTGCCCGCGAACCAGCATTTTTGCGTGAGGCTCTGTTGCTTTGGCGCTCTTGTCCTTAAAGTGGACACCAATTGCGCGCTTCAGATCGAAAGGCCTCTCATAATGAATGACACAGATCTGGTGAGTGGCGGGCGCATCGGTGCGCAAGAGGGTGATTACCAACTTGAGCACGCGAGTGTATCTGCGGTGCTTGGGGCTGTGGATCGTGGTGATCAAGGCCTGTTGACCATGCTTATGGACCCACTCCATCCTGCTGATATCGCTGACCTTTTAGAACAAATTAGCGCACCTGAGCGACGTGATCTCATCTGGCTCTATGATCGTGAATTTGACGGCGAAATCCTGTCTGAACTTGATGAGAGTATTCGCGATGAGGTCGTTGCAATATTGCGGCCCGAAGTCCTCGCCTATGCCGTGCGCGAATTGGAAAGCGATGATGTTGTTGACCTGATCGAAGATCTCACGCTCTTTCAACAGGACGTCATTCTGGACGCTTTGGATGACAGTGATCGCGTCGCGGTCGAACAATCGCTGACCTATCCCGAGAAATCTGCAGGTCGCTTGATGCAACGCGAAGTGGTCATGGCGCCGGAGCATTGGACTGTGGGTCAAGCGATTGATTATTTGCGAGCGCAAGAGACGTTGCCAGAGCAATTTTACCACGTTACGTTGGTCGATCCACGCTTCAAACCTTTGGGCAATGTGACGCTGGGCAAGCTTATGGGCTCAAAACGTGAAACGCTCTTGTGGGAGCTGACGGAGGCGGTTTTCCAAATCATCCCCGCGATGCAAAGCGAAAGCGAAGTCGCCTATGCGTTCAACCAATATCACCTGATTTCTGCGCCTGTCGTGGACGAAGATGAGCGCCTTGTCGGCGTGATCACCATCGATGATGCGATGATCGTGCTTGACGAAGGGCATGAGGAAGACATTTTGCGCCTCGCCGGTGTGGGCGAAAGCTCGCTCTCGGATCGTGTGATCAACACCACTAAGCAGCGTTTGCCATGGCTCGCAGTGAACCTTGTGACGGCCATCGCCGCAAGCCTCGTGATCGCACAATTCGAGGCGGCGATCACCCAGATTGTCGCGCTTGCGGTATTGATGCCAATCGTAGCCTCGATGGGGGGCAATGCGGGGACGCAATCGCTGACCGTTGCGGTGCGCGCGATTGCTACGAAAGACCTTACGAGCTCCAACATGTGGCGGGTGATCCGGCGCGAAGTCCTTGTGGGCCTGATCAATGGCCTTGTGTTTGCGCTTATGATGGGGGCGGTTGGATTGATCTGGTTCGGGTCCCCCGCGCTGGGCTATGTGATTGCGGCGGCGATTGTGATCAATATGGTGGTGGCAGGTCTGGCTGGCACGGCGATCCCTGTTTTGCTAGAGAAAATCGGCATTGATCCGGCGCTGGCTTCTGGTGCATTTGTCACTACGCTCACTGATGTGGTCGGCTTTTTCGCCTTTTTGGGCCTTGCAGCATTGGTGCTTTTATGAACGACTTCACACAGATCAAAACGGACGCGCGCAAGGCCGCGTTTGCTGCGCGAAAGCTAGCGTTTGACACGGCGCACGCAAGCCAATCTGCCTTTCTCAGTGAAGTTCTTGCGGGTTATCGCGGTGTTACGCTAGCGGGCTATGCGCCGATGCGCACGGAGATTGACCCGCTGCCTGCCTTGGCTGAGGCTGCCGGGCATGGTCCAGTTGGCATGCCTGTGATCAAATCCGCAGCAACCCCGCTAGATTTTCGTGAATGGACGCCAGAATGCGCGATGATTGAGGGCACGTTCGGTGCTTATATTCCCGAAAGTGGCGAGTGGATTGAGCCTGAAATCCTCATCGTGCCGCTGGTCGCCTTTGATCGACAGGGTGGTCGTTTGGGCTATGGCGGTGGCTTTTATGATCGCACTATCGAACGCCTGCGCGCGCGCCGTGCGACGATGGCCATCGGCTTTGCATTTGAAGCGCAGGAACTCACGGATCTTCCGCTTGAACCGACCGATCAACCCCTTGATCTGATCGTCACGGAAAAGGGCATCTTCACCCCTTCATCTTGCTAAATAAACTCTTCTGAGATTGAAGATCACAGAGGCCACAGCAATGGGATGAGCAAGCATGCCAAAATCCCTATGGAGAGGTTCAAAGGAATACCGACTTTCATGAAATCGGTGAACTTATATCCTCCCGGACCATAGACCAACATGTTGGTTTGATACCCGATGGGTGTCGCAAAGCTCGCTGATGCGGCGACCATCACGGCCACCACCAAAGGCCGTGCATCGATGCCAAGTGCGTCTGCGAGCCCAATGGCAATCGGTGTGACCACAACTGCGACTGCGTTGTTGGATACTAATTCGGTGAGGATCGAGGTCAGTAAATAGATCGCCCAGACCAGAAGGAACGGAGGTAGGCCGGTCAGGAACGGTGCGAAGGCATTTACGATCAAACTCACCGCGCCAGAACTCTCCAATGCGGTGCCAATAGCGAGCATCGCGAAGATCAGCGTTAACAGGCGTCCGTCGACGAAGGAAAAAGCCTCATCCGCGTCAATGCAGCGCGCGATTAGAACCAAAGCGACGGCGATGATCGACAGATAGAAAATTGGTGCGAGTCCAAAGCCCGCAAGGGCAACAATGCCAACAAGTGCGAGCAAAGCTATCGGCGCGTGGCTGCGGCGGTAGGCACGTTCTGAGGGGGCGGAAACGTCCACAAGGTCCATTTCCGTGGCTAGCCTTTGGATGTCCTCAGGCGCACCTTCTAGCAGCAGGGTGTCGCCCACACGCACCAACACGCTATCAAGCTGGCCGCTGATATTTTGGTTCCGGCGATGCACTGCCAGTGGATAAACTCCAAACCGGCGCCGCAAACGCAGTGCGCCCAAGGTGCGTCCGATCATCTTGCAGCCGGGGGTGATCAAGACCTCGACCGTATGGGTCTCAACAGCGGAAACTTGGTCAATGCGCTTGAGTTCTTTGTTGCGCTGCAAGCTTAGCAATTCGGAAATGCGACTGCGCAGAACCACGCGATCACCGACTTGCAAGCACACGTCTTTCAGATTGCGGCGCAGCGACGTGTCCCCACGCACGACGTCGATTAAGCGCACGCCTTCGCGTTTGAACAATTGCACGCCCATCACCTCGCGCCCGATCAGGTTGCTTTCGGGGGGAATGACCGCTTCGGTGAAGAATTTCATCTTGCTTTTATCGGACAGAAGGCTCGCCATGCTGTCACGCTCTGGTATCAGGTAGGGCCCGATAAAGCGTAGATAAAGCATCCCCCAAGCGACGAGCACAACGCCGAGTGGCGTGACTTCAAAAATCGAGAAGGCCTTCATGCCATTTGCCTGCGCGACCCCGTCTACAAGCAGGTTGGTTGAGGTACCAATCAGCGTCAGCGTGCCGCCAAGGATGGCGGCATAACTCAAGGGGATCAACAGTTTAGAGGCCTTGGTGCCCAAAGTGCGACTAAGCTGCACGAATACGGGGATCATCACCACCACAACGGGCGTGTTAGATACCACGGCGGAAGCGATGATCACGAATGTGAGTAACATCGCAATCGCCAAGGCAGGGTTGGTTTTGGCCTGCTTGTCGGCCATTTTGGTAAAGGCTTCCAGCGCGCCGGTGCGCACCAAAGCGCCCATCACGATGAACATTGCGGCGATGGTCCATGGCGCAGGGTTTGAGAGCACGGTGAGCGCGTTCTCGTAAGGCAATACCCCAAGTATCAGCAAAAATGCGACGCCAACGATGGCGACAACTTCGGTGGGATAGCTTTCGCGCACGAAGAGCACAAACATACCAAGCACGGTCAACAGCGCCGCGATTGCGCTTTGGTTTTGTGTAAGTTCAAAAAATATTATGCCAGCGCCTTCTCGTTGGTTTCGCGTGCGCGCGGTTGCACAAGGAACAGGCCGCTCAGCATCAGCGCAAGGGCGAGCCATATGCCACTTGCATAGGCTTCGCCCAGAAGCACGATTGCCCAGAAGATCCCGAAGATCGTAACTAGATAGCTAACTTGTGCGGCAAAGACCGGTCCTGCATTGCTGACCAGCCAGACGTAGCCTGCGTATACCACCGCATGAGCGACTGCGATGATAAGAAAAGCATATTCCGGTGGCCCCCAAGTGGTGGGCACAGGGATGAATTGGCCGGTGCCAAGTGCTAGCAAGAGCGAGGGCACGAGGCCAAACACAGAGGACCAGAACAACGTCTCAATTGCGTCAAATCCGTATGTGCCCCATTTGGCAACCACATTACCCTCGAGCGCATAAAAACTTGGCGCAACTAGTGCGACGGCGATCCACCAGAGGGTGACATCGCCCTCGAAACTACCGCTATTGGCCGCGATCAAAACCACAGCGCCAAAGCCAAGCGTCAGGCCAATCAATTTGCGCGCCGAGAACCTGTCGTTGCCAAGGGACAGCGCAATCGGAAAGGCGAGCATAGGGATCAGCGAGAGCAGGATAGAAATTATGCCACTGGGGAGATGCACAGCGGCTTGATAGCTGGCAGAATTGGGCAAGAGTGTGCCAATCACCGCGATCAAGCATGCAAAACGGATTTGCAGTGCGCTTGGTTTTCTCAATTGTCCACGCAGGATCAAAACGTTTCCCATCAGCGCGACGGCTATGGCGAACTGCCAGAAGATAAGGCCGAAGTGTTGGTATCCGGCGCTCACGGTGATTTTGGTTAAAGGCATGGTGACACCCCAACCTGCGCCAAGCAGGATCAGGACTCCGAAGAGGGAGAGGCTGCCTTTCACTGGCTCACGGCCCGCTTTGTTCTAGCCGCCCGCCACGGCGGATCATCTCAACGGAGGTGGCTTTGCCAGTGCGATTATCGGTAACGACGAAGAGGCCAGACAAGGTTGCTTCGCCATTGGCGGGTGTGAAACGCGATTTGCTCATGCCTGTCACAAACCGGCGCATGGGCTCTTCTTTCTCCATACCAATCACCGAATTATAGTCGCCGCACATGCCCGCATCGCTTTGAAAGGCAGTGCCGCCCGGCAGGATTTGTGCGTCCGCCGTCGGCACATGGGTATGCGTGCCCACCACAATCGAGGCGCGTCCGTCGCAGAAATGGCCGATGCCCATTTTCTCGGAAGTCGCTTCGCAGTGCACATCCACAAGGATCATTTGTGCCAAGCCGCCCAACGGGTGCGCGCGCAGCACAGCATCAAGGGCAGAAAACGGATCGTCATAGGCGCGTTTCATAAAGACTTGTCCCAGAACTTGCAGCACGAGAACTTTCTGACCGCCCTTGGCTTTAAACAACTTATGCCCGCGACCGGGCGCAGTTTTGGCAAAGTTCAAAGGGCGCAGGATGCGTTGGTCTTTGTCAATATGTTGCATCATATCACGCTGATCAAAGGCATGATCGCCAAGTGTGATGCAATCTGCGCCAGCCGCGAAAATGTCATTCGCGTGCTCTGCATTCAGGCCCATCCCGTTTGAGGAGTTTTCGCCATTCACAACGATGAAGTCAGTGCGCAATTCATCGCGCAGCTTGGGCAAGTTTTCTGTGATAGCACGGCGCCCTGCGCGGCCCATCACATCGCCTAGGAAAAGTGTTCTCATACACCCGAACTACCACGCGCTGAGAGGCACGCAAGGCCCGCCTTGGAATTTGAGCGTTAGAGCGGCCAGAAAACCAAAATTGCGGGGATAGAGACGGCAACAATGATGACTTCTAGGGGTAGGCCGATGCGCCAGTAATCGCCGAATTGATAGCCGCCGGGGCCAAGGATCAACGTGTTGTTCTTATGCCCGATGGGTGTAAGGAACGCCGCAGATGCTGCAATGGCCACAGCCATCAAGAATGGATCAGGAGACACGCCCAAGTACTGTGCCATCTGAATGCCAACAGGGGCCGCGACAATGGTTGTCGCCGTGTTGTTGAGCACGTCCGAAAGCGTCATCGTCACCACCATCAAGACTGTGAGGATCGCCCAAGCGGGTAGACCTTCTGTCAATCCAACAAGCGCACCCGCGATCAATTCCGTGCCGCCGGCATCTTGCAACGCCGCGCCAAGCGGGATCATCGAGCCAAGTAAGACAACTACCGGCCATTCGATGTGGGTGTAGAGTTCCGAAAGCGGTACGATCTTGGCCAAAACATAAGCCACAACTACACAGCCAAGCGCGATAGGGAGGTAAACCAAACCAAAGCTGGCCGCAGCAACAGCCGCCGCGAACATGCCAATGGCGAGCCAGACTTTTCTATCTTGCGTGATTGCAAGAGCGCGCTCTGCGAGGGGCAAGCAATCGAGCCATTCGGTCACATCAGGTCCGCGATCTTTCGGAACAAGAAGCAGCAGAATATCGCCCGCGCGTACCTCGGTTTTACGCAAATGATCTCGGATTGCCTTGCCCTGACGTGAAATGCCCATGAGAACCGTGCGCTGACGCCACGCAAGCCCGATGCTTTGTGCTGTTCTGCCTGTGAGACGCGAATTTTCGGTGACGACCACTTCGATCACGTCGACACCGTCACCGGCTGCATTCAACTGCTCTTCACGTTTCTCGTCCGAAAAGGCCAGCGAGAGGGCAGCGCGAAATTCGTCAAGCGCTGCAGGGGAAGCTTCGAGCACAAGCGTGTCGCCGCCCTTTAGTTCCGAATTGCGCGCGCGGCCATAGCGTCGTTTGCCATCGCGGATCAGGCCGATCAGGGCGACGTCGGCTTTCTCCGCGTCCTCTTCGATTTCGGAAAAACGCTTGCCAATTATTTTGCTGTCCGCTGGCACTGTCAGTTCTGCGATATAGTCGGACATGTCATCGCCTGCTGTCACACTGTCGCTGCGCGCAGGGATCAAGCGCCAGCCGATTAGGGCCACAAAGGCAAGCCCCGCAAGCGCTGCAACACCGCCAACGGGGGCGAAGTCGAACATCTCGAATGGCTCGCCCAATTGCTCTTCTCGGATCGCGGCGATGATGATGTTTGGGGGCGTTCCGATGAGCGTGACCATACCACCGAGTATTGTCGCAAAGCTGAGCGGCATGAGCGACAAACCAGGCGCGCGACCCGCTTTGCGCGCGGTCTGAATATCGACAGGCATCAAGAGCGCCAAGGCTGCGACGTTATTCATGAACGCTGACAGCACCCCGCCAATCCCGCCCATCAGCGCGATATGCCCGCCAAGATTGCGTGAACTGTCCACCAAGGTGCGCGTAATCAAGAAGACTGCGCCCGAGCGCACCAAACCTGCAGAGACCACAAGCACCAAAGCAACCACCAACGTAGCGGGATGGCCAAAGCCCGCAAACGCGTTCTTGCCCTCAACCACGCCCAAGAGCACCCCAACTATGAGGGCAGAAAACGCCACAAGATCATAGCGAAACGGCCCCCAAAGCAAGAGGGCGAACACGCTCCCAAACAAAGCGAAAATAATAATTTGATCTTGGGTCAAGATAGGCCTTTCACGTTGCGGTCAGCTTCACCTTAAAACGTGCTGACATGCAACCGACTTGCGGGCATCCCCTTGGCGGGCTTATACCGAACGCGATTTAAGACTTCTCATCTGGAGAGAGACATGGCCGGCCACTCAAAATGGGCAAATATTCAGCACCGCAAGGGGCGTCAGGATAAACTGCGTTCAAAACTGTTTTCTAAGTTCTCCAAGGAGATCACGGTTGCCGCAAAGATGGGCGATCCCGATCCCGAAAAGAACCCGCGTTTGCGTCTTGCGGTGAAGGAAGCGAAGTCGCAATCCATGCCGAAAGACAACATTGATCGCGCAATCAAGAAGGCGATAGGCGGCGAGGGCGATGATTACGAAGAAATTCGCTATGAGGGCTATGGCCCCAACGGTGTTGCGATCATTGTTGAGACGATGACGGACAATCGCAATCGCACGGCCTCGACCGTACGCTCCACATTCACCAAGAATGGCGGCAATCTGGGTGAAACCGGATCGGTGGGCTTCATGTTTGATCGCAAAGGACAGATCACCTATGGCGCGGATGCGGGCGACGCGGACACGGTGATGGAAGCCGCGATTGAAGCGGGCGCAGAGGATTGCGAAAGCTCTGAAGAGGGTCACAGCATTCTGTGCGAAGACACGGATCTTAATGAAGTTTCCACTGCTTTGGAAACTGCGCTGGGCGAAAGCGATAGTGCGAAACTGATTTGGCAGCCGAACATTTCCACGGAGATGGACTTGGAAGGCATGACCAAGCTAATGAGACTGATCGACGCTCTAGAGGATGACGATGATATCCAACGTGTGACGGCCAACTTTGAGGCCTCTGATGAGGTGATGGAGCAGCTTTAACGTTATCGGTTTTTACGCTTTCCGAACCCGATCTGCGATCCACCGCATGATCGGGTTTTTTGTGGCCGCAACAGTTCGAGGTGAAGGATCTTCGCTTTCGGTTGATCAGAATAAATTAGCTCAGACGCTTCAAATATTCGCTTATTAAATTGCGCAGGAAAGACGTAGAATTTGATATCTGAGGTCCAAAGTAAATCGCGAAAGGTGACTTGATCCACTTTGAAGCCAGCTTCGACAAAAGCTTTGCTCCAGCTGTTGAAAAAGCCGTCAACGCGTTCGCATGATTTGTAGAGTAGCACACCACAGTTGATTTCTGGAAACGCGCTGGGTACATTCGTGCGCCAACGTTTATTGTGACGCTGTCTGTGCCAAAGCTGAACGTGTGCGCCGCAGATTTCGAATTTTTCTAATAGTTCGAACAAGCTTGATAAATCGTCACGCACGATCGTGTCATTGTCGAGGTAGAGTGTTTCTTCGAAAGGTGTTTCAGTCAGTAAGTCAACCTGGGCCTCGCCAATCCATCTGGGATGTTAAATGCAAGATCAAAGCCTTATGTGTCATCCTCTGCGGCGCACCCAATTGCTGTACCAAGCTCGGGGTTGGACGCTTTAACGCTTGCTGCGGAGCGTCGTGCGACATCAACATGTTGACTGCCCCAAGCGATATACAAAAGCCGCGTTTTCTCTTTGTCTGTTCTGTCATTGGGAAAGGTGTCTTTGCATTGAATTTTCGCTTTCATTTAATGTGTGAAAGGGCGACATGTCTAGTTTGTTCACCAGATCTGGTTATGCGCGCTGATAAAAGTAGCAACTTGACGTTAGCAAGATCAAAATTTTTGGATGGCGTTGTGTTTACATATCTATCGGGGTTCGGACTTAGCATCTCTTTAATTCTCGCCATTGGGGCGCAGAATGCGTTTGTTTTGAAGTACGGGCTTCGGCGCAAACACGTCCTGCCGATAGTCCTGACCTGCGCTATATCCGATGCGGTTTTGATCATTGCAGGGGTCGCGGGGTTCGGCGCGCTGGCGCAGGCCTTGCCGTGGTTTGAGACCGCGATGCGTTACGGTGGCGTCCTTTTTCTGTTTTGGTATGGTTTGCAAAATGCACTCTCTGCGTGGCGCGGAGGCAGTGCGTTAGAGGGGGAGGCGGAGGTCACGACATCCCTGCGTAAAACCCTACTAACCCTGTTTGCAATCACATTTTTGAACCCGCATGTGTATTTGGACACTGTGGTTTTGATCGGATCAATCTCGGCACAATACGAGGACCGTTTGGCCTTTGGGATTGGAGCGGCTTTGGGCAGTTTCACTTTTTTCATTTGTCTCGGCTTTGGTTCGCGTTTGCTCTCACCCATTTTTGCCAACCCAGCGGCATGGCGCGTGTTGGACGCGATCATTGCGCTCACAATGTGGGTAATTGCGATCTCTTTGTTGCTCTGAGGGTTGCGTATTCCGCGCCGGTTTGATTTGCGTTCATAATGGGAAAACAAGCACAAAGGCCGCTCGTCGGTGTTTTCTGGATGGTTACGGCAGGCTTGTGCTTTGTTGCGGTGACTGCGCTGGTCAAGCTCAACGGCACGCGCTTGCCTGCTGCGGAATCGGCATTTGTGCGGTACGCGTTGGGCCTGGTCTTTCTGATCCCAATGATGGGGCCACTACGCGCAACCACTTTGACGCCGCGCCTTTGGAAACTTGTCGCAGTGCGTGGGCTGTTTCACACGTTTGGCGTGACGCTCTGGTTCTTCGCGATGACCCAGATTTCAATCGCAGAAGTGACTGCAATGAACTATTTGACGCCCGTTTTCGTGACCGTCGCGGCCGCGCTATTCCTTGGTGAGAAACTGGCGTTTCGCCGCATCATCGCGGTGCTCTTCGCGCTCTTGGGGGCGATGATTATCCTAAGGCCTGGCTTTCGCGAGCTTAGCATTGGACATATTGCGATGCTCGCTGTGGCTTGCATGTTTTGCGTGTCTTATCTGACAGCAAAATTACTCGCGGATGCGGTGCCCGCCTCCGTGGTTGTATCGATGCTGTCCATTGCTGTCACAATCGGGCTAGCACCTTTGGCATTTTCAGTTTGGATTACACCATCTTTTCATGAGGTTGGCGTACTTTTAGGTGTTGCTTGTTTTGCCACTGCGGGCCATTTTGCGATGACGCTTGCCTTTGCCAATGCGCCCCTGACGGTGACGCAACCGGTGACGTTTGTTCAATTGATCTGGGCCGTTTCGCTTGGCTATTTTACCTTTGGCGAAGCGGTGGATATTTGGGTGATCTTAGGCGGTTTTGTGATCCTATGTTCGATCACATTTATCACGTGGCGCGAAGCAGTGCTGAAGCGCGGTGAAATCACGCCCGGAACGCACGCGCCAAAGGGGTGATAACTCGTACCTTGCTAATAAGTTTTTTATTGATTGACTGGTCAATTTAAATAAAATTATCTGCAGCAAAGGCGATAACGGAGAGTGATGTGCCCAAGTTAGGAATGGAACCGTTGCGTCGCGCAGCCTTGGTTGAGGCTACGATCTGCGAGATTGGAGCGCATGGCACGCTGGATGTCACAGTCGGCGCGATTGCCAAGCGGGCAGGAATGTCATCGGCCTTGGCGCATCACTATTTTGGCGGCAAAGAGCAGATATTTCTGGCCGCAATGCGTCATACGTTGACGGTATATGGCGCCGAAGTGCGGGCGGCTTTGGTGACGGCCGAAACCGACACAGCCCGCGTCGAGGCGATTGTGTGCGCCTCCTTCTCAAGTTCGAACTTCCGTCCGGAGGTGATTGCAGCGTGGTTGAATTTCTACGTGCTGGCCCAAACCGTGCCAGAAGCTAAGCGCTTACTTACCATCTACCAAGCGCGCATTCGCTCGAATCTTGTCTATTCCCTGCGCCCTTTGATTGGCGTGCGAGCCTCGCAAACCGCCTCGCGGATTGCGGCAATGATTGATGGTGTGTATCTACGCCAAAGCTTGGTCAAAGCACGGCCAGATCAATCCGAAGCCGCAAGGCAGGTCATTGACTATCTCTATTTTGAATTGAGAGGGGTGCGCGATGAGAAAGCCTAACATATTGATTTTTATGTTCGATCAACTCAACGGTACCTTCTTTCCTGACGGCCCTGCCGACTGGCTCCATGCGCCCAATATCAAAAAGCTTGCCGCGCGCTCGACCCGTTTCAAGAACGCCTACACGGCCAGCCCTTTGTGCGCACCGGGGCGCGCGAGCTATATGTCCGGCCAATTGCCGAGCACGACGGGCGTCTATGACAACGCCGCTGAGTTTCCCTCTTCGATCCCCACATATGCGCATCATCTTAGGCGCGCGGGCTATCAAACCTGCCTCTCTGGCAAGATGCATTTCGTTGGCCCTGATCAGTTGCACGGCTTTGAAGAGCGCATAACAACCGACATTTATCCCCCTGATTTCGGTTGGACGCCGGATTATCGCAAGCCTGGTGAGCGGATCGAATGGTGGTATCACAATATGGGCTCGGTGACAGGCTCTGGCATTGCGGAAATCACCAATCAGATGGAGTACGACGACGAGGTTGCTTATCATGCGACGCGCAAGATTTATGATCATGCGCGTGGCAAGGATGAACGCCCGTGGTGCCTGACTGTCAGCTTCACGCACCCCCATGACCCTTACGTGGCACGCCGCAAATATTGGGATTTGTATGAGGATTGCGCGCACCTGATGCCAGAGGTTGGTCCGATCCCTTATGAGGATCAGGATACGCATTCCCAACGCATCTTGGACGCCAATGATCGCGATAACTTCAACATTTCTGACGAAGATATCTGCCGCTCGCGCCGTGCCTATTTCGCCAATATCTCCTACCTCGATGACAAAGTCGGTGAGGTGATGGAGGCGCTAGAAAGCACGCGCCAAGAGGCGATCATCATGTTCGTGGCAGATCACGGCGATATGCTGGGCGAACGTGGTTTGTGGTTCAAGATGTCGTTCTTTGAGGGCTCTGCGCGTGTCCCGATGATGATATCAAGCCCTGATATGGAGCCGGGTCTTATTGACACTCCTGTGAGCAACATCGACGTTTGCCCGACGCTCTGCGATCTCGCGGGGGTGAATATGGAAGAAATCATGCCTTGGACCGAAGGGATGAGCCTGAAACCCATGGGGCAGGGTGTCGAACGCACCGCTCCTGTCGCGATGGAATACGCGGCCGAAGCCAGCTACGCGCCGCTCGTGTGTTTGCGCTATGGCAAATGGAAACACATCCGCTGCGCGCTTGATCCCGATCAGCTTTTTGATCTGGATGCTGATCCTCATGAACTGAAAAATCTCGCCGATACGCCAGAACATCAAGGCACTTTGCAAACCCTGCGCGCTAAATCGGAACAACGCTGGGATCTGGATCGTTTCGACGCAGAAGTCCGCCGCTCCCAAGCGCGCCGCTGGGTTGTCTATGAAGCCCTGCGCAATGGCGATTATTTCCCATGGGACTACCAACCCCTGCAAAAAGCGTCTGAACGCTACATGCGTAATCATATGGATCTTAACGTCTTGGAAGAAAGCCAGCGCTTCCCGAGAGGCGAATAGGCCTCGTCTTCATCTTTCTAAATAAACTTCCGCCGGAGGCAAACATGCCCAATCCCACACAGCCCACCGCCAGCCATTTCATCAATGGTACCTATGTAGAAGACACCGCCGGCGCGGAAATTCCAGTGATATACCCAGCAACGGGCGAACAGATCGGCGTTGTTCACGAGGCTACGCCCGCGATCATCGAACAGGCCATCACCAGCGCCAAAGCCGCGCAAAAAGCGTGGGCTGCGATGTCGGGCACGGAGCGGGGTCGCATCTTACGCCGTGCTGCCGACATGATCCGCGAGTGCAACCATGATCTGTCGGTGTTGGAGACCTACGACACGGGCAAACCTATGTCAGAAACGCTCTACGTTGATGCGACATCTGGCGCGGATGCGTTGGAATATTTCGGTGGTCTTGCGGGCAGCTTGACGGGCGAACATATTCAGCTTGGTGAAGATTGGGTCTACACACGCCGCGAAGCATTGGGGCTGTGTGTTGGCATCGGCGCGTGGAATTACCCAACGCAGATTGCGTGCTGGAAAGGCGCCCCCGCGCTAGCCTGCGGCAATGCGATGATCTTTAAACCATCCGAAACAACGCCGCTTTGCGCGTTGAAAATTGCGGAAATCCTGCATGAGGCGGGCCTGCCTGCTGGGCTTTACAACGTCATCCAAGGCACGGGCGCTGTGGGTGCACCATTGGTGACGGATCCGCGCGTGGACAAAGTCTCGCTCACAGGATCTGTACCGACGGGGCGCAAGGTTTATGCGGCTGCGGCCGAAGGGATCAAACACGTCACGATGGAACTTGGTGGAAAATCCCCGCTGATTATCTTTGATGATGCTTCTCTTGAGGATGCGGTTGGCGGTGCAATTCTGGCTAATTTCTACAGCTCTGGCCAAGTCTGTTCCAACGGCACGCGCGTTTTTGTTCAAAAGGGCATCAAAGAGGCGTTCCTCAAGCGCTTGCATGAACGCTTGCAAACCGTGGTTATGGGCGATCCATTGGATGAGGCCACGAACTTTGGTCCCATGGTCTCAGAACGCCAAATGCAGATTGTGCAAGGCTTCATCGAAAAAGGCAAAGCCGAAGGCGCGCGGCTTGTGTGTGGCGGCGAGCGAATTGGAACTGAAGGGTTTTTCCTCGAGCCAACTGTTTTCGCGGATGTCACGGACGGTATGACCATCGCCACGGACGAAATCTTTGGCCCCGTCATGTCGGTGCTGGATTTCGAGACTGAAGACGAAGCGATCGCGCGCGCCAATGCGACGGAATTCGGACTCTCCGCGGGGGTCTTCACAACTGATCTTGCGCGTGGGCATCGCGTAATTGCGCAAATGGAGGCAGGATCCTGCTTTATCAATTCCTACAATGACGCCCCCGTAGAAGCGCCTTTTGGGGGTGCAAAGAATTCTGGTGTCGGGCGTGAAAATTCGAAGGCCGCGATCGAGCACTATAGCCAGATGAAGTCCGTTTACGTGCGCATGGGTGCCGTGGACGCGCCGTTTTGATGCAGGCTGAGTATGTGATCATTGGCGCAGGCTCTGCAGGCTGCGCCATGGCGTATCGCCTAACTGAGGCGGGGCATTCGGTCATCGTGATCGAGTTCGGGGGTACGGATGCGGGTCCGTTCATCCAAATGCCAGCGGCGCTGAGCTATCCAATGAACATGGCGCGCTATGATTGGGGCTATAGTTCGGAACCTGAACCGCATTTGAATAATCGCCGTTTGGCGTGTCCGCGTGGCAAGGTGATTGGTGGGTCCTCTTCGATCAACGGCATGGTCTACGTGCGTGGACATGCGAAAGACTTTGATCATTGGGCCGAAAGCGGCGCGCAAGGGTGGTCTTACGCGGATGTGCTGCCCTACTACAAACGCATGGAGAACTGGCGCAGCGGGGGGCATGGCGGTAACAAAAGCTGGCGCGGTCGCAGAGGACCTTTGCATATCAGTCGAGGCCTGCGTTTGAACCCCTTGTTCAAGGCGTTTGTGAAGGCTGGCAAGCAGGCCGGATATGAAACAACGGACGATTATAACGGTGAAAAGCAAGAGGGTTTCGGACCCATGGATCAGACCGTTTATAGGGGGCGGCGCTGGTCTGCGGCCAATGCCTATTTGCGGCCCGCGATGAAGACAGGAAAGTGCCAAGTCGTCAGCGCGCTTGCGGAGCGTATCGTGATCAAGGACGGGCGCGCTATCGGTGTTGCCGTTGCGGGTGGCGAGGTGATCACGGCAGAACGTGAAGTGATCCTTGCGGCGAGCTCGATAAATTCGCCAAAGCTGTTGATGTTGTCGGGCGTTGGCCCTGCGGCGCATCTGAAAGAGCATGGCATCGAAATCGCCGCGGATCGCCCGGGCGTGGGGCAAAATCTGCAAGATCATTTGGAGCTGTATATCCAGATGGCTGCGTCGCAGCCCGTGACGCTTTATAAATATTGGAACCTGATTTCAAAGGCTGTGATCGGCGCGCGCTGGCTGTTTACCAAAACTGGCCTTGGGGCGTCTAATCAGTTTGAAAGCGCAGCGTTTATTCGCACGAAAGCAGGTGTCGAATATCCTGATATCCAGTATCATTTTCTACCAATTGCGGTGCGCTATGATGGTCAGGCTGCGGCGGAGGGGCACGGGTTTCAGGCACATGTGGGCCCTATGCGAAGCCCCTCGCGCGGATCGGTGAGCTTGAACAGTGCGGATCCCGCCGAAGCTCCAAAAATTGTGTTTAACTACATGAACGAAGCCAAGGATTGGGAAGATTTTCGTACTTGCATTCGCTTGACGCGCGAAATTTTTGCGCAGGATGCGTTTGCGCCCTTTGTGAAGCATGAAATCCAACCTGGGCAGGCGGTGCAAAGCGATGTAGAGCTGGACGCCTTCATCGCAGAACATGCGGAAAGTGCGTATCATCCGTGTGGCACCTGTAAGATGGGACGTGTTGATGATCCAATGGCAGTTGTCGATCCAGAATGTCGCGTGATCGGGGTTGAGGGCTTGCGTGTCGCAGACAGTTCGATCTTTCCGCGCATTACGAATGGCAATTTGAACGGGCCGTCGATCATGGTCGGTGAAAAGGCATCGGATCATATTCTGGGGGGTGATATGTTGGCGAAAAGCAATGACCGAACTTGGGTGCATCCTGAATGGGAGGTTGCGCAGAGATAGGGAGTGGTCGTGCTTCGGCACGGGCGAGAGGCGTTACCTCTCGCGCTCTCCGAGATATTTTAAGACCAAAGAAGGGGCAAGTTTGGTCTTTCTTAACCTAGGTTAAGGATTTGGATTGAATTGCACTCGCTTAGGTAGGCATATCTTTTGATATACTCAGGATTTGTTTTCTTTTGTGTGTTTTGGTTCAGCCGGTGTTCGCTGGTGCAGATGTGGCGGGATTTATGTGCGTGATTGATGGCGACACGTTTGATGTCGCAGGGCAGCGCGTTCGGATCTTTGGCATTGATGCGCCCGAAGGCAAGTAAACTTGCGAGACGGAGCAGGGCACGCTTTGGCCTTGTGGGGCTTGGGTGAGTGCGAAAGTCTCTGACTTGTATGATGGCAATGGCGCGGTATGTCGTCAGGTCGATTTGGATCGCTATGGCAGGATCGTCGCGCGCTGTAGTGTAGACGGGCGAGATGTCGGTGAGGATTTGGTTCCTCGCGGGTTGGCCTTTGCCTATCGCGCTTATTCGATGGAGTATGATTTGGTTGAAAAGGGCGCTGCGATCAATGATCGTGGGTTGCATGCGTCGCGCGTACAAAATCCAGCGGCGTATCGTGTAGAGCGTTCAGAGGGGAGCAGGCCGCCACGCCCAAATTGTGCAATCGAAGGCAATATCACCAAAAGTGGACGCATCTATCACATGCCTGGCCAGCATGATTACTAACGCACAGGCATCAATGAAGCGTCGGGCGAGCGCTGGTTTTGCACACAGTTTGCTGTGCGGTTAGCGGGATGGCGAAAAGCGCGTCGTTAGTGTGTGCTTGTACGGTATTTTCGCCTCATTTAGGCGACATCATAAGGTAGCAGGCCGCGACGATTACTATCCACGCTCAAACGTCGCTCAAGTGGCGGGACGGAGCGTTGATGGCAGTGCGTGCGCTCGCAAATCCGGCATGAAATTCCGATCGGTTCATAGGCAGAGGCATTCGAGGTGTCCAAACTGTCCGCATAGACCAGCTGGCTTGCGTGCGTCACTTCGCAGCCTAAAGCGATCGCAAACCGACGCACCGGTGCGCCAAAGGAGCTGCCCGGTTTTAGCACATCGCGGGCCAAGGAAATGTAGCGCACCCCGTCAGGAGTTTCGGCCAACTGGCGCACAAAACGGCCTGGGGTTTCAAATGCGCGGTGCACATTCCAAAGCGGACACGCCCCACCAAAGCGCGCGAATTGCAAGCGGGTGGCGCTGTGGCGTTTGGTAATAGATCCGGCCTGATCGACGCGCACGAAGAAGAACGGCACGCCTTTGGCACCGGGGCGCTGCAAGGTTGAGAGACGATGCGCCACCTGTTCGATTGAAGCACCAAACAGGATCGCAAGACGTTCCAGATCGTGACGTGTTTCTCGCGCGGCCTCAAGGAAGCGAGTGTAGGGCATCAGCGCCGCGCCCGCGTAGTAGTTAGCGAGACCAATTTTGGCGATCGCGCGGGCCTCAACCGTTTGAAAACGTGCAAGATCCAGGGTGGCTTCTAACAGGTTTTCTTGAGTGATCAGAGCCAGTTGGATCAACATTTGAAACGTTTGCGTCGCAGGGGCTGCGTATTCGGAAATGGTCAGGCTACGGGTCTCTGTGTCGAACGTTCGTAGCGTGTCGACAGGCGCAAATCGTATTTCTATCCCGTGTTGGCGAAAGCTGGTGCGCACGCGGTCTTGCGGGGTCGCGTGGGCCGGGCCTGAGGTTGCAAAATGTTCCGCCGCGCAGTCCATCGCGTCGATGTAATTGTCGCAATAATGAAAGAAATCGCGAACGTCTTCCCATGGACTTGGTTGCATTTGACCGTCTTCGCGCCCCAACGCTTCATCGAGCGAGGCGAGACGCTCATGGGTCTGACGATACGCGCGGTGTAGTTCCAAGAACGCGCGCGCAAACGCAGGGGCGTTGGAGGCAGTGAGACGCAAATCGGTGAGGGGTGGATCGACCGCATCAAGGACCGGATCCGCAAGGGCCTCGCGCATGTCCGTTACAAGGCGTTCTGCGTCGCCTGAGCTGAGTTCAGTAACATCAAAGCCAAATTCCTGCGCCAGCGCCAAGACCACGGTGGTCGAGAGCGGGCGCTTGTTATTCTCCATTTGATTGAGATAGGGAAGCGACACGCCAAGTTTGGCCGCAAAGTCTTTTTGGGTCAGGGAGACTTGCCCGCGCAAGTCGCGCAGTTTCGATCCAGCGTAGATTTTTTGAAGTGCCATGTCTGCGCCTCTTTGCAGGTTTGCATTTTTCGATATTAGGCTTTGCAAACCTGCGAGCGCAAGCGAGATGGTTTACACGCCAATCGCTTTCGCGCGGTGTATGACATAGATTGCGGCGATCAACCCGCCAAGCGTGCTGGCCACCATCAGCCACAAGACCGGCAGTGCCGTGTCACTTCCAGTCAAGATGATGCCTGCCAAAGCGGACAGAATCGCGCCAAACCCAATCATGATCGCGCCGCCAAGTCCCGACGCCGTGCCCGCAAGATGCGGTCGCACAGAAAGCATGCCGGATGTGGCATTCGGGATCGTCAATCCATTGCCAATGCCAACGATGGTCATGAAACCGAAGAAGCTGACGGGTGAACCTTGTCCGATGCTGAACGCAAGGAGCGAGGCGACGGTCGCGATTGTCGCAATGATCGTGCCGTAGAGGACCATATTGTTGATTCCGATGCGGATCGAATAGCGACCGGACAGGAAGTTTCCGATGAAATACCCCAATGCTGGTGCGCCGAAGTAAAATCCAAGGATTGCGGGGGAGAGCTTGAAGATCTCTGTACCCACATAGGGTGCGCCGCCAAGATAAGCGAAGAACGCGCCAGAGGTGAGGCCCGACGCAATGGAATAGCCCCAAAATCGTGGTGAGGAGAAGAGTTCGGGGTAGTGGCCGAACTGTTGTCTCAGCGTCTCGCCCGTTGCGCGTTTGGTTTCGCCTTGGTCAAAATAACACAGCACGAACATGCTGAGACCTGAGAGGGCCATCAGCCAGAAACTGGACTGCCAGCCGAAGGTTTCATCAAGCAATCCACCAAGCAGCGGGCCTAACATTGGCACCACGGCCATGCCCATTGTGACGTAACCGATGAGCGATGCGGCTTTGTCAGCGCTGACCACATCGCGAATGATGGCGCGGCTTAGCACCATGGCCGTCACGATGATGGCTTGGCACATGCGAAACATCAAAAAGACGGTTGCGTTGGGGGCGTAGATGCAGCCAATGGAGGCGGCAGTGAACAGCAGCAAGCCCCATAAAATAATGGGGCGGCGTCCTAAATTGTCAGAGACAGGGCCGATCAGGATTTGCAAGACCGCGTTCATCGCAAAATAGGCGGCGACCGACATTTGCAAAACCCAATATTCGGTTTCGAAATGCAAAGCCATGTTCGGCAGGGACGGCAAAAACACATTCATCGCAAGCCCAGCAACACCTGCGAGCAAGATCAAAGTGATGATATGGGGTGGGGTTGCGCGGTCTAGGAAGCGCGCCGAATAGGTGTCTCTCATACGAAGGGTGTACTCTGTTCTTCTGTGCTGCGACAGGCTAGAATTTTCGGCAGCGAAAGGCGTAAGTGGTCTTAGGTGATTAACTACTTTGCAATTTGCAGATAAGTGTTTTGCTTATATTTGCAAATTTGCGACTATTCCCTTTTTCCTGCACGTGCACAGGCTATCGAGATTGGGATTGTCCGTTGTCTACAAAGTCGTTGAACGATCGGCTTAATTATTCGCGCGAGAACTGCGCACAGAAGGGATACGCGATGAAAGATATTCTGCAAGAGCTCTCCGAACGCCGCCAAACAGCCCGATTGGGTGGTGGCCAAAAGCGCCTCGATAGCCAGCATGCGAAGGGCAAGTTAAGTGCGCGCGAGCGGATCGAACTGCTGTTGGATGAGGGGAGTTTCGAAGAATTCGACATGTTCGTCGCGCATCGTTGCGCCGATTTTGGCATGGAAGATCAACGGCCCGCAGGCGACGGTGTCGTCACGGGTTGGGGCACGATTAACGGACGTATGGTCTATGTGTTTTCTCAAGATTTCACGGTCTTAGGTGGCTCTGTTTCGGCGACCCATGCGCAGAAGATTTGCAAGATCCAGGATATGGCGATCCAGAATGGGGCGCCGATCATTGGTCTGAATGATTCAGGCGGCGCGCGTATTCAAGAAGGTGTGGACGCCCTTGCGGGCTATGCGGAAATTTTCCAGCGCAACATCATGGCCTCTGGCGTCGTGCCGCAGATTAGCGTGATCATGGGACCCTGTGCCGGCGGGGCGGTCTACTCGCCTGCGATCACTGACTTTATTTTTATGGTCAAAGATAGCTCCTACATGTTCGTGACTGGCCCTGATGTCGTGAAAACAGTCACCAACGAGATTGTCACTGCGGAAGAATTGGGTGGCGCGAGTACGCATACTAAAAAATCCTCCGTCGCGGATGGCGCGTTTGAAAACGACGTTGAAGCGCTGGCGGAGGTGCGGCGTTTGATCGATCTTTTGCCACTTAACAACCGTGAAAAGCCACCCGTTCGCCCGTTCTTTGATGAGCCAGGCCGGATCGAGCTGTCATTGGACACATTGATCCCAGACAACGCCAACTCGCCATATGATATGAAGGAATTGATCCTGAAAATTGCGGATGAGGCTGATTTTTACGAGATCCAAGAAGATTTTGCGAAGAATATCATCACTGGCTTTATTCGTCTTGAAGGCCAGACAGTTGGTGTCGTCGCGAACCAGCCGATGGTTTTGGCGGGGTGCCTTGATATCGATAGCTCTCGCAAGGCGGCACGGTTTGTGCGGTTCTGTGATGCATTCGAAATCCCGATTTTGACCTTGGTGGATGTGCCCGGTTTCTTGCCCGGCACGTCTCAGGAATATGGCGGTGTCATCAAACACGGCGCAAAACTGCTCTTTGCTTATGGCGAGGCGACGGTGCCAAAGGTCACAGTGATTACGCGCAAGGCTTATGGCGGTGCCTACGATGTCATGGCATCGAAGCATCTGCGCGGCGATTTCAATTATGCTTGGCCCACGGCCGAGATTGCTGTGATGGGCGCAAAGGGCGCGACGGAGATTATTCACCGCGCTGATCTGGGCGATGCAGAGAAAATTGCCGAGCACACAGCAAGTTATGAGGACCGCTTTGCCAATCCATTCGTCGCTGCTGAGCGCGGCTTTATCGATGAGGTGATCCAACCGCAAAGCACACGCAAACGCGTCAGCCGCGCCTTCGCGTCGCTGCGTGGTAAGCGTTTAGAGAACCCGTGGAAAAAACACGATAATATTCCGCTTTGATCCGAAGCGAGACTTTGCTTTAGGGGCGGTAACAGCATGACGCAGAAAAACTGGCATACGCAACGCAATGGCACCTGTGTGACGATTTCGCGCGAATTGCCCGCGCGATTTGACGTGTCGGCGAGCGCGTGGTTTCCTGTGGTCGCGCGTGCGCGGCTTGGCCATCAAATCCGGCAGGACATGTGGCGCAGTTTGCAGAACTTGCGTGGGTTTTCACCCGTTGTGCGGGTCGAACGTGTAGAGGATGAGTTGCTTGTCACTGCGGGTGGGCGGCTTGGCTATCCGATTGCGGCCCACGTGCCGGAAACGATCGCGACTTTGCTCAATGACACAGGGCATCGCGCACGGTGGATCAGATATGCGCGCGGAGTTGCGGCATGAGACGTTTAGCGCTCAGCACGCTGATGGGAGGCCTTTTGGCTGGGTGCCTTGCAGCACAGCCAGCGATCACTTTGCCATCTGGGCAGGCGGTAACATTCCTAGAGCAACGTGAAGAAGCAGACGCTGGCATCCTGCGTTTGCGTTTTATTGCGCCCGATTTGGCGAGCCCTTTAAGGCGACCGTCCTTTGAGGATTTAACCCTAGATCTCGAAGTTCTTTGCGTCGAGTTTGGGCTGAAAAAAGCAGCCAATGTGGACGATCTACCAAAGCAGATCGTTGTTTCCTTGTCCGCTGAACCTGTCGAATTTGGTGTTGCCAACACCGAAGTTGAACAGGTTTTTGAAGCATTTACCGTGCAAAGTGAGACCTGTATTTTGGAGATTTTTTGATGAAACCACAATATGTTGCGCGGCAAAGCTCATCCAAAGACCCTTTTGAGACTTTAGTGACACAACATGTCGCTAAGGCTACCTGTGGATATCTTTTTGCGACGCACTGGCGTAGAATTCGAAACAGGTTCACCCAAATGGCCTATACCTCAAGAGGGTCAGGGTTGCGGGATACTCCCGTTGGTCTGAACCGCAAATTTGACAGGAGACTAAGATTTCCAAGAGCATCAAATTGGTTGCCGTACTCGGTGTTGCATTCGCAGCGTCCGCTTGCGCACTTAAAGCACCCGTTGAAGAGTTTGTTGTTGTTGACCCAGCACCGATTTCTGTCGAGCCAACATACACAGGCAAGTACAAGTAACTTGCCTACGAGGCAGGCGTTCGCGCCTGCCACGAGCCTAAACTTATTCGCTGAGCACGCCAGCATCACGCACCACATCGGGGGTGCGACATGGCACTAGACTATATGCTCAAGCACCGCGGCTTTCCTGGCCGTCTACCCGGTACCGATTTCCAATTTACATTGCGCCGTGCCAACCCCAAAGGGGCAACGCCGATTGAACGCCGTGAACGTCGCAATGACCGCAAACCTTCAGATCGTCGTGCGGATGCGGGCTTTGTCGCTGCTCTGTGGGAAAATTTCGGCGACCAACCGTTTGAGCGCGGCAATTTGGATGCGGGTCGCCTCAGCTGGCTGTTTGGCCGCGAAGTTCTGCCCTATGATGATCCGTTCGACCCCGCCAACTATGAGGCGATGTTGATCCTTGATCCTCGCGCGGCGGCCATGGCCTTTCCTGACGCCACCGATTGGGGGGCGTCGGCATGATTTTGCCGAAGGCATTGAAATATTGGCATATTCAAGCCTGTTTCGCTCAGCTTGCGTCAAAGGCCTTTTCGCTACGCCAAACTGTGCGAAATCTATTAGCATTGAAGATGTGCCAGATCCTCCTTCTGTTTGGCGGTGCAGCCTTCCGTAACCCTTCCCCTTGGCGGCCGTCTGGTGCTTACGTGCACGGGCAGCCGCTTTTTTTCTTTGGCGGATCGGCACGTTTTAACTTCGAGAGAGTTAAATTATATCAAAAACAACTAAGATCGTCGCAGCTCTCGTTTTGTCTGTATCCGCTGCAGCCATTGCTGGTGGCAACACGAGCCAAGTTATCGCAGCCGGCATCGTCGGTGCGACAGCTGGCGCGCTTATCCCAGCAAACTAATGAAAATTCTGGCGTTTTCTGTGGTGACACAGGCAACGCGCTCCACATCAGCGAACGTCGCTTTGCCCCAACGGGCAGGGTGGCGTTTTCGCGTTTTAGATAGCCCGAAAAGGACCTCTACATGTTCAAAAAGCTCCTGATTGCCAACCGTGGTGAGATTGCGTGCCGCGTGATCAAAACGGCGAAGAAGATGGGTATCACCACCGTTGCCATCTATTCGGACGCGGACAAAAACGCGCTGCACGTAGAGATGGCGGATGAAGCAATCCACATCGGCCCGCCCCCCGCGAACCAGTCATATATCGTCATCGATAAGGTCATGGCTGCGATCAAGGAAAGCGGCGCTCAGGCGGTGCACCCGGGCTATGGTTTCCTGTCTGAAAACTCCAAATTTGCCGAGGCATTGGCGGCTGAAGGCGTCGCCTTCGTCGGACCACCTGTCGGCGCCATTGAGAAAATGGGCGACAAGATCACTTCCAAGAAGATCGCCCAAGACGCCAATGTATCAACGGTTCCAGGTTACATGGGGCTGATCGAGGACGCGGACGAGGCGGTCAAGATTTCCAATGAAGTTGGTTATCCCGTGATGATTAAAGCCTCCGCAGGTGGCGGCGGTAAAGGCATGCGCATCGCGTGGAATGATGACCAGGCGCGCGAGGGCTTTCAGTCTTCCAAGAACGAAGCTGCGAATTCCTTTGGTGATGATCGTATCTTTATTGAGAAATTCATCACCCAGCCCCGTCACATCGAAATTCAGGTGCTCTGCGACAGCCATGGCAATGGCATTTATCTGGGCGAGCGCGAATGTTCCATCCAGCGACGCCAGCAAAAGGTTGTTGAAGAAGCGCCAAGCCCCTTCTTGGATGAAGCCACGCGCAAAGCCATGGGCGAACAAGCGGTGGCCTTGGCGCAAGCTGTTGGGTATGCGTCGGCGGGTACTGTTGAGTTCATCGTAGATGGCGCGAAGAATTTCTACTTCTTAGAAATGAACACACGCTTGCAGGTGGAGCACCCTGTGACCGAGCTGATCACAGGTGTTGACTTGGTTGAACAGATGATCCGCGTTGCCAATGGTGAGAAACTCAGCATAACGCAGGACGATGTCACGCTGACCGGTTGGGCGATTGAGAACCGTCTCTACGCCGAAGATCCTTATCGCGGCTTCCTTCCTTCAATCGGTCGCCTCACGCGCTATCGTCCACCTGCGGAAACGGCGGCCTACACGCCGGGCGTTACGGCTGGTGATGCAGGTGATGTGGTCGTGCGTAATGATACGGGCGTCTATGAGGGCGGTGAAATCTCCATGTATTATGACCCTATGATCGCGAAACTCTGCACATGGGCCCCAACACGAGAAGCGGCGATTGAAGCTATGCGCGTCGCCCTTGATAGCTTTGAGGTAGAAGGCATTGGTCACAATCTGCCGTTCCTAAGCGCTGTGATGGATCACCCGATCTTTATCAAAGGCGACATGACGACAGCCTTCATTGAAGAGCAATATCCCGAAGGGTTCGTTGGTGTTGAATTGCCTGAGAGTGATCTGCGCCGGATCGCGGCGGCCTCTGCTGCGATGAACCGTGTTGCGGAGATCCGCCGTTCGCGTGTGTCTGGTCGTTTGGACAATCATGAACGCCACGTTGGGGATGCTTGGAATGTGGCCGTGCAAGGCGAAAGCTTCGATGTGAACATTGCAGCGGATAAGGACGGATCCAACGTGACATTCGCGGATGGCACCATACTGCGCGTCAAGGGTGATTGGACGCCGGGGGATCAGCTGGCGCATATGATGGTCGATAAAACGCCTCTGGTGATGAAAGTCGGCAAAGTGTCTGGTGGCTTCCGCATTCGTTCACGCGGAGCGGATTTGAAGGTGCACGTGCGCACGCCGCGGCAGGCCGAGTTGGCCCGCATGATGCCAGAAAAAATCGCGCCGGATACGTCGAAGCTGCTGCTGTGCCCGATGCCGGGATTGATCGTGAAGGTTGACGTGGAAGAGGGCCAAGAGGTGCAAGAAGGCCAAGCTCTGTGCACTGTGGAAGCGATGAAAATGGAAAACATCCTGCGCGCAGAGCGTAAAGGTGTGGTCAGCAAAATCAACGCGGTGGCTGGCGACAGCCTAGCTGTGGATGATGTGATTATGGAGTTCGAATAACGCCTTGCGCGGCCTCGTTACGATAAGTTTTGCCCTTTTTCTATTGGTGCTCGGCTACGTTGGCGCATCGGGTGGATGGCCGATCTGGTTGGCGTTGCTTTTCGGGGCTTTCGCGTTGGCCTGCATTTACTATGCGCTTGCGGAAATAGCCGTTGTTGCGATCTTTTTGCGCGCCATTCTGGCGATGTTGCCAACCGTCGCAGAAGGGGCCGAAGCGGCGCTGAAAGACGCGCCATTCTGGGGATTGTTGAGGCGTTTGAGATGAGCCACAGCCTGTCATCAAGCGTCTATTGCAAAGTTATACCAGTGGGTTACCTTCGTTCTCCACAGGTTCACGCGGGGCATGTGCGACAGATCTATTCATGTGGGACCGCTTTGCTCCATAAATCTTTTGATACGCTAAACATAAAGGACGCGTGCGCCATTTTCAAGGCTGATGTGGCGCAGCGCAGCTACTCCTGCGCGGCATCTGCTTCGCGACGATCACGCACTTCGCGTTGGCGCATGGGCATTTTGTCAACAACGCGGGTCAGTTCGCGTACGTCCCAAGGCGAGGCTTTGCGCAGCTTCACACCACCATCCTTGCCGATCAACGCAATCATAAACCCGCGCGGGCGCAAAGCGGTGCGCAACGGGCTTTTGAGCGACGCATCTATATCTGCCAAAACAACGATATCGCGCTCTGCCAAAGCGTCGGCTTGGGCTTCGAGTAAAGCCATTTGTTGCTCGAAACGTGGATCGTTTTCACTGTCCGCAAAGACCACTACAGGACGGGATTGCCATAAAAAATCATTCAAATTGTCAGTATCTGCCATAGAAACCGCCTCCCACGCTGCGTTGGATTTGGGGGGTGTTGTGTCTTGTGCCGCACTTGGGCTGGCAACGAAAAGCGTTGCAAAAACAAATGATAAGAACTGTTTCATAGGGTCTCCTGTTAGCATTAATATAGGCAGCGCGCAGCGTATTGCGATGGCTGAGATTGCGCCTAAGCTGGAATTTTCAAAATTTAATGGAAAAAACATCCCTCTTCTCCATGACCTGTCTCTAGATGTGCGACCCGTGAGGGCGCGGCACTCAGAGGCAAAAAAGGGCAGAACGCTTGGACGTTATTCTACAAATCGGTGCGCATCGCACGGCAAGTACAAGTTTTCAAACCTATTTGCGCAAAAATGCGACAGCCTTGGCGGAGATTATCGCTGGCCCATGGGAGCCGTATCGGTTGCGCAAAGGTATGTGCTATGGCGTCGCCCCCAATCCGGCCTTGGGATTCGGCCCGCAACACTTCGCGCGTGCCAAAAGGAAAGTCGCACTGCATCTGGAGCGATCTGCGCAAATGGGTTTGGATTACCTTGTCGTGTCCGAAGAAAACATCCTTGGAAAAATGCGCCACAATTTCTCGTCTCAATCGCTCTACCCGGCAGCGGGGGAACGATTGGCACGCTATGTCGCCGCGTTCGATGGATCGGTCAAAGCAATACATCTCAGCTTGCGCTGCCCCAGCATATATTGGAGCTCTGCACTCAGCTTTTGCATCCCGCGCGGGGTCTTGGTGCCACGCGAGGCTCGCATAGCCGCGATTGCCGCATCAACGCGGTCTTGGCGCGATGTGATCACAGATCTCGCAGCTGCTGCCCCCAACACGGCGATCTTCGTCAGCACATTCGAACAACACGCGTCTGCGCCGCATCGCTTGTTATCTTATTTGTTGGGATGTCCTGCCCCACGCGGCAAGACATTGATATGGCGCAATCAACGACCTTTGGTGCCGCAACTGTTGGATTTGCCACTTGGCGCGGAAGAATTGCTACGCCTTCGCGCATACATTCACGGCACGCTATGGGAACCGTTTTCGCAAGCCGACCGCGCCGCGTTTCAGGAAAGCTACGCAGACGATCTGTTCTGGCTGCGCGCGTGCGCGGACGGGCTGGCACATTTATTAGAAGACCCGAAATCCGAAAAGACGGGATATCCCTCAGAGCTGGATTTCTTGAACAAAGGACAAAGATATGACGCAAAACAACGACTGGCGAGCCCTCGCTGAAAAAGAAGTGCGCGGACGTGCGTTGGATGATTTGACGTGGAACACGTTGGAAGGCATTGATGTCAAACCGCTATATACCGAAGCCGATACTGCTGATCTGTCGCATATGGGCGGCATTCCCGGCAAAGGCCCGTTCACGCGCGGTGTCAAAGCAACGATGTATGCTGGGCGTCCTTGGACCATCCGACAATATGCAGGTTTCTCCACGGCCGAGGAAAGCAATACGTTCTATCGAAAAGCTTTGGCGGCGGGTCAGCAGGGTGTTTCTGTGGCTTTCGATCTTGCGACACACCGTGGATATGACAGTGACCACCCGCGCGTAGAGGGCGATGTTGGCAAAGCGGGCGTGGCGATTGACAGCGTTGAGGATATGAAAATCCTCTTTGATCAAATCCCGCTCGATAAAGTCTCAGTGTCGATGACGATGAACGGAGCTGTGATCCCAATCCTCGCCAACTTTATCGTAGCTGGCGAAGAGCAGGGGCATGATCGCTCCGTCCTTGCGGGCACCATTCAGAACGACATTCTGAAAGAATTCATGGTGCGCAACACTTATGTGTATCCGCCCGAACCCTCGATGCGCATTATTGCGGACATTATCGAATATACCTCGTCGAATATGCCAAAATTCAATTCCATTTCGATTTCCGGCTATCATATGCAGGAAGCAGGCGCGAACCTCGTGCAAGAGCTTGCCTATACGCTTGCAGATGGACGCGAGTATGTACGCACAGCGATGGCACGTGGCATGGATGTGGACAAGTTCGCGCCGCGCCTGTCGTTCTTCTTTGCTATTGGTATGAATTTCTTCATGGAAGCCGCTAAGCTACGTGCGGCGCGCCTCTTGTGGCATAATATCATGACGGATCTTGGCGCGCAGACGGAAAAGTCTAAAATGCTGCGCACCCACTGCCAAACCTCTGGTGTAAGTTTGCAGGCGCAAGATCCCTACAACAACGTGATCCGCACTGCCTATGAAGCGATGGCCGCCGCGTTGGGGGGCACGCAGTCCTTGCACACAAACGCACTGGATGAAGCCATTGCACTACCCACAGAGTTTAGCGCCCGCATCGCGCGAAATACGCAGCTGATTTTGCAGGAAGAAACGGGTGTTACGAATGTTGTCGATCCACTCGCTGGCTCTTATTATGTGGAAAGCTTAACTGATAAACTCGCGACAGAGGCGTGGAAGCTCATCGAAGAGGTCGAAGAAATGGGCGGCATGACCAAGGCGGTCGCTTCTGGCATGCCAAAATTACGCATCGAAGAAGCTGCGGCCAAGCGTCAGGCGATGATTGATCGCGGTCAGGAAGTCATTGTGGGTGTTAACAAATACCGCCTCGATGAAGAAGAAGCGATTGATATTCTTGATATCGACAATGAGGCCGTACGCGCGTCGCAAATCGCGCGTTTGCACAGCATTCGCTCCGGCCGTGATGAGGAGGCGTGCACGACGGCTTTGGCAGAACTGACGCGCTGCGCCGAGGCGGATGGCAACCTCTTGGAAGCGGCAGTTAAAGCGTCACGTGCACGCGCAAGTGTGGGAGAAATAAGCATGGCGATGGAGAAAGTGTTTGGCCGCCACCGCGCTGAAGTGAAGACCTTGGCTGGCGTTTACGGTGCGGCTTATGAGGGCGACGAGGGCTTTGCGGCGATCCAGAAATCGGTCGAGAATTTTGCAGAGAACGAGGGCCGCCGTCCGCGTATGTTGGTGGTGAAAATGGGTCAGGATGGCCATGATCGCGGTGCGAAAGTCATAGCAACCGCCTTTGCGGACATCGGGTTTGATGTCGATGTTGGCCCGCTGTTCCAAACCCCTGAGGAAGCCGCGCAAGATGCGGTGGACAATGATGTGCATGTCATCGGTATTTCCAGTCAGGCGGCGGGTCACAAAACCTTGGCCCCCAAACTGGTCGAAGCGCTCAAGGACAAAGGCGCCGAAGACATCATCGTGATTTGCGGCGGTGTGATCCCGCAACAAGATTATGATTTCCTCTATGGAGCTGGCGTCAAAGCAATTTTTGGCCCCGGTACCAATATCCCTAAAGCTGCGGATGACATCCTGAAAATCATCCGTGAAACTCGCGCATAGAAACGAAACACCAAAGAAGAGCGCACCCAAAACCTGCGCCCTTCTTTGGTCTCTAAATACCTTGGATGGAGATCGATCTTTGATCGATCGAGGGCAAAGCCCCAAGTTCTTCTAACGACTTGCAACTCCCACAGCTTTGACGCAATTTTCGTGCCATGAACACACTTCTTCTGGATCATCTCGCCGTTAGCGGAACCGACCGCGATACTGCACGCGCGCATATTGAAGAGGCGCTTGGCCTGCCGATGCAAACTGGCGGTGAGCACGCGAAGTTCGCAACACACAACCACCTTATGGGCATGGGATGTGGGCTTTATCTTGAAGCGATTTCGATTGACCCCAACGTCCCTAATCCTGCTCGCGCGCGCTGGTTTAACCTTGATAATTTTTCTGGTGCGCCGCGTTTGACCAATTGGATTTGCGCGGTGCCTGATATGAGTGCAGCGCTTGCGCATTGGCAGGACGTGGGCGACGCGATTTCGCTTGAACGCGGTGAATTGCGTTGGCAAATGGCTGTGCCGAAAAGCGGTATCTTGCCTTTTGATGGTTTTTTTCCACCACTTATTCAATGGCATGGCGCGCTGCACCCCAAGCAAATGCTTGCTTCAACGGGTGCGTCGCTGAAACAGCTCACCGTTGCGCATCCGCAAGCGTTGGATCTCGCAGAGACCTTGGGCGACATCACTGGTGCTGAAATCCGCTTTGAAATTGCCGACACACCTGCACTGATTGCAGAGTTCAACACACCCCATGGGGTGCGCACGCTCACATGATTATTCGTGCGGCTGAGCCCGACGATGCGCCAGCGATTTGCGATATCTGGAATCCTTTGATCCGTGACACGACTGTAACTTTCACAAATGAAGTTAGGGAGTCTCAGGAAATCAGCGCACTTATCAAAGTACGACTTGGCGTTTTTTTTCGTTGCTGAGAATGATGGACAAGTTGTTGTCTTTACGAAATATTCTTCTTTTCGTGGTGGGCTTGTTTTTTTCATAGAAAGACCTTTCGATTAACCTTGCCCCCAATGCGAGCGGTAAAGGGGTGGGCGTGCGCTTTTGGAACAACTGGAAACGCACGCAATTGAAAAAGAAACGCACTGTCTTATCGCCGCCATTAGCGGTGAAAACGCAGCCGGGCGGGTCTTTCATGCCAAGTTTGGCTATCAAAAGGTCGCGCAAATTCCCAAAGTTGGCTTCTAATTTGGGCGATATATCCATCTGATCCTGATGTAGAAAATTCTCTTGCCGTTGCAGAATTCACCCTAAACGAGGATGGGCATTGGCGCTTGGTGCGCGTAAAGATGGTGGATGTCACTTTGGACTCGCATATCCGAGGCGCTTGCGGCGCTCTCTAGCGGTGAAAGCCTCGCGCAGGTTTTTGACCGTTTACGCAGCCCGCCGGAACGCTCCGTTGGTTTCACGATTGCCGTTATTGCGCTGGGTGCGAAGATGGCGAAAGCCGATGGGCAAGTGACCCGAGATGAGGTCACAGCCTTTCGCGAAGTCTTCAATATAGCGGCTGCGGATGAAGAAAATGCCGCACGCGTATTTAATCTTGCGCGCCTCGATGTGGCCGGCTTTGAAGAATATGCGCGCCGCATCGCAGATATGTTTGAGGGTGAAAAAAGCACGCTGAATGACTTGATGGAGGGGCTGTTTCACATCGCGATGGCGGATGGGTTTTATCATCCGGGCGAGAATGAGTTTTTGCAGCAAGTCGCAGGCATTTTTGGCCTTCCTGACACCGAATTTCGCGCGTTGCGCGCGCGCTTTGTACCGGATGCAGAGGCGGATCCTTACACAGTTTTAGGCGTATCGCCGGACTTCACGATGGAGCAGATCAGACAAGTCTGGCGCACGATGGTACGTGAAACTCACCCTGATCGCATGATCGCGCGGGGCGTTCCCGAAGAAGCCATTCGCATGGCCGAAAAACGCATGGTCGACATCAACCGTGCTTGGGAAGAAATCACCAAAGAACGGGCCGCGTAATGCGCATTGCTTGCTACAATGTGGAATGGTTTGACCGTCTCTTTGACGATGAAGGTCAGTTAAAACGCGATTCTCGCTGGCCTGGGCGGCGTGATGTGAAGCGGGCAGATCAAGCCAAAGCGCTTGGCCATGTATTCCGGCGCATCGATGCGGATGCGATTATGGTCATTGAAGCGCTAGATGATCATCAGCATCGTTCTTGTAAGTGGGCTTTAGAGAATTTTGCGAAACCCTATGATTTATTCGCACGTAAGGCATTGATAGGTTTCATAAATACGGCGCAACAGGAGATTGCATTGCTCTATGATCCCACGAAGCTCACGGCAACAAATGACCCGATCGGGACCCTGTGCCGCCCTTCAATGAGACCTACCAAATTGATCTGGACATCGATAATCGGGCCAACAGCATGCGTTTTTCTAAGCCTCCTCTCGAGCTTGCGATTGAAACGGCAGCGGGCCACAAATTGCGTTTGATCGGCGCGCATCTGAAGAGCAAAGCGCCTCATCGGGCGCATAATGCCGCTGAGGTCATGCGCTTTTCCATTGCCAACCGGTGTAAACAACTGGTGCAGCGGTCTGGTTGCGCGCGCACGTAGAAGAGCATTTGGACGCGGGTGAGGCGTTGATGGTGTTGGGCGATTTGAACGATGGGTCGGGCCTGGACGAGTATGAAAATTTGTTCGGACACTCCTTTGTGGAGATTATTTTGGGCGAAATTGGCTGTCCCTTTCTCTATGATCCGCATGCGGCTCGAGCGTTGGCTCGAAAAATCGGCTGGGAACCGACGACCTCAAGGTTTTTCCTGAAGAAGGATAATCGATATCTTCAAGTGCTTTTAGATTATATCATGGTCAGAAACTTTTTCGTTCTAAAGCAGAGGCTTGGCGTATTTGACATCTTTTTGACGATCCTAGGTGTTGGGAGGATCTGAAGCTGCGCGTCGCGCTTCTAATAGGCCCTGATTACTTCCTCGTGACGTTGGATTTAGATTTTTAGCCTAAAAATCTGAGCGCTTTGTACTTAGGTTGGTTGTATGAAACAGATTGTACTTACGACCGCATTGGCCGTCGCACTGGCTTTGCCTGCGCAGGCTGATGAGACCACAAACCAAGAGAACCCTGGACTGATGGAGAAAGGCGCACGGCTTTTGTTCGAAGGCCTAGTGCAAGAAATGCA
>Ga0115564_10000107_pt1 | contig 83131 bp, 81 predicted proteins | sample COGITO_mtgs_1105_7_FD_88680 | JGI IMG/M metagenome (GOLD analysis project Ga0115564, IMG submission 88680) | Pelagic marine microbial communities from North Sea - COGITO_mtgs_110523 | ecosystem: Environmental > Aquatic > Marine > Epipelagic | place: Germany:Helgoland, sampling site Kabeltonne...
CAGGGTTTGAATCAAGCCGTGTCCGAATTGGTCACCTCCAACAGCGCCGATCATGGCAACTTGGGCGCCAAGTCGGGAAGCTCCAACGGCCTGGTTGAGACCTTTCCCGCCAGGCGCCTGCTCGAAAGTTTTGCCAAGAACGCTTTCACCGGATGCTGGGAAAGTGTCCAGTGTAAGAAGGAAGTCTGTGTTAAGACTTCCGACGACCACTACGACTGATTCAGACGGGTTCAATTTGATGTTTGCAGGTGTACTCACAGAGAGATAATGTCATGGCAGGAGTTCGGTTGTGTTGTCCATCAGAAGTTGGGAAAGTTCATGAAACTTGTACTAGGCAGCGACCATGCCGGATTCGAGCTTAAAAACGCCCTGAGCGCATGGCTACTCGACCTGGGTCACCAGATTTACGACGTAGGTGGCTTCAGCGAAGAACGGGTTGACTACCCAGAGTTCGGAGCAGAGCTTGGCCGCGTTGTGGCCGCAGGTGAAGCGGAATTCGGAATTGCTGTCTGCGGTAGCGGCCAAGGGATCTGCATGGCGGCAAACAAAATTCAAGGAATCCGCGCGGCCCTCATCCGAACGGTCGAAGATGCACAACTGGCACGAGCGCACAACAATGCGAATGTGGCCTGCTTCGGCGGACGGGTGACTGATGCATCACTCGCACAAGAAGCTTTTGCCGTTTTCCTGTCCACGCCTTTTGAAGGCGGGCGTCATGCTGATCGAGTAGCCCAACTAAATGAACTGACTTAGCGGAACCTTTTCTGGGTTATACTCGTCTGAGCATTGAGGATAGACTAAATCCACGTGATAGGAGTACATATGAAAAGCATCAGCAAGTTTGCGTCAGTCGGGGCGATCAGCATTCTTGGCGTCACGGTTCTTGCGGGTTGTTCAAGCAGCGATGACCCTACAACCGACACAACTACCTCCTCAGAGTCGAACCAAATGCTCCCACCGGTCATTGTCACGGCGGATCAAACCGATGCGTCGGCCACAGTGGGCGCTTTTATCGACATTGTGGTTGATGACCCAGCAAATACGACGATCGCGGTCGACAATGCTGAGGTACTTGAGGTCATACAAGGTAAAGATGACGGAAGTGCGACCTTTAACCCAGGTGCTGAGGCGCTTTCCCCAGGAACAGCCACTATTACGGTCACCAGTCCCGATGGTTCAATTCGAGACATCGTGGTAACAGTCTCCTAAAAAGGTAGCGCTTTCCGGCAAACTCATTCTGACTAACATGTGTCGGGTGACCACTCGAATAGCCCTCGCAACCTGCGAGCAACTTCCCGACCTTGACCCCGATGACCAGCCACTAATCAATCTTTTTCGCAAGATCGGGATTGAGGCGGCGCCAGCCATATGGTCTGATTCGAGCATTGATTGGACGCTGTTTGATCAGATAATTATCCGAAACACCTGGGACTACACCAATCGGCTAGGAGAATTCTTAGCATGGGCGAAATCGAATAAGTCCCGGATTCGAAATTCATTCGAGACTATTCGATGGAACTGCGACAAGATTTACCTCAAAGACTTAGCTTCCGCGGGGTTTCCCGTGGTTGACACTCAATTTGTGTCAGGCGGGGACAGCGGTTGGGACCCACCGAATACCGCGGATTTTGTGGTTAAACCAACGGTCTCTGCCGGCAGCCAAGACACTATGCGTTTTCCCGCGGATAGGCCGGGTTCGAAGCGCAATGCTCAAGATCTCATTAATCGAATTGTTTCCCATGGAAAAACTGCAATGGTGCAGCCATACTTGGCAGCTGTTGATGAGGTGGGAGAGACGGCGCAACTTTTTATTGGTGGCGACTATTCGCATGCAGTTCGCAAGGGCCCGCTCCTGGCCCCCAATGTGCTGGCCGAAAAAGAGCATGGCTTATTCCTCAAAGAGGACATTTCACCCCGGGACCCAAGCCAGGCACAACGTGAATTGGCAGACGCGGTCATCGCATACGTCGCTAGGAGTTTTGGCACTCCGCTGTACGCGCGGGTTGACCTGCTCGATAACCCCTACGGGAGGCCGGTCATTTTGGAACTGGAGTTAGTGGAACCTTCAATGTTTTTTGTGACGGCACTCGACTCCGCCGAGCGATTGACGACTCTTTTCACCGAATAGCCAGATCTCCGTAATGAAATTGTTACCCGAATGTTGATAAATATGGCCATTTTTAGTTGCACTGCTTAAAAAATGAGATTATGTTGTCGCTCACAACAATTTAGTCATCCAATGTGGATTGAGGGACTCGTGATGGATCGTCTTACGCCCGTTCCAGAAGATAAATTTGCCTTCGGCCTGTGGACCATCGGCCATATCGGTCGAGACCCATTTGGTGATGCAACTCGACCAGCCATCACCACCTCAGACTTTGTCAAGGGACTCGCGGACATTGGCGCTTGGGGTGTTTCATTCCACGACGACGATCTCATGACTTTTGGAGCGAGCGAATCACAGCGCCGCGCCGAGCTTGATGCCTTCAAGAAATCACTGGACGAATCGGGCTTGGTATGCCCCATGGCGACAACTAACCTGTTCTGGCACCCAGTTTTCAAAGATGGCGCATTCACTTCAAATGACCGAAATGTCCGACGCTATGCGATTCAAAAGACATTGCGCAACATCGATGTTGCTGCCGAGCTGGGAGCATCCACGTATGTTCTCTGGGGCGGTCGTGAAGGGGTCGAGAGTGCCGCGAGCAAGAATCCTGCCGATGCACTTGACCGGTACAAGGAAGCTTTGGACTTTTTATGCGGCTATGTCTCCGAAAAAAAATACGACATTCGTTTTGCCTTAGAGCCAAAGCCGAATGAGCCGCGAGGGGATACCTTTCTTCCCACAATTGGCCACGTCATGGCATTTATTAATCAACTCGAAAATCCAGCTATGGTCGGCCTCAATCCCGAAGTCGCCCACGAAACTATGGCAGGACTGAGTTTCTTCCAAGGAGTTGCCCAAGCCTTGTGGCAAGGAAAGCTCTACCACATTGACCTCAATGACCAAAAAATTGGACGTTTTGATCAAGACCTGCGCTTTGGGTCTGAAGGCATCAAAGACGACTTCATGTTGGTGCGGTTGTTGGAAAACTCTGACTACACCGGGCCGAAGCACTTTGATGCGCGCCCCTACCGTAACGAATGGGGTGACGGTATTTGGGACTTCGCGCGCGGATGCATGCGCACCTATCTCGCACTCGCAGCCAAGGCACGTGAGTTCGACCAAGATCCTCGGGTGAAGGCAGCACTGGACAGATCGAGCACACCTGAACTCGCGGAACCGAGCGTTGGCAACTTCACGTCTGAAGTTGCTGACGGATTGCTTCGTGAGTCATTTGATCCAGATGCGCTTGCGGCTAGGTCCTACGGCAACGAAGCACTTGATCAATTAGTCATTGATCGAATTCTGGGAATCTAATTTCTCGGAAAAAGTTAAGCAGGAGATTCCTGCACTGAAAGGAAATACATATGAAGAAGAAGCTATATGTAGCTTTCGCGAGCATCGCGGCAGCATCATTAGTACTTACCTCCTGTTCGTCGAGTGACGACACAGCAGCCACAGACACTGCATCAGAAAGCGCAGTCACTGAAGAGGCAGAAGCAACTGAAGAAGCCGCAGTAGAAGATACTGGAACAGCTTGCGTCATCCTGCCAGACAGCCAGTCTTCAGATCGATGGGAAAACCAGGATCGTCCAGCAATTCAAAACGCTCTTGAATCAGCCGGATTCTCAGCAGACATCCAGAATGCTCAGGGCGACACAACCCAGTACCTCACCATCGGAGACCAAATGCTCGCAGGTGGCTGTGGGGTAATGGTTCTGGTTGACTTGAACGGTTCCGGTGCAACGGTTGCTGAAAAAGCGAAGGCGCAGGGCATCCCGGTAATTGCATACGATCGTCCATTTGCACCTGCTGACTACTACGTTTCCTTTAATAACGTAAAGGTTGGACAGCTTCAGGGTGAAGGTCTTCTCAAGTGCCTCGGCGACAATGGCATTGATCCTGCTGCTGCGGCAGTCGTGTTCCTCAACGGTTCGCCATCTGACGGTAACGCCGCGATGTTCAAGGAAGGTTACGAAACCACCCTTGCAGCTGCAGGAGTAACACCAGTTAATGACCAGTCGGTCCCAGACTGGGATAACCAACAGGGTGGCGTCATCTTCGAGCAGATGTTCACGGACCTTGGTGGAAATATTGATGGCGTTCTCGCCGCCAACGACGGTCTTGGTGGAGCTGCAATTGCAGTTTTGGACAAGAACGGCATTAAGCTCCCCGTGACCGGACAAGATGCAACCACTGGTGGTTTACAAAACGTTCTCCTCGGAAAGCAGTGCATGACAGTGTTCAAGAACACTGCACTTGAAGCTGGCGATGCCTCGGCACTCGCCATCGCGCTACTTAATGGCGAATCCCCATCTGTAGAAGGGACCGTGGACGTCAACGGAACGACTGTTCCAGCGAAGTACTCAGACCCAGTCATCATCTACTCCGAAAATGTCAAGGATGTTATTGACGCATCTCCTGGCTTTGACGTGGCCGCGCTCTGTGCGGATGACGTAGCAGCTGTGTGTACCGAATTGGGCATTCAGTAAAGATTAAATAGGTAAACGGTGTGGGCTCGCACTTCAGTGCGAGCCCACACTGCTATCACAGCAATTGATCAAAAGTGGTTTCTGGTTCGCCAAATTCCTCTACTCTGGTGCGATTGTTTTGCAAAGGAAAATGAGGCGAAAAAATGGAATCTCCAAGTGCTATCCTGGAAGTCAAGGGCGTTACCAAGAGTTTCGGTGCGGTCGACGTGCTGCAAGGAATTGACTTTTCCGTCGAAGCAGGTTCGGTCACAGCGCTCGTTGGCGACAACGGTGCGGGCAAGTCAACCCTGATCAAAGGGTTGGCGGGAATACAGCCTTTTGACAGCGGAACGATTTTTTTTGACGGCAAGGAAGTTGAACTTGGTGATCCCCGTGCAGCCTCGCAACTGGGTATTGAAGTGGTGTACCAAGACTTAGCGCTCTGTGACAATCTTGACATTGTTCAAAACATGTTTCTTGGACGAGAACTGAAGCGTGGCGTGGCGCTAGATGAAGGCGACATGGAGTCGCGCGCTGGCGAGACGTTGCAGTCCCTGTCGGTGCGAACTGTTTCCTCTTTGCGACAAAAAGTGTCAAGTCTCTCAGGTGGACAACGACAAACTGTCGCTATTGCACGATCAGTGTTATGGAACAACAAAGTAGTCATTCTTGACGAACCGACTGCTGCACTCGGTGTGGCTCAGACGGAACAAGTACTTGCATTGGTACGCAGGCTGGCTGACAGCGGGCTCGGCGTCGTAATTATTTCTCATAACTTGCAAGATATTTTTGAAGTGGCCGACTATGTCTACGTCCTCTATCTAGGAACTATGGTGACTCGACTTCGAGTAGCCGAAACCAATAGCGGAGAGGTAGTCGAGTACATAACTGGCGGAAAAACTGACCTGACGGCGCAGAGCGGAGCGAATTCATGAGTACCGACGTCGAAGTCCCTGAGTACATGAAGTCCAAGGCCAGTGGCGTTGCTCAATCATGGAAGGCTTATCGAATAAAGGTGCGTAGCGGTGACATGGGCTCGTTGCCTGCAGTCATCGGGCTCGTTGTATTGGTTGCCCTATTTTCACTTGCGAATCCCGTTTTTTTTACACCTTTGAACTTCGCAAACTTTTTCACCCAAGCGGCGGTAGTCATGATTTTGGCCATGGGGTTAATTTTTGTGCTCCTCCTTGGAGAGATCGACTTGTCAGCTGGAGTGACATCAGGTGTGGCCGGCGCCCTGCTTGCCGTGTCTTTGTCTAGGTGGGGATTTGCTTGGCCCATTGCGATCGCTATCGCCCTGCTTGCCGGAATCGCGATTGGTCTGTTTATTGGAATTTTGGTAGCAAAGATTGGTATCCCATCATTTGTTGTGACGTTGGCACTGTTCCTTGCCTTTCAAGGACTTATCCTGGTAATCATTGGTGTTGGTGGGAACGTCCGGGTGACGGACGAAGTGGTCCTAGCAATTGAGAACAAGAATTTGCCGATCTGGCTCGGTTGGGTCTTTTACGCAGTAGTAATTATTGGTTATTTTCTGTTCTCATTTATCGGTCGCTCTCGTCGACTCGCCCGAGGCTTCGCTGCAAATTCACTGTCCATGATCCTTATCAAAACCGTCGTTATGGCAGTAATTGGTTTCGCAATTGTGTGGGCATTGAGTTTAGAACGTAGTGTGAATCCTGAACTAAACCCGCTAAGTGGTGTGCCAATAATCGTGCCGATCATTGCAGTATTGACATTGGTATACGGCTTTATTTTGAACAGAACCACTTTTGGTCGCCACGTGTACGCTGTCGGTGGCAATGTAGAAGCCGCACGGCGCGCGGGAATTAGCGTCAGTCGCATCCGCATCATCGTGTTCACAATTTGTTCTGGAACAGCAGCTTTTTCGGGCATCGTCTTCGCATCTCGAGCGGCTTCAGTTGATCCTAATGCCGGAAAGTTCATCGTTCTGAATGCTATTGCGGCAGCGGTTATTGGTGGAACCAGTCTTTTCGGTGGTCGGGGTCGAATCCACGATGCCCTTATTGGTGGCGCGGTTGTCGCAGTGATTGACAACGGAATGGGATTGTTGGGTTACTCCGCGGGTGTCAAGTTAATGATCACCGGTTCCGTGCTGATGTTGGCAGCGGGTGCAGATGCGCTGTCACGTAAACGGTCGCAAGGAGTCATGCGGTAAAACGCCCTCGAAATGTTGAAACCATCACCAGTCACACCCGACGAAGTCAAGCGGCACAATCTCGCCAGAGTCATGCGTTATCTGCATGAGAACGGCGAATTAAGCCGTTCAGATCTGGTGCTTCTTACCGGGCTCAATCGCAGCACCATCGGGGCGCTTGTCTCAGATCTGGCAAAAGTAGGCCTGGTGGAGGAAGTTTCTGGAGTGGGTGGGTCACGCGGTCGCCCTTCTCTAGTTGTGCGCACGAGTAGTTCACACAATTTTGTTCTTGCATTTGATCTTGGCGTTGATCGGATAGTTGCCGCCGCTGTCGGTTTGGGCGGTGAAGTGCTGGCAACAATTCACCGATCCCGCGAGGATGGTCCTTATCCGGTGAAAAAAGCAATTGCCACAATTTTAGAGAGTACGGACGAACTTTTTGCTTCGTTACCCACTGGAGCGGTCTGGCTTGGAGTGGGCATCGCGATCCCGGGAGTAGTGGAGACTGAGCTTGGCTTTATTCGCAAGGCGCCCAACCTGGGTTGGATCGATGTTCCATTCGGTCAATTGATGACAGATTCCTTATGTGCACATATCGGGGTTTGCCCGACCGTGGTCTTAGGAAATGATGCGAATCTTGGCGCGGTCGCCGAATTTGTTCGTGGTGCTGCCACCGCTACATCGAGTGTTGTTTACCTGTCGGGAGATGTTGGTGTGGGCGGTGGAGTTGTTTTGGGAGGAAAGGTGTTAGCCGGGGGCAGTGGCTTCGCAGGCGAATTGGGACACATGGTGGTGAATCCAACTGGCGAACCCTGCAACTGCGGAAGCCGGGGGTGTTGGGAGACGGAAGTGGGCAGAGACGCGATTTTTTCTGCGGTGGGATTTTTGCCGGGTCAAGGTTCATTTTCGGATCTTGTGGCAGAGTCGCTGACGGAGCTTACTGACATAAAACGAGCACTGTCAGGGGTGGGTGAGTGGGTTGGTGTCGGACTCGTCAACCTGATGAACAGTATCGATCCCAACTATATTGTTCTTGGTGGCCACCTAGCAGAGATCTATCCGTACATCAGTGAAGTGGTGGACGCACGAATTGATCAGTCTCGGCCGAATACTCAGACCCGGGCTCATATCTCGCTTCCTTCTTTGTTACTGAACAGCCCGCTTGCTGGGGCGGCAGAAGCCGCATTTGGACCGCTGCTGTCAGATCCATTGCACGAAATGGATCGAGCGTTTGTACTCATCTAATGACTCGCACGTGGAAGTCGGATTTCGTGGCCATCAATTAATTTTTAATACCAGGCTCGCAGGGCGGGCGATGAGTTGGCAATACCAGGGAGTCGAGTTGCTGGGAGCTGCTGGCAAAGATCCAGTGGAGTTTGGTTTTTACCCCATGGTCCCTTGGGCGGGCAGATTGGAGAACAATTCAATCTGTGTGAACGGTGAATTATCGGAACAAGACGTCAACTATCAGGGTTGGGCACTTCACGGAGTGTCATTTGACCGCCCCGCGTCAAGTTGGAACGTCATAGAGAGCGAAGACTGCACGACGTTTATTGCACGACAGTCAATAACTGATTGGTCAAGTATCCTGGACATCACATTCACTTGGAATATTCGCGCGCATTCACTTGAGACCATAATTCAAGTCACCCCAAGAAGTGAGGTGCCCATAAATGTTGTCGTGGGCTGGCACCCATGGTTCCGCAAATCATTGAGCGTGGGTTCGCCCGCTCAGCTTCACATTGCTGATGCAAAAATTCTCACCAAGTCAGGTTCACTACCGACCGGTGAGCTCGTCGATTTTGATAATAACCGGGGGCCTCTCGACGATGCCCTAATTGTGCCAAATCGAGTCGTAACTATTGATTGGCCTGGCGCATTGCAATTGCGGGTAACGAACTCTCACCGATGGTTCGTGATCTACACCGGCCATGGAGATTTGATCTGCGTTGAACCGCAAACCGGTGCACCTAATTCACTTAACGGCCCGTTTAGTGAATCGGTGATCGCCTGCCATAAGAGTGAACCGGCTCGCATGAAAACTCAGTGGGTTTTGAAAACCTTCAATGACTTGCCGGTGGCTCCAGGCGCACAACTTCACCATTAGCAACTGAAATTCGAGCTGCATCTATCACCCGCGTTGTGGCTACGGCTTGATCCAGCGTGACAGTTGGTAGTACAGATTCGGTGAGGAAAGCCAGAACCTCTCGATAGTATTCGGGCCAGTTGCCAATTTCACTTGGCAACGTTGAATGCGTGAGTTCTCCGGCCGCATCACTTGACCAAATTTCAATAATTGACTCATCAGACTCAACCCCCCAACCGTCTCCGGGAATCACACCCAGTTTGAGGTGCTTTTCTTGAGTGTCCACGTCATTAATGCGCAGGGCACCTGTAGTTCCGGCGAGTGTGAATCGTGGTCCAGGTAAAGCAGTGGCGAGTGAACCCACGAGATAAGAAATTCCACCAGATTCGTGCTGCAACATGATTAGTAGGTCGTCATCAGATACTGGAATCTCGCGCAGGGTTCGGGCGTGGGCGTTGACCGAAACCACGGGTCCCATGAGGTCCAGGGCTTGATCGACAAGATGAGGTGCGAAATCGTAGAGCACGCCACCAAGCGCTTCGGGATCTTTCAATTCCCGCCAGTCTCCCTTGGGGAGAAGACGGAATCTTTCCATCCGCGATTCAAATCTATGTGGAGTACCGATCGTTCCCGAACCCACAGCCGCTTTGAGAGTGAGATAATCTGAATCCCAACGGCGGTTCTGAAATGGGAGAACGGCGACACCGTTGGCTTCCGCTAGTTCACCAAGCTCTGCAACTGCCTGGGCGTTAGCAGCGATTGGTTTATCGATCACGACGTTGATTCCGCGGGAAAGTGCGGCTCGTGAGTGAGGCATGTGAGTGACGTTGGCGCCTGCAACGATCACCAAGTCAGGGTTCAAATCAAGTAAAGCGTCGAGATCATTGCTCACCAGCGCATGTGGAAAATCAGATTTCGCCTGAGATACCCGTTGATCGTTTCCCGTTAAAATCCCGATCACCTCGAAACCAGGAATAGAGTGAAGTAGTTGCCCATGAAAGATTTTTCCTGCCAGCCCATACCCGAAAATCACGGCAGTTTTCATGTCACCAGCCTACCGGTACTCGCATAGTGCACCATTAGGATGAAAGCATGACCTACACGTTGCGCGACCTAAAAGACACCGTAGTTGCCATCACGGGAGCAACCTCCGGAATTGGTAAAGCAACCGCCGAACAACTTGTTGAACTTGGTGCCAAGGTGTCACTAGGTGCGCGTAACGCTGAACGGCTGCATGCGTTGGTTGAGCAACTCGGACCTGACAACGCTGTCGCTTGTCCCATGGATGTCCGTTCGGTTGAAGACAACCAGGCGTTGATTAATGCAGCGGTGGAAAAATTTGGAAAAATCGACTCAATTGTCCCGAACGCTGGTATCGGCATCTATGGCTCTATTTTGGACCACTCGGATGATGAACTCCGTCGCATGATGCACACCAATTACGACGGCACAGTCTGGACTATTCGTGCCGGCGTTCCCGAGATGCTCAAAACAACCGGGTCAGGAGACATCGTGATTGTTTCCTCGGTTGCGGGGTTTCGTGGAGGTGGAGACGAAGCCGTGTACGCCGGAACCAAGTTTGCGCAGGTTGGTCTAGCCGGTGCCTTGGATCGGGAACTGCGGGAGAAGGGGATCCGCGTCACCGCCGTGTGCCCGGCCGGTGTGGGCACAGAATTCGCAGTTGGCGCTGGCCGCGTTGAAAACGATGAACGTTTCGCCGACTGGCTGGTAGCTGACGACGTCGCTCATGCAGTCGTCTCAGTGCTCCAGCAGCCTCGCAGTGTTCGCACTACCGTTTGGCAGCTGTGGTCCATGGGCCAGCAGAGCTAGCGGCAATTCCCATTTGGTGCCAGATTATCGGGAAAGTGGTCGACCATTAGGATTTACCTGTGCATCGGGGTTGCTAGCTCAATGGTAGAGCTGCGGACTTTTAATCCGTAGGTTCGGGGTTCGAGTCCCCGGCGACCCACAACTGGCAAGTTTCCCACCCCCTGATGAGGCTATTTTTCGTGCTCACATTTCGAAACTGATGGATTATTTCTGAGAGCTACATGGAAAATCCAACATAAGGCTTTTGTGCACGGTTTGTTCGCGAACCCATCTCGCGAGCCCATGCGTGTAGGTGTAGCAGGAGCGTAATTTTTTAAGCTTTCAGTAGAGTTTGATTATCGCGGACATTGAGGCGAAAGGGCCCGTCGTATGACCATGCTTGGAATTGACCTCGGGACGGGGTCAGTGAAGTGCGCCTTGGTGAGCGAGTCTGGCCAGGTGCTTGCACGAGCCAGTCAAAGTTATTCAGTCCGTTCCACCCAACCTGGCTGGGCAGAGAGTGATCCTAATGTATGGCTTGCGGCCACCCAAAATGTAGTAATGCGTGTGTTGACCGAATCGAACGATACGCCCAGTTCAGTCGGCTTCTCAGGGCAAATGCATGGAGTGGTTGTCGCTGATCGCCATTTAAAACCCTTGCGTCCAGCAATCCTTTGGGCTGACAGCCGGGCCGCCACCGAAGCTGAGCGGATGGCTCGTGAGATGGATGCAGAGTTGTTAGCGCACCTAGGGTCACCAGCAGTCCCAGGTTTCGCGGCAACGACACTCGCTTGGCTTGGGCGTCATGAGTCAGATCTCCTTGCGCGCGCATCCCACGTTTTGCAGCCTAAAGACTGGCTACGGGCTGCACTTGGTGGCAGCATCGGGACAGACCCGAGTGACGCCTCAGGCACGTTGCTCTTTGATGTAGAAGCCGGCCAGTGGTCAAAGGAAGCGGTGACTTGGTCTGCAATCGATCCAAAGCTGCTACCCCCCGTGCGAGCATCTCAGTCAAATGGCGGACTCGTGAAGTGTGGGAGCCAAGAGATCGAGAGCGCAATTGGTGGAGCCGACACGGCTTGTGTTGTGGCTGGGCTCGGGCTTGTTCCCGGCCAAGGTTTTATTGCTGTGGGGAGTGGTTCCCAAACTGTTCGCGTTCTTGAAGGACCAACTCTCGATTCGAGCCTGTGCACCCACACGTTTGCTGTGGTGGGAGAACCTGGTGCGGGTTGGTACCGAATTGGGGCGGTTCAGAACGCCGGACTCTCTCTCAATACGGCACTTAAGTGGTTTGGTAGTTCCATCGAAGAAGCGACGGCCGCGCTCGCGGAAGGAGTCCGGGACGACGACCCGTTGTATGTTCCTTATGTCGCTGGAGAACGGACACCGTTCATGAACCCGAACCTGCGCGGTTCGTTGCATGGCTTGTCATTAGGAACGGACCGTTCAGCTCTACTGCGAAGTATTCTTGTCGGAGTCGCTCAGGCAGTGGCACTGGGCGCTATTACCGTTCAGAACATCGGCGCGTCTCTGCCGCGGCCGACGCCTTTAGTGGGAGGTGGAACCCATGACCCGGTGTTTCGCCAGCTCCTTGCGGACTCGACCGGGTTGCCCTTAGCAGTGATGGATGCACCTGATGCTGCGGTGATCGGGGCCGCGCTGCTGGGAGCGGGCCTCACGAGTCTCCCTGTCCCACCCAATTGGTCCGATGTAGTCGTGCCCAATCGAGAAACTGTGGAGTATCTTCGCGCTCAACGCGACATAATGATCGAAAAAATAACCGAACAGGAGAATCCATGAAGATCGCAATTGGATCAGATCATGCTGGTTTTACCCTTAAAGAAACCTTGCGAGCGTGGCTTATGGAGCAGGGGCATCAGACCCTGGATGTGGGGACCTTCAATAAGGAACGGTGTGATTATCCGGACTTCGGTGCCATGGTGGGACGTGCGGTGGCAGGGGGAGAAGTCGAAAGTGGAGTTCTCGTGTGCGGGAGCGGGCAAGGTATTTGTATGGCCGTGAACAAAATCCCCGGTGTGCGTGGTGGCGTGATTCGAGATTCGCGAGATGCGGAGATGGCCCGCAGACACAATGACGCCAATGTTGCGTGTTTCGGTGAGCAAATAACTGCAGATAACGTCGCCATGGACGCGCTTCACGTTTTCTTGACCACACCATTTGATGGCGGGCGTCATGAGGGGCGCATTGCGATGATGAGTCGCCTGGATGAAACTCGCGGAGTGTCGACGAAATAGGAAAATACTTGAATAGATTCGGCAAAGCGACTCTTAACCAGTAAACCTTGCTTGCCTTCGGGCTAACTCCGCTACTCTGAAACCTATGGGGAATTGGTTCGTACCGTTGTCACTGGTTTTGGCTTGGATGTTCTTCCCGCCGGTGGGCATTATGTTTATTTTCAGTGGCTTTATGCACACGGTTCTTGCTAAGTCGACCGCTCAGAGCATCGGTTGGATGTCCAATAGATTCCAGAAAGAAGTCGGATTTGTCAGTTGGGGTAGGGGCCCTGTTGTTCTCGAACGGCAGTATTGGCGGTTAAGTGATGCTAAAACTTGCAACTGAATCTGATATTGCGTCCTTTCTAGATCGAAATGCGAACTGGTCTCGAATCGACAACGCCTTGAGTGCAGAATTCATTGCACCAAATTTTCTACTAGCAATTGAATTAGTTAATTCGGTTGCGGTGATTGCCGAAAGAATGGATCACCACCCGGATATTGATATTCGCTGGAACAGAGTGTTGTTCGCTGTGAGCACCCATTCTGCGGGTGGTATCACTTCCCTTGATTGGGAACTTGCAACGGCGATCGATTCGGTGGCACTTGAATTGCGTGGGAGCTGAGCGTGGGATCTAAAAGTTATGACCTGGTGTGGGGAACGGTATTGCGAACTACCACCGTTTTACATCGTGTAATTTACACGTTAAGCAAGGGGAGACTAGGTCGTCGTTTTCCGGGTGGTGCGCAGGTGGTGTGGATCACCACTCTTGGACGCAGGAGTGGTGAATGGCGCAGGACCCCGCTGCTGGCCGTTCCCGATTCTGGGGGCTGGGGAATCGCAGGTTCCAATGCCGGCCAAGAAGAAATCCCCGGCTGGGTATTCAATGTCCGAGCTCATGGCCAAGGCAAGATTGAGATTGACGGTGAAGTGAGTGAAGCAGTGTTCACAGAAGCACAAGGTGAAGAAGCGGCACGGATATATAGCGGCTTAGGTGATGCCTGGTCGTCCTATCGGATGTATCAGCGAAATATTGTGCGGGAAATTCCGGTCTTTAGAGTGACCACGCTGACACACCCCTAAGCGTGGGTCGTGCTCCCTAGGTTGAGAAAGACTAATCCAATTGTGACGAGAACAACCCCGACCCAGGCAATGGGTTCTGCGCTAGATTTAAATGCGATGAGCGAGATCAAAAACACGGTTATGGTGCCTATTCCTGCCCACAGTGCATAAGCCAAACCTAAAGGGATTGTTTTCACCGAAAAGGAAAGCATGACGAAAGCGAGTCCGTACCCGCCAATTGAGGCTGCAGTCCACCACGCGTGTGAGAAGCCGTTGGAGAGTTTCAAGGCTGTGGTTGCCAGCACTTCGCACGCAATCGCAATTCCAAGGAAAACCCAAGCCATGTAATAAATGTACCATGTGGTACATTAGCAATAATGCCGAAGGCACCTGCTTTTACATCAACAGACTTTTCTCGCTCAAAATTAACGTTGGTTCAATTACTGAGTGAGCAGTTGATCGCCGGTGGGGTGAATCAGTCCCTGCGCACACTGGCAGCCTGCGTCGGAACGAGCCATCGAGTATTGCTGCATCACTTTGCCGATCACAGCCAACTATTGCGTGAATGCTTGTTGTACATTAATGAAATTGTCGTTTCGCGTCTCGACTCAATTGACGTCCCTTCGCCTTGCAATCCACATGACTTGGCGAAAGTCATCGCCCGGGCGTCCCGGGGTATGGATATTTTCGGGAGTGGGTTGTGGTTTGAGATTCTGGCTCAAGCCGCACGAGATAATGAGCCATTTGTAGAGATCGCCCGGGAAATTGAAAGCAATTGGGTGGAAATCTTGAAGGAGCGCCTGGCATTGGATCGAAATTCAGCTTTAGGTCTAATCGCCAGCACGGAGGGCCTCGCCGTCCTTGAAGCCGTGTTTAGCCGAACAGCATCACGTCTGGCTAGCTTTTGATTTGGTCGAGCAAGAATGGATTTTCATAAAATTGAAATCCGTCTTGCACGGTGAATCCCGCTAGAGTGGGATGGGTCATGGTGAAAATTGCCGTGCAAGGCTCGTCAATTCGCAACCCCCACCCTCTTTCCAAGAAAAACTGCTGAAGCTGCCCTTCAGATTTTCGACTATGTGTCCCTATGGCCATGGTCACTGCGTGGCTTTGAATTGTCCCAGCGTTCTGTGAGGTTAACTCAAATTCGACGCCCTGCACGTCAATATGTAATAGATCAATCCGCATGTTGAGCGCACTAAAAACTTGGCTGAGTGCGATCGCTGGAATTTCGACATGCGGGAGGTGCGCACCTCGGTAGTCGGTTCCAGTGGTGCCGAGAGCGCACACGGCGACTCCCATGTCTTCAGAGGATACGTCTGGGAAACTTACGAAGGTGTTCTCCATCCAGCCGGCGGCGTGGATGATCTGCATTTCCGTGGTGGCGGAGCGCAGAGCATCAATAATTTCAGTTGGGGTTCCTTCGATTAGCTCAGCGTCAATTCCATTGTCTTGTGCATGGATTACAGCCCAAGACGCATGCGTAAGATCAGCCTCAATTGCTAGACCGCGGCCTTGCAAGCCCCTTCGCTTGGCAGTGGCTAGACCCGCCACTACCCATGGCGCCCAACCTGCACCCACTTCGACAATGCACAAGGTGTCGATTGCGCGATCTAGAGCAAGCGCAAGGGCGGCATATTCGGATGCTTCGGATCGATAGGAGTCATCCGGAATTGGTAGTGCTGCTGAGGTAATGCCAGCGAGTTCACTAGGTGCCCACGGTAGCATGCCAATCCGAGTGCGGATGCCCATCCAATCGACGTGAAATTCACTTTCAGCCGCAGGCAATTGACACGCTCTGACTGATTCGAGTAGTTTCTCGGCATCCTCCGGTGTTATGGGCTTACTCACTCCATTGCCGAGCGAAGGGACCAAAACTTCATCGGAGATTGGGACCATATTTTTCTTCAGTCCTACACGCATAATCGCACAAACCCCCCTACCATTACTTCACCCAGGATCGAAAGGCTGCACTAAAATTGGACCGCTCGCAAGGCAATCGCGACAGATGGGCATGATGTCCCGGTGGACTCCCCCCAACAAGTCAATTTGCTCAGTTGCGAGAACGTGTCAAAAGCATTTGGGGAGCGCCCACTACTTCGCGATGTTTCCCTCGGTGTGAGCAAGGGGGAACGCATTGGAGTCGTAGGTCGAAATGGTGCCGGCAAAAGCACCCTGCTCCGGGTTCTGGCGGGGGCGGAACCACCTAACTCAGGCCGAGTCACCCGGGGGGCGAGTGTGGTCGTGGGCGAACTTGACCAGGTGGGGACCAGTGCTGAGCACGCGACGATTCGTAGCCACGTGTTGGGAGATCGCGACGAACATGATTGGGCCGGCGACTCGGCAGTGCGGGAAATCTTGACCGCCCTGTTAGGCGGTTTCCAGTCCGAGCAGCTTGACCGACGGATTTCAGATCTCTCTGGAGGCGAACGGCGCCGCGCTTATTTGGCAGAACAACTCATTCGCGAAGTTGATGTCCTTTTCCTTGATGAACCGACGAACCATCTTGATGTTGAGATTATCGCGTGGCTTGCGGCTCATCTGAAAGGTCGGCCGAAGATTGCAATCGTGACCGTGACACATGATCGCTGGTTTCTGGATGAAGTGTGCGATCACATGTGGGAGGTGGTCGGCGGAAACGTTGAGGAATACGTTGGCGGGTATTCCGCATACGTCCTTGCAAAAGCTGAGCGCATGCGCCAGGACGCGGTGAGTGAAGCTCGAAGACAAAACTTGATGCGAAAGGAACTCGCCTGGCTGCGGCGGGGTCCGCCAGCGCGAACTACAAAACCCCAATTTCGAATCGACGCAGCCAATGAATTGATCGCCGCCGAACCGCCACCGCGCAATGCAGTCGAGTTATTGGAATTCGCTAGCGCTCGTTTGGGTAAAACCGTATTTGAACTACATGACGCTAAAATCGGGTTTGATACTCGAACCCTCATCGACCACATCACCTGGAATATCGCACCGGGTGCGCGGATTGGAATTCTAGGTCCAAACGGTGCGGGAAAAACTTCCGTTCTTCGGTCAATACTCGGTGAATTGCCACTGCTGGCGGGTAAGCGAGTTGAGGGCGTGACCGCTAAGCCAGGAGTTTTGAGCCAGAACCTGGCAGATTTGGATCTGAGTAAGTCCGTAATTGACACTGTCTCCGAGGTTGCCAACTACATTGAATTGGGCAAAGGAAAACAACTCAGCGCTAGTCAAGTGTGTCAACGCCTTGGTTTTGATCATGATGGTCAATTCACGCGAGTGGGAGAGCTCTCTGGCGGCGAGCGTAGGCGCCTTGAGCTCACCCGAATCCTGATGTCCGAACCTAATATTTTGGTTCTGGACGAGCCAACCAATGATTTTGATGTGGAAACTTTGGCTGCTTTGGAAGACTTACTCGATGGGTTTCCCGGGACATTGCTGATCATTTCCCATGATCGGTATTTCCTAGAACGGGTATGCGACAACTTTGTTGCGGTGATGGGGGACCGTGCGTTTACGGATCTACCTGGCGGCATTGAACAGTATTTGGAGTTTCGGAGAAACATGCTTTCGGTCGCCTCGGGTAAATCTGATGTGAACGTCGAACAAGAAAGCGGAAGGAAATCCATTCTCACTCCAGCCCGCGAGCGGGAACTGCGCAAGCTCGCAGACAAGTGGGAGCGTCAACTCTCTAAACTTGATGCTCAGATTATTGGAATCCATGACCAAATGCTCGAGTTCACGAGTGATTTTGAGCGCGTAGCGCAGCTTGATCAGGACCTTAGGGCATTAAATGAGAAGAAGGAAAAAATCGAAGTGCAGTGGCTCGAGACAGCGGACGAGCTTTCGGGTGGACTCTCGTAATCTGGCGGGGAATAGAATGGGATCATGAACGGAGCCAGTTCGACCCTGCCGGTGCGTCAATTAGGACCATGGCAGGTGTCGGCCGTCGGCTTAGGCGCCATGCCACTGTCTTTTGCGGACATGCTGGACCACCGGGAACAAGCAATTGCAACGATTCACCGGGCAATCGATCTAGGGGTTACTTTCATTGACTCGGCGAATATTTATGCGCCCAGCGCAGATACGGTGGGACATAACGAAGCGCTGGTCTGCGAAGCGTTATCACTGTACTCCGGGCCCGCAGATACTTCCCATATTGTGGTGGCGACAAAAGGCGGCATAACGAGGGGTGAGGGCGAAACTTGGTCGCGTGATGGAAGCGCATCAGGGCTCAAGGCTGCATGTGAGGCCAGCATGGCCGCGCTGGGTGTAACCGTCATCAGCCTGTACCAACACCACCGACACGATCCACGCGAAACCTACACCGACCAAATGCGAGGCATCGCGGCCTTACGCGATCTGGGCTGGGTGCGTGAGGTGGGAATTTCAAATGCGACTTTGCCCGAGCTTGAAGTTGCACTCGAAGTCTTGGGGGGGCCGGGCAGTGGTGGTGTGGTCTCCGTACAAAATGAATTCTCTCCGCGTATGCGTGAAGATCGGGAAGTCTTGGATCGGTGTACCGAACTTGGTATAGCCTTTTTGCCGTGGTCACCACTAGGCGGATCTCATCATGCCAAGAGCCTGGAGTCTCAATTTGGTGAATTTGCCTCAGTTGCCGCCGAACACAGCGCAACAACACAAGAGATCGCCTTGGCCTGGTTGCTCACGCTTTCGCCCGTTGTCATCCCCATTCCTGGTGCCACAAAGCCGGTGACAATCGATTCGATTGTCCACTCACTGAGTATCGAACTCACAGATTCACAATTCGAGCGACTCAGCGCAACTGAGCCTTTCGGGGAAACAATCTATCCGGATTCCGAGCTAAGGAGCCCACTGCGTTGAGCCAAGCATCAGAACAAATTAAACAAAAAGTACTGATTGTGGGTGCGGGTTTCGGGGGATTAACAGCCGCTTCTGCATTGGCCAAGAAAGGGAACGTGGAGATAACGGTTATTGACCGTCACTCTTACCAGCTTTTTTCCCCGCTGCTTTACCAGGTGGCGACCGGTGGCCTGCCCGAAGATGACATTGCTTATCCGGTTCGCGCGGCAATCCCCGGGGTAGAATTTATTCGCGGAGAAGTAATTAAAGTCTCCTTCCAAGCGAACAATATTCGCTTGGAAGATGGGAGAATCCTGTACTTTGACCAACTGGTTTTTGCTGTGGGGAGCATGGGCACAACTTTTGGTCTCCCGGGAGTCGAAGAAAATGCCCTGCAAATGAAGTCTTTGTTTGAGGCTCGTGCTATTCGCAATCGACTATTGCGAACCTATGAAGATGTTGAGACAGGCGCAAAGCCCAAAGAAGCTTTGTGGGTGGTTGTTGTGGGCGGAGGCCCTACCGGTGTTGAAATCTCGGGGGCCGTAGCTGAATTGCAGAAAAGTATGCACCGCGAATTCCCAAAGATCGCTGAGAATGCATCGGTCACCTTGGTTGAGGCAGGTCCTCGATTGCTGCCGTCGTTTGGTGAGAAGTCTTCAGGTCGGGCAAAAGGAGACTTAGAGCACCTCGGGGTGCAGGTAAAAGTTGATAGTGCTGTTGACCGGATGTACCCCAGTGACGTTCACTTGAAGTCCGGGGAGGTGCTACCGGCCGGAACGATTATTTGGGCGGCCGGTGTCGCCGCGCCTGCCGAGTGGAATGACTTGGGCGAAACTGATCGATCAAATAGATTAGTGGTGTCTGACACATTGCGCCTTCAGTCGAATGTGTGGGTCGTGGGTGATGTCGCCCACGTCGCCTCAAAAGGAAAACCTCCACTCCCAATGGTTGCTTCTGTGGCAATGCAGCAGGGGCGGTATGTAGCGGCGAGTATTGAAAAAATTCTCGGCGGTCAAGAGCCCAAGCCATTTACCTATAAAGACAAGGGGCAAATGGCCACGATCGGTCGTAGGCGGGCAGTTGTTGAATTGCCCAGTGGGCCAGCCATGCACGGTACTCTCGCGTGGCTGTCCTGGTTGGGCCTACACGTGTTCTATTTAGCGGGCGGTCGAAACCGAGTATCTGTGATCGCTGATTGGTTTTGGAATTACATTTCGTGGGGGATCGGCCCCAAACGCCCAGTTATTGATTAGTAGTGTTCTTAATGAATTCACTGTAGGGAACGAAGCACTGGGCTGTTCGATCCGCGCGTGACCAACCTGTTGAATTCGGCCAGATTGCCCACCACGGGTAGTACTTTTTAAGTGTGACGTATGGTTTTGCGGCCCTTTCACAGATCTTTTTTGTTTGCCGTTCTACTGTCCGAGATCCTGGAAATTTCTTGGTCGGTGTTCCTAGATCGCGCTCAAGAACCATGATCCAGTTTTTCTTGACTTTGGTGCAGGGGTAGGCGCTCGTGGACCTGTTTCCCGGAACATTGGGCGTGCAAAAATTTAGCTGATCCTTGGGGGTCACGGCAGCAAACTCGGCCATGGGTACCGAGAGTTTTTTGTACGCTTTGCCTGATCGGAAAACGACATCACACCGAACCCAGCGCTCGCCGGCGTTCCACTGCACTCTGGTAGGAAAAACAGGCATGCTGTGAAATCTGGTTGGCAGCTCACGGTTTTCCAAATTCACAAAAGCATTCATTTTTTTTGAGGTGCAGGCGCGGGTCGCTTTTAAGCGACTGGATGCTTTCGCCTTTTCGGGAACAGAGAAGTTGGCAGGCAAAGTGCCACTCCAGTAGGTCTGGGCAGTATGTGGTGTGCGGCAGTCAACGGCCGGTGCGCTAGCTGCTTGGTCCTTGGTTCCGCTCGCGGCATAGGTGTAACAAGTGCCTACTTCGGCAGCGTGGCTAGCGGGAAGGGTGGTTGAAGTCACGGTAATACTGGCGATCAGGCCAGCGCAGGCCGCGAGGGCTGTGTGCTTGGGGGGAAGGAAAAGCATGAAATTACACTACCTTCCCGTCAAATAATTTCTCACAAGGGTGCTTCCCAAAAACCCAGAACAACCCTGGCGAGGCCCAGGGATGTAGTTGTAGGGATCGGGTGTGTGGTGTGTATGTGGGGTGAGTTGCGAGAAAGGGGGTGGACCGTGAAGAATGAGGCCATGCCAGTAGTCAGTATTGTGAGTTTAAAAGGTGGGGTTGGTAAGACAGCGGTGACGCTCGGGTTGGCTGGTGCAGCAACCTCGCGGGGTCTTGCTTCACTCGTCGTTGACCTTGATCCTCAGGGAAATGCAACGTCAATTCTACGGACGCACCCCTCAAAAACATCGGTCGCAAATGTGTTGGAGCATCCAACTCGTGCAGAAATCGAGGGCGCATTAACTCCATGTGATTGGGAAATTGGTCCAGGTGAGGTTGACGTGCTGGCAAGTCACCCGAGTGTGATCAGATTTGATTCTTGGACCCACCCGGGCAGCGCTTTCACGCCAAAGTTAGCCAAAGCACTTACTCAACTAAATGGATACGACCTGGTACTTATTGACTGCCCACCCTCATTAGGTGCACTCACGCGAGAAGCGCTCGCGGCCTCGGACTTGGCTTTGATTGTGACTACGCCTTCGTATTTTGGGGCCCAGGGGGTTGAGCGAGCAATCGATGAAGTGGAAGAGATGCGTAAGGGCGTTAATCCAAGTCTGAAACTCGCGGGAATTGTGGTGAACCGGGTTCGGTCAGTCGCTGAAGAGCACCAGTACCGCATGAATGAATTGGGCACTTTATACGGCAAGGCAGCCATCCTGAAGCCTTTTCTACCTGAGCGGATCGCGGTGACCCAAGCTGAAGGGTTCGGCACACCGGTCAATGAAGTCAAAACTCCCGGTGGCCGAGAAGTTGCTCGGATTTTTGATAAGTACCTTTCGGCTTTATTGCGAAAGTAATTCTTTGTCAGTTGCCGTAGCGGCGCCAACCCCCAGAACGAGGACCCAGCCGCCGATATTTCCAGCGCAGACTCCGTCCGGTTGCAGGTCGCTTGCCCGGTCACAGGAATGTGTGAGTGGCTGAAGCCAATGTTCCTTATGGCAGTCTGAAAGAAATGGGTGACATCGATCCTGAGTTCTCTTCAACCGAAATGGCGTTTGTTGTTGGAGCTAGTGACGGGGTGAACCCAGCAGCAAGAACTGACACGACAGCGCCGAATTACGGAATGCCGTTCTTTTGATCCAAAACCACTCTGTTATTCGGTGATGTGAAAGACTCACTGACGAAAGTTACTTCTTCCCTTCAGGGGCTGTAGCAACTAGACGGTCCCGTAAAGCCGGTCTCCAGCATCACCGAGGCCGGGCACGATGTAGCCTTTTTCGTTAAGTTTTTCGTCGAGTCCGGCAATAACGAGGGATACGTTTTCAGTGCGGGCGCCGTAGGCTTGTTCAAGCCGCGCGAGACCTTCTGGCGCGGCAAGCAAACAAATCGCGGTTACATCTTTTGCACCGCGCTCCAGTAAGATGTCAATCGCTGCAATGAGGGTTCCACCGGTTGCCAGCATCGGGTCAAGTACGAAGACCTGGCGATTATGGATGTCGTCGGGCAAACGATCTGCGTAAATCGATGCGGTTAAAGATTCTTCATCGCGCACGAGACCAAGAAACCCGACTTCGGCGGTCGGCATTAAGCGGACCATGCCGTTCAGCATGCCCAAACCAGCGCGCAGAATCGGAACAACGAGGGGTAAGGGATGGGTCATTTCCTGGCCAACTGTGGGAGAGACCGGCGTGGTAATGGGGACCTCACCCACTTCAAGCCCACGCGTGGCTTCATAGGCCAACAGGGTGACTAGTTCCTCTGCGAGGAGGCGAAATGTTGCCGATGAAGTCTCTTCACGGCGAAGTCGGGACATTTTGTGGGCAACGAGTGGGTGATCAACGACAAGAGTGTGCATGCCCTCAAGACTAGCGCAAGGCCTGCAGGCGCTCACTAATATTGGATCGAGGTCGCGCTGTGGGTGGGAAACGTGCAACTATTACGCCATGGCAACTGAGCAGGTACGCATAGAGGACCTTGATTACAGTGCCATTTTGTGGCGCGAAGATGGGGTGTGGAATTCAATCCCGGTTCCGGCGCAGCACAGCATTGTTCTTGATGACCTTTTGGCATTGTGCAAGCAATACCCCGGTGAAGGCGGAGTGTACGCCGCCGTAGGGGTGGGCGAAGAGTTCTTTATTCTACTCCGGAACGACAACCAGAAGACCGAGGTCGTCATCAGTGATGGTGCGGCGCTCCTGGACTGGGATATAGCCGAAGACGCCGCCGACCTCATCGACTTGGACTGGGAAGAGGGCGACTTCGAAGAGTTCGAAGCGGTCGGCGACCTACACTTGCTATCGAACTTTGGACTCAAATCGCAGGATCTCTCCATGATCTGCGACAACCCGGATCTGGAGCCGGATCAACAGATCTCTGAAATATTTAAGCGCATTGGAGCTGAATTTGCTTGGCAGAAGATCCGCAATCAGTGACTAGCGCGCCCAACCAAACCCAGCTGCATGAAGGTTTTATGCGTCAGGCCATTGAGCAAGCCAAAATTGCGGCGGGGCGGGGTGATATTCCCATCGGCGCGGTGATCGTGACTGATCAGGGAGAAATTATCGCTCGAGCAGGAAATTCCCGCGAACAACACCAAGACCCAACAGCCCATGCGGAAATCCTGGCCCTGCGTGCGGCTGGAGCACAACTCGGCGACTGGCGGATCGCGCGCTCAACAATGTATGTAACCCTTGAACCGTGCCCCATGTGTGCGGGGGCAATCACCATGGCGCGGGTCCCACAGCTAGTAATTGGCTCGTGGAATGAGGAATATGGCGCAGTGGGATCCCGGTGGGACCTAGTGCGCGACCAGCGAATGAATCACCAAGTAGAAGTAATTCCTGGTGTGCTGGAAAACGAAACCGGGCAGTTGGTTCGGGAATTTTTTAGCGAAAAACGTTAGTCTGTAGTCAATGTCAACACCTCAAAGAATCGGGCGTCCCAAAACTCGCCCTGCCCAACGGCCGCTCTGGTTGACAGTGGTGCTGATTTTTGTTGCCATGCTGGTCCTTTTTGGTGTGGGTTTCGGGATCGCGACCTTATTCAAGGGCTCGGGTGGAGCAGATGTCGCCGATTCGACAGCATCTCCAAGCGCATCGGCATTGGTAGACGGTTGCACCTCAGTCATGGTGACCCCCGCTGAAGTATTACCACGCGCATCGCGGGTTACCCTCAACGTCTATAACTCAACTAAACGCGTGGGGATTGCGGGAGAGACGTCCAAGTTCCTTAGTGTGCGGGGGTTCAAGATCGCTAAAGTGGAGAACGATCCACTGGGTGTGGGCGTGCAGGGCGCTGGTGAGATTCGGTACGGCGCAAAAGGCGAAGCAAATGCGAAGCTTGTTGCCTATCACTTCCCTGATGCGACCCTGATCAAAGATGATCGTACCGGCAAGCGCGTTGACGTGGTTCTAGGCCAACAGTTCTCTGACCTCGCCAACGATGCCGAGGTAGTTGCCGAACTCGCGCAGCCTTCGGCGAGCGCGTCCCCAGAAGGCTGCACAGTCCCCGAAGCCGCCCCCAGCGTTTCGGAGTCCCCAGACGAGAGCTAGAAAGTGTGGCGGTGGCGGTGGGATTTGAACCCACGGTGAGGTTGCCCCCACACGCGCTTTCGAGGCGCGCTCCTTTGGCCGCTCGGACACGCCACCGTGGGAGAGATTACAAGTTGTGTGGCCTAGGCCATGAAGGGCATCGAAAAATCTCAACTCTGAACTGGGAGTCACCGAGTAGTCATCGGGGATCTTAGTAATCGGTGATGAGCCACTCCTCGCCACAGTCAGGGTTCACGAGCGGACCGCAGGTCCAGCTAACCCGTTCCGGCAATTTTCGGAAATGACGAATGGGGACTTTACATAAAAACTGGCCGTGAAATTGTACAGAACGTGGACCCGGCGACCGAAAAAATCGGCCGTATGCGTGCGCGGATCATCGATGTGGCGGAGGATAGGGGATTCGAACCCCTGAGGGCGTTAACCCAACCCGCTTTCCAAGCGAGCGCCATAGGCCACTAGGCGAATCCTCCGCGGGAGAGGCTACCCATAGCCTCGCTTTCACCGTGCACTGGCTTACGCGTAGCCTTAGGGCCGATCCCCCGTGCGGTATCACCTCGTTGAATCCCCCAGGGCCGGAAGGCAGCAAGGGCAGGCGGGCTCTGGTAGGTGTGCGGGGGATCCCTTGTTTCATTCGATGCCGACTAAGGTTGCGTTGTGCCAGAAAAGACGCAAGGGGTCAGTCCGAAGGCTCCCTCAATGGCACTTTATCGGTCGTATCGGCCAGCGACTCTCAATGAAGTTGTTGGCCAGGATCATGTAACGGGCCCATTGCGCAGGGCGCTGGAAAATAATCGGATCCATCATGCGTATTTGCTTTCTGGTCCACGGGGTTGCGGAAAAACTTCGACTGCGCGCATTTTGGCCCGATCAATTAACTGTGAGCTAGGACCGACACCGGATCCATGCGGAGAATGTGAAAGCTGCATTGATTTGTCCGCGACGGGTTCAGGCTCAATAGATGTGATTGAACTTGATGCTGCCAGCCACGGCGGGGTGGACGACACCCGTGATCTGCGCGAACGGGCCATGTTTGGTCCCGCAAAATCGCCTTACAAGGTGTACATAATCGATGAAGCTCACATGATTACGCCACAAGGCTTCAACGCATTACTGAAACTAGTTGAAGAGCCACCCGAGCATGTCCGTTTTATATTTGCGACAACCGAAGCGGACAAAGTTCTCCCCACAATTCGCTCACGAACCTACAACTACGGTTTCCGGTTGGTGCCTGTGAAGATTTTGCAAGAACATTTGGTCATGGTGTGTGCTAGTGAAGGAATCCCCGCTGATCCCGCGGCACTCGCCCTGATTGCCCGGGCTGGTACCGGGAGTGTGCGCGATTCGCTATCAATATTGGGTCAAATTATTTCTGGTTGTGGGCCGGAGGGCGTTACCTATCAGGAAGCGGTCCTGCAGTTAGGCGTAACAGATTCAGCATTGCTTGACGAAACCGTAAATGCGCTAATTAATCGCGATGGCGCCGCATTGTTTACCGCAGTTGACCGAGTCATTGAATTGGGCAACGAACCCAGGCGATTTGTCACCGACCTACTTGAACGGGTTCGTGACCTGATTGTTTTGCAGAGAATTCCGGGAGCCGCCGAGAGTGGCTTGATCCACGCGCCAGAGGAAGTGATCGCCACTGAAGTCGATCAGGCGTCCCGCATTGGTGCAGCCGAATTGGCGCGCGCCGGTGACCTGGTCAGCCGGGCGTTAACTGAGATTAAAGGAGCAACTGCACCCCGGCTCCAACTTGAACTGCTCATGGCGAAATTGCTTCTGCCCGCAACCGATGATTCAACCGATGGCCTTCTTGCTCGGGTGGAGCTGCTAGAGCGTTCTGGGGTGCTGAATCACGCACCGGCCGGTGCACAGGTCACACCCGTCGCCACCGAAGTCGCTCTACCGCCCGCCAAGCCTGTTGTGCCCGCACCACCTGTGCCCGCACCACCTGTGCCCGCACCACCCAAGAAGCCGGCAAAGCCAGCTGCAGTTGAGCCAGTTGAAAACACTCCGAAGCCGGTAACAGCACCAGCCCCCGTTACTAATCCGGGGAACACCACTGTTGCGTCATTTACATCAATGTGGCCGGCAGTCATGGACGCGCTGTCGAAGTATTCACGTGTCGCCTGGATGGGGTTCACAGAGTCAACGCCGTTATCTTTTGATAACGGGGTACTTGCGGTAGGTGTTAAAGACTCAGGCCACTACAACAACGTGAAATCTGGCGGGCACGACGAGCGCTTACGCCAGGCAATTCTTGATGTGCTGAAAATCGACACGGAGATCGATATCGTCTTGGGGGCAAAAGGCATTGTCGGTGGCGCTATCGTTCCGCCCGTTCCGGAGGAAGAAGATGCCCCCAGCATGGATGATTCCGCATCAAGTGAAGTAACAGGCGCGGATCTGATTGCTAAGGAACTTGGGGGAGTCTCCATCGGCGAAATTGAGAACGGTTAGCACATAATGTATGAAGGAATCGTTCAAGACTTGATTGACGAACTAGGGCGCCTACCCGGTGTTGGTCCCAAAAGCGCACAGCGCATCGCGTTTCACATCCTCGGCGAGGACCCAGACGACGTGAAACGCCTAGCTGAAGTACTTCTTGAAGTAAAAGAAAAAGTGCAGTTCTGTGAAATTTGCGGGAATGTTGCCCAGAATCCACAGTGTCGAATTTGTCTTGACCCTAAACGCGATTCGAGTGTGCTGTGTGTTGTGGAGGAACCCAAAGATGTTGTAGCAATTGAGAAGACCCGTGAGTTCCGCGGCGGGTATCACATTTTGGGTGGCTCAATTAACCCAATTGATGGAGTTGGCCCGGATGATCTGCGAATCCGCGAGCTCATGCTTCGACTAGCCGACGGCAGTGTCACTGAGGTGATCTTGGCCACGGACCCCAACCTTGAGGGTGAAGCCACGGCCACTTATCTTTCGCGCCTGTTGGTCCCCTTGGGTCTCACGGTCTCACGGCTGGCCAGTGGACTACCTGTTGGCGGGGATCTGGAATACGCCGATGAAATAACTTTAGGCCGCGCGTTCGCTGGGCGGCGCCAAGTCGGATCTTAGTTTTCTCCCCGCGGGGCCCAACGGAAAAACAGTGTGGCAAGTAGCGCGCCGAGCGCAATCCACACCACGAGAACGACTGCGGTCAAGCCGAGTTCCCATGAACCGTTAACTTCCATAGCCGCTGCAGACTCGGGGAGAAATACACTGCGCATTCCTTGGGCGAGCCACTTCAGAGGAAATAATGATGCGAAGCTTTGCATCCACTGTGGGAGGTCAGTGAACACGAAAAACACACCTGATGTGAATTGCAGCACGAGCACTACAGGGGAAACCAATGCAGCCGCGCCACGCCCTTGTTTGGGCACGACGGAGTACGCAATTCCCAGTAGGGTCGTCGCGATCAGGCCAAGGATGCTGATCCAAATAAAGGTGAAGATGGCAAATGACGTTGTCGGAATGTCAATGTCAAAAAAGAGCACTCCAACGGCGATCAAGATGGTGACTTGTGCGATGTAGGCCACAAAAACCATACCAATTTTCCCGATAAAGAATGCAGCGGGCGGCATCGGTGTTCCTTGGAGACGTTTGAGGGTTCCGTCCTCGCGTTCCATGGGGATCGATATGGCCAGATTCTGAAAGGATGTGTAGAGAATCCCGGAGGCGATCATCCCGGCAACGAAGTATTGTGAAAACGTAATGTCGGAATCACCCAGATCCTGTTCACCAAATACTGAACCGAAAATTACCAGAAGAATCATGGGCAGTAAGAAATTGAATACAGCGGATTCTCGGTCTCGAAAGAATTGTTTGAGCTCGATTCCTACCCGGCCCATGCCCATCCCAACAGCGTCTAGGCGAATAAAGTTTGTCATTGCTCACCAACATGGATGTCTCGGTCTTGGGCTATCAACTCAAGGTAGGCGTCCTCCAAAGATGCACGGCGTACTCGAAGATGCGGTATCTCCCCATTAAATTTGCTGGCGAGGGCAGCCACAAATGCTGTGGGCTCGGTAGTGGACTCGCTCATTTCACGCTTACCTTCGGACCACGTCACGATTGCGTCACCCCGATGGCCGATTGAGTCCGGCGTTCCGTGTGCCACGATCTGGCCGCGGGCGATGACCGCGACTCGGTCGGCCAAGTATTGTGCTTCATCCAGATAGTGAGTTGTGAGCAGGATCGTGGTGCCTTCTAGTTTGAGACGATCAATGAGTACCCAGAACTCTCGCCGTGCCTCCGGATCGAAGCCGGTGGTGGGCTCATCCAAGAACAACACTTCAGGGTTACCAATTATGCCGAGGGCAACATCGAGCCTGCGCCGTTGCCCGCCACTGAGCTTGCCATTGCGTGAGGCGGCCTTCTCGGTCAATCCTACAGCGGCTATTACCTGCTCGGGATCAGCTGGATTGGGGTAGTAACGGGCGAAGTGGGTGATTGTTTCCGTCACTGTGAGGTCTGCGAGGTCACTTGCATTTTGGAGGACGATCCCGAGTTTCGAACGCCAAGCACCTGTTGGCTTGCTGGGGTCGACCCCGAGTACTTCGACCTTACCGCCGTCGCGGGTGCGGTATCCCTCAAGGATTTCGGTAAGTGTGGTTTTGCCGGCGCCATTGGGGCCAAGGAGGGCGAGACATTCGCCGGCATCAACGTGCACGGAAACACCTGCGAGAGCGCTGAATTCCCCATAGTTCTTTACCACTTGATGTGCGTCAATTACGTGCGTGCCGCCCATTTGCTCCCTGACCATAAGAATTTCGTGTCTGCTGAGGCTATAGCTGGATTGGTCCTCATCGGTCAGGTTACCCGTTCAGACTAAACTTGGATCCGTGTCCCTGATTGTGCAAAAATACGGTGGTTCCAGTGTCGCCGATGCCGCCAGCATTAAACGAGTTGCCCGCCGAATCGTGGAGACGAAGCAAGCGGGCCATGACGTCGTTGTGGTGGTCTCGGCGATGGGTGATTCAACCGATGAACTCATGGATTTAGCCCAGCAGGTATCACCACTTCCACCCGCACGCGAATTGGACATGTTGCTCACCGCAGGTGAGCGGATCTCAATGGCTCTTCTGGCAATGGCGATTTCTGACCTGGGTGCAGTGTCCCGTTCCTATACGGGATCACAAGCGGGTTTGATCACTGACTCAGCTCACGGTGCGGCGAGGATTATTGATGTCACGCCGGGGCGGATTACCGATGCGCTTGCCAAAGGTGCCGTCCCAATTGTGGCTGGCTTTCAAGGTGTTGCCCAAGACACAAAAGACATCACGACTCTGGGTCGTGGGGGGTCAGACACAACCGCGGTTGCCCTTGCTGCCGCGCTCAATGCTGACTCGTGCGAGATTTACACTGACGTTGACGGTGTCTTTACTACAGATCCGCGGGTGGTGAGGAAAGCATCCAAGATCGACTTTGTCACCTACGAAGAGATGCTGGAACTCGCAGCGGTGGGTGCAAAAGTCTTGCACCTTCGTTGCGTTGAGTACGCGCGCAGATTCGACGTTCCTATTCACGTACGCTCATCATTTTCACACGCGGAAGGCACCTGGGTTCTGTCAGCCCAAGGTGTCGCAGATGCAGTCAAGGAAGGAAAGCTCGTGGAGCAACCAATTATTTCGGGTGTAGCAGCTGACGTAAAAGATGCAAAAATTACCGTTGTTGGAGTACCCGATAAGCCGGGCGAGGCAGCAGCGATTTTCCGCGCCTTGGCTGATGCCAAAGTAAACCTTGACATGATTGTTCAAAATGTTTCGTCAACCGCAACCGGGAGAACTGATGTCACATTCACGTGTGCAGCGGACTCGGTGAATTTGGCGATGGAGGCGCTCAAGGGAGCGCGCGACAAAATTGATTTTGAGTCACTCAATGTTGACGAAGGAATTGCGAAGGTGTCGCTGGTCGGAGCAGGGATGCGTTCTCACCCGGGTGTTTCGGCTGATTTCTTCTCAGCGTTGGCCCAGGCAGGGGTCAACGTTGAAATGATTTCGACTTCGGAGATCCGAATTTCTATTGTGACGAGGGCTGAACTTGCACATACTGCCGTTGAAGCGTTGCATACTGCTTTTGGTTTGGACTCTGACGGTGAAGCTGTTGTCTATGCAGGAACGGGGCGTTGAAGAAATGGCGGGGAAAAGCGTCGCGGTAGTTGGGGCAACTGGCCAAGTGGGAGGGGTCGTTCTTCGATTACTTGCCGAGCGGAATTTCCCGGTGAGTTCTTTGCGGGTGATGTCTTCAGCACGCTCCGCCGGGACGAGTATCACGTGGGAAGGTCAGGAGTACGTGGTTGAAGACGCTGCAACTGCCGATCTTTCAGGAATTGACATTGCAATTTTTTCGGCTGGTGGTGGAACCTCAAAGGAGCTCGCGCCAAAGTTTGCGGCTTCCGGAGCGACCGTGATTGACAACTCCTCCGCTTGGCGCATGGATCCTGATGTGCCGCTTGTGGTCAGTGAAGTAAATCCAGAGGAAGTCAAAAATGCAAAAAAAGGCATAATTGCCAACCCTAATTGCACCACCATGGCAGCAATGCCGGTGCTCAAGGCATTAGATAAGTTTGCTGGATTGCAGCGTGTGATCGTGACAACTTTCCAAGCTGTATCTGGGAGCGGGCTAGCCGGTGTTGCCGAACTGAAGACCCAAGTTGAGGCCGCGATGACCCAGGACATCGCAGCGTTAGCCTATGACGGAAATTCGGTGAATTTTCCTGACCCGAACAAGTATGTTCGCACAATTGCTTTTGACGTAATCCCGCTCGCGGGATCAATAGTTTCTGACGGAACTGATGAAACCGATGAAGAACAGAAGCTCCGTAATGAAAGCCGAAAGATTCTTGGGCTGCCAGATCTACTGGTGTCGGGCACGTGTGTCCGAGTCCCAGTTTTTACAGGTCACTCCTTGAGCATCAATGCCGAATTTTCCCGAGACGTCACCCCAGACAAAGCCATTGCAGTTGTGAAAGATGCTCCGGGGGTTGTGATCACAGATATTCCCACACCCCTGCAAGCCGCGGGTGCTGATCCAACTTTTGTTGGGCGGATCCGCCGGGACCAAAGTGTGCCCGGCAATAAAGGGCTCGTGCTTTTTGTCAGCAGTGACAACTTGCGTAAGGGCGCAGCCCTGAACGCCGTCCAAATCGCTGAGCTCCTTGTATAGCGCTTAGCAGCATTCCTCGGCGAGTTTTCGGTCCATGCCGTCGGAGTTGTCGTCGGTAATCGCGTAAAACTCCCAAGGTGTTCCTGAGGGGTCGTGGACCCACGCCTTGTCTTGCTTGGCATGGCAGCATTGAACATCCATCTGCTCCTCAACGGCGAGCCCTTCGGTGTGCAGGTGGGAAATTATTTCGACCACTTCTGAGGTGTTGGGCACTTCTACTCCGAGGTGGTTCAGGGCGCCGTGCGGCCCAGTTCCTCGCTCAGAGCCCGTTGTTTCAATCAGCACGAGTTTTAATGGTGGGTTATCAATTTGGAAGTTGGCGTAGCCGGGACGGATCTTGTGTGGTTCGGTCCGAAACATTTGTGAATAGAAATCAATGGACTCAGCTAAGTGTGCGACATTGAGGGCTAATTGAACTTTGGACATAATTTATGCCTTTCGATATATTGATATTTATCAATATGCAAGGTATAGTACATATTGACATTTGTCAATATAAAACTGAAACAGGAAATGAGTGCACGTGACTAAAAGCCCAGTAAAAGAATCACGGCGAGGACTGCAGGAAGTCAGTGACTGCTGCTCAGAAGGGCTCCGCTCTCCAATTGGGAAGCCGGAAGCGGACCTATTGGCTCCAATCTTAAAAGCCGTAGCGCATCCAGCCAGGCTGCAACTCCTGTCGATAATTGCCCTTAATGGGCAAGCGTGCGCCTGCGACCTCACGGCGCCGGTCGACCTAAGCCAACCGACGGTGAGTCATCATTTGAAGATTCTGACCGAAGCGGAGTTGATCCACAGAGAGCAACGAGGTCAATGGGCGTGGTTTCGAATCAATGAGAAAAGAATGAAGGACATTAGCGCACTGTTCGCTGTGTGAAAAGTCCAACTTGTCGGGGTGGCGGGATTCGAACCCACGGCCTCTTCGTCCCGAACGAAGCGCGCTACCAAGCTGCGCCACACCCCGTGGCAATTCCGTAAAGTCTAGCCCGCAGCCCCCTCTGTCGTGGGTTCGCTGCGAGACATGAGCATAAACAGTTTGTATCGTCAGTGGTTGCAGGCCCCTACCGAGTCGGCGGGAGCGACGGCGCCCCCTATGAAAATCCAGTGAAGGGCGAGAAAACCCACTAGTCGGTGGATAATTCAGCCATTTTTGATTGCCAGATGGGTCGTTTCGTCATCACAAATAAATATGGTCTTTTTTAGGACTACAGTCGTAGTGGCGATCTTGGCGCTGGTGAGCGCGCCCTTTTTACTTCCTAGGGCAGCGACGTCAGGAACTCGAGTTCCGACAAAGGTGAGCCCGCCGGAGCAGCCGTACGTAATGGCATTTCATGGCTGCAAGACGGGCGCCGGGGGATTGCAATAATCCTTCAAGTCAGGAAGTTTATTTGACGCAGAGCAACGATGGTGCTTCATGAAGTTTGCTTCCCGGATGGGAGCCGCGAGAAGCCTCAGTCCCCAACGTGTTGAGGAGCGGAGACACGCTTTACGTGGTCTCAACCGGTGGGGTGAGTCGACTCAATATGCAAACACCTGCCCGTCAACAGCCGGTAACCGTTCCATCAAAGCAAGCCCAATGCCCATGGTGGACCTCCGCAAGTTGCCCGTGTGTGTGAACGGATGCGCCGCTAATCCTGCGACAAGAAGTCACTGTAGTTCTGCCGCTTTCTAGAGGGCGCGAATGATGTCGTCGACTCTGTCCTTGGCGTCGCCGAAAAGCATCGCGGAGTTCTCATTGAAAAACAGTGGATTCTGCACACCCGCATAGCCCGATGCCATGGAGCGCTTGAACACGATCACGTCGTTCGCGTTCCAGACGCGCAGCACTGGCATACCGGCAATCGGGCTTCCAGGATCAGTCTCAGCCGCAGGGTTCACCGTGTCATTGGCACCGATCACGAGCACGACATCGGTGTCGCCGAAATCATCGTTGATCTCGTCCATCTCGAGCACGATGTCGTAAGGCACCTTTGCCTCTGCGAGGAGGACATTCATATGGCCGGGCAGGCGACCGGCGACCGGATGGATGCCGAAGCGCACCGTGGTGCCGTTCTCGCGCAGTTTGCGGGTGAGGTCGGCAACACCGTATTGAGCCTGAGCAACGGCCATGCCATAACCCGGCGTGATAATCACCGACTTCGCGTTTCGCAACAACTCTGCCGTCTCGACCGCAGTGACCTCACGGTGGTCGCCGTAGTCCTTGTCCTCACCTGGCCCAGCTTCAATGCCGAAACCGCCAGCAATAACAGAGATGAACGAGCGGTTCATTGCCTTGCACATGATGTAAGACAAATATGCGCCCGAGGAACCCACAAGTGCACCGGTAACGATCAGCAGATCATTGCCGAGAAGGAAGCCTGCGGCCGCTGCGGCCCAGCCGGAGTAGCTATTGAGCATTGACACGACCACGGGCATGTCACCGCCGCCAATCGAGGCGACTAGGTGCCAGCCAAGGGCCAGAGCGATAATCGTCACCGCGACCAAGAGCCAGAGCGCCGGGTCAATCACGAACCAGACGGTGAGTGCGAGGAAAACAACGAGTGCGCCAATATTCAGCACATTCTTGCCAGGCAGCACGAGTGGATTTGACTTGAACCGGCCCGACAGTTTCCCGTACGCGACGATTGAGCCCGTGAAGGTCACTGCGCCAATAAAGACGCCAACAAAAACCTCGACGCTGTGGATTCCGAGGGTGCCTTCCGCGGTGAGCAGGGCAATTTCCTCTGGGCTTCCACCGCCCTCGACGAGTAAGTAGCCATTCCAACCCACCAGCACGGCTGCCAGGCCAACAAAGGAGTGCAGGAGTGCGATGAGCTCGGGCATGCCCGTCATCTCGACGACTCGTGCCCGCCACAGACCAATAGCAGCGCCAACGACCATCGCCACACCGATAAGGATCAGGCCGAGGGATTCGATATTGCGATCGATAGCCAGAGCGATCGTGGCGACGAGCGCGACTGCCATACCCGCTATCCCATAGGTATTACCCGCCTTGGCGGTCTCATGCTTGGACAGGCCAGCAAGGGCGAGAATGAAGAGCAGTGCTGCAACCAGGAAGGCTGCCTGCGCGATGGATTCGATAGTCATGTGATCAGCTCCGCGAGAACATCGAGAGCATTCGGCGCGTCACGGCAAAGCCGCCGAACACGTTAATGCTGGCTATTAGGACTGCGACGAAGGCCAAGACGGTGATCACGGCGTTGCCGTGACCAATCTGAAGGAGCGCGCCGACGATGATGATGCCTGAGATCGCATTGGTAACCGACATCAGCGGCGTGTGCAATGCGTGATGCACGCTACCGATCACGTAATTCCCGATCACGATTGCCAAGACAAAAACAGTGAGGTGCACACGGAAAGAAGGAGGCGAAGCCGCAACCAGAAGCAGCAAGATCGCGGCTCCACTGCCCACGTAAGTGAATCTACGAGCGGTGGTCATCGGGGCCTTAGCTGGCGACGCTTCCGCGACTACTTGCTCCGCCACTGCCTGCGTGGGTGCTGCAGACACCTGTACGGCGGGCGGCGGCCACGTAACCTCACCATCGCGGGAGACCGTTATGCCGCGTTGCACGACGTCATCCCAGTCGATAACAAGTACGCCGTCTTTACCCGGCGTCATGAGCTTCATGAGATTGACGAGATTGGTGCTGAAGAGCTGCGAGGCCTGCGCTGCGAGGCGGCCCGGCAGATCGGTGTAGCCAATGATCGTGACTCCGTTGGCGGTGACCACGACCTCGCCCTTCACGGTGCCCTCAACGTTGCCACCATTGGCTGCGGCCATGTCGACGATCACGCTGCCACGCTTCATATTCGCGACCATCTCGGCGGTAATCAGGATCGGAGCCGCACGCCCAGGAATCAATGCGGTGGTGATCAGGATGTCGATTTCCGGTGCCCACTTGGCGTAGAGGGCCGCAGCGCGCGCGTTGTAGTCGTCGGACATTTCCTTGGCGTAGCCAGTTGTTGAGACCTCGACGTCGGCGGCGGCGACTTCCAAGTACGTGCCACCAAGGGACACCACCTGGTCGGCGACTTCGGGGCGCGGATCTGTGGCATAAACGATTGCGCCCATTCCTCCGGCAGTTCCGATTGCAGCCAGGCCCGCCACACCCACACCGGCCACGAGCACCTTGGCGGGTGGCACCTTGCCAGCAGCAGTGATCTGCCCGGTGAAGAATCGACCGAAAGCATTTGCGGCCTCGATCACCGCGCGGTAGCCCGCGATATTTGCCATTGAGCTCAAAACATCGAGTGACTGGGCGCGCGAGATGCGCGGTACGGCATCCATGGCAAGTGCGGTGATGCGTCTGCGAGCCAGATCCGCGACTAGGTCAGGGTTGAGTGCTGGGCTGACTAGGGAAATCACGGTCGCGCCCTCGCGGAGTCGATCAAGTTGTGCCTCCGACGGCGCATTAATTCCGAAGACGATATCTGCGTCGGCGGCATCTCCGATAGATGCGCCAGCGACGACGAACGCCTCATCCGTGAATGATGATGCGGTGCCGGCGCCCGGCTCGATCACGACACCGTACCCAAGCTCAACCAGCTTCTCGACGGTAGCGGGCGTAGCTGAAACCCGGGTCTCCCCCGGAAGTGCCTCGTGGAGGACTCCGATGATCACTGAACACTCCCAAAATTAAGCGTTGAGAGCTGCACGGCACAGCTCAAAGTGTGAATATAGTGGTGTACACGGTAGTGCACCCACCGAAACGATTAGGCAATACCTAAATAATCAGAATCATCCACTTGATGGGGCCTTCACACAGAGCCGCCTCGGAGATTCGAACTGGCGGACCTACGCATTACGAGTGCGAGGACCAGACCCGTCGCGACCACAATTTTCGAAAGTGGGTGTATGACTAAAAGTTAGCACCACGAACGGTGAAATACCACCCCACTAGGTTCTCGGGGCGCGGACTGGAATTTGGAGTATTCATGACCATTTCAGATGTGAGCTGCGTGATTTAAGCGTGATCAAGGTTGCCTCGGGTGGGCAGGCAAACCGAAATGGGGCGTATTGAGAGCAACCCAGCCCTGCGGAAACGTGTAGTGCGGAACTGCGATGGTGCGAAAGCCCACGCGCCTGCTTGGGGTCAAGATCACAGTTGGTGACGAGCGCCCCGTAGCCGGGGACTCGAAGTTGCCCACCGTGGGTGTGTCCGGCCAGAATCAGTTGGGCATTGTCCGCTGCCATTGCGTCAAGGACCCGTAAGTATGGCGCGTGAACTACGCCGAGGGTGAGGTCAGCGTCTGCATTAAAACTGTGTGTGATTCCCGAGTAGTCATCTCGTGAAATATGAGGGTCGTCAACTCCCTTGACACTGATCAGGCGTCCGGCTACTTTCCAATCAACCTGCGCATTGGTTAAATCATGCCAACCTTGGGCTGTCATGCCGGCGACCAGCGGCTCCCAATCCAACATGGGGCGTGACGGGGTGAGTTGGCTTGGGCCGGAAAAGTATCTAATCGGGTTGATCGGCTTGGGGGCGTAGTAATCATTGCTACCCAACACGAAGGCACCGGGAAGATCCATGAGTGGATTCAGGGCCTCTAGGGCACTGGAAATTCCCTCAACATGTGAAAGGAAGTCGCCGGTCGCGACTACTGCATCGGGGCTGAGTGCCGCCAAGGATTGGAGCCATTCGGATTTGGTTTTTTGTCCCGGCACCATGTGTAAATCTGAAATATGAAGCACACGAAGTGAGTCTTGATCTGGCGGCAGGATGGGAACTTCAATTCGACGAAGGGTGAATCTCTTGGTTTCAAGGTGGGCGTACGCCAATGCGCCCAGGCCCGTTAAAGTCAAGGCTGCGAGAGCTTTCCGGGTTGACACCATGTGACCATGTTCCCACTCGTTGTGTGTAGGTGGAACAATGCCCACATGTCGACAGAACTCAAGCCCCAACTTCAAGCCGATCTCACCATTTCAATCAAGGCGCGTGATGAACTAAAGTCAGCGACATTGCGCATGGTCCTCAGCGCGATCACCAATGAAGAAGTTGCCGGAAAAGAGGTCAAGGTACTCACTGATGAAGAAGTACTCACCGTACTTGCACGTGAGGCAAAGAAGAGACGTGAAAGTGCGACCGCCTACACCCAAGCTCACCGCCCCGAGCTAGCCGCGCGTGAAATCTCCGAACTTGAAGTGATCTCGCTGTACCTGCCGGCACAATTAAGTGAGGCCGAACTGGAAGCAATAGTAGCTTCCGCAGCAGCGCAGGTAGCTGGAAGTGGTGCTACCGGTGGAGCGGCCATGGGCGCCGTAATGAAAATTGTTCAGCCCCAGGTCAAGGGCCGTGCAGATGGTGGGGTGGTGGCCGGGTTAGTTAAAAAAGCCTTAAAAAGTTAAGGAACAAGATTTTCGTCAGGGCCTTCTGTGGGTGCGGGATTCTCAAAGAACCCTTCTTCATCGGGTGCCTGACCTTCAGCAGGTTCCTGACTTTCACCCTCTGCCGGATCATCACTCGGGGCCACCAGTGAGTTCGGATCAGAATTATCAAATGTTGTTTGGCTTTCGGCGATGAAAACCTCTCCGTCGGAATCTATTTTCGGATCTTGATACGGCGCCACCGTGAATTCCGTACGCAAATCAAAATTAGCAATCGGCAAGTTAGCTGAAGCGCTCAGCATGGATTCTTTCCAAATGGGCCCAGGAAGTGTTCCGCCGTACACCTGTCGGTAGTACTTACCGTTAATGGTGATGTCTTTCAAGGGGAATGCGTAACCACCGCGTGGGTCACCCACCCACGCGGCCGCGGCGACCTGGGGGGTGTACCCGGCAAACCAGACGGCTGCCGAATCATTCGTAGTCCCTGTCTTTCCTGCTGCAGGACGGTTTCCAAGGTTCATGGGGGCACCCGTGCGACCCGGGATATTTCCGTCCACCACACCGTTAAGCATGACGGTGACCCCGTCTGCAACCGATCGATCCAAAATTTGGCGACAATCACCGTCAGGCACAGAAAGCTTAGCGCCGTCCCGATTTCGGATCTCGAGTATGGGAACGGGCTCGCAGTAGCGCCCGTGTGCTGCAAAGGTTGCATACGCATTTGCCAGGGATAGAGGCGCAATTTCCATAGTTCCCAGAGTGAACGAGGGAACGCGGAGAAGGGGCTCGCCATTACCCAAAGTGACTCCGAGCGATTCGGCAATTGCTGCAGGGCGGCAAATCCCGGTGCGCTCCTCGATCGCCATGAAGTAGGTATTGGTGGAATAAGCCGTGGCTTGGGGCATGTTCAGGGTGCCTGAGGTAGTGGAGTTACGAACAGTCACTGGTTCGTAAATTGCACCGGTGTCGCAGTTTTTGAAGTCAGTGAACGTATTAGGGCTCGGGGAACTTATGTATTCGTTAGGGGAGATACCCGCCTCCAGCGCTGCCGCAAGCGTGAAGATCTTAAAAGTCGACCCAGCCTGCATTCCGATGGTGCCGCCCATGCTCTGGGGCGCGTTGTAGTTGTAGGTGGTCTTGCCCGTACCGCTAGTTCCCCATTTTCGGTTTTGGGTCATAGCAATTATCTGCCCCGTCCCAGGTTGGACCATTGAGATCGCTGCCGCTTTTCTACTGTCGTCATCAATGGGAATTTTCGACTCAACGATTTCGGTTACGGATTTTTGAACGGTTGGATCAAGAGTTGATGTAATGGTGTAGCCGCCTCGGCGAAGAAAAGCTTCTCTAGCTTCAGGGGTGTCACCGAAGACCTCATTCTCGCGGATCGATTGTAAAACGTAATCACAGAAAAAAGGTGCGTAGCTCGAGGTGCATCCATTGGTCACTCGGGTCGGATTTAACAGCGACTGCATCGGAATTCTTTGGGCCCGCTCAGAATCCGCTTGCGAGATGTAGCCCGAGGAAGCCATTCGGCCTAAGACCACATTGCGCCGTTCGGTAGAAAACTCCGGATTGCGAATTGGATCGTAAGCAGTTGGGCGCTGAACAATTCCCGCGAGGGTTGCAGCCTCTGCCAGAGTCAGGTCTGCAGCTGGTTTTGAAAAGTAGCGCCGTGAGGCAGCTTCAATACCGTAGGCACCGGATCCGAAGTAAGCGATATTAAGGTACCGAGCAAGGATCTCACCTTTTGTGAATCGCTTTTCCAAAGCTAATGCCAACCGCACTTCTTTGATCTTGCGCGTCGAGCTGTTTCCGCGCGCGGCATCAAGTTCTTCGGCGCTGGTCGCTTGGTTCACGAGGACATTTTTTATGTACTGCATGGTCAGGGTTGAGGCACCCTCGGAGATTTCACCGGAGCTAGCGTTTGATGCCGCGGCACGGACTATCCCGCGGAAGTCCACACCATTATGTTCAAGGAAGCGAGAGTCTTCAACCGAAATCGTGGCTTGGCGCATGATCGGTGCAATGCTGTCCAGGGGAACTTCAATCCGATTTTGATAATAGATTGTTGCCAGCACGGAGCCATCGGAGGCCAGGATCACGCTTCGCTCAGGCAACGGTGGGGTGTTCAGTTCCTCGGGCAGGGACTCGAAATCCCGAACAAGGTCACGGGTCAGGACGCCCAGGCTTCCGGCAAATGGGATGAGCATGAGCCCCACGAGGACTCCGGCCAGGACTGAAATGGCCACGATTGCACCAATAATGGCCGAAATCCGGCCGGCTGTGACTCTTCTATGGGGCATGTTCATCAGACGACAAGGGTACGTTCCTCGTTCCCGAATTCCAAAGGCATCCTTGAAATGGGCCAACTTTCCGAACTGCAGGGAAAGATTTTGATAAAAAATATGTGCAGATATTGGTTGCTTTATGTAGAAATGGGTGTCCATTGCGCGAAGCGCTTGTGCAAAATTTCCCAAAATAAAAAACTATTGACTAGAGGGTCCCGGCGGAGCATAGTTTGGCTCGTACAAGAAGTGACTTGCGGATATGCCCGGGGGTAACCCGTAGGGCAGCTAACTGAGGAGCGTGCAGTTATATGTCGACAGCAACCGAATGGGCCACCCAAGCCGCGTGCCGCGATACAGATCCGGACACACTTTTTGTTCAGGGTGCGGCACAAAATAGAGTGAAGGCGATTTGTCTTGGGTGCGATGTGCGCACCGAATGCCTGTCTGACGCACTGGACAACCGGGTTGAATTTGGCGTCTGGGGCGGAATGACCGAGCGGGAGCGCCGTGCACTACTGCGCCGCCGGCCCAATGTTGGTTCTTGGCGGGAACTACTTATGAGTGCTCAAAACGAGTACGAACGCCAATCTTTTCTGAGTGCGACTGATCGCGCCTCGTAATCACCAGGTAATTTCTTGATTGGCGAGGGCGGCGCCTATCTCACGCAGGCCCTCTAAATCGTGAACATCTTTAGTCATTGCGGGAACTGGTTGGGCGGGAACACTCGGATGCGCCGCAGTAAAGCGTGAGGCAAGGTGCTTTTGCCGACCTTTGATTTCCATCCGCTCCGCATGCAATCCCAGTAATGCAGCAGTGAGAGCGCCCGTGGTGTCTGCCGAAAGTTTTTGGGCCGCAGCCAACACTTGATCTTGGGTAAGTCCAGTTTCCGGTACTTCCTGCACTCGATTCAGGATCAGCCCACCAAGTGGCATCTCGTCTTGATTGAGTCGCTCCACAAAGTATGCAGCTTCGCGGAGCGCGTCACGCTCGGGAACCGCCACCACAATAAATGCAGTCCCCGAGTCTTTGAGGAGCGCGTAAGTTGCATCAGCTCGCTCACGGAAGCCTCCGAAGGTTGTATCAATTGCTGCTACGAAATTCCCGACATCAGCGAGTACTTGAGTACCCAAGAGTTTGCTCAAAACATTGGTAAATATTCCGAAGCCAAGGGCTGCGATCCGACCAATACCACGGCCGGCACCTCGTGCAGGTGCGGTCAGGATTCGAATGAACCGCCCATCAAGAAATGATCCAAGACGGGCGGGGGCATCAAGGAAATCGAGCGCATTTCGACTGGGCGGCGTGTCAACGACGACCAAATCCCACTGTGAGTCGTCAGCACGTAATTGCCCTAGTTTCTCCATGGCCATGTATTCCTGGGTTCCAGCGAAGGACGAAGAGAGAGCTTGATAAAAGGGATTGCTCAAAATTTGTTGAGCTCGTCCAGGGTCGCTGTGAGACTGGACAACCTCGTCAAAGGTGCGCTTCATATCAAGCATCATTGCGCTTAATGAGCCATTGGAAATCCCAGGAACAGGTCTCGGCGTGTTATCTAATTCCGTCAATCCCATCGCTTGTGCCAGCCGGCGGGCAGGGTCAATTGTGAGTACACATACATTCCGACCGAGTTCCGCTGCGCGAAGCCCCAAGGCGGCAGCCGTAGTAGTTTTCCCCACCCCACCAGCTCCAGTGCAGACAATTATGTGCTTGGTGGGGTCGGTAAGAATTGCATCGATATCCAACGTCACGCTATTGCCCCTCGCCGATTCCGTGGGCGGTCATAATTGCGGCAAGTTCATAGAGTGCCCCCAAATCTATTCCACTAGGAAGTAGAGGGAGAACAAAGAGTGGAAGTTCCTGCTCGGTTAAGCGTTGCAATTCATTGACTTCTAAATCAACCCGCTCGGCATGATCACTTGCTTCGGCCAGCAGGGCGTCAACTAATTTCCTATTGGGAGCGAGACCCGATCTCAGGATTTGAGTGTCAATTTCAGCTGCGGAAAGTTGGCCTGAGATAGCGAATGCGCGCTGCTGGGCATTGAGTTGGGGTGGTCTGGTCATGTTGACAAAGATCCCGCCGACAGGAAGGCCTGCCTGTTCAAGTTCGGTCACTCCATCGAGAGTTTCCTGGACCGGCATCTCTTCCAGGAGGGTCACGAGGTGAATAGTTGTCTGCTCTGATGCGATCACGCTCATCACAGAATCTGCATGCGACTTGATGGGTCCCACCTTGGCAAGGCCAGACACTTCAGAGTTGACATTCAAGAATCGAGCGATGCGCCCGGTGGGCGGAGCATCAAGAATTACAAAGTCGTAGGCATTGTCTTGCTTTTTTTCTTTACGCTTGACAACTTCACAAGCCTTGCCGGTCAGCAGAACATCCCGCAATCCTGGCGCAATTGTTGTGGCAAAATCCACTGCACCCATTTTGCTCAGTGCTGATCCGGCACGACGAAGTTTGTAAAACATTTCGAGGTAATCAAGGAGTGCATCCTCGGTGTCTACGGCAAGTGCCCACACTTCACCTCCACCAGCCGCTACTGCGATCTTGCGTTCTTCATAGGGTAATGGAGGGGTGTCAAAAAGTTGGGCAATTCCCTGCCGACCTTCAACTTCCATGAGTAGGGTTCGATGCCCACCTTTGGCGAGTGCAATGGCGAGAGCTGCGGCGATTGTGGTCTTCCCAGTTCCGCCCTTGCCGGATACAACATGAAGTGTGACTTCGGACCAATATTGCACTAGTGCACTTTACTCACTCTGTCCACGTTACGCTCGCGCCATGACAAACTGGGAATATGCCACCGTGCCGCTATTGGTTCACGCAACCAAGCAAATTCTGGACACTTGGGGAGAAGATGGTTGGGAATTGGTTCAAGTTGTGCCAGGACCAAACCCCGACAACATGGTCGCTTATCTTAAACGCCCGAGAAGCTAAGGGGTCAACACATGTCTGCAGTTGAAGACCGTCTCGCCGAACTTGGACTGAGTGTGCCTGAAGTCACAGCCCCGCTCGCCTCTTATGTGCCCGCAGTGATCAGTGGCTCGTGTGTATACACATCAGGACAACTGCCGTTTATCTCCGGAGCACTCCAGGCAACTGGGCGGCTCGGCTCCGAGATTGAAGTCGATGAAGGCGTGTCACTTGCTCAGATTTGTGGGCTGAATGCGATCGCTGCTGTGAAAAGTGTGATCGGTGATCTGGATCGCGTAGTTCAGGTAGTCCGCGTGACTGGGTTTGTTGCGTCATCACCAGAATTCACTTCCCAACCCGCGGTCATTAACGGTGCAAGTAATTTGCTGGGTGCCGCTTTTGGCGGGGCTCATTCACGCTCAGCAGTGGGTGTTGCTCAACTTCCGCTGGGAGCCCCCGTCGAAATTGACATGATTGTTGAGTTCAAGTAGCGCGTGGAGTTAATGCCACTGGCCGAAAGGATTGAGTCCGTTGCTCGTGGCGACGGCCGATGGAGCATCCCGGTGCCAGAGCCGGCAGCCACGGTTGTGATAACGCGACCTGCAGAAGTGGGTTTTGAAGTGTTACTCATGCAGCGCAGTGCCACCATGGCGTTCGCGCCACGCATGGCCGTATTTCCAGGGGGGCGGGTTGACATCAAAGACTATGAATTCCCCGATCCCTTCCTTGCCTGCGCCATTCGTGAGGTGGGCGAAGAGGTTGATCTTGAGTTGAGTGGGCTCATCGCCCTCGACCATTGGATTACTCCAGAAGTTGAACCAATGCGTTACGATGTGCATTTTTATCTCGCAATTGTTGACCAACAGGTTGAAGGCAACTTGGTGACCACAGAGGCCGACACGTTGCTGTGGCTTACCCCCGCAGAGGCGCATACTCGATCAATTGATGGTTCTCTGTCCATGCTTCGCCCCACACAGATTGCCCTGGCCGAATTGAATCTGAGCAAAGACATTGATCAGTTGCGGAAGTTTGCCAGCGAGCGGGATATTTCACCCAGACTTCCTCGACCCACATGGCAAGCATCTGGTGATATCCGCTGGGACTTAGTAAACGGACACACGGGTGAGGTGCTCGCGGTCAATGTCGGTCGGGCAAAACAAGAAACAACGGGCAGCAATGAATAGCCAACAAGAGTGGACGGGCGGATTGATAGCAGCTGATGTTCGCTGTGTGCTCGCACCTAACCCTTCCCCGTGGACGTTAGAAGGGACAAATACTTATCTCATCGGTGAAGTTGGCGGCAGGGCGGTAGTTATTGATCCAGGACCAGCACAAGCGTCACATCTGGAACGAGTCTCGCAATTAGCGCAGGGCCCAATTGCCGCCATTGTTCTCACCCATGCACACATTGATCATTCCGAGGGGGCCCCGGATCTATCTGAACTGGTTGGAGCGCCGGTGATTTCAAGTCGGGAAATTGACGGTCTGGATCTTGGGAGTGTGGAGTTGCGCATGCATCGCACCCCAGGCCACAGTTCTGACAGCATCAGCATTACGGCGAGTTCGCCAACGGGTCGGTACCTACTCAGTGGGGACACTATTTTGGGTCGTGGCACGACTCTGGTCGCTCATCCGGACGGCATCCTTAGTGAATATTTTGACTCACTTCGACTACTGCGCGATCACTGCAACGAGCAAGGGATCAACACATTGTTGCCGGGGCACGGACCAATTTCTGATACACCGGTCGCGCTGATTGATTTTTATGAAAAACATCGGCTCCAAAGATTGGAACAGATTCGTGAGGCAATGAAGTTAGGAGACAACTCGGTTGAAGCCATTACGAATGCTGTTTACTCAGATGTGAAACCGGAAGTTCGGATTGCTGCTGAATTAACGGTCGCGGCTCAACTTCATTATTTGCACAATGAACCGTATAGTTAGTGGGCGCGTTTACCGAGCCTGTCAACATCAAGGATCAACACTTGGCGCGACTCCAAAGTGATCCAACCGCGCTGAGCGAAATCGGCAAGAGCTTTATTGACTGTCTCACGAGAGGCACCAACAAGTTGCGCTAACTCCTCTTGGGTCATGTCATGGGTGACCAGAAGGCCGTTAGGCGTCAGGGCTCCAAACTTCTCACCAAGTTCCATGAGGGCTTTTGCGACGCGTCCGGGAACGTCACTAAATACGAGGTCCGCCATCGCTTCATTGGTACGTCGAAGCCTGCGGGCGAGTGCTTGAAGGAGGGATGCGGCGACTTCTGGTCTACCGGCAAGCCACGGCATCAGTTGCGCGTTAGACAGACGCAAGGCATGGGTTTTGGTGAGCGCTTTTGCGGTTGAGGTGCGTGGACCTGGATCAAAAAGACTCAGTTCGCCGAACATTTCTCCCGGGCCGAGAACTGCCACGAGTGACTCGCGTCCATCTGCTGCTGCATGAACGAGTTTGATTTTACCTTCAAGAATCAGGAAGAGGTCCTCCCCTGACTCACCTTCGTAAAAGAGTACTTCGCCTTTACTGACCACTTGGTCGATGAGTAATCCCCGCAAAGCTGAGGCACCCTCCTGATCCAGCGAAGCAAACAGTGGTGTTTGGTGTAGGACCGGGTCCATGGACACACCTTTCGCCAAAAAAATTGAGTTACAGAACTTTTTACCCTTGCTAGCCCCACCATATTGGATCTCGCTGGACTATGGGGCAGGTCGGGGGGTTTGATCGGGCCGCATGGGACTTAATCTAGGGGGGTGCCCCCTCCCAGGAAGACCCCCAAAACACCCGGTGCCGCACAAATTAAAGACGCTCGGTGGATTTTCAGGGAATTGGCCACGACCTATCCGGATGCCGGACCGGAACTTGATTTCACCTCGCCGCTGGAACTTCTGGTCGCAACGATTCTCAGCGCTCAGTGCACGGACCGAAGAGTAAACGCAGTGACCCCAATCCTTTTTGCTAAATATCCGGACGCTGAAGCTTATGCTGCGGCACGCCAAGAGGAGGTCGAGGAAATAATTCGCCCAACTGGCTTTTATCGAAATAAGGCGACGACGATCGTTGGGATGGGTGCCACACTGGCCTCAGAGTTCGGTGGCACTGTCCCCAAGACGGTCGAGGAACTAGTCACCCTACCGGGGGTGGGTCGCAAAACTGCATTCGTCGTAATGGGCAATGCTTTTGGTCTACCGGGAATCACGATCGATACGCATTTTGGGCGCTTAGCCCGCAGATTCGGATGGACTGTCAATAATGACCCGGTTAAAGTGGAACGCGATATCGAGCAACTTTTCCCTTCAAAAGACTGGACCCATCTCTCACACCTTGTCCTGTGGCATGGGCGCCGCGTGTGTCATGCGCGCAAACCCGCCTGTGGTGCGTGTGCAATCGCAAAAAAGTGTCCTGCATTTGGTGAAGGGCCAACGGATTTCGCTGAGGCGGAAAAGTTAGTCAAATCTCAAGGTCGCGCATGAAGCCTGCCAGAACATTAAATGTGTCGGCGGTCCTGATCTGCGCAGCAATATTGCTCAGTGCGTGTGCAAGTAGTGAGACGGCAGGGGAACTCATTCGTCAATCAAGTGCTGATCAAGACAGTAGTGAGGTGACGCAAGGGGAAATCGAACGAGATTCCGAACTTCTTGCACTCATGCAGGAAGTGAATTTAAATCCGTGCCCGACCCAGGAATCGAATCCTGATACCGCGAATCCTGGCCTGCCAGAGCAGGTGTTTGATTGCTTGGGAGATAGCTCGCAAATTTCACTTGCCAAATTGCGTGGAATGCCCATGGTGATCAACGTCTGGGCATCATGGTGTCCACCATGCATCGCCGAACTGCCCTTGTTGGAAATAATGTCGCAAGAATTGACGGGCCAGGTGGACTTCATTGGTATCAATCTTGAAGACAATCCGACGAAAGCACTTCAACTGATGCAGGATTTTGATATCAAATACCCGTCGGTCTTTGACCCAGTAGGCGACACACGCGCACCACTCACCATTCTGGGTCCACCAGTTACTTATTTTGTTACTTCCAATGGGATTATCGCTGGTCGTTGGGATGGAGCGATCCCTGATCGGGAAACATTCGATACTTTACTGAAACAGTTTCTCGGGGTTACCTCGTGAATTGGCTCACCCAAGGGGAAGTTTTCCAGGATGCACTCGCAGGCCTGCCACGTTGGCTCGCGCCGACGGCTCAGGCAGTGGATGGCGTGAAGGCCAAAGATTTAACGCAATTTGTTCCCACGCAGGGGAGGGGGACCCATTCGGCGGTTCTCGTTCTTTTTGGCGAGCACAAAGACATTCTGATTATTGAACGAGCCACCGACAGTAGTGTGCACAGTGGGCAACCGGCCTTTCCTGGTGGACGGGTTGAAGACTTTGATCAATCTGTCTCCGAAGCTGCACTGCGTGAAGCTCACGAAGAGACCGGGGTGAATCCCGGTGGCGTAACCGTGTTTGCCCAGTTACCCGACCTGTGGATCCCAGTGAGTGATTACGTAGTGTCACCTGTTCTTGGTTGGTGGCATGAATCCGGTAACGTTGCACCACGTGATGCCCGAGAGGTTGCCAGCGTCCACCGAATTCCGATCGCTGATTTTGTCAATCCCCATAATCGGGTCCGGATTCGTCACCCGTCCGGTTACGTGGGCGACGCGTTTGAAGTCAATAATCTTTTGGTGTGGGGATTCACGGGTGGGCTTCTGTCAACTTTGTGTGAATTATCGGGTTGGAGCGTCCCTTGGGATCGCGATCGGGTGAGAGAGTTATGACAGACCGGATGAGAAAATGAATACGGTTGATTGGATTTTGATTGGAGCCTTGGCAATTTTCGCTTTGGCCGGTTGGCGTCAAGGATTTGTTGCGGGCGTTCTTAGTTTTACGGGATTCCTGGGTGGAGGGATTGCCGCCCTGATGTGGATGCCGAGTCTGATCAAATCCTTTGTCTCAGATGAAACGTTGTCCGTCATCGTGCTTGGGATTTCAGTTTTTGCCAGTGCGATTCTTGGACAAATCTTGTTGTCATTTGTGGGCCGGCGTCTACGGGATCACCTAACTTGGCGGCCGGTGAAGTTCGTTGATTCATTTGCCGGGTCAGCCCTTAACGTGTTGGCTTTTGCGCTTGTGGGTTGGGTTATTGCTAGCGTGTTGGTGTTTTTGCCCGGGAACTCAATTGCCGGCCAGGTGTCACAATCGCAAGTTCTCGAGACCCTTGATGGCTTTGTCCCTAATCGGGCGCGCATTATTTTTGCCAATGTCAGCATTCTTGTGGGGCAAACAGGAATCCCTCGAATAGTGTCCGGTTTTGGTCAAGATCAGGGGGCCAATGTGGCAAAACCTGATCCGGGAATTGCCACGGACGTGCTCCCCGTCGTTGAGACTTTCACAGTTCGACTCACCGGCGATGCCCAAGAATGTAAGCAGAGTGTTTCTGGTTCTGGTTTCTATTTCGCAACTGGTCGGGTCTTGACTAATGCGCACGTAGTGGCGGGGGTGCAGGACCTACGGGTTCGCCTCGTAGGTGTGGACAGTTCGCTTTCTGGTCAAGTTATCTACTTTGATCCGGAAAAAGATGTTGCCGTGATCGCAACTGATGATCCTGGCACGAGGACTGCATTATTTGCAAAAAGGACTGGTGATGCAGGTGAGAACGCTGCAGTTGCAGGTTTCCCGGGTGGCGGTGACCTGTCCATAACTCCTGCTCGAATCAGTTCAATCTTGGGTGCACGTGGTGAAAATATTTATGGTGGTAGCGGTGTTGAACGCGAGGTCTATTCGTTTCGATCGAAGGTAATGCCCGGTAATAGCGGCGGGCCGTTAGTGAACAGCAACGGTCGAGTTCTGGGACTCGTATTCGGTTCTAACACAGACTCTGATGTTGGATACGCTCTCATCAACACGGAGTTGCAGGATGCGATTGGTTTTGCAAGCGTGTGGACGCCGAGAAATGGCGCTGTGGACACCGGAAGCTGCCAGTTAAGAGAATGATTGTCGGCTGGAAGCATACGTAGTTAGATGTGTGGGGAGTCTGTGCGGCGGGCCGACTAGATCCGATTGGATCCGGCGCTAGATGGTTGTACTGTGGCGTGGTGAAGAGTCGCAATGGCTACATGCTTTCCGGACGCCTCGCCGCACACGGCTATGACTGGTGGTGGCATTCGCTTACGGCCCATCATGAGATCACGGGCGAACGACGCGGCTTCTTCTTTGAATACTTCGTTACAAACCCGTCGTTGGGCGGTGACGAGCCGGTCTTTGGTCAGACGCCAGCCAACAGATCCAGTGGGAGAGGTCCGTCTTACGCAATGTTGAACGCGGGCACCTGGGGGACCAGTCCACGTCAAATCCACAATTACTATGGAATCAATGACTCGGCTTTCAACTCTGAGCGACTTGATGTACGAATCGGTGACTCGATTGCTACCGAGACCGCCCTTTCTGGCCGAGCGGTTGCCAGCGACAAAGATGTTCAATCCCATCCGGAATGGATGTCAGACGCAGGTGACATCGAATGGGATCTCACCGCCAAGAAAGTTCTTACTTACGACTTGGGATTCGCGGCAAGTTGGCCGTTTCGCTGGTCACGGGCATTTCAGATGTTTTGGCACGTGCAGGGAATCAAAACCGAGTACACCGGCGACATAACCCTTGATGGTGAGCGGTACGTGGTTGAGCCGAGCAGCAGTGCCGGCTACCAGGATAAGAACTGGGGCGCGGACTTCACCAACCCGTGGATATGGTTGAACTGCGCACACTTCACCCGGGTGGGCAGTGCAGACCCATTGTCTTTGACCTGTCTAGATGTGGGCGGAGGTACTCCGATCGTGTTCGGGCGCCGATTGCGGCGCAAGCTCATCATTGGTTTCTTCCTTGAAGGAAAACTTTTTGATTTCAACTTTTCTAAGTTTTGGACCCGCCCGGGCCAGAGTTTCGAATGCAAGACTGAGGGTGACTTTGTCACGTGGGACATCGAAGCGTGGACTCGCACAGCCCGAATTGAGATTCATTTTTCTTGCCCCAAGGAAGAGATGCTGTTTATGAACTACGAGAATCCAAGCGGCGAGCGCAACCACCGCCAACTCTGGAATGGTGGGAACGCTCGTGGAACGGTCCGGATATTTTCGCGTAGTGGGCCTCATGAAACGTTGGTAGGAGAATTCGCTGGGACTTACGGCGGTTGCGAATATGGCGAGTATTAGCCGCGAGAAGTGAGCGAAAATTATTCACAACAGGACCGATAAGGTCACCCAACTACGACCGTGCACCATTACCCGATCATTGCAACTCAACCGATAGGCCGGAAATTTATGAGCGGCTACTGTCCATGGGAGTTTTATTTCGTCTGCTGCGCTGTTGACCCCATACCGACGACACAATCTAGATTCGCAGGGGTTGCCATTGCATTAGCGCTTTGAAACCCCGTGCCCGAATCAACAATTCAGTGGAGGGAAGAATTGTTTGTGTTACTAGGAAATTACCTTCGCTTCTTTTTCTTGATCGTGAGAACTCCTTGCTCAAGAGCATAGGCGCGATCGCCCAGCACGTTGGGTGCCTTAGAGTAGTAAATGCGGTACTTCCTTGGCCCAATGCGAATGCCCGTGGGATCTAAGTAACTCATTGATGATGGAGTCAGTGATTTGCGATTGATTTTCCAATTGAGTCCATTCTTAGAAGACGCCAGTAAAAGGCGCTGCGGTTTTTTTGGATCTTCAGGGGTTGTAGATGTGATCGCAAGCCAGGCTCCTTTTTTTGCGCTCAATACTTCGAAGTCGACGATGCCTCGAGTGGTCCGAAAGCCTCTATCGCGCACGAACGAGGTCCCCGATTTGTCTGTCGATGTTGCGCTGACAATCACTTCGCTGGCTCTTCGCCCCTGTGGATCGGGTTCTACCCAATAAATGCGCACCCGTCCGTCAGGAGTAACCACCGCATCGGGTACTCCCCAAGCCATTGCACCGCCGTCATTGATACCTAGAGGAATGCCTTCGCCCAGAGCAAGCCCGTCGGCTGTCATTGGGGCTGTATAGATTTCCTTACGCTTACTGTTCGGGTTCATCACGATGTAGTAGGCCTGTCGGGTGCCATTGGCTGTGACAACGTCCGTGAGATCGCTGATCCCTTGGAGTGAGCCAACCATCTCGCACGCTCCTTTCACAGTGCATTGTGCGATCGCCGTTCCGTTAACTGAGAGGCTTGGGAAATACAGTCGAGTTGTGCCATTGCTCTGAAGGTCTGCATGGGGGCTCACCCCCGATAAGCCGAGCTCTATTCGCTGCTTTAGTGTGCCGTGAATTGTGTCCGCTGCCCGGGCAACACCTGAAGCGCATCCCAAACCCAGACATGCTGCAATCATGATTGTGAGCCACTTGTTGCCCCTGCGCATTCCATGAAGATTAGTGATTTGGGACAGGAAAGTCTAGACATTGACTAAGACTTGACAGGAATCAAGAGGGCTTATGCGTGCGCCCCGTAAGAATGAGTTCCTTCTCGTCCCCTCACCAGCCCACCTTTCGAAGCCAGTGTCAGTAACTCTTAACTCGGATGACCCTGTATTTAGCCGTGATCAAGCACTCACTTAACTAGATTTTACCGTCGTACAGCCCTAAGAGTACTTGTGATGCGCGATCACGAATTTGCTCGAGATCTTCGCGTTGCGCGGCGGCCGCGACGGGTCGCGACATTCGGTGATTGCCAGCGAAGTAGTCACGATTGCGGTCCAAATAGTCCCAATACAAAGTGGTGAATGGACAGGCATCTTCCCCGGTACGTTTCTTCGGATCAAATGCGCAACCGCCACAATAGTTGCTCATTCGGGAAATATATGCACCCCCAGCGATGTATGGCTTAGTCATCATGGCGCCACCGTCCGCATGCATCCCCATGCCGATCACATTTGGCACCATTACCCAGTCGGCCGCGTCAATAAAATGGGTACGCATCCAGTCAAGAAGCTCCTGTGGTTTCATGCCGACGAGTTGCGCAAGATTGCTCAGCAACATAAGTCGCGGGATGTGATGGACCCAGGCTCTCTCTTGGACGTCTGCGATTACAGAACTCATGCAGTTCATTTGCGTGGCTTGTGGATCCATGAAAAGTGGTAAAAGCTTTCCGTGTGTATCCAGAGCGTTCTCTTCCCGGTAGGAGTCCGGGAAATGCCAGTAAATTCCATTTATGTACTCGCGCCACCCAATGACCTGACGTACGAAACCTTCGATCGAAGAAAGCGGGATACCGCCCTGTTCATATTTATCGATTGCGGCTTGGACTACTTCACCTGGATGAAGGAGTCCCACATTGAGATAGGGACTCAAAAGTGAATGGTTTACCGTCCACGTATCCGTAGGCATTGCATCCTCGAACGGTCCAAAATTAGTGAGGGAATTCTCGGTGAAGTGGGCTAGTTGAGCGAGTGCGCCTGTGCGAGTTGTTGCCCACGTGCCGTTAGGGGGTTCGCCCCACGTGTGGAATTCACTCAGACGGTCGCGTACCTGATCATCAATCTGATCAGATTCAAATCGGAGTGGCTCTGGCCACAAGTGGGGAGGTTGCCCCTTTTTGGGGCGTGGAGGAGGAAGACGATTATCGTGGTCGAGGTTCCATTGCCCACCAACTGGCTGATCATGGTCCATCAAAATATTCAGCCTTTTACGTTGCCACCGGTAGAAGTACTCCATGGTTAACGACTTGTAGCCGCTGGCCCAGGAAGTGAACTGCTCTGGAGTTGTCAGAAAATTATTGTTTGGTAGCAGTTCGACCCCGAGGGAGTTCAAAACTTGACGCAGGGATCGTGAGCTTGGGGAAGTGCTCACAATCGGGAGATCAGGGTGCTGAGCGCGTAGTTTTTCAAGACCAGATCTCATACTGGAAGCGTGAATAGTTGTGACCTGAAAGCCGCCCGCATCAAGTTCACTCTTGAGATGCTCGCAGCAGGAGAGAAGAAAAAACAATCTTTGCGCATGCCAAGTTCGAGCCGTGAGCATGTCGTGGCTTTCAATAAAAACAATCTGATCTTGTCCAGGCACCGCTGTTGCCAAAGCGCCGTGGGACCGGGAGAGTTGATCGAAGGTCACAAAGATTATTCGCTCCGAGAACTGGGGGTTGCTCACGACTCGATTATTGCGGAAAAGAAGGATTTCAGCGCAACAGGATCAATGTGCGGCTCGGGTGAAAGTGCTGCATCCAAAGTTTCTTGGGCCCGCGAGGACAAGCGTTGGGCGCCTACTGGATTACCGCGGGCGTCGTGGGTGAGGGCAGCACCCATTTGAGCGCATGCCCGCCAGAAATCCTTCTCATTCGGTGGCGCGCACCGCCAACGCTGCTCGGCGACCTCATGCACGTGGAATGGCAACCCTTGAGCGAGATAGTCCGAGATTTCGCTCCACGCTTGCTCCCCGGAGAGTGAGGTGCGCTCGGGCACTTGCGGAAATGAATGAGCAGATATGGCTTCCCCGCGAAGCGGCCTGCCGAGTCGGTCGCGCGCCCCCATGTCGACTAGTGTGCCAATGAGCGTGCATGTTGACTCAGCCACGGGAGCAACAATTCGGCAAATGCACGTGGGTTTTCCTCATGGGGGAAGTGGCCGGTGGGCATTATTTCTCGAGTGTAGGGCCCACTCACCATTGACTCGTTGTCAATTAGATCACTGAAGACCATGGGATCGTGCTCGCCAAAAATATCAAGTACCGGATTACTGACGGGCGTGTCAATTGAATCTTGAAACCTTCTACCGTCGGTGCGGTATAGGGATCGAATCGCCCAGCGGTGAAACTCAATTGCTGTATGTGCTGTTGGCCAGTTTTGGTAGGCCGCTTGAAAACTAGCTCTTACGTCCGGGTCCAGCCATGAGGGATCGTAAGAGTACTTTTCAAAGAATTCGCCGACATTGTTAGCATCATTCTTGGTGTAGTAGCGCTCAGGAATAAATGGCAATTGAAGTCGAGCGAGATAGGACAAACCAGAACGTTGGGCATTGTTGCGAAGAAGTGAATGCCGTAAAACGCGAGGATGTGCACCTGCGACGCTGACAACCGCGGTGACCGCGTCTGGGGTGTGCGCGGCCATGGTCCAAGCAACGACCGAGCCGAGTCCATGTCCAACGACAGTTGCTTGGGCCTCACCTAGTGATCGAATGACGCTGACGCAGTCGCGAGCCAATGTGGTCGGGTCGTAGCCCTGCGGAGGGTGGTCGGATCCGCCGTAACCTCGTAGGTCCATGGCAATGACCCGGTAGCCGGCGTGGGCCAGGGGCGCGATCAATTCACGCCAGGTCCACCAGAAACTAGGGAAGCCGTGCAGGAGAAGAACGGTGGGACCGGAACCCATTTCAACAATGTGAAAGCGGGCGCCATTGGCTGAAATATTTCGGTGGGTCCAAGGTCCGGTCGCGGTAATCGCCGCATCAGGGGTGATCACTTAAGTCTGTGAGTTATTCGCCGAGAGCGGTGAGTGATTCAGAAGTCTTTTTCCACTGGGCGCCGGCCAAAGTTGGGCCCTTAACCCCTTTACCTTTGCTCTTAATGAGAACACCCAGGATTCCGGTAACGAGGAAAAGAGCTGCCGCCACGATCAGGAAGCCGGCCCAGGTGGGGAGACCCAATGCAACCAAGGCATAGGCAATTGAGATGAGGACAAAAATTCCACCCATACTTATCAGGGACACGGCAATCAGGCCAAGTAGTGAAATCTTCCCGATTGTTTTTGTGGTCTCGCTGAGTTCAGTTGTGGTCAGGTTTACTTGCGCCCGAAGCAGGCGGGTGCCATCACTGATTGTCTGTGTGACCAATTGCTTCAAGCTCTGTTGTGGCTGCATTGAAATTCCCTCCTGCCGAGAAGGTTATCGCGGTTCAGGGCTGGAATCGGCGTCCCCCTGCTGATACACATTGGGGGTGGCTTCGCGACTCAGTTCAGCCTCTTCGATTTGCGCCATACGTGCATAATGTCGACTACGTGAAAGGAGGAGGACCGCGGCGAGGAGCGCGGCAATAACGGAAGCCGCTAGAACAGCGATTTTGGCACTTTCCAAGTAGAGCACGTTATCCGGGTATCCTAGCTCGCTAATGAGTAGAGCGACCGTGAAGCCTACGCCCGCTACCACGCCTACCGCCATCACATCGCGCCAGGCAATGCCTGGGCTCAAACTTGCCCGGGTGAATCTGGCCATGAACCACGCCATGCCCACAATTCCGATGGGTTTCCCTAATACGAGCCCGACCAAAATCCCAATCGCGATGGGTGATTGAAGGGGTTCCATCAATCCGGTGGCTCGTAAGTCAACACCAGCAGCAAACAGGGCAAAAATGGGAACGGCTAATCCAGCACTGATCGGATGGATTGTATGAATTAATTTGTCAGCGGGTGCTTCCGTCTCACCCGGGTCAGTGCGAACGCGAGTGAGGAATCCGAATGCGACGCCGGCCACAGTCGCGTGAACGCCACTCTTGTAACAGAAATACCAGCCGATCAGCACGAGCGGGATGAAAAGAATAGGTGAAGAAATGCGATATTTCTGCAGAAGCCAATAAGCCAGCATTGTGGCGAGGAATCCAGCGAACCATAAAATTGCAAACTTATCGGAGTAGAAAATCGCGATAACACTGATCGCACCAAGGTCATCAACAACAGCAAGTGTGAGAAGAAAGGCGCGAAGTGCAACGGGAAGTTTTCGCCCAAATATTGCGAGTACCGCTAGTGCAAAGGCAATGTCCGTCGCCATTGGAATTCCCCAGCCTTGCAACGATCCTTCAGCCAGGGTGGTGTTAACGACGACGTAAAAAAGGGCGGGGACGAGCATGCCACCCAAGGCAGCTGCGGCAGGAACTATTGCTTGGGCAGGTTTTGATAGGGAGCCGAGCACGAGTTCATGCTTAAGTTCTAGACCAACGACGAAAAAGAAAATTGCCAGGAGTGCATCGGCGGCCCAAACCCCAAGTGAGAGATTTAAACCAAGTTCAGCAGGTCCAATTTTGTAGTGAACTAGATCAAAGTAGCTGTCTCCCCAAGGAGAGTTCGCCCAGATCAATGCACAGATGGCTGCAAAAAGTAAGACGGCACCACCGATGGTTTCGTCACGTAATTGACTTACTAGCCACCCGCGTTCGCCGAGACTTGGGCGCGACAAAATATCGTGAGTGGCCATGTCCGTAGTCTACTAATTAATCGCTCATTGCGATATCTCGAGTACTTAGTCGTCTGTGCTTGAAGACTCGAGGCCTGCCGAAATCAGATTCATCACTGCCGGGTCGGCGAGGGTGGTCGAATCGCCGATACTGCGATGCTCGGCGATATCTTGCAGCAGACGGCGAAGGATCTTGCCCGACCGAGTCTTGGGAAGCTCCGGGACGATCATGACCTGTCGTGGTTTTGCGATCGGACCGATCTCGGTAGCGACGTGATTGCGAAGTGTGGCAACCAAACTGGTTCCGTCAGCACCTTCCAGACCTCCGCGCAGGATTACAAACGCAACAATGGCTTGTCCGGTTGTTTCGTCAGCAGCGCCAACCACTGCAGCTTCAGCGACACTAGGGTGAGAGACGAGAGCGGATTCAACCTCTGTGGTGGAAATTCGGTGCCCGGACACGTTCATGACGTCGTCGACGCGGCCAAGTAGCCAGATCGCCCCGTCATCATCGAATTTTGCACCGTCGCCCGCAAAATAGTACTGCGGCCACTTTGACCAGTAGGTATCAATAAACCGTTGATTATCTCCCCAAATCCCACGCAGCATGGCCGGCCATGGTTCGGTGAGGACGAGGAAACCCCCGGAGCCATTACCGAGGGGAGATCCTGCATCGTCAACAATTGCCACACCAATTCCTGGGAGAGCGCGCATAGCTGAGCCTGGCTTGGTCGCTGTCACGCCGGGGAGAGGCGAAATCATCATTGCGCCAGTTTCGGTCTGCCACCAAGTATCAATAATCGGACAACGGTCTCCGCCGATCACTCTGCGGTACCAGATCCAGGCCTCAGGGTTAATCGGTTCACCGACTGATCCCAGTAGGCGTAGTGAAGACAAGTCATGCGATTCAGGAAATTCGTCACCCCACTTCATGAAAGTGCGAATGGCGGTGGGAGCGGTATACAGAATGGTGACCCCGTGGCGCTCGACAATATCCCACCAGCGATCCTTGGCTGGTGCGTCTGGCGTCCCTTCGTAGATCACTTGGGTAGCGCGGTTAGCAAGTGGACCGTACACAATGTAGGAGTGTCCGGTTACCCAACCGATGTCTGCGGTGCACCAAAACACATCAGTTTCAGGCTTGAGATCAAAAACATTGCGATGTGTGTAGGTGACTTGGGTGAGGTATCCCCCAGTCGTGTGCAAGATACCCTTTGGTTTTCCGGTTGTTCCTGACGTGTACAAAATAAATAATGGATGCTCGGAGTCGAATGCCTGTGGGGTGTGTTCGGGTGATTGACTCTCGACGAATTCGTGCCACCACACATCTTTTTCACCCCAAGTGACGTCGTTGCCGCAGCGCTTAACAACCAAAACACTATTTACCGATGGACAAGAAGCCACTGCTTCATCGACCGCGGGCTTGAGCGACATCACATTTCCGCGGCGATTTTGTCCATCGGCGGTGATTACTAACTTGGCGGAGGCATCGTCAATTCGACTGCGTAATGCTTCGGCACTGAACCCGGCAAAGACCACAGAATGTGGTGCACCGATGCGAGCGCAGGCCAACATAGCGACGACAGCCTCAACAATCATGGGCATATAAATCACAACGCGATCACCCGCCGTGATTCCAAGCTCGGTGAGGGCGTTGGCTGCTTTGCTCACTTCACCCAGGAGTTCGCGATACGTGACATTGCGCTGGTCGCCGGGTTCTCCCTCAAAACGGATCGCAACTTGATCGCCGTGACCCGAATGAACGTGGCGATCTACGCAGTTATAGGCGACATTGAGTGTGCCGCCGACAAACCATTTGGCGAATGGGGGGTTGGACCAGTCCAGAACTTCAGCGAAGTCAGTTTCCCAATCCAACCCGCGTGCTTGGGTAGCCCAAAAACCTAAACGGTCAGCCTCGGCTTGGTCATAGAGATCGGCTTTAGCATTTGCCTGAGCAGCGAATTCGGCGCTGGGCGCGAATGTGCGGTTCTCGTGCGCCAAATTGGACAGTGTTTCGTTCGCATCACTCATGTGGGAAAGCTCCTTAAATAACGGGTGACACAAACTTACCGAATTTTCGGACACAGTAGGGCCATGATTTAACAATCGGGGTCTTTTGACGCGGTGTAATTTTTGGATATGTACGGTTGCCTCATGCTGACACTGGAACAGATCGCTCAGTGGAAACTGGTCCAAGAGCTTACCGGCGCGGCCCGCGCAGATATTGATGAATTGCTCTGGCGCCGAGATGTCCGTGCGGCATCACGGGAAGTCGCCCAATCTTCAATAGCTAGAGGCGGCGCGGACTCGGCGGCTCTGGAAGGTGCAGATCTAGTGGGCGTCGAGCAATCACCTATGGGCAAAGTCCTCGCCGCCAGCTTGGCCGTCACGGCCGAGGCCCCAAGAATGAGTGAAATTTGGCCGAATGCGCCACTGCAGGTGATAACGGGGCTCCACACTCTTGTCGCCAAGGAATTCGTTGACGTTCAAGAGCTTGCGCGTCCGCGTTTAACTCAAAAAGCTGATGATCCGCTACACATTGGATCGCTGCCGCAGCACCAGGAAATTCCAGGCGCGCTGATGCGACTTTCCCAACAATGTTCAACGACGAGAGTGCCGGCAGTTCTCGAGGCTGGTTACATCCATGGTGAAATAATGCGACTGCGTCCATTCACTTGGGGCTCAGGTCTCGTCGCTCGCGCGACTGTGCGAACTGTGTTGAGTGCGCGAAGTGTTGATCCTTCAAACTTTTCGATCCCCGAAAATGGAATGTTCGAATCAACGAGAACGGCCTATGTCACGGCAATTCGAGATTTTTCCACTGGGACCCAAGCAGGAATTGAGAGTTACTTTGAGTGGTTTTCGGCAAGCCTCGGGCTCGGTGCTAGGGCGGTTGTTATTTAGACGCGAATTTTAAGCACGAATACTGTGGCGCTTGGCATACCAAGTGAGCCCAAGTGCGACGGCTCCTATGGCTACACCAGCACTAGCCGCGATTGCCTGACGCTTTTCAACTTTAGCCCGCATGGAGACTGGTTTTTCAAAATCAAGTACTGCCCAGTTTCGCTCGATTGCGACTGCGCGAAGATCACTGTCGGGGTTGACCGCTCGTGGATTACCAACGGCGTCAAGCATGGGTAGGTCTGTGTACGAGTCTGAGTAGGCAAAGCACTCATTGAGATCAAAAGCGTGTTCAATCGCTAAGGATTGCATTGCTTCGGCTTTGCCTTCACCGTATGCGTAGAAAATTATTTCACCCGTGTATTTGCCGTCAACTATTGCAACTTGGGTTCCAATCGCAATATCAGCACCGAGGCGAGCGGCAATTGGTTCCACCATTTCGTTTCCTGAGGTTGAAATGACGATGACCGTGTGACCTTGTTCTTTATGAAAATTAATTAAGTCAAGAGCTTCCTGGTAAACAAGTGGGTCAATTAGAGTATCGAGTGTTTCGGCCACTATTGCCTGAACTTTTGCGGCATCCCAACCGGTGACGAGTTGGGACATGTATTCCCGCATTGACTCCATTTGATCATGATCAGCGCCGGACGTGAGAAACATAAACTGGGCATACGCGCTGCGCATGACGTCGGTTCGCCCGATGAGACCTTCTTTGTAGAAAGGCTTTGCGAACACAAATGAGCTGGATTTAGCTAAAATGGTCTTGTCTAAGTCGAAGAATGCAGCGACTGGCATAGGACCACGATAACGCATTGACAGAGTTGTCCACAGCGTTGAAATTGACTATTAACAAATGTGTCGCAGTGGCATTGGGTGAGACCATGTCACATTCACCTCGGGTATTACTTTTGGTCACTACGGATCCCCGCCTCATGAAGCACACTAAAGCCGTCGTCGATTCACTCCGATTTGATCTGCGTGTCGCCGAGTCGCCGCTAATTGCCAGAGATCTGTGGGAGGGAGCGGAATTTGTTTTGGTGGGCTCAGACCTGGCAGGGAAATGTGTTGAGAGTCTTGTCCCGCGCCGATCCCACTTGCTAGTCGTGCATGTGAGCAGCGAGGTGGGGCTGGGAGTTGCTGCTGAATCAATTTCGGAGCGAGACATGTGGCGGCACGCGGTGGCGCTGGGCGCTGAAAACGTGCTGGAGCTGCCCGCCGCCAGTTCCCGGTTAACAGAGGTACTTTCAGAGGTGACAATTGCGGACCCTGCGCAAGGGGTGGTGAGTTCTAATGTGATTTCCGTAGTTGCGGGGAGCGGTGGGGTCGGTGCATCGACATTCGCGGTGAATCTTGCTACGCATGCGGTTGCGCGTGGGATGAGCGCGGTTGTCATTGACCTCGATCAATTTGGTGGCGGAATAGATCTGGTCCTCGGGGCGGAAGAGATCCCTGGCGCACGTTGGTGTGACATCGATCCAGGCTCAGGACGCATATCTGTGGACACGCTGGCAGCGGCGCTGCCCAGAGCCAATGGCGTAGCCTTCCTCTCACAGAGTCGATCCTGTTTCGGTGGCGTTAGCGTAGAAATTGTGGCTGCGGTCATTGATGCAGCGCGGCGCGCATTTGATCTCGTTGTCCTTGACCTTCCGCGTGAACACAGTGATTGCAATGAGCTTTTGATTGGGCAGAGCACGGTTACTTGTGTAATCACTCGCAATCACGTTCGCGCGATTGCTGGAAGCATTGCAGTTTCTCAAAGGGTGAGAAATTCTGGTGGTCAGGTTCAATTTGTTTTGATCAGCGACTCAAAAGGTTTAGGTTCACCGGACGTTTCCAGCGCCTTAAATTGTCAGGATCTCAATGAGATTGCCTTTATGCCGGCTATGACAACGCGTGCTGATGAAGGGGATCCACCCGGCACTAATTCCGGATACCGGCAAGTGTGCGAAGTGTTGCTGGGTGAGGTGCAAAACCACGGCTCGAAAAACACGGCATGAACAAGGCACTGGTAAGTAGAGTCCGAAATCGACTGATCACGTCCAATGCCGTCGTATCTCACTCGCATGTTCTTGGCGCGCTGCGCGAAGAGGGAGTGGTTTTGAGCGAGGAGTTGGTAGAGGACCTAGTGCTTATTCTTGAACGGGAGTTTAACGGCGCTGGCGTTCTGCAACCGCTGCTTGAGGAACGTGGCATAACTGATGTGTTGGTGAACGGCCCGGATTCAGTGTGGTGTGATCGCGGGCAAGGGTTGGTACTGACTGAAATTAGATTTGGTTCAGACCAGGAGATTCGACGACTAGCTCAGCGGTTGGCTTCGACTGCTGGGCGGCGACTAGATGACGCCTCGCCTATGGTGGATGCGCAACTGCGTGATGGAACACGCCTACATTGTGTTCTTCCGCCAATCTCAACGGACGGAACAATTGTTTCACTGCGAATTCCCAGCGCAAAATCCTTTACCTTGGAGTCTTTGGTCGCGGCCGGGTCAATTGATGAATCGGTTGCTGACCTTCTCGTTTCTATGATTCGTGGTCGACTTGCCTTTCTCATTAGTGGCGGAACCGGAACAGGCAAGACTTCGGTTCTTTCAGCTTTGCTCGCGCATGTGGATCCAGCGCACCGAATTGTTGTCGTCGAAGATTCTGCTGAACTCAATCCTGCGCATCCGCATGTGGTCCGCATGCAAAGTCGTTTAGCTAACATTGAAGGCAAAGGATCGATTCTTTTGCGCGATCTCGTACGGACCTCCTTACGAATGCGACCGGATCGAATAGTGGTCGGTGAAGTCCGTGGCCCGGAAGTCATTGAATTACTAACCGCCCTCAATACTGGCCATGAAGGTGGCTGCGGCACGGTGCATGCGAATAGTCCGCAAGCGGTTCCCGCCCGACTCGCGGCCTTAGGTTTAACGGCTGGAGTGGAGCGTGCTGCCCTTCACGCTCTCATTGGTGCAGGTCTTGATGCAGTTATTCATCTTGCTCGTCATGGTGGGCGCCGCTACGTGGACAGCATCCATGTTCTTGACTTCAGTGACAGTGGTGTGGTGACCACTCGTCCAGCGCTGACCCGAAGTAATGGGCAATGGGTCAGGGAATCGGGTTTGGTTGAGCTCCTCAGTCGCTGCGAGCAGGGTAGCCAGTGATTGTGTGTGCGGCTTTTGCCGCAGGGCTGAGTGCTTGGTTTCTTATCCCTGTTCGAGCTCGATCTCGGCTCAATAATGTGAGTTTCACCGAATCGGGGGAGCAGTTCTTGGGTAGGGGATCCGTCCTCCTTGCCAGGTTCACGCGAAAGTGGGGAAGTCAGGGGCGAAAGGTGATGAGTGAGCAGCAAGAGGAATCACTCGGGGCAATCTCAGTGCTTATGGCTGAGCTAAAGGCAGGCCACGCACCGGAAGCGGCACTGATCAATGTTGGCCCGAAGGTGTGGCCCTTCACTTATCGCGCTGCTATCGCGCACGGTGACACGATCGAGGCTTTAGCCATTGATGCCCAGGCACGGCCCGAACTGAGATACCTCGCTGCATGTTGGCAGGTGGGAATTAATAGTGGAGCGGGATTGGCGGCAAGTATTTCCTCGCTCTATTTGGCAATGCGGGCACAGCAAGAAATTCGCGGGCATCTTGAAGCCGAATTAGCGGGACCTCGCGCAACTGCGGCTACCTTAGGATTTTTACCCATTGTCGGGATTGGCCTGGGTTACATGCTGGGCGCACAACCGTTGACGTGGTTTTTTTCTAGCCTGCTCGGCTTAGGAACCTTGATTTTTGGTGGGGGATTAACACTGCTGGGTTTATGGTGGACGTCACGGATAGTTCACGGTGTCGAGGCGATGCTGTGATTGTGATCTCTGCGACTCTGACCGCGTTCAGCATCTATTTGTTTATGAAGCCGCTACCGTCACAGCGAAGACCACGTAATCGACTAACTCGAATTATTCACGGTGACTCAATAAAGACGGATACAAAAGCGAGTGCAGTCTCTCCGATAGTTTTACATATGACCGGCCTAGTGGGTGGAGCGTTACTGGGCGCGACATTCGGCGGATTCATGGGCCTGGTTATTGGAGTCCTCGCCGCAATGTCCTTAATTCGAATAATGGTTAAACGTGAGGGTGGTCTCTCCGACGCTGAAGCAACGAAACTTGCTCGAGATACTCCCGTTTTCATTGACCTACTCGCAGCCACCCTGGCTTCTGGGGCGACTATTCGTAGCTCGTTGGTCGCCGCTACGGCGGCAATGCGCGATAGTCCCGTTCGCATGCGACTTTCTCCGGTGATCTCAGCGATTGAGTTGGGAGCCGACCCTCGGGAGGCATGGGGCGTGCTGGCTAGTGAACCCGCGCTAGGTCGCCTCGCCCGAAGTGTAATGCGCTCTTACGACACTGGCGCTGGGCTCGAGTCAGTGTTGCTAGGCATCGCATATGAGATGCGTCGTGAGCACCGATCTCGAGTCGAGGTGGCCGCACGAACGGCGGGAGTGAAGGCTGTTATTCCATTAGCCCTGTGTTTCTTACCCGGATTCTTTGCCTTGGGAGTGATCCCTATTGTCGCATCCCTAGCCGCATCCACAGGCTTTCTTCCAGGCTGACCTTCCATCCACAACGTGCAGTTCACATCTGTTTGCGTGCGTTTAACTGACCCAGACTCATCCTGTTACCGAAAGTCGGGATACAGAGAGGCATTAATGGAAATAAATTCCGCGAAAATCATGACAGCACTCAAAGACGACACCGGGCTCACCACCGCCGAATACGCGGTGGGAACAGTGGCGGTCGCCGGACTTGGTGGGGTTTTACTCAAGCTTTTGACGAGCGACAGTGTGCGAGACCTGTTGTGGTCGATCATAAGCAACGCTTTTGCACGGTTCTTTGGTTAAAAGTGGCGATTCAGACTGTTGATTCCTTGGGTTGGCTTGCTAACCCAAGGAATTGCCCTGCACTGCGCAAAGACGAGGGAATGGCCACACTTGAAGCAGCGCTGATGGTCCCGGTTCTGTTCCTCATGACATTTGTTTTTCTTTCCGGGATTTCACTGGGTGTGCAAGCACTTTCACTGAGTGACGCAACACGTACGGCAGCTCGTGAGTTGGCTCGTGGCGCGCGAGAAGATTCGGTTCGGGAAATCTTTCATCGAAATGAGCCCAGTGCGCTCTTACAGATCACTTGGGACACGAACACAATCTCCGTTGAATCTCAGAAGCCGGGCGAATTTGGTGTGAGTTTTATGGGCACGATTCCTTTCGAGCTGTCTCAAAGTCACACTGCTCCACGCGAGTGGCTCAATGTGCAGTGAACAAGGGAGCGCGACTGTCCTCACACTAGCCTTGGGACTAATAATTTGTTGTGCCGGAATGGTTTCCCTGCTTGTTGTTCAATTAACTCTGGCTCGCTCAACCCTGGGGAGTTACGCTGACTTAGCTGCGATAGCTGCTGTACAAACTGCCGGTGAGCCCTGTGTGGCTGCGTCTTTGGTCAGTTCCCGCAACGGGATGGAACTCTTTGCTTGTGAAGTTAAGGACGGACAAGTCATTGTTGAAGTGCGAATGCCGGCACCAGAATTACTCGCACGGTTTTCTCATCTTCAATTCCTCGCAGTTACAGCTCGGGCTGGGTACTGAGCAGTGTGAGGACCTTGATCGCCCCCGCTTTACTGAGTGGTTCATTCCCATTTCCACACTTTGGCGACTGGATGCAACCTGGACAGCCAAAATCGCAGGGGCACGCTTGTATCGCCTCGAGGGTTGCACTGATCCAACCAAAGGCATTGTTGAATCCGAATTCGGCGATCCCGGCGCCACCTTGTAATCCGTCATAAATAAATATCGTGATCTCACCTGTGTCGGGGTGCATTGGTGTAGAAACGCCACCAATGTCCCATCGGTCACAACTGGCAAAGAGGGGAAGCATTCCAATGCTCGCATGTTCGGCACCGTGAATCGCGCCCGCAATGTCAGAGTCATCAACATCGGTCTCACTCAGTGGAAAAGTCCACCACACGGCTTTGGTTTTCAGCGATCGCACCGGTAGGTCAAGAAGTACGGCTCCCAGGTTTTCACCAGTGAAGTGCCTGCGGGTAAATGAAACGGTTTGTGAAGTGACCTCCACTTCACCAAAATGGATTCGAAGGCCCGGAGTCGTTTCGTGGGACAACTCTTCGCTGGTTACGTGAATATTGCTGATATCGCGTGCGAAGGTTGTGTAATCCACGGGAGTCGCCTCCACTAATGCGACGGCTGCATCAAGGTCAAGTTCAAGGACAACAAAGGTCTCCCCTTGGTGCGTGTAGACAGCCCCTTCATGGACAGTTCGGTGTGATGCCGCATTGTCGACGTATCCGCATAGGCGTCCAGTTCCTTGCTCAACTACCCGAACCGTTTCGCCCCCTGTTCCGCGAAGGTCAGCAAGTGCACTCGCTGACCGGGTACTTGTCCAGAACCAACCCACGGGGCGCTTGCGCAACAATCCCTGCTCCACCAAAGTCTGGAGAACCTCGGGTGTGTTGGAAGGGAAATACTGGGATAGGTCAACCGTGGTTAATGGGAGTTCTTGAGCAGCGGCGCAGAGGTGTGGGGCCAGTACGTATTCGTTTGAGGGATTGGAGATCGCTACTTCAACTTCGGAATCAAAAAACGTTTCAGGGTGATGCAGCACATAGGCGTCTAGTGGATCTTCTCTCGCGATGAAAATCGCGAGTGCTTCTTGTCCGCTTCGACCCGCGCGTCCGACCTGCTGCCACAGAGACGCTTTGGTTCCTGGCCAGCCCGCGGTAATCACAATGTCGAGCCCGGTGATGTCGATTCCAAGTTCAAGCGCGTTCGTCGCGGCCATCGCTCGAATCTCACCAGATCTCAGATCCTGTTCAAGTTCGCGGCGTTCGTGGGCAAGGTAACCGCCACGATAAGCGCGAACCATGTGCTCAAGATCTGCGGGCTCAAAATCTTGGACGAGTAATTCTTTAGTTTCCTTGGCTACGTATTCAACCCCGTGTCGCGATCGTACAAAGGCAACGGCTTGGTCTCCATTGGGGACAATACGAGCGAGCAGTCGTGCGCTTTCATCGAGTACGCCTCGCCTGGTATCGGTGCCTAGGATTGCTGGCGGCTGCCAGAAAACAAATGTTCGCTGTGGGATCGCCGCTGTGTTCTCTGTAAATGCGGTAGCAGGACGCCCGGTGAGCATTTCTAGACTAAGTGTGGGATTCCCCGAAGTTGCGGAGGCAGCAAGAATTGTGGGCGAAGCCCCGTACTTATTCGCAATTCGCAGCAGCCGTCGAATGATCATGGCGACATGCGCGCCGAAGACACCTTTGTATATGTGCGCCTCATCGACAATCACAAAATCTAGGTGCCGGAAATAATGTGCCCAGTATTTATGTCCGGGCAGAATCGAAAAGTGAAGCATGTCTGGATTGGTAAGTAGGTAGTTGGCATGTTTACGCAACCATTGACGGTCCTCACGCGAAGTATCGCCGTCGTATACGCCCGCGCGAATGCCATCGATGTTCCAAGTGCTCAAGGTGTCAGATTGATCTGCTGCCAGCGCTTTGGTGGGTGAGAGGTAGAGGACCGTGCCACCGTCGAGTGCTCCCGTTACGGCTGGCGCATTGAAGGCAATTGTTTTGCCAGTTGCAGTTCCGGTGGCAAGAATGGAATCCGCACGATTGTGGGCACTTTCCGCGAAGTCGACTTGGTGCTTCCACAAAGATGAGATTCCATCGCGATTCACGGAAGCACGGAATTGGGGCGAGACCCACCTGGGCCACGGTTCAGTTGTACCGGGATTTTCTGGAATTACTCGAAGATGCACAATCTCTTCACCCGAGTCCATGAGGGAGCGAGGATCAAGGAGCATGGGGACATCTTGCCTTGGGCTGACGACATTGCAATTTTCTGTCAAGGTAGAGCAATGGAACTCGACGTGAGTAGCCGGGTTGGTGGCTCAGGGGCACGGGTCAATATCCTGCGCTGCTCGGGGAATCTGGATCTTGAAACCGTTGATATCTTCACAGGTGCGGCCCTTCCGCTGCTAGAAACAGACGGAAAGCCGCTGATAGTTGATCTTTCTGGAGTCAGTTTTATTGATTCGATGGGCTTGAGTGGCCTGATCGCTGCCCTCTCACATGCTCGTGAAGTCGAACTTGGACTGGACCTGGTGGTGAACACTGAGCGGGTCTCCCGGTTGCTGTCCCTCACCGGCGTGGATGTCCTAATGCCGATCCATGAGTCTCTACAAGGGGCCTTGGCTTCGAATTAGTCACATTTTCATGACCTTCCGAATTATACTGATGGCGAATCGGTAGGCTCGCCCCCAATGTTCTAGTGGCTAACGCTGGTGCTCGCACCAGCTGGATGTCGCACAGGGGTCTGTGCAGTGCGACCGTGCCGAAACCGCGTTAAGTTAATGAGGAGAATAATGATCAAGTTTGCAGATGTAACGCTCGAGGGAAGCAACCAGACAATTGTGATTGTTGTTGCGGCCATTGCCCTCGCAGCATTGTTTGTCGCAGCCATTCTGGTTCGCCAAGTACTCAGTGCTGACCAGGGAACCGCGCGCATGCAAGAAATCGCCGGGGCAATTCAGGAAGGCGCATCCGCCTTTTTAAGTCGCCAATTTAGGACCCTGGCCATTTTTGCAGTGATTGTTTTCTTTGTGTTGTTCCTGTTACCTGCAGATACAAACAGTGAGCGAATTGGTCGAAGTATCTTCTTCCTTGTCGGCGCGGTGTTCTCTGGCGTTACCGGCTACATGGGTATGTGGCTCGCGGTCCGTGGGAACGTACGCGTGGCTGCCGCTGCTAAAGATGGTACCGAACAGAAGGCAATGAAAATTGCATTCCGCACGGGTGGCGTTGCGGGCATGTTCACCGTTGGTCTTGGCCTTTTTGGTGCTGCCCTCGTGGTTCTCGTCTACAAAGGCGAAGCTCCCAAAGTTCTGGAAGGTTTCGGTTTCGGAGCAGCCCTGCTCGCAATGTTTATGCGTGTCGGTGGCGGTATCTTTACCAAGGCTGCTGACGTCGGTGCTGACCTTGTGGGAAAGGTCGAGCAAGGTATTCCTGAAGATGACCCCCGCAATGCGGCAACGATCGCGGACAACGTGGGTGACAACGTGGGTGACTGCGCTGGTATGGCAGCGGACCTATTTGAGTCTTACGCCGTAACTCTGGTTGCAGCACTGATTTTGGGCAAGACCGCATTCGGCGATCTTGGTCTCGTTATTCCGCTTGTGATTCCGGCGATCGGCGTTTTAACCGCAGTGGTCGGCATCTTTGCTGTCTCGCCACGGGCAAGTGACCGTTCTGGGATGTCTTCCATTAACCGTGGGTTCTTTATCTCTGCTGCGATTTCAGCAGTGCTGGTGATCCTTGCGGTCTTTACTTGGGTTCCCGAATCATGGAGTGAAATTGAAGGCATGGGCGGCATCGTTGCGGGAGAGTCTGCCGACACGATTGATCCACGCTGGTATGTAATTGGTGCTGTCTTTATTGGAATTGTGCTTGCCGCATTGATCCAACAACTCACCGCCTACTTCACTGAGACCAATCGTCGCCCCGTGGACGATGTCGCCAAAACGTCCCTTACCGGTCCCGCAACAGTGATCCTGTCCGGGATTTCCTTGGGACTTGAGTCCGCTGTGTACTCCGCACTTCTCATTAGTGCCGCTGTGTATGGTGCGTTCTTGATTGGTGGCGGTTCGGTCCTGCTGTCACTATTTGCAATCGCTCTTGCTGGCACAGGCCTTTTGACCACCGTTGGCGTGATCGTGTCCATGGACACCTTCGGTCCGGTTTCTGATAATGCTCAGGGAATCGCTGAAATGTCAGGTGACGTGCACGGTGAAGGGGCTGAGGTCCTTACCCGCCTCGATGCAGTCGGTAACTCCACCAAAGCAATCACCAAGGGAATCGCAATTGCAACGGCAGTCCTTGCCGCAACGGCACTGTTTGGTGCGTTCCGGGACGCGATTCTCGGGGCGACGGCATCTGCAGGTGAAATCACCGCTACTGCGGCTGAGAAGCTGCAGTACACAGGAATTCTTGACATTGCCTCCCCCGCGAATCTTGTGGGATTGATTATCGGTGTCGCAGTGGTGTTCTTCTTCTCAGGTCAACTAATTGACGCGGTCTCGCGGGCCGCGGGCGCAGTCATCTACGAAGTGCGACGTCAGTTCCGCGATCACCCCGGAATCATGGAGGGAACCGAGAAGCCTGAATATGCCAAAGTCGTCGATATCGTGACTCGTGATTCACTGCGCGAGTTGGTAACACCGGGACTTTTGGCTGTGTTTGCCCCAATTGCAGTCGGCTTCGGTTTGGGTGTGGGTGCCCTTGGCGCCTACCTCGCCGGAACCATCGCATCCGGTGTTCTTATGGCGGTGTTCCTATCCAACAGTGGTGGCGCATGGGATAACGCGAAGAAGTTCGTTGAGGATGGCAACTACGGTGGTAAGGGATCCTCGGCCCACGAAGCAACCGTTATCGGTGACACCATTGGTGACCCGTTCAAAGACACCGCTGGCCCAGCAATCAACCCGCTGATCAAGGTCATGAACCTGGTCGCACTGTTGATTGCCCCAGCAATTGTGGGTCTCAGTGTGGGAGCGGATGCCAATGACGTCCTCCGGTATGCAGTTGCTGCAATTTCGGTCCTGATAATCGTGATTTCGGTGATCATCGGCAAGCGTCGCCCGATCGCTGTGGGAGATCAACAGGAAATTTCCCACGCGTAGTCGAAATAAATTGATGTATCGAGAGGGTCGGGCCAGGTGCCCGGCCCTCTTCCCTTTCTTGGGGCCCCGACGCTCCGGCTGAGGGGCGCGACACGCCCACACCAAGGGGGCGGTGTCACACATATATATAGGTGTGTCCTACGGTCAGGCTTCGACCGCAGGGGCTAATTGGCCCCAGACCCGAAAGGATCACATGACTTCGAAGACACTGGTGATTGTTGAATCACCGGCCAAGGCGAAGAAGATTGCCGGCTACCTTGGACCCGATTACGAGGTCTTGGCATCAGTTGGTCATGTGCGGGATCTAGTTGCCAAGAAATCTGATCTCCCGGTCGAGGAGCGCAAAAAACCGTGGGCAAAGCTTGCCGTTGACATAGATGACGGTTACAAGGCTTTCTACATCGTGCACGAATCGAAGAAGGCAACGATTAAAGCGCTAAAAGCTGCGCTCAAGAATTCAGATGAACTCCTGCTGGCAACAGATGAGGACCGAGAAGGTGAGGCGATCTCTTGGCATCTCATGGAGGTGCTCCAGCCCAAGGTCCCGGTCAAGCGCATGGTCTTTAATGAGATCACCAAGGAAGCGATCCAAGAAGCGGTCTCCAATCCACGAGATGTCGACATGGATTTGGTGGAAGCCCAGGAAACCCGACGAATTGTTGACCGTCTTTATGGCTACCCAGTATCTGAAGTGCTGTGGAAGAAGATTGGTCGCTCAGCCCGCTCGGCGGGTCGAGTTCAATCGGTGGCGGTGCGTCTCGTTGTTGAGCGGGAGCGAATCCGCATGGCTTTTAACTCTGCCGGCTATTGGGATATCAAAGGAAAATTCGCGCCGGGTGATTTCGAAGCGAAGCTTGTAACCATTGACGGCAAGCGAATCGCAACCGGCGGTGACTTCAATGCTTCCGGAGTACTATCAAAGACTGACGTCGTACTCTTGAACGAATCAGAATCGAAAGCATTTGTCGCCTCCCTTTCTGGGGTTGAATACACGGTTCGTTCAGTTGAGCAAAAGCCTGGACAACGTAAACCAAAAGCGCCATTCACGACTTCCACAATTCAGCAGGAAGCGTCGGGTCGTTTCCGTTGGGGCGCTCAGCGGACAATGCGGGTGGCGCAAGGTCTGTATGAAAACGGCTATATCACCTATATGCGTACCGACTCAGTCAGCCTTTCCGCCCAGGCACTGAATGCTGCGCGCGCACAGGCCACTGAGCTGTATGGCCCCGAATACATTGACGCGAGTCCGCGCGTGTGGGCTAATAAGTCAAAGAACGCGCAAGAGGCGCACGAGGCAATCCGTCCAGCGGGTGACACCTTTCGGACTCCGGGGGAGGTCAGCAAGGAGCTGACCGGAGACGAATTCCTGCTCTATGAATTGATTTGGAAGCGCACTGTCGCAAGTCAGATGGTAAATGCTCAAGTGGCTACCACCACTATAAAATTCGGTGCCCAAACAGCAGATGGCAAGGATTCGGAGTTCAGTTCGAGTGGAACTGTGGTGATTTTCCCAGGGTTTAAGGCAGCACTTGACGACATCACCTCTGATGACGATAAGGAGGAGGACCGCCAACTTCCTGCGCTCAGTGAGGGGCAGAAACTTAATGCGAAGGAACTTACTGCAGAAGGACACGCCACGAAGCCACCAGCAAGATTCACCGAAGCGACCCTCGTCGGCAAGCTCGAGGAATTGGGAATTGGCCGGCCATCAACGTATGCCTCGATCATGTCAACGATTGTTGACCGAGGCTACGTGTGGAAAAAGGGCTCGGCACTTGTTCCCAGTTTCACCGCGCTCGCGGTGGTGCGGCTCCTTGAAGAGCACTTTAGTGAACTTGTTGACTACAAGTTCACGGCTAATATGGAAGAAGCCCTCGATGAGATTGCTCTAGGAAAAGCCAATCGAATCAAGCAACTTGATGCATTCTGGCGCGGTGGAGAAATGGCCCAGGGACATTTTCACGGCGTTAAGGCGCTCACCGAGGACCTCGGTGCAATCGATGCCCGTGGAATTGCGACCATGCCCATTAAGGGAACGGACGCGATGCTGCGTGTCGGCCGCTACGGCTCCTACGTGGAGCGCGACGAAGAGCGCGCAAATATTCCCATGAGTGTTGCCCCGGACGAACTCACTGCAGAGCTTGCAGAGGAGCTGCTCCTTGAACCATCGGGGGACCGGGAACTGGGACTTCACCCAGACACGGAACTTATGATTGTTGCCAAGTCCGGACGCTACGGCCCTTATGTGACAGAGAATCTGCCGGAGGGTTCACCAAAATCGGCCAAGCCGCGCACGGCTTCATTATTTAGTTACATGAAACCAAGTGAAGTGACATTTGAGCAGGCGATTTCACTTCTAAGCCTGCCAAGAGTTGTCGGCATTGATCCAACAACGGCGGAGGAAATTACTGCACAAAATGGTCGTTATGGTCCTTATCTGATGCGGGGAAAAGATTCCCGCTCCCTCGATAATGAGGATCGGATCTTTGAAGTAACGTTGGAAGAAGCCCTCCAGTTGTACTCACAACCAAAGGTCCGCCGAGGCCGAGGCCAAGCTCCCGGTCCGTTGCGTGAAGTTGGTGTTGATCCATCAACCGGAAAAATGATTGTCGTTAAAGAGGGTCGCTTTGGGGCCTATGTCACTGACGGTGAAGTCAATGCAACCCTTCGCGTTGCAGATGACCCAATGAGTGTTGGCCTTGATCGAGCGAGTGATCTGATCGCTGAACGGCGGGCAAAAGGACCAGCACCTAAGAAGGTTGCTAAGCGCGCACCTGCCAAGAAAACTGCCAAGAAAACTGCCAAAAAGGTTGTGAAGAAAACTACGAAGAAGGCAGCTAAAAAAGCAGTAACTAAAAAGCCAGAGCCAACAGCGGCCGACGCCATGTCCGGCCAAGAAGTTACCACTTAGGAAACACTATGACCGGATATTTTATTGCCTTTGAGGGTGGAGAGGGAGTTGGTAAATCAACTCAAGAAGCGTTGCTATCGGACTATCTCACCCAACAAGGGCACGTAGTTTTGCGAACGAGGGAGCCGGGGGGCACGCCAGCTGCCGAGCAAATTCGGGACACAGTTCTTAGCCGCGCACATGAAGGAATGAATCCGCAGAGCGAAGCGTTGCTCTTTGCGGCAGCTCGCGGAGATCATGTGGCCCGAGTAGTTCGCCCGGCATTAGGGAGAGGCGATGTTGTCATTTGTGACCGTTACATCGATTCTTCGATTTCCTACCAAGGATATGCACGCGCATTGGGCGTGGATCGCATCAAGGATTTGAGTATGTGGGCAACAGGTGGGTTACTTCCGGATCTCACAATAGTGATGGCCCTTGATCCTGAAGTGAGTATGAAGCGAGTTGTGAACCCTGACCGTTTGGAATCAGAGCCAATGCAATACCACCGCGACGTGGCAGACGCATTTCTTGAAATAGCTGCTCAAGATCCGAGTCGCTACTTGATAGTGGACGCAACTGGAACAAAAGAGGAAAGTGCACGGTTAATTCGCGAGCGCGTAATACAAGAACTGAAATAGCCATGCAACCAATATGGGGCGCGCTAGTCGGGCAGTCAGACGCAGTGGAAAAACTGTGTCGAGCTGTCACGGACGCTGATAAAATTCGGATCGGTGAACCAGGCCCAGCCATGACCCATGCGTGGTTGATCACGGGACCGCCAGGATCGGGAAGATCAACCGCTGCGACGACATTTGCCGCAGCACTTATGTGCCCACTTAATGGTTGCGGTACCTGTCAGATCTGCCGCATGACCCCATTCGGTGGTCACCCTGATGTCCAAATCATTACGCCCAGTGGGCTCTCCTATGGTGTTGAGGAAGCCCGTGAACTAGTTCGACTTTCAGCATTCGCACCGATTGATACTCCCTGGCGAGTTGTCATCATGGAAGATGCCGACCGCCTCACCGACCGAGCGTTTGATGCACTGCTGAAGAGTCTTGAGGAACCGACCCCGCATACCGTGTGGGTTCTGTGCGCTCCCAGTGCCGAAGACGTGTTGCCAACAATCGTCTCCAGAACACGACACATTTCACTACGCACTCCAACAACAAAAGACGTAGCTGACCTCCTCATTGATATCTATAAAGTCGACCCCGCGATGGCTGCATTTGCGGCGCGAGCATCCCAGGGACACATCGGCCGAGCGCGTGGTCTGGCCACCGAAGAAGTAAGCAGAGCCCGGCGGCAATCTGACTTAAGGTCGGCGATCAGCTTGCGCGATGTTCCTTCGTGTGTGTTGGCTGCCCGTGAGATGGTCACTGCGGCAGCGGCGGCCGCCAACACGCGAGCGGACGAGCTCGATACAAAAGAAGACGAACAACTCAAGGCAGCATTCGGAATCGAAGAAGGGAGCAGAATCAAAGGTCCGTCAAAGCGCAATGTGGATTCGGCAAAGAAACAACTGCTCGCGCACCAAAAAACCAGGCGCACGCGCATGATCCGCGATGAAGCGGATAGATCCCTTGTCGACTTACTGGGGCTTTTCCGTGATGTACTTATTGTTCAAGTTGGTAGCAACCTTGATTTGATTAATCAAGAAATGCTACCGGCAATTGAATCCTTCGCCGCCCGGGGAAACCCAGCTGACACAACGCGAACCCTGGAAGCAATAGAGCACGCGCGCGCGTCAATCCAAGCACACACGCCACCGCAACTTGCTGTTGAGTCGGTCATGGTCTCAATCAAAGATCCGAAGCTCGCATCAGTCCATGTGAATATGCGATAAGTGAGTCGGCAGCCGGCTGCAAGTTCACCATCTCAGTGAGGTCGGGTGAGGCCAGTAATTCGGCAGCAGCGGCAAGCAGATTGTCATAACTGTCACAACCAACATCCAGCCGTGAGGCAACAACCCCAGCAGCACTTGTGGCACTGTTCGCGGCAGCAGTACCGGGCAGTGAGGCCGCCAGTTGATGCAATACCAACAGACGCTCACACAGTGCGTTTAAAGCACCGGCTGCTTGTGCATCTGCATTTACTAACTCTTTGCCGGCAGCGGGGTGTAACACTGAAACACTGGAACTCATGTTCACCACCTGAGTGCGCACGGCCAGGTAGCGTTTAACGCAGTCGCGCCCAATTGCCCCTCGAGGCAACGGGGTGGCAGGAGCAACCGAGCCTCGACCGACAGGTTCTGGACCCAATTGACGCCAGCGGCGAACGCTCATCAGCGAGATCACGGCACCACCAATAGTGATAAACCACAGCGCGGGGTTCGAGCTCACAAAGGCAACAGTGCCGCCAGCAAACGCTATTCCACCTCCAGCGACGGCTCCAAGCCGGAATGAGTCCAGGCGGGTCCGATACTTTCTACGAGCGCTTTTTTGGGTGGCAAGTTCTTTCTTGTGTGCTCGATTCAAAGTTCGATTCCCGGTGGCAGCGCTGAACGCGTCGATCACATTTAGCCCTCGGGCAATCCCTGCTTCAACCATCGCAGAGATCTCTGCCGGTGTTCGTGCTTGTTTGCTCACTGATATACCGTAAGGCGGATGACTGAGTTGGGGCTAATCGGCATCCGCAACCTTACTTTCGGGGCAGTCACTGTCTTGCTGATCGCGGGGTGTTCAAGCACAAATGCAACCGCACCGAGTCTTCCGCCAAATCAACCAAGTCAATCAACCCCAACTCAGGCTGGACTGGAGGTCTTCTACAGCCAGCAGATTGATTGGCGTAATTGTGGGGATGCAGACTGCACCACATTTGAGGTCCCACTGGACTATCAAGAACCCCAAGGCGATCGAGTGACACTCTCCATGTCGAAAGTTCGGGCACGTGGCGAATCGATTGGTTCACTATTCGTTAATCCGGGTGGCCCGGGCGGAAGCGCATTTGAATACGCCAAAGCCGCTGACTACATTGTGACTGATCAGGTTCGCGAATCATTTGATGTGGTCGGAGTTGATCCACGAGGGGTTGGCTTCAGTGACACCATTCGATGTTTGACTGATGAGCAGATTGATGCGCTAATTTCAGCGGATGGATCGCCAGACACGGAGCTTGAGGAGAGTCGGCTGATTCTCGACGCCGGGTTTATCGGGCAAGCGTGTGAGAATTCAGGCAATCCACTCATTGCTCACATGTCAACAGTTGAAGTTGCCAAGGACATGGACATCGCGCGAGCTCTTGTTGGTGACCCGGTGATGAACCTGTTAGGAAAGAGTTACGGAACGGCAATTGGAACCGCCTATTTGGAGTTGTTTCCTAGTCGGGTTGGTCGGATGGTACTTGATGGCGTCTTGCCAATCTATTTGAATCAGTTCGAAGTAACCCAGTCTCAAGCCGAGGAATTTGAGGTGTTACTGCGCTATTTCGTGGTGGACTGTGTGGAGCGAAATGATTGCCCGCTGACGGGGAGCGTAGATCAAGGAGTGCAACAAATCCGAGAGTTCTTGCTCAAGTTAGATGCGATTCCGCTTGTGGGAGACCAAGGACGTGAATTAACTGAGGGCTTAGCTACGTTTGCGATTTTGAGTTATCTCTATTTCCCGCAATATGATTTTCCAGAGTTGCGTGCGGCGCTGAGTTCGGCGATGAACCAAGGTGACCCGCGTGAACTACTCAAGCTCCTTGATCAACGCATCAGTCGGGAGCCGGAGGGCCGCTACACAGATAATTCAAGTGATGCTTTTTACGCAGTCTCCTGTCTTGACCTACCTGTCACTCAAAGCGTTGATCAAGTTCGCGAGTTTGCAGAACGACTGGCAATAAGCGCGCCGACTTTCGGAAAGAGCCTGGGCTGGGGGGTTCTTGCGTGTAAGGACTGGCCCTATTCAGCGCAAACAGTGATCACAATCACGCCAAATACTTCCGCTCCCGTCATGCTCGTTACGGCAGAAAACGATCCGGCAACTCCAGCTAAATGGGCCACAGATGTTGCGGTCAAGCTGGGCAACGCGGAACTGGTCATTTGGGAGGGCGGCTATAACCACACGGCTTATCTTGAGGGCAGCGACTGCGTAACTGACCGGGTTGACGCCTATCTTCTTGAGGGCATCATTTCACCCGGAACCACAACTACCTGTAATTGACTATACCCCTATGGGGTATAGTCATGGCATGAATCCGGGCTACTCAGACGACAAGGTCGCGGTGCTCAAGCGCCTCAAGCGCATCGAGGGGCAGGTCCGCGGGATTGAGCGCATGGTCGAGGAAGACACCTACTGCATCGACGTCCTCACCCAGGTTTCAGCAGCCACCAAAGCTCTTCAGTCGGTAGCGCTTCTGCTCATGGGGGATCACCTTCAGCACTGTGTTGCTGATGCGCTGAGTAAGGGCGGCGACGACGCCACTCTCAAAATAAAGGAAGCCCAACAAGCAATCGAACGACTTGTCAAAAGCTGATAAAAAAATGGGAGAACGAATGTTACAAAAGACCGTTCACGTTGATGGAATGTCTTGCGATCACTGCATCCACGCGGTCACCGAGGAAATATCAAAAATCCTCGGTGTAACCGGTGTTGATATTGACTTGCATGCTGGTGAGATCTCTCCCGTGACAATTGCATCAGACAACGAAATCAGCGACACCGACATCGCCGCGGCAGTAGATGAAGCGGGCTACACAATCTTCCCATCATGACAACGACGATTTCGAAACCTGTTGTTCTCTCATTAGGCGGTATGACCTGTGCGTCGTGTGCCATGCGGGTTGAGAAGAAACTCAACAAACTTGACGGAGTACGTGCGACGGTCAATTTTGCAACCGAGATTGCAACCGTCACCTTGCCAGACAACGTGAGCATCGCCGATGCAATCTCTATCGTAGAGTCAGCGGGATACACGGCCAAGGAAGTCTCACAAAATAATCGTGAAGAAGTTACTCCAAAAGACACAGTGGAGAAAGCTCTACGCCAGCGATTAATCATCTCATCAATCCTGGCTATCCCCGTTGTCTTAATGGCCATGATCCCTGGACTGCAAATCGACTACTGGCAGTGGCTTTCCTTGACACTGGCGAGTCCTGTAGTGGTGTGGGGCGCCCTTCCCTTCCACAGAGCGGCGTGGGTGAACCTACGTCACGGAAATGCCACCATGGACACGCTCATTTCCATTGGAGTGAGTGCCGCCTACATTTGGTCTCTCTACGCACTATTTTTTGGTGGAGCGGGCGCAACCGGCATGACCATGGATTTCACGCTGTTGCCTGACCCGAACGCTACAAGTGAGATCTACCTTGAGGTCGCATCGGCGGTAACGGTATTCATTCTTCTCGGCCGCTACTTTGAGTCACGGGCAAAGTCTCAAAGCAGCGCCGCTTTGACCGCGCTGCTCAACCTTGGAGCCAAAGATGTCTCCATTATTTCCCAGGGGCAAGAAAAAAAAATTCCCATTGACATGCTCCAACTCGGTGACCAATTCGTTGCTCGCCCCGGTGAGAGAATCGCAACAGATGGTAAAATCGTGGAAGGCTCGTCCGCTGTCGACGAGTCCATGATCACTGGAGAATCCGTCCCGCTAGAGGTCTCGCCTGGTGACAAAGTGATCGGCGCAACAGTTAATGCGGGCGGCCGGCTGCTCGTTGAGGCAACGGCTGTTGGTTCTGACACCGCACTGGCGCGGATCACCTACCTCGTAGAACACGCGCAAGCTGGGAAGGCACCCATTCAGCGATTAGCCGACCGGGTTGCTGCAATTTTCGTTCCAATAGTCATCTCACTGTCCCTTGTGACGCTCGTCGGTTGGTTAATCGCAGGTGCGGAACCAAGTTTCGCTTTCACCGCTGCAGTTGCAGTGTTGATCATCGCTTGCCCATGCGCATTGGGACTTGCAACACCGACTGCACTCATGGTGGGAACCGGCCGCGGAGCGCAGCTGGGAGTACTGATTCGTGGACCGCAAATCCTGGAGTCAACCAAGCAGGTGAACACAATTGCACTGGATAAAACCGGAACAATTACTACAGGAAAAATGTCTGTCCACGAATTACATCTTGCGCTCGGGGTTGAGGAAACCGAGTTCCTCACTGTCGCGGGATCACTAGAAAACGCCAGCGAACACCCGATCGGACAAGCTGTCTCGAAGTATTCCAGTGAGCGCGCAGAACTTGTCACGCCCGACGACTTTCAATCAACCCCGGGTCGCGGCGTTCAAGGCGTAGTGAATGGCAGAGTGGCGATTGTCGGTAATCCAGACTGGATTAACACCGAATGGGGCTTAACACCTGACAGTGATTGGGTTCGCACCCACCAAGAGCAAGGCCGAACCGTCATCGCCGTGGTTTGGGACGGACAAGTCAAAGGGTTGATTGGCGTATCCGACACAGTGAAACCTGACTCGGTAAGTGCTATTGCCAAGTTTAATCGGATGGGCCTCACACCAGTACTCATTTCAGGTGACAATCAGGCGGCCGCCGAGCAAGTAGCTCAGGAGGTCGGAATCGACAAAGTTTTTGCGGGAGTTCTCCCCGAAGACAAAGTACAAATTATTAGTCAGCTCCAATCCGAAGGACAAATCGTCGCAATGGTCGGGGACGGTGTCAACGACGCCGCCGCTCTGATTCAAGCAGACCTTGGCATGTCAATGGGCTCAGGAACCGACGTGGCAATTGAAGCAAGTGACATCACGCTCACTAACAGCAACCTGACAAGCGCCGCAACGGGTATTGAGCTTGCCCGCAAGACCCTGAGCACGATCAAAGGAAACCTGTTTTGGGCCTTTGCCTACAACTCGGCAGCGATACCCCTCGCCATGGCAGGGCTACTTAATCCCATGATCGCCGGAGCAGCAATGGCCTTCTCAAGTATCTTTGTCGTAACCAACAGCCTCCGGCTTCGCGGGTTTAAGCCCACCAAGTAACCTTGGCACGCCCGATTGGGCAGGCCGCCTTAGCTCAGGGGTAGAGCAACGCACTCGTAATGCGTAGGTCCGGAGTTCGAATCTCCGAGGCGGCTCCACGTTTTTGGCTTGTTTTCCGTGGATATGGGTACATTTTGGGTAGGTTTGTGTGCGAAAGTTTCTTCGGCAGCGCCTAATAGTCGCAGATTGGGTTGCATCAGAAGTGCTTTGTGAATCGTCTCGGGTATCCCAATTTAAGTTGTCTCGCGTGGATGCATATGCTACGTTTTTAGGGAGAGAAAGTAATTGTGTGGCAGTTAAGAATTCACTGGCCAATCGCGACCCGCGATTTATCAACCTAGGAGAAAACTAAATGGAATCCAAAGAAATCCAAGCCTCGCGAGATCTCAGCACTGCGCTCACCTTCGCGATCATTTTCCTTGCTTTCGTTGTAGCGAACGCATGGGTGCTGCAGATGAGCACATCAGGTGACCTTGGAGCAGCACATCAGACGGCACTTACAGTCTTTATCGTTGGCATTAATCTGTTGGTCCTGTTGGGGTTCGACAACAGTGTTCAGCAGTGGAAGGTGATAAGTCAAGATTTTGGAACGGACGATTCCAAGTGGGTTGAGTACCAGCAAAAAGCTCCATTCGGCCTGTTCAGGGTCGTTGTAGCGCTCGTTCCTCTTCTTATAGCCATTACTCAAGTCACAGCAATCTTTGCTTAGCTATTCTTAAGCGAGTCGGATCTAACGACGTCACGCCGACTACATCATTGGCGGCGACGTGACTTAAGTAATGCCATGATGTTACAAGAAATTCACGTCGCCAAGTCTTAGCGGTGCACACCCTCCAACCTAAAGGACCCACAGATGCTCTCCGATATAGCAATCGCTCAGGCTGCCACGATGAAGCCAATTGGCGATGTTGCATCAACACTTGGGATCCCAATCGAAAATATCGAACCCTATGGACACTACAAGGCTAAAGTTGACTTGTCCTATATTGCAGATCTGCCGGAAAATTCACATGCTCGGCTCGTGCTAGTCACCGCGATTAGCCCGACTCCCCCTGGCGAGGGCAAAACAACAACCAGCGTGGGTTTGGCTGATGGCTTGAGTCATATTGGTAAAGACGTAATAGTGTGTCTGCGTGAGCCGTCCTTGGGCCCGATATTTGGCATGAAAGGTGGCGCTGCGGGTGGTGGCAAGGCCCAGATTGTCCCGATGGAAGACATCAATCTTCATTTCACGGGGGATTTTGGCGCCATTGCACTCGCAAACAACCTACTGTCAGCCTTGATCGACAACCACATCCACCACGGCAACGCCCTTGACATTGATGTCCGACGCATCACGTGGAAGCGCGTTGTTGACATGAATGACAGAGCACTTCGCGACATCACTGTGGCTCTGGGTGGACCGGGTAACGGATTCCCTCGCTCTGACGGATTTGACATTGTGGTCGCCTCTGAAATTATGGCGATTTTTTGTCTGGCAACTGACCTTGAAGACCTTAAGGCGCGCATGGGCAAGATCGTGATCGGCTATACCCGAGATCGTCGCCCGGTCACCGCTCGTGATCTCAATGCAGAAGGTGCGATGACCGTGTTACTCAAAGATGCGCTCGCGCCCAATCTTGTTCAAACCCTTGAAAACACTCCAGCCTTTGTCCATGGTGGTCCATTTGCCAATATTGCCCACGGCTGCAATAGCGTGATCGCTACCACCGCTGCAATGAAACTTGCCGACTACGTTGTCACCGAAGCTGGCTTCGGAGCCGACCTTGGTGCCGAAAAGTTCATTAATATTAAATGCCGAAAATCCGGCTTGTGTCCCTCCGCCGTTGTGATCGTCGCAACTGTGCGCGCCCTCAAATACCACGGAGGGTGCGATAGCGGGACCGATGAGGACCTTGACGCGCTATCTACCGGCCTGGTGAATCTAGAACGCCATATCAGCAACGTGCGCGAAGTGTATGGCTTGCCCGCGATCGTCTCAATAAATAAGTTCACAACTGACACCGTTGCAGAGATTCAACTACTCACAGACCGGGTGAAAGCACTGGGTGCTGACGTTGTCCTTGCCGACCACTGGGCACAAGGCGGCGCCGGTGCAGCCGAGCTCGCCGAGAGAGTTGTCGCGGTGTGTGAAACTCCCTCTTCAATGACTTTCGTCTACGAGGACGAGTTGCCCCTTTTTGCCAAAATCGAAGCAATCGCGCAGAAGGTATATGGTGCCTCGGAGGTGACCACCGACAAAAAGATCCGGACCCAGATCAAAGAGCTGGAGGCTGCCGGGTACGGCCACTTCCCCGTCTGTGTCGCGAAGACCCAATATTCCTTCTCGACCGATCCCACTCTGCGTGGTGCCCCCAGCGGCCACAGCATCAATATTCGCGAAGTACGACTTGCAGCCGGAGCCGAGTTTATTGTCATGGTGTGCGGAGACGTTATGACCATGCCCGGACTACCAAAGGTTCCATCCAGTGAAAAAATCAATGTTGTCAATAACGCGGTAGTTGGACTGTTCTAAGTGAGCGTTTCTACGAAATAACGTACAACTGTTCGGTTTCGATCCGGAGCCGCAGGAATTCACGTTGACCGAATTGCTGTGGGAGCCCCATTATCCTGATTCTCGCTGGTGAAGTGGTGGTTACCACCATGCGCACTCCCGGTCATGACATCGCGCTGGCTTGGAAAGGCAAACATTAAAACGTGGTTTAAGAGTCACTGGTAAAATCTCGGCACAGACAACTCTCCTCGTCTTTGATGACACGGTGCATGGGAATAAGGCGAAAGACGCAGAAGCATTGAATATTAGGATCGTCGACCCAACAACTCTGGTGCGTCTTCTTGCCTACACGCAGCCGGTAGAGATAAAAAAAACTCCATGATGACAGCCGAGTATAGAAATTTCAAAATATAAATCTTGTGATAAGGCTTTTGAACGAGCGAGAGGCAAAGGAAGAAAGCCTTTGGAGTGCCCGCATTGCCGCACCTGAAAATCGTGACTGGGGGTGACTTGGCATATTTTGTTAGCATAAATATTACTCACATTCTTGGCAGGCTTACATATATATGTGGCCGGAGTCGGTTGTTAACAACCCCCGGTTCAAGTTAGGGAATTAAGTTTTGCAAAGTGCGAACATTTTTCGAACATTCTTCATGCGACGGGGTACATCGGGGTGACACCACAGGTGTCTGGGTGTTACTCGAATCAGAACCAATCCTTGATTTTCTTCCTGGTCCTAACGCACTCGTAATGCGTAGGTCCGGGGTTCAATTCCCTGAGGCGGCTCCGTTGTCAAGTCCCGGGACATGGTTAACCCTTGTCTCGGGACTTTGTTTACTTTCACATGATTTCCTTTGCTGCCTAGTCTGACTTTTTCAGAGCTACTAGGAAGCAATTAATCCCAAAGAAATACAGGATCATCTTCATCGCATAAAATCAGTGCGACGCATAAAGCGGGGGAGCCGACAGCGATATTCCAGTCTTGAGGGTCTTCTTCACCGATGCGGGTGGCCG
>Ga0115564_10000114_pt1 | contig 79697 bp, 74 predicted proteins | sample COGITO_mtgs_1105_7_FD_88680 | JGI IMG/M metagenome (GOLD analysis project Ga0115564, IMG submission 88680) | Pelagic marine microbial communities from North Sea - COGITO_mtgs_110523 | ecosystem: Environmental > Aquatic > Marine > Epipelagic | place: Germany:Helgoland, sampling site Kabeltonne...
CGAATTAGAAGATAAATTCGAAAATATGGGCGCGCAGATGGTTAAAGAAGTCGCGTCAAAAGCCAATGACGAAGCCGGTGACGGAACGACTACAGCAACAGTATTAGCTCAAGCTATTGTAACTGAAGGTTTAAAATCAGTAGCCGCCGGCATGAACCCAATGGATCTTAAGCGCGGTATCGACAAAGCAGTGATTGCTGCAGTTGAAGCGTTAAAAGGCCTTTCCGTTCCTTGTGCAGACAGCAAAGCGATTGCTCAAGTAGGCACTATTTCTGCTAACTCTGACGTTGAAGTAGGCGACCTCATCGCTGAAGCAATGGACAAAGTTGGAAAAGAAGGCGTGATTACAGTTGAAGAAGGTCAAGCCCTTCAAAACGAATTAGACGTAGTTGAAGGTATGCAGTTCGACCGTGGTTATCTGTCTCCTTATTTCATGAACAACCAAGAAAACGGTACTGTTGAATTAGAAAGCCCGTATATTCTTTTGGTTGATAAAAAAATCTCTAACATTCGTGAGTTACTTCCGACTCTTGAAGCGGTAGCAAAAGCCTCAAAGCCTTTGTTAATCATTGCTGAAGATGTTGAAGGTGAAGCACTAGCTACACTTGTTGTAAACAACATGCGCGGTATCGTTAAAGTCGCAGCCGTTAAAGCGCCTGGTTTTGGTGACCGTCGTAAAGCTATGCTACAAGACATCGCTACGCTTACTGGTGGTACTGTGATTTCTGAAGAAATCGGTCTAGACCTTGAAAAAGTGACACTAGAAGATTTAGGTACAGCCAAACGTATCGTTATCAACAAAGACAATACTACTGTGGTTGACGGCGCTGGCGAAGAAGACATGATCAAAGGTCGTGTTGCTCAAATTCGCGGACAAATCGAAGATTCCTCTTCTGACTACGACAAAGAAAAACTTCAAGAGCGTCTAGCTAAATTAGCTGGCGGTGTTGCCGTTATCAAAGTTGGCGCAGCCACTGAAGTTGAAATGAAAGAGAAAAAAGCCCGCGTTGAAGATGCGCTTCACGCTACTCGCGCTGCAGTTGAAGAAGGTGTAGTAGCCGGTGGTGGTGTTGCACTAGTTCGCGCGGCGTCTAAAGTTGCAGAACTAACTGGCGACAACGAAGACCAAACACACGGTATTAAATTGTTATTACGTGCAATGGAAGCGCCTATGCGTCAAATCGCGGCTAACGCCGGTGCTGAAGCATCAGTAGTGACTAACGAAGTGAAAAATGGCGCTGATAACTACGGTTACAATGCTGGTAATGACACTTATGGCGATATGATTGAAATGGGTATTCTTGACCCAACTAAAGTCACACGTTCAGCCCTTCAGTTTGCAGCATCAATCGCCAGTTTGATGATCACGACTGAATGTATGATCACAGACGCACCACAAGGTGATTCACCTGCCATGCCTGATATGGGTGGCATGGGCGGCGGTATGGGTGGAATGGGCGGCATGATGTAATAGATTTTAAATCTATTAGTCTAGCTCTAACCATTTAATAAAAAAGCCTGAATAGCAATATTCAGGCTTTTTTATTGGCTGCTAATCAATATCTAATAACACTTTTGTTATGAATTGTTAGTGGGTAATGAAATGTATATTCCCGTCAAACCTAATGCCTTCTTTGAGCGATCAGCCGACATTACCCTTCCTTATACTCAAGGGATTACGGCAACAGCCGCCTTACACCGTTCCAATTTGTGTGAGAAGTTTGTGCTTTTGAGTATATAGCTATGGCTTGAAAAAAACTGGTTATAACGCTCTTGCTTGCAACCATTGCGGACAGTCGAGCTAACAACGCAGCGCAACCTTAGCGGACAGTTGAGTACTCATAAGGTCAGGAGATGCGTCATAGCTGACCTAAGCGAAGCCGGTTTTTAACCTCGTTACTTTTGGCTAATTCATTCAATTTTAGTATTTCGGCTCGGTACGTAACCTGATGTGATGGTCTGGTTGATGAGCCATACCTTCCAGCACAGCTATCATTACGCCTATCTTCGTTGTACTTGCTCTCAATAGCGGACTATTGCTTCACAAGCTCACCTCGACAAACGCAAGAATAACAGCACTGGATGGTTTTATTGGCTTAGTAAAATAATTGTAACCATCGAGCTTAGAAGCTATAAGTTGCCGATACACGGAAACTTCGAGGCGTACCTGGCTGTACCCAAACAGATGCGTAGGAGTTAGTGTAATACTCTTCGTCAAATAGATTATTCACTTCAGCGCGCACAGTGAGTGAGTCGCTTAGATCATAGCTGGACGCAAGTCGTACCGTCGTATACTCAGGCAGTTTGAAACTTGGGTCACCAAACTCACCACTTCTTTCACCCACATAAACTAACCCAGCTATTAAATCTAGCGCTCTACCGGCAAACTCAGCTTGCTGCACAATTTGCAGACTCAATTGATTTTCAGCAATATTCAGCAGATCTGAGCCGGCAGGAATAAAGTTATAAGAAATAAAATCGGTATAGTCATTTTTGGTTTCAGCATCAACATAAGAATATGAAACCCATATGCTTAATGTATCCGTAATATCACCTGTTAAATCGAGCTCGACGCCCTTACTCGCTGCTTCACCTATGGCTGTTGCGTTAAAGTCGGCATCAAAAGTCGCGATGTTAGATTGTTTAACATCGAAGACGGCGAATGTTCCCGACAGGGCTCCGTCATTTAGAGCAAACTTTACACCTACCTCTGCTGATTCTGATTGATTAGGATCTAAGCCGTTCTCATCCGTTGCGCCAGAAAGAGGGCGAAAGTTTTCGCCATAAATGGCATAAAAAGACAAAGCGTCTGAAGCTTTATATACGACACCTAATTGCGGGCTGAGTTTTGATTCAGAATACTCAGAGACGCTATCTGATCGACGATTAACCAGCTTTTGCTGATAGTCATCAAAGCGCGCACCTATACGAATATCCAGTTTTTCGGTTAAGCTAATTTGATCTTGAATGTACACGCCCACACTCTCTTGTGTTTCAACGCGATCAATATTATCGGCCAAGGCCAGAGAAGGTTCAGGATAAAGCCCGTAGGTCGGATTAAAAATGTTAATACTTTGGCCAGTTGATCTGTCTCTAAGGACAAACTGATCATTTTTAAATTTATCTGCATCGATACCTACAATAATACTGTGCTTCAATGCACCGGTATCAAAAATACCGCTTAATTCTGCTCGAAATACTTGATAAACCGCATTATAGTCACGATAACGGCTAAAACGCCCAAAATTACCGTCTTCGTCAGGTGCTGAAAAGCCATTTTCCGAGGCAAGTCCCTCAAGAGAGGTATCACGATAGTTAAAACCAACAAGTGCACTCCAGTCGGCATTTAAATCTTGTTGAAATTCGATTTGGTGGCCAAGTACATCGGTTTCTATCTGCCCATAATTTGGCTCGCCGAGAAAACGACTTTCCGGTATAACACCCAGCTCCCCATCAATCGTTATCACACCACGATCAAATGGAATTTCCTGATGACTGTATTCGAGTTCGTAAGTAAGCTGACTGTCATCACTAATTCTCCACAAAACAGATGGACTTAGCCCTTGCTTGGTTGTTTCAACTGTGTCGCGAAAACTTTCTGCATCCTCATAAAAACCAACCAATCTGATAGCAACGTCATCTGAAATAGCCGTATTGACATCTACATCGGCACGCGCGGTACTGAAACTGCCGACTGATACGCTGAGCTCGGTTTTTTCATCAAAGTTAGCGCGTTTAGTGACTAGGTTGATCGTACCACCTGGCTCACCACGTCCAAACAAGGCAGCACGTGGGCCTTTCAATACCTCAACAGATTCAATGCCCGATAAGTCACGGGCTCCACCAAAACCTCGGCCTGCATTAAAGCCATTAACCAAATAATTGCTAGGCAAGTTTTCATCACCCACAAAACCACGCACGGCAAAACTATTCCAAAGCCCACCAAAATTGTTTTGTCTGGACACCGAGCTTGATAAATCTAAAGCTTGAACGAGATCAAAAGCCCCAGCATTTGCCAACACTTCGGAGCTGATTAGTAATTCTGACTGAGGCGTTTCCAAAGGACTAAATTCACCACGATATGCTTTGCGAGTGCCAATAACAGTAACAGTTTCAACGGCGCTTGTATCTGCCCCAGTATCTGCATTACCGTCTTGAAGCGTGTTATTTGCCTGTGCTGCAGAGGCAGCAAATATCCCTGCTACACAAATCGCTATGTAGGCTTGTTTAAATCCATTCTTACTGTTCATTCTGCACCTTTTTATAATTGTGTGTTGAATCTTTAAATTGAGGTAATGATGTTAAATGCGTTTTATCAAACTTTTCTTGAGCAAATAGCCATGGGTAATAAGCCATGCGCAATGCTTTGTGGAAGTCTCTAATATCCTGTTCGTACTCAAATGCAGCAAGCGCGTCAGTATTGGCTAAGCGGTTGAGTTTTCGTTGCAACAGTAGAGGAGGCGAGAGCAAAGTAGCGTAACCCGCTAGCTTGTATTTATTAGCAGCCGCGGCACGGTAATCATTTGAAAACTCGCCTGCGGCTTGGTCGCCCACTTGCTGGAAAGCGTAATACCAGCCCCAGTCGAAGCCTTCGCCTTGGTGCGTGTAGTCTGAATATTGAGGATGATTAGTAACGAAAGCCTCCATTGTGGTTGACACCGGTAAATCCCAAGCATCATTTACTGTTTCGCGCTGAGTCAGCAAAATGTCGCCCCCTTTCGCTGAATGTACGCTGTTATTAATCAACAAGTCGCTCAATATTGGCAATACAAAGGCTAGTAATACCCAACAAGCAATTAGCATAGAGGCAATTCTTGGCGCACTGACCAGTTTTTTACCTAGCCAGACGCTGAGCACCGTCCAAAACGACAAGTAAACAACACACCAAAGAGATACCAATAGAACCGCTTGAAATCCAGTTGAACTTATTATCGCGCCAATATAAAAGGGCAACATTAAGCACAATGCTACAGCCCCAAAACGCACAAGACCGCGGCTTCCCCACAGCGCATATTTGGATTTAGCGGTGCTTACTAGCAAATCATGCCTGCCGCTGCTTCGCTCACTGGCTATTAAGTCGTGAAACAGCAGAATAATAAATAAAGGAGCCAATGCACTAATGACAAATACAAAGTCGATTTTACCCGCTTGTGCTAATTCAGCGTTTTGCGAATCACTTTCATAAATTTGCCCTTCTAAAGCAAGCATTCTTACCCTGTGCTTCCAAGGGTAGACGTCACGCTCGCCAAGCGCGGCAAAAGCTAAACTGGAAGGTTCTGAATAGGTCAGATGAAAACTATAATAAGCCAGCGAGCCAGGGTCGTTGTATTTGGCTTGCGCTTCAAGTCGATCCCTTACATCAGCCAATTTCAAACGCTCTATGGTTTGCTGTTGCTGCGCCACTTCTGCTAAGCCCGTAAAAACAGCAAAACCAGATACTAAAAAACTACATAGCAGCAGTATTAATACATAACGCTGGCGCAGCATAAAGCGCCATTCTCTGCCTATCTGCTTGAATAGATACGTCATACTGCACGCCTCCCAAAGAATCTAATTAGCGCACCAGCAATGGCAATCCACATGAATAATTGCGCGAATGCGGGCAAGCTTCTTTGTAAACGAGCACTAGCACTTTCCAACTGAAATTCAAAGTCTTGGATCATTTGCCAATTCTCTGCACTTACACGTGCTTTTTGCCCGGCCTCAGCGTTGGCATTTCGATTCATGTCGTAGGCATAGTTCAATTTGTTGACATGCACTTGATTCAAAGATTGTACAAAGCTAAATCGCAAGTCTTCCGCCTCTCGCATAAACCGATGATGGGTTTCAATACTTGTACCAGCACTTATCATCGACAAAGAACGTATGGCGACCATCGGCGATAACCAACCAAAGTTCCTTGCTAATTGAGTTTGGGCAAGCTCTTCTTGCATGCTATTTTCTGCAAATCGGTTAAGCACTTCGGTCAACTGGGCTTCTGAAGCGCGCGCCACAGCCCCTCTGAAGTTAATAGGCAGCTCTTCAACGGTTTGAACACTGTATTGCCTTAGTAATGAGGCTTTGAGCTGACTAAAGGCTGGATCATTAGCATTGTGACCATCACCTAATTTGCGTAACTCGGCAATAACTGCAAAATCTGTTTCTAATTTTCCTGGACTCACAATACTGGCAGAAGCGGTTGAACTGGCAATGCGAGGCATGACAATACAAAACAATATCCACACAAATAATAATGCCGTAAAGCTTTCACTATTTTTCGAAACCGCCGTGGAAACTAACAACACCACCAAGCTCCACACTAGCAAGTACAATATGTATGCTGATAAGAAGCTGAGCACCACAACAATACTCTCGCCTTGCACTATCGCTATGCCGCTGGATGCAATAAGGGGTAACATAATGAGCCCTACGACACAAAGCAGCGCTACGCCTTTGCCTATGATAAGCGTGAAACTAGAGGTCCCTTGCGACACAATGAAAGAAAGCGTTTGCGATTCTCGTTCTCGACTCACAGAACTATACGCAATCAAAATAAGTAACAACGGCGCCAGCACTTGTAATATAAATGCGGGAGATAAGCTGCCTAAGGATGTTAAGGCTGTACCCTGCTTTTGATCTGCAAACATTGCACTATTTTGACGGTGACCTTCCAAAAAAATAGAATTGCCTGTAAACGCATCAACGCCGGGATCGATAGTGCTCAAAGGCGAAGGCACTCTAAACGCATAGTGCCCGTAATGCACCATTCTATGCGGATGTCGGTCGGGTTGATCAACAAACGTTTGTTCAGCGGTATCTTGTAAAGATGATCGGGTGTGACTCAGCTCCATCATGGTAACCGCAGTCACAATGACTGATGACAAGGTCAGTAACAAACCAATCACAAGTACTGATATTGCTAGCTTAGAGCGCAGCCAATAACGCCACTCGTCTTTCGCCACCACCAACACTTTAGCGAAGCTATGTGAACTCATACCGCCTTCCTTTGAGCGAAAGCAGCATGCACTTGCTCAGTGTCTATGCGGCCATTTTCAGGGGCATCATATTCACCTACTAGTTCACCATTGCGCAGTAAGCCAATACGATCAGCCACTTGGCATGCGCCATACACATCATGGGTTACCATCAGAATACTGGCACCGCTGCTAGCTAATTCACGGACTAATTGATTAAATTCATCTATCGCCACGGGGTCTAAACCTGAGGTAGGTTCATCAAGAAGAAAAATAGGGGCTTCACGCAACAAGGCTAGCGCTATTGCAGTTTTCTGGCGCATGCCTTTTGAATATGTTTGCAGTTGACGATGCCACGCGCTCTCCTGCAAAGACACACGCTGAAATGCTTGATTTAGTTCATCTTCAGACTTTTTAATATCCGCTAAAGAGAGGAAATACTGCACATTTTCGTAAGCACTTAAATGCGGATAAAGTTTGGCAGATTCAGGCAAATAAGCGGTTTTTCTTCTAATAAAGTCTAGCGCTGAATATACTTCTTGCCCAGCTACAAAGACTTTACCGCTGGAAGGCTGATTAAAACCCAAAAGGGTTTTAAGGGTAGTTGACTTGCCAGCCCCATTGCCGCCTAGCAAGGCATATATTTCACCTTCGGCTACTTGGAAACTTAAGTTTCTTAAAATTGGCGCGTTTTTTATATCGACATGCAGTGAATTCGCCTCTATGGCGAATTGCGTTTTTTTAATTTTCACTAATAGCTACCTTGTTATAATACAACACTCATAATATTATGTTATATTATAACAAAAGTGAATTGCAACTATAAATATTGGAAAGCAAGCGAAATGAGCTTTTGTTAGCTGGGAAGGTCTTACATAAATCGCGTTCGTGATTGAAACACAAAGAATTAAGCGGGCAGGATCAGCGGCGATAACGAAGGCGTAGGTGCTTCAGCCATGACTTCCCAAGTACCAATATTCTGTGAGTTAATGCTGGTTACTTAAATCATCAAAGGTGTCTGCGCTTATATGCAGGCGATCTAATAAGATGCGTATGCGATTAAAAACTTAGGTGAATTGTCACTGAATTGATTATTTTTTAGCTAAGTCGTTTTGACCGTGTGTACTCGTATTTCAAAATCCTTATCATTTATAACAACAAGCGAAAGCTTATGTTAGCTAACAGGCAATTTTTGTCTTTAACCAAAATTACTCAACGGCTCCTATGGGAGATCACGTTCCAGTCACGTTTTATTCAATTGTATAAATGTAATTCGCTTATGACGGAAGTAATAAGTATAAACTGATACGTCGCCTAACTGCCCAAAGCGCCAGTTCAAGGATTGATGTTCCTATGTCCGCTTTTGGCTGTCAGTTGCCGTAAAGCTCAACTAATACCCTAATACCGCTATGAGTGGCTATGCAGATAATGAGTATTAACAATTTTAGACTTTGTGTTGGATTAGAGGTGAACCACGAAGTTTGATTTTAATAAAAAATATTTTATTTTTATTATTTTTTAACAACTTAACAAAGCCCTTTGAGCGAACGGGGTGTAATATGGGGTATCCCACTTAGTGAAATTTACTTTTTATGTAATATCAGTTGTTTAAGTTGTAGGTGGCATGATGTAATTGCATGAGATTACATAGCATTGCATAAGGTTGCAATGTGAAGGTTTTAAAGCTCGCAGGTTTATAGTCTGCGGGCTTTTTTATTGGTTCTTTCTTTGCTAATTATTTGGTCTAACAACACCGTGATTATTGAATATTGTAGAGTATAAAGTGGAGGGCCTAAAGTATTTTTAAAAAACTTGAATCAACGCATTCATCTTTTATATCTAATATTTCTCAATAGCTACTATTTATATCTAGTATTTCACTATATCTATTTGTTTATATCTAGTATTTCACTTATTATGACTTTTATATCTGGTTTGATTGGTGGAAGCTATGCCCAAATTAATTTTTGCTAAAGATACACCCGAGGCCAAGCAGTTTTCTAAGGCTGTTGCTCAAGGAAAGTTAAAAAGAATACGCCAAGGTATCTATACTGATGCAGCATGGGAGGATATTCCTAGTTTACTGCACAGTAAGTGGTATCAAATCGTGGAGTATCTATATCCTTCAGCTGTGGTGTCGCATGCTACAGCAGTATCATTATTACCTGAAAATAAAGTGGTATATATCACCGCACCAGTCAAAATTCGCAAAAAAATACAGATCAGTGATCTCTTAACGATTGAAGTACTGCCTGGTGATGTTGAGCATCTCAAGGAACCTTTTCAACCCAAATCATTTCGAAGTTCGCCGACACGATATTTATTGGAAAATTTACAAATTAGCCATAAAGATGTAGCAGCGCCTAAGTCCTTAGGTAAGAATTGGGCTGAACAAGAGCTATGTCGATTACTTGAACGCTATGGTGAAAAAGAGCTTAATCGAATTAGAGATGAGGCGCGTGAGAATTGTTCAGTGCTTAAAATGGAAAAAGAGTTTCATGCTCTTGAACGCTTGATCGGTGCCATTTTGTCTACCCAACCTATTACGGCGTTATCTACAGAAAGGGCCATTGCTGTTGCCAAAAAAGAGCCGTTCGACACAACTAGAATTGAGATGTTTGAAAGCTTGGCTAAGTATTTACGTCAATGTCAATTTGTCTCAAGACCATACCAATACAACGCATCTAGCTGGCGAAATCTATCTTTTTTTGAGAGTTACTTCTCCAACTACATTGAAGGTACAGAATTTGAAATAGAAGAAGCGGAGCAAATTGTATTTGAGAAGCATGAGATTAGTAATCGCCATCAAGATAGTCATGATGTGTTAGCGGTTTTTGACGTAGTTCAAGATTATACAGAAATGTCTACGATCCCGAATTCTGTCGAAGAACTATTAGATTTACTTATGCAACGTCACAGTTTAATTATGGACGCACGTCCTGAAAAAAGGCCTGGTCAGTTAAAAATAAAAGCGAATAAAGCAGGTGACACGGTATTCGTATCCCCAGAACAAATAGAGGGAACATTCGCACAGGCATTTCCGATCTATCAAAGCTTGCATGAGGGCTTAGCAAGAGCAATTTTTATCCAGTTTCTAGTTACTGAGTGCCATCCATTTGATGATGGAAATGGTCGTCTTGCTAGGATAATGATGAATGCAGAATTAGTTAATGTGGAAGAAGTTAAAATTATTGTACCTACAGTACACCGAGACAGTTATTTAAATGGCTTAAGAGGCGCGACGAGAAGTAATAAATTTAGAACGATAACTAAAGTATTCTCTGACTTACATGGTTATACCAACTCCATAGAATGGGGCGATTACTCAGAAGCTAGGGCAACGCTTGAAAACCATTTCGCTCACAAATTACCCGACCAAGGAGTCGCCGTTTTTAATCGACAAATATCAAAATATCGTGTTGAATTACCAACAGGGTAAAGCATTCACGAGATATTATTTTAATTATATTTAACCGATTATAAGGTTGATTAGATCTTAGGGGGATAAAGTGGGGTATCACTTTTACTCCTGTATAACTAAGTTCGTAAAATCATATAGTTAAGCTCTACATGGGCGGCATGATGTAATTGCATACTCTTAAATAGAGCTGCAATGTGAAGGTTTTAAAGCTCGCAGATTTATAGTCTGCGGGCTTTTTTATTGGTTCTTTCTTTGCTAATTATTTGGTCTAACAACACCGTGATTATTGAATATTGTAGAGTATAAAATGGAGTTTCGTTTTAAGCTGATTCTCTATGCGGAATGACGGGAATGGGCAGTAAGGAGACGTAGCTATTTTCACGGATTTAGACCCCTTAGAGCGAGAAGCGTACATCGACGAGTGTTGCTACCTGTGTAAATCAGCGTCTCTGCACTCGCAGATTTATAGACGAAAAATAACCTACTTTGATCCCTCAAGGATATAAAAAAGAAGTCAATATGGAAAATATGAGGCATCATGTATTTTAATTTTAGGAAAAATGACGTTTTATTTTACCTATACTCAATTTTTGCCCCTATGAAGAATAATGAGTCGTAAAAACTTAAAAACTGATTTAATTTTGTTCTGACCCCGATAGTTCTCAAGTAACAATAAAAAAGCACCTTATTTGTAAGGTGCTTTTTTATTGTTCATCTTTAAGACGCTGCTCATACTGCTGCCATCCCTAATTTGTCCTTTAGCAGGATTATTAGCTTTTTTTGTAGCGACGTATAGCTAAACCGAGCAGACCTATTGACAAGATAGCTAATGTGCTAGGCTCAGGAACAAAGGTGACCTGAGCAACTCTTATACCATCACCTTGAGTTCTACCTCTTATTTCAAAAGTGTCACCAGAGAAAGCGGTTGTATAAACACCAGCATTGCCTGTATATGTAGCATTTTGTACACCACTGCCAACAACTCTGGCTCGGTCAGCGTTATCCCATAAGCTGAATACAATATTAATACTGCCCCAAAAATTTGCAGGGAGTCCAGCATTAGTCAGTGTGAAAAGTAAACTCTCATAACCATTAGTACTAGCGCCAAGCCTATTGTTGTCAGGATTACTTCTTACTCCTAGCCCAGATGAGTTCCTATGAACTAGCCCATCAGAGCCGTCTTCGTTAAACGCGCTAACGGTTAACATATAATCACCAAGGGGATAAACTAAACTGTGTTCCGTATCAGAGCCAGCGCCAAAATCAAAAATCAAATTCGCTGATGCATTAAGTGACAAACACAATGTTGTGACTGCCAATATTGTTTTAAGTATACTACGCACTGCCATTTTACTTTCCTTAATTTTTAGTTGTTTAGAAATCAAGCTTTGATCTCTAAACGTTTCCATTCCACTTGCATATAAGCAAGTAACAAGCCGAGATTTTATATTGCTGTTTTATATGAATTTAAATTTTTTTCCAAATGAGTGAGATCTGCTGAGTGTAAAGAAAATGGACACATTTACCGTAATTCTAGATGTTACTGTAAAAAAATTGAAGCGGGATAGGCTGCTGCAAGATCGGGTTTGATGCTCCCATTTATTTCTGTTTGTATTTTATGACTAACACCTATAACAATCTGCCGCATGGATGATTTTTTTTGATAAAAAGATGCTGAGCTTAAACCACTTAAACGAAAGCCCGGATAGTAATATTCAGGCTTCTTATCTATTATTTTGAATAAAACGTTTAATTTTATTTCATGTTTCTATGGCGTTTTGGTGCTTCTAGTATCTTAGAATGAATGATGTATTTTCTAACAAATTTTCGATTCATAATAAACGGTATTAAATATCATATTGATAATGGTGAAGAGCATGGCCATCACTTTAACTGGATTTCAATACGACTTGGCGTTTCAGCAGTTTGGGAGATTATGCACCACAAACCACATGCCTCGATTCATGACACTTGTTGTATTGTTTACTGTTGTGATTGCTGATTATCCAATGAAGGCAACGGATTGGGACGCTACTTTTGCTGATAATGGTGTAACACTCAAGCCAGACCTAATTAGTTAACCTGAGCTAGAAAGTCTGTTTCAGTAGGTTCAGCATGTCATCTACCGACAGTTTAGTGACAGCTTCATTACCCGATAGAAGCTTGTCTGCTAAGTCGCGTTTATGCTGGTGCAGCGCGACGATTTTTTCTTCTATCGTATTTTGGGCAATTAGCCTATAAATGGTCACTGGCCGCGTTTGGCCTATTCGGTGGGCGCGGTCAGAGGCTTGCTCTTCTACGGCTGGATTCCACCAAGGATCCATGTGTATGACGTAGTCTGCTGCAGTTAAATTTAAACCTGAACCACCGGCTTTAAGACTAATTAGAAATATATCGCCTTCACCACTTTGAAAGGCGTTCACGCGTTTTTGTCGTTGTTTTTGCGGCGTTGAGCCATCTAAATATTGATAACTCATCCCTTTGGCTTCGATGTGTTGTTTGATTAATTGTAAGTGCCCAACAAACTGGCTAAAAATGAGCGCTTTGTGATTGTTGAGTTTCAGCTCTTCTAGTAATTCATCAAGGGCGGCTAGTTTGGCGCTGGGTATGTTGGTCTCTGCCATGACTAATTTAGGGTGACAGCAGGCTTGACGTAATTTCACTAGCTCGGCAAGCATTTTAATTCGCTGTTCGCCTGCATTGGTTTGTTGGTCGTTTTGGCTAATATTGTCTATTGCATTGAGTCGCAGCGCTTCGTAAAAGTCACGCTCTTGGGGACTCATTTCTACCCGAATATTAATCTCAGTGCGGGATGGTAATTCAGTTAATACTTGGTTTTTCATGCGCCGTAAGATAAACGGTTGGATAAGCGCTTTAAGTGCTTGGCTGGCTTTGCGCGCGGCGAGTGGGTCTTCGTTTGCGTTTTCGATTGACACTGAAAAACGCTCGCCAAAGCGTTTTATATTTCCCAGCAAACCAGGGTTAATAAAGCGGAATAAACTCCATAACTCGGTTAAATTATTTTCAATGGGTGTGCCAGTGGTGATCATTTTAAAATCGCTTTTTAATGCGATGGCAGCTTTTGTACGTTTGGTTAATGGGTTTTTTAATGCTTGGGCTTCGTCGGCTACAATACTGTGCCAGTGAACGCCTTTCAGTATTTCATGTTCCCTTTGAAGCAGACCGTAGCTTATGATCACGCAGTCAAACGGACTTAACTCGTTTAACAATTTTTGACGCTGGACGGTATTAGCTGAGTCAGAAAATATTTTGATATTCAAGGTGGGCGCGAATTTTAACGCTTCTTGTTGCCAGTTAAAACAAACAGATGTGGGTGCTATGATTAAACTGGGACCTTGGTTAGCCCGCGACAATAAAACAGCGAGCGCTTGTAACGTTTTACCCAAGCCCATGTCATCGGCTAAACAAGCGCCTGCGCCCCAATGTGCAAGACGCGATGCCCAGTCGAATCCTACTAATTGATAGTCACGTAATTGCGCTTGAAACGTCGAGGGGATTTGCGGTTCAAGCGTATTCGCTTCGTGCATTTTGAGGGTTTGCTCATCCCAAGCATGAATTGTTTTCATGCGCATCCCGGTTGTGGCTTCCTCCATTTGCAAGCTAGCTAATGGGTGAAATTTACCATCATCGGTGACTTGATTGATTAATTCGAGTTTGTGGCGTAAATCATCAGACAAGGCGAGTATTTGATCTTGGCCAAGCTCTATAAAGCGACCATGACTGGTTTTGACCAGCTCCAGCAGTTTTCGTAGGTCAAGTACTTGCTCATTGTCTATTTGCAAGTCGCCAGTAATATCAAACCACTCGTTTTTTTGACTAAACGCAAGTTGCAAGTGTGCACTGTCTAATTTTTTGGTTAAGCTAACTTTTTTGCCTTTCGGCCAGCGAAGCACTAAATCAAATGGTGCTTGGGCAATGGCCATCTCTAACTGCTCTAGCGCGGCTAGCGCCGTTTGTAAGTCGTCTAATAGTAAGATGTTATCTGGCATATTTAAAAAAGCGGGACAAGCTTGGTCGAGTTGGTCCAATAATGTTTCTTCGCGCACTAGGTCACGTTGAGTCGCCATGCGCTTACCGTTTAAGTCAGCGGTCAAACTGGCATTACCAACCGCTGGTTTGAATGCAGGCCCTGTTTCACCAAATGGCATCACCACACAGGTAAATGTTAGCCCGTTTTTTATTGGATGAATATTCACCACTAAATTGGGATCGCATTCATGGGTTTCTAACCCAGTATCAAGCTCTGTGATATCAGATTGAATATCTAAAAATGGCGCAATGGCCGCTATGCCTGCTAACGCTTTTTGCTTGGCACTGATTGGAATTAGCAAACCTGCCTCGCCAATGATGTCGGCCACTTTAAGATGTTCAGGCGAAAACACCGTGAGCTGATATTGTGTATCAGTAATAGACTTTAAATCGTAAGCGGGCTGCCCCCCGTCACTGCTAATATCATCGGGTAAATCCGCGATACTTAAACAAAGTTGATCTCCATGCTGACTAACCAATAATTCAGGCTCGCGTTTGATGATTTCAATCACTTGGCTTAAATCATCTGATTGGTATAAGTTGTCTATTCCCACTGCTGCTTCAAGTGCTGGCAATCCTTGTAGTGTGTATTCAAGCTTTGAGTAATATCCCCAACTTTGATAAGCATCGATTGCACGACAAATGTTCTTATCACTTTCGCTTAAGTAGTCAAATAAAGCAGTTTCTTCTTTCAAACGCTTTAACGAAACGACTCGACCTTTGCTCCAACCTGATTGATTAAACTTTTGCTCACGAGCCGTCAATGAATGGCCATAACTCTTTTCAAATTCCCAAATTAAACGCACTGGCTTGATTGTCTTTTGTGCATTCGGTGCCGCATTTTTTTCAGCATTTGGATTGAGTGCAATTAATTTATCTAGGGCTAAGTCCCACTCTGATTTAATTTCTATCAGGTTACTGATATTGATTAATATCGATTCAGATGCGAGGTCTGACTGTTTCTTTAAATCGGGTTTTTCATCCATAAAAATCGTGCCCATTTGACAACATATTTGCGCAAATAAGGGGTAAGCTAGTTGTTCAAAATGTGCTTGGTATCTCAATGCTATTTTAGCCCATCCTGAGCCTTTGCTTTGGTTACACCAAATCTGCGCCAATAAATAATTAAAATAGCAGAGCTGATGAGAGAAAAAATCAATCTCATCATCAACGCTATTAAATTCAATATTTATATTATATTTTTCGCCTGACAATAAACTCTGAATCGGTTTAACGACACCTTGTCCTATATAGAAAAAATCATTATCGGATTTACGGTCGCTGTCTTCAAATTCGACTTGTTGCAGGGCATTTGGAAAATAACTTACATCCTGTTGGTTGCCATGAACCATCAATGCCAATTTATAGAAATACCCCAACACGTCATTTAAATATTGTTTTTTGCGTTTTGTCAGTTTGTTTTTAGCGAGCATTGCTTGCTCAAAATAATCGATAGCTTGCTGGTTTTCACCGGTTAAAAAGCAATATGTAGCTTGTAACTGCAAACCGTAACTGCTGATATCTTGGATAACTTGTATGCGCTCAAAATCGTTAAATCGCATTTGATACAAGTATTGTTCCGCCAATAAATGATGACAGTCGATATTGTATAAAGGACTTATTCTGTCAGGATTTGCAGCGCAAACTTGCTCCAATAATTGCACCGGATAAGAACAGCTTTGCCCTTCTATTTGAAACGTTCTAATCAAGGTTGTAAACGCCTGGTATTGCAGCACCTTTGGTAATGCTAAAAACGAACTTAACTCAAACGGTAAAAATAGAAGTTCAACTAAAATTCGATTTTGCTTATGATTAATAATTTGTGGGTTTTTATTGAGCGCTAAGGCAGATTCAAGCGGTTCTATTTGATTCAAATAATAGAGGTCTCGGATAACTCTGCTTCTATCGACCTCTTTGTTCTGCGAGCTGTAGCTGACTACCACTGGCACAACCTGTTCAGCGGCGGTGATGATCTCGAGTAAGGTTGAATGTGATTGGCCATGAGTTGTAAGCGCAAATAAGGCGTGAAATTGATCTATCTCAGCGGTTAAACGGTTGGCAAGTAATCTATTGAGTTGCAGTCCCTCTCGGTTAGGTATTAATAACGACAGTTGAGTCAATTGCTCTTTTTGCTGCACAGTTAAACGATATTCTTTTTTTGGTTGTGGCAAAAAACCTCTACTGTCTAATATATCTATTACATGCGCTAACTTGTTAATGCCAATAGGTTTGTACACCACAGCCAAAATCATCAACGTGGTTTGTTCTACTGCATTTAGATCTAAGAAAGCTTGATATAAAGATTCTATTTGTAGATGAATTGATGGCTGGATTAAAGCAGCAAGCTTCATAGTAATGTGGTTCTTAATAAATATTCGCTTTTCAATGACGTGAAATTAACAAAAATTGCCCTCGTAAACAATGGATCTCACAGATGCAAAATAAGATTTAAATAAACGTATGAATTTCACACAAAAGGTTTGATGTTAATAGAAATTCTGTGCTCTAACATCAAGCACTGTGATTAATGGTTAAACCTGTTTAAAGCCATAGCCACATTATGAGTTGCTTGTTTAGCGCGAGCACTTAGCGCTGTCACTGATATAAAACCATGCATACAATCAGCATAATGTTCGTGATGTGTTGATATACCGGCCGCTTTTAGCCGTTCGGCATACGCTATACCATCATCTCTTAATGGATCGAACCCTAGGGTTAAGACATAGCTGTCTGGAGACTCGCTAATGTCGTTTGTTAAAAGCGGACTGACTAATGGAAGCATGACTTCGTCTAAAGAATTTAAATAATGTTGTCTAAAATAATCCATCAGATCCCGTGTGAGCAGTAACTGTTTATTGAAACGTCGGTAAGACTCGGTCAGGCCTTGCAAGTCGAACATGGGATACAATAAAAACTGAAATTGCGGTGTTACTTTGCTCTGCACCGGCAGCTCTGTTTGTAATGTTTTGAGTCCAATTAAACAAGCGAGATACGCGCCGGCACTGTCGCCACCCACACCGATGTATTTAGGATTAATATTCAGTGTTTTGTAATTGTCATGGATATAGTTCCAAGCATCAATAGCATCGTAAATTGGCGTAGGAAATTTATATTCAGGGGACAGTCGATAATCTACAGAAATAATATTCATGTTGCCGTGTTTGGCTAGATACCGGCAAAATCGATCATGAGTATGAATACTACCAATGACACAGCCACCACCATGAAAATAGACTAACGTTTTAAGAGGTGTTTTTTCTATTGGATTTGTTGGATAGTACGTACGAATTTTTATCGTTGTAGTGTCACTGTTATGGGTACTAACAGGAATATTCACATCAACAACCTGATGCATCTCAATTTTCTTAAGTCCTAAGATGCGATCCATCATCAAAAATATAGGTCTGAATAATGTAGGTGGCAGCTTGTGAAGTGGCGGCATAAATGACAATAGCTTCGCAATCATTAATTGTTTGGCTTCTAAGTGCTCACTCTGCAATTTTTTACTTGCTTGGTGTTTTTCATCTTCTTCGTTTTTTTCATTTTCTTTGTTGGCATTATTCATTCTGCATGACCTTTTCTACGATGCTTTCAGCGGGAAAAAAATTTTTATCGACTCAAAAATTTCATAACTAAGCGATTGATATACGCGGGAGAAACGGTACTCAGGAAATGCAGTAAACCATAAGATACGCTGACTGTTCTATGAGTATTAGGCTGCCTGACTTGTTTATCAATCACAGCCACTACGTCTTCAGCGGTTAGATGTGTGCCTAATCGTTGCATTACTTTTGCAGTCTTTTTCTGTGAATTGAGCATATCAGTAGCAACAAATGGCGGCATAACATCACATACGCGGATGCCATATTTTTGCCATTCTAGTTCCAGCGCCTCCGTTAGGGCTTTTACTGCGAATTTACTAGCCGAATAGCTGGCTAATTCTGGCACACCATAATCACTGCTAGCTGATGACATATTCACAATGGTGCTTTTATTATTATCTTTGCCGTTATTTTTTAAATACGGCCATGCTGCTTGGCATAAATTTATAACCCCCATTACATTGACACTGATAACCCGCTGGTGTTGGTTGTTATTTATATCTTCAAATGCGCCAACGTCCAGAATGCCAGCATTATTCAATAATACCGATAAGCTATTATCATTCCCATTACAAAACTCAGACATAACTTGCTGAGCTTGTGAAAAATCACTCACATCCAATGGGTATAAAGAAATCCGAGCCTTATCCCATTGTTCAGTTACTTCTTCTAAGAGGGCAAAATTTAAGTCGGCCATAGCAACCACATAACCCATTTTATGAAAATGCCGAGCCGCTGCTAAACCGATACCAGAAGCTGCACCTGTAATAAATATGCTGTTTGTATTCATTGGGTAGCGCTCAGGTTAGTTATCAAAATGACCTTATTTCAATATGTTCCATCTGCGGTTCGTGCATTTCATCAACCCATCGTTTCCATGTATATGGCCATAAAATGGGGTCGCCGTCGGCATCTAAATACCAGCTTTGACATCCACCCACCCAACTTGTGCCTTTCAAACCTTCTTTTATATAGGCAGTGAATTCGTCAATGGCCTCTTGCTTGGCTTCAAATTCATCAAATTCATGGTGACGCCATTTATCAATCATTTTTATAAGGTAGTCAGCTTGCACTTCGCTCATGGCGATAACAGAAAAGTTACCAATAGGCGTATTTGGTCCCAACATTAAAAAGAAGTTAGGGTAACCGTTTAGCATCATTGAACGATAGGCTTTGATTTTATGTTCCCAAGCTTTATCAATATGCAAATTATTGCGCCCGATCAGGTTCATGGGACGCATAAAATTAAAGGCACTGAACCCAGTCGATAAGACCAGAACGTCTAATTCATGATGTTTACCGTCTTTGGTGATGATGCCAGTTTCTGTGACACGCTCAATTCCGTCAGTAATTAATTCCGCGTTAGGCTTTTGAATACCCTTATAAAAGGTGGTATTAATAATGACTCGCTTACAACCTACTTGATAGTTTGGTTGTAATTTTTCACGCAATTTTTTGTCTTTTATACTGAATCTTAAGTTGGCTTTGCATAAAAAATTTAATACATGTTTTTGTATAAAGTGACCGGTTACTGCTTTGGTAAAAAAGTGCTCTAAAAAAGCTTTTCCCAGATTACGATGCATTTTTGTGAGCAAAGGAAAACGGGTCATCAATTTTCTCATGGTTTTTGAGAACGTAAAATCGGGTAAATGCATTAACCATTGTGGAGTGCGTTGAAAAACAGACACCTTAGCCCCTGTATTGATGAGTTCGGGGATAGTTTGTGCGGCAGTGGAGCCAGTACCGATGACACCAACACGGGTTGAGTCTGATATTTTTACGTCGTGATCCCACTGTGCAGTATGAAACTTAGCGCCTTTGAAGTTATCAATCCCTGGAATATCTGGAAACTTAGGGTGATGCAATATACCCGTCGCACACACAATAAAATCTGCTACATAAGTTTGCTCTTGACTGGTCTTAACTGTCCATTTACCGCTGTCATACTGCGCATCGGTGACCTCTTCATTAAAGCGAATGTCGCGCTTCACGTCATATTTATCGGCGACGTTTTCAAAATAATCTTTAATTTCTGGTCCGCGGGCAAAAAAACGGCTCCAGTTTGGATTAGGCTCAAATGAGTAGGTATACATGTGAGCGGGCACATCGCAAGCTGCCCCAGGATAGGTATTTTCTCGCCACGTGCCGCCCACTGACTCTTTTTTTTCTAAAACAACAATGTCAGTAATACCCGCTATACGCAGTTTAATTACCATTAGCATACCCGTCATGCCTGCACCAATGATGACAACTGACGGGTTACGTTTTACTTGGCTCATGAGGTACCTTAAATATTATTATCGCGGTTCGATATGGCTACTTTGAATGTGATTATGCTGTGTTTCACAACTCAAAATTAATTAACGTAATAATTAACGTAATAATTAACATATTGATTACATATCTAGAATAGAAAATTATTCATCATTGATCTATGGTCTAAATGGACTTATATTTGTTATTTTAAGACACATCCATCATACATTATGCCAATTCGTAACATTACTAGTGTACAAATCATTGTTGCCTATGGCGGTGAGCTGGGTATTGACGTGGACCTTTTACTGCAAGGCTCGGGGCTGGTGAGCTCTCAACTAACCGCTCACGACGAGCAGATTGAAGACAAACAAGAGTTACATGTACTTAAAAATTTAATGATGAATTCCACCAGCCCATTTAAGGTAGGAATGGAATTGGGCAGCCGTTATCACCTCACCAGTTATGGCATCATGGGTTATGCCTTGTTAGCGAGCAGCACCCCTAGAAAAGCGATTGAATTAGGTTTACGTTTTTTAGATTTAACCTATGTCTATTCAAAAATTGAGTTAATAGAGATTGATCAGGATTTATCTCTTAGATTTTCATGTGATATTGCGGGTGAATTAGGCAATCTGATCTTAGCTAGGGACATGATGGGCGCTGCTATGATCCAAAGAGAAGTGTTTGAAAGTGGCTATTTACCTATAAACTTACAATTCATTTCACCTCAACCACCAGACTTATCGCTAGATGTTCTGCAGCAATTATTGGGGGCAGAAATTCAATTTGGAGCAAATTATAATGGCATTACTTGGGTAGCCAAGCAGATGGATCTCCCCTTGATAAAAGCGAATGCTGCCACCGCTACAATATGTGAACAACAATGCAGTCAGCTACTGCAGCAAAAACAAAATTGGAAACCCATAGAGAAGCAGGTTAAAGACACTTTACTGCACCTCGGCTTAACCTCGTCTATGCAAGATATAGCAGATTATTTATCCCGAACGACTCGCACATTACATCGCCAACTAAAACAAGAGCAAACCAGTTGGCGACAAGTACGTGATGAAGTGCGTATTGGCATAGCAGAAGAGCTATTATCAAACCCCATGAAATTGGATGAAATTGCCGAGCGACTTGGCTTTAGTGATGGGGCTAATTTTAGCCACAGCTTTAAGCGCTGCAGAAATATAACGCCAAGCCAGCACCGAAAGCAGTCAAAAAACAATTAAAAGCACACAGCACTTGGGACCTTATTTTAAAATATAGAAGTGCCTTTATTATCAACTTCACTCTAACAAATGCTAAAAATCAGTAAGGAAAGAAGTGAATTCATAGCTATTACTCATTCCATCCTCGCAGCCTAGTTTTAGAAATATTGTAGGTCGCCTAACTAGTCACTGATTACATGACCTTATTCTATTATTTATCTAATCCAAACGGGTTATCTATATTATTGCTCGGCTCAGTAAACCAGCGTGGTCCAGAGTCTGTCATATAAAAATGGTCCTCTAAACGAATGCCAAATTCATCAGGTACCACCAACATGGGTTCGTTACTAAAGCACATACCTGCGGCAAGGGGGGTTTTATTACCACCAACTAAATATGGCCATTCATGAATGTCTAAACCGATACCATGGCCAGTGCGATGCGGACACCCGGGCGTTTGATATTCTGGTCCTAAATCTTGTGATGCTAAGTAATCACGAGCTGCATCATCAACGGCTTCGCAAGGGACACCAATTTTTGCCGCATGAAAAGCAGCAAGTTGTGCAGATTTTTCAATATTCCAAAATTTCTTCTGCCTAGATGTTGGCTCACCAAACACATAACTACGGGTAATATCCGATAAATAATCGTGTACTTTACAGCCCGTATCTATTAATACCATATCGCCTTTTTTTAGTACTTGTGCATCTTTCACACCATGGGGGAAAGAGGTCGCGACCCCAAATAACACAATACAAAAATAGTTACCTGGCGCACCCACTTTTTGGTGTGCACGTTTAATAAAGGCTTCTACTTCTGTGGTGCTTATGCCAGCATAAAGCATACTGGCTGTAGCTTTATGCACAGCAAGTGTCATATCCATTGCAGATTGCATTAAGGCAATTTCATTATCAGACTTGTGCATTCTGCAGTGTGCGGTCACTGGTTGTGCGTTGATTAGGTTTAAGCCAGTTTGTACATTATTGATACCGTCAAATATAAAGAACGGTGCACTTTCGTCGATACCTATAGTAGCGGCATCACTTATATCTAATTGCTTTAAAACCTCTACAAATAAAGAGTAGGGGTTTTGGTGTTCTTGCCAGCCATGTATTGGCCCATCTATGATCTTAAAACCATTTAACGTGCCAATTTCAAAATAAGGTGCTATGTATTGCACGATGCCAACGGCGGGTAATATAGCGCCAACCATGCGCTCACTCGCATACCATTTCATGCCTGTGAAGTATGTAAGATTAGTACCAGCATTTAGATACACAGCATCAATATTGTTGGCTTGCATATACTCTTGGGCATTAGCAATGCGCGTGAAGTATTCTTCAGGCTGAATAGGAACAAGCGTTTTGGTCATATTGCTTAATGAGGCTAAAGCTTGCTCTGGTGTTTGGGTGCCTATACCAATGGTCATCATTTTATCCTTTTTAGATACTCACAAATTACGCACTCGAGTATCGTTTTTCGTGCTGATCAGGCAACATAGTATCACCCCTTTGTGCAAGTTAGGCTGTAAAGAGCGTGATAACGTTTTCTGTAACCTTCAATTAGTAATGACGGTATTATTTTTATCTGTTGAGCCCACCTCAAATATTAATCAACAACTGTGGAACATCATTATGCCTAAGCACTTTTACAAAAATATCAAACTTTATGTTTACCAAGAAATTACGTTTGCGAAGAAAGCGACAAAAGTGAGAAAACAGGCAACGTGCGTGTTGAGTTTTAACATTTAAAAAATGCCCATGTGCTTGGACAGGCATCCACTTTTTTACACACCAAAGTGCATTTTTTGATGTTGCTCTGGGCTGTTAGGCAGGTCAATATTAAAAAAGGTTTAGGTCAAGTAATGCGTATAGTTGACGCAGCAACAAAAACCACCATTGGTTTTATCCCTTTTGGTAATAGTGAGGGAACTAACATTAGCCCTTTTAAAGTATTAGCTGTGACACCTAAACTCGTAACCATTCTTGCTAAAGCTCACGGGCAGACACCTACTGACTAGCTCAGAGCTAACCACAATCCTACACCTATCAACAAGGTGCCAGAAATACCGTTCATCCAACGTATATTATTGCCTTTATTAAGCAGGGTTTTTAATCCCTTGCCCCCTGTTGCATAAATCAACATACAGATAAACTCGCTAAACATAATAATACCCACCAGCGCCAAAAGCTGAAACGTAATAGGTTGAGTTGCATCGATAAAAGGCGGCAAAATAGACAGCATAAACGCCCACCCTTTAGGATTAGCGATGGCGGTGACAAATCCTTGTGATATTAGGGCATAACGATTAAGTGCTAAGTCCATCTCTGAACTTAGGGACAGATGCGTTCCCGACCAATACATTTTGCACCCTAAATACATTAGATACAGTCCGCCTATCCACTTAAACCATGTGAACACTGTCGGGTAATTTAGCATAATTGTAGCTGCGCCCATCACTGCCGAAACAGCGACTAAGGCTACACCGAACACTTCGCCTAGCATCATCCACAACGTTCGGCGCAAACCAATTTTCAGTCCTAATGTCATGGCCAGCGTCATGCACATACCGGGTGTAATGGAGATAAAAAACATAGTGGGAATAAATACGGCTAGAGTAGCAAAAGTAGGCATAAATGCTTATTAAGTTTAAATCTAGCGGCATCTTACGGAACAACAGATATTTTTGGAACTGAATAAAATATTGGTTTTATATCGTTTTAACGGCAACTAACTCTGTTGGTGTTCGCTCCACTTGATAACGTGGGGATCAAATCCCTTATCCAAAGTAGGTTTAACGATATTAAAATAAGGAGATATATCAAAATCTCGAGGTACAAATAAAGTGTGATGGCGAATTTGTAAGACTTCGTTGTAATGCGCTTTATTATAAGAATGTTTGGTCTTATCAAAAAAGATATCTGGCAATATAGGATAACGAATTGACTGGAATGTCTGGGCAATGAACGAGCTGCAAATAGCTCGGGTTGGATCACCGCTCCCAAGGACAATCATTTTTCTGCGCCAACGAGTCGGCACTGGTGGCGTTTGAACCAGATAACGCATTAAATCAAACACATTCTTCATATCGTACTGATATCCAACTTGAGCCAAAGCGAACCCAATAGCATTGTCTATTTCTTCATCATTCAACCCTACTGGACGACAGATTCTAGTATCTAAATGTTCATAATGACTCAGAGATACTGTTCTTATACCATCGAGTACATCCGCTTCGACTAAGGTTACATTGTCACAATTAGGGACTGCACTCTTGCTATCATCAGCAATACACAAAGCAGCATGAGACCATGTGGATTGAGTAAGGAATTTAATTGCTGTGCTGATCCGACTTGAGCCATCAACTAACAATACATCGCCCACCCTTATTGTTGAGGCCAACAGTTCTGGTTTGCAGGTTGATGGTTGAATATACCCGCTCGATTTATCCAAATACGCAGCTAGCATGCGGCCAATTTTATTCAGTAAACTCATTCAACATTCAGTCCTGTGCAAATATTTCTAGTAATTTGATTTCAAGTAACTAATTGGAAGTTTCCGAGCTGAAATTGCTGATTTAAAGTTTGCCGTCGACTTCCATGGTTTACAGACTGGTATCTCTACACAGATCTTTTGATATCGTGAATTGAGTTAATACTGTATTACCATCTTGATAAAACCACTCCTAGTTAGTACTAAAACTTTGCACGTAAGTCTGTTGTACGCCCTGTTCCTTTGTAACATCTCATAGCGGAAAATGCGACAATGAAGGATGCTAAGATTACCTTTCAGCCCGTTAATTTTTGCTAAAAATGTATACAGTATCTGTTTTTTATTCACCATTTATTATTGTGCAAGGGAATAGATAAATCTCTTCAAAATATTAATTGTATGAAACTTCGCGCTTTTACAACCAATTCCCCATTCGCGACATCGCAAATGGCCTACCCATTATTTAGGAGAGTATTATGCCAACACTTCACGGGGTGTCTGCTTCACCTTATGTTAGAAAAGTTCAAGCTGTATTGAATACCAAAGGTATCCATTACACCATTAATCCGATTGTGCCATTTGGCGAAAAAAGTGAACTGTTATCACTTAATCCCTTAGGTAAAATTCCTGTATATCAGAATGATGAAGTGACCTTGGGCGACTCGTCTGTTATCTGTGCTTACCTGGAAAAGAATCACCCAGATACGCCACTTTATCCAACAGATGCAACTGAGTATGCCAATGCGCTTTGGTTAGAGAAATATGCTGATACTCATTTAACACCTTCCCTAGGCACAGTTTTTTTTCAACGAGTGCTTAATCCCAAAATGTTTGGAACCCCAACTGATGAAGAAGCGGTGGCGAAAGTGATCAACGACGATGCACCAATCATCTTCGATTATCTAGAAACACAGCTTGGTAACAATGCTTATTTTATTGGTAATACCTTAAGCATCGCAGATTTTGCTATTGCGTCACCTTTTGTTAATGCTGCTGCAGGTGGGTTGAAAGTGGATGGGGCTGGCTGGCCGAATCTTGCAGCGTTTGTATCTCAAATGTTCGCTAACCCTACTTTTAATGAAAAAATCTTACTTTAATTTTTAAAATCAACAAATGCGAAGATAAATGGCAAACCGACTCGTACAGCTACACCTATACTAGAGTGATTTTGTTTATCCGAAAGGTAAGCGACGCAAACGAATAGGTTAATAATTTAGACGCACCTGCCATACTTTAAATCCATAAAATGATGCGATTTTCTTTGAAATACAGTAATTATCTTCGAACTCCTTCAATAAACCGCACTCCTCTACAGCTCCATTCAATCTCTCACACTCCATGCATTTCCATTTAAATTTCTGCAATTAGCTGCATTTAGGCTCATTTCGATGCATTTAGATGCAGTATTCTAAACATTAGCATTCATGCTGTTTGTTCAAATTCAAATGAGCCTTAATCTGTAACAGCTGATGTTGTTTGGTCAGGAGGACGGAATAGTCTCTTAAACTGCCCTTAGGCTTTTTTAAGCCCACCATCGCAATCCAAAACTCACAATACTTTATTTAAGTGTGTTGGCTCACATAATGATGCAATTGCTGCAAATAGTCATTTTGAGTCGCATTATCTAACCAAGCGACTTTAAATGCATTGCCCACCAGGGTCACTATCTGGTTTTGATTAAAATTACCTTCTTTTTGTAACTCAATCAGGTTCTCATTTAAATATGCCCTAAAATAGGCAGGGTCGTCTGAGTTGATGGTGACTAACATGTCTTTTTTAAGCATTTTATGAATTTCATCTGAGGTAAGTGATTGCACCACAAATTGATTGGACACTGGGCACACAGTCAGTCCTAACTTTTTGTGTTTGATAAGCTCACACAATACTTCACTTTCTAGTGAGTTGATCCCATGATCGATACGATCAACCTGAATATCGCTAATACATTGTTTAATATGCATCAGACTATTTTGCTGATTTACATCACAGTGCATCGTGAGCTTTAACCCCATTGCTTTTGCTTCGGAAAATACCTCAGCAAACTTAATTGGAGGGTTGTTTCTCTCATCAGAATCTAATCCCACCCCTACCAACCAATTGCGATAAGGCTTGGCTAACGCTAAATGTTGCATGGCAGACTCAGCACTCATCTCTCGCAAAAAACACATAATGAGCTGGCTTTTAATACCCAGTTTTTTTTCTGCATCCACTTGAGCTTGATGGATACCAGTTATTACGGTATCGAAGCTGATCCCTCTGGAGGTATGTGCTTGTGGGTCGAAGAATAGCTCTGCATATAAGGTTTCTTGGCTTCTGGCTTTGGTCAAGTATGCGTAGGTCAATTGGTAGAAATCATCCTCTTCCACCAGCACATTCATGCCTGCATAATAAATAGCTAAGAATGATGGCAAGTCATAGAAGTCATAAGCAGCTACTAAGGCCTCTGGTGTTTTATAGGCCAACTCAACACCATTTTTGTTGGCAAGTTCAAAGCTTAGTTCTGGTTCGAGCGTCCCTTCAAGGTGAACATGTAATTCTGCCTTAGGCATTTTTTCAATAAAATGTTGCATATAATACTCACTCACTTTTGATTACGTATTAATAAACTAAGCAACTTTGATACCCATAAGCTCAGCCCCTATTTTACTTATGTTAACCAGCAACATAGATATGATGTTCTGAGTGTAAATCACTATTAACGCTAAAGATGCACTGTTTAAGGTCAATATATTTGATTTGAAATGAACGCCTCAATACTCTAGGACTTCAAACCGCTGATAAATTCCGTTCGAAATAAAATAAAAGTTTAATAACAGACATGCTTATTGGATAGAAAGTGGAATGTAAGTTAACTCGAAAACATAAGAAACATAGTTTTTACTCACTTTGCAATGTTTCTTATAAGTCTTTAAATTAGATACTCACTCGTTTGTAAGGACGATATTCTGGCATCCAGAAATTGCGCTCAATGCGCCCTTCTAATATTTCATCTGATACTTCTAAGGCCAAATTTTGCCGCATGGCTATTTTTGCTACATCAAAGGCAATTTTTCTACTCAACTGAGCTATCTCGCACAATGCGGGGAGCAACTCACCTTGCCCCTTTGCAGCGAGGGGGGAAGCCTCGGCCAGAGCTGTGCTGGCTGCCATTAACATCTCGTCGCTGATTAAACTGGCTTTAGCTACAATGACGCCTAAACCAATACCAGGAAAGATATAACTATTATTACACTGAGCAATGGGATAAATTTTATCTTTATATTTAACAGGTTTAAAAGGGCTGCCCGTTGCAACAATAACCTTACCATCTGTCCATTCTATAACCTGCTGCGGTGTTGCCTCAACTTGCCGAGAAGGGTTACTTAAAGGGAAAATAATCGGCAATTCACAATGTTTTTTCATATTACGGATAACCTGTTCCGTAAACAGACCCGCCTGACCCGACACACCGATTAAAATATCCGGCTGTGCACAATTAACTACATCCAACAATGACGCAAATTCACCACTAAATGACCATTCTTTAATGGCATCTTGAGACTGAACAAGACGTTGTTGGAAATCTCGCAAATCTTGCATGCCTTCAGTCAGCAAACCAAATCGGTCAACCATAAATACCTGGCCCCGGGCTTGTGTATCTGAAATACCTTCTCTGCACATTTGTTGAATAATTTGCTCTGCAATACCACACCCTGCGGATCCTGCACCAACAAAGGCTACTTTTTGTTCAGACAATTTAGTATTTTTGCTTTTACAAGCGGCTAATATAGTACCCACTGCGACTGCAGCGGTACCTTGAATATCATCATTGAAACAGCAAATTTTGTCTCGATAACGTTCTAGTAAAGGCATCGCATTAGGCTGAGCAAAATCCTCAAATTGCAGCATAGCTTCAGGCCATCGGCGATTAATAGCTTTAATAAACATATCTACAAACTCATCATACTCTGCTTGACCAATGCGTTTGTGTCGCGCGCCCATATACATAGGGTCGGCTAACAATTTTTCGTTATTGGTCCCTACATCTAGCATAACGGGTAAGGTATAAGCAGGACTAATACCGCCACAGGCAGTGTACAAAGATAACTTACCAATCGGAATACCCATTCCGCCAATCCCTTGGTCGCCCAAACCTAAAATACGTTCACCATCAGTCACAACAATCACTTTCACCTTACGCTTAGTGGCGTTACGTAAAATATCATCCATTTGATGACGTTCAGAATAGGAGATAAACAATCCGCGAGAACTGCGGTAAATGTCTGAAAACTGCTCACAAGCATCACCCACTGTAGGGGTATAGATAATGGGCATCATCTCGTCGATATGCTCTTTAATTAATCGGTAATATAAAGTTTCGTTATTATCTTGAATAGCCCGCAAATAGATATGTTTGTTCATAGGCTCATCAAAACTAGAATACTGCATATAAGCTCGTTCTACTTGCTCTTTGATGGTCTCATAACGGGGCGGGATCAGACCGGTTAAATTGAACGTAATACGTTCATCAGAACTAAATGCGCTACCTTTATTCAGTAAAGGTGTTTCTAGTAAGGAGGGGCCAGAATGAGGAATGTACAGCGCACTTTTTGTAGCTGAATTTGCCATTAACGTATTGTCCTGTTTGTTCGTATTATTATTTCAATTATCACCACCAACTTAGGCCAGTGAAGGGATAGTCTTACTTTAAAATATATCTTCAATCTGGTTTTTACTTTGCTCACCTCGCTCAGCAGGTTCAATAATTTGTTCATCTGCAACAAAAGTTTGAGGCTCGGTACCTTGAGTAAAGTATTCAAACATAGATGTTTTATCGGTTCTATTAGTAAGTTTACCGGTGCCCTTATCTATACGCACTGTTAGCAGGTCTGTAGGCATAGGTAACAAATGCTCCGGTTTACCTTCTAATGCATGTTGCATGAACCTTATCCAAGCGGGTTGTGCAGCATGCGCCCCTGATTCACTTCCCACTAAAGCATTACCCATATAATTATATGTTGTTGGGTTTTTATTGATCAAATTTTGATTGGGCATACTGCGACCCAAGCGACGATTGTTATCATCAAACCCCACCCATGCAGTGGCGACTAAGTCTGGTGTAAACCCACTAAACCATGTATCACGTACATCGTTGGTGGTCCCGGTTTTACCCGCGATGTCACTACGACGATTCATTAGCACTGCAGCACGCCACCCCGTGCCACGATTATCCCAATTACCATTGATTTGCACCGCAGAACGCATCATTTCTGCGACTAAAAATGCATTTTCTGCACTGATCACTCTTGGAGCAGAGAGAATATTATTGACAGGCTCATCAACTTGTTGCGTTACTCCAAACTCTGCGGCTAAAAGTGCTTCAATATCTTCGGCCTCAGCACTGGTTTGGTTTGTTTGAGTTTCTGCAACACAAGGATCACAAGCGTTTTTTGGATTCGCTTCCCACAATATGTCACCCACCCCGTTTTCTATGCGTTGAATAAAATATGGTTGAATTAAAAATCCGCCATTGGCAATGACTGCCATTGCAGTTGCGACTTCCAGTGGTGTGTGGGAGCCAGAACCTAATGATAAGGTCTCATCCAAAGGGATATCATCTTTATCAAAGCCAAAACGGGTAAGATGTTCCGCAACATTTTCCAGTCCTACAGCTCTTAACAAACGCACCGACACAACATTTTTTGATTTGGTTAACGCCACACGCATACGAATCGGACCATCGTACTCGGCGGGCGAATTTTCTGGACGCCACGCATTCCCTGAACCAGATTGCCATTGTGTGATGGGTGCGTCGTTTATCACACTTGCCAAAGTGTAACCATTTTCTAGCGAAGCTGAATAAATAAAAGGTTTGATGTTTGAGCCAACTTGTCTTTTGGCTTGAGTTGCACGGTTAAATTGACTTTGATAAAAACTATACCCACCAACTACAGCTTGTGCGGCACCATCTTTAGGATCAAGAGCAACAAAAGCACCACTCGCCTGAGGGTATTGAGCAAGTTGCCAATGCAAATCATCTTCTCTTTGACGGATTAAAATCAATGCCCCAGCTTGCAATATATCGCTAGCTATTTGGGGTGCTGGTCCTTGTTTTGAGTCATTAATAAATGGTCTCGCCCAATCTAAGCCATCCCAATCAATAATGCTGTATTTCCCTTGTTGATTAAAAATAATGATGTCGTTTTCATTCACTTTAACAACAATAGCTGGATACATTGATTCGAAAGTTTGCTCACCTTGCAGGAAAGTTAACATTTGTTCTTCAGACCATGGGACTGGGCTATTTGATTCAGATTTTCCAAACTCTGAAAGTTGCTCGTTTTTATCATCAGTTACATTTGATGACCAAAGTTGTTTGACTATCCCGTGGTATCCATGACGTTCATCGTAATCATGTAAATTTCTGCGCACAGCTTGTTGTGCCGCAGCTTGCAAATCAGAGGAAGCAGTAGAATAAATTTGATAGCCACCAGTTTCAGCCTCATCTTTGCCGTACAATGCGATCATTTCGCTATAAATAATATCTGCTAAGTAGGGCGCATCTAAATCTATTTCAGCGCCATATTTTTGTGCGGTAACAGGCGCGTTAACGGCTTGCTCAAATTGCTCTTGATTGATGTATTCTTCATCCAACATACGAAGCAAAACAATACGTCTTCTGACCACTGAACGATCTGGGCGACTAATAGGATTGAGTACCGATGGTGCTTGAGGTAACCCTGCAATAGTGGCAATTTGGGCTAAAGTCAATTCATTAAGTGACTTGCCATAATAGACTTGCGCTGCCGCACCAAAACCGAAGGCTCGGTGGCCTAATTCTACTTTATTTAAATACAACTCTAAAATTTCTTGTTTGCTTAATAATTGCTCCATATGCCACGCCAAAATAATTTCACGTATCTTGCGAATGTATTTTTTTTCACGGGTCAAGAAAAAGTCTCGAGCCATTTGCATAGTCAGGGTACTGCCACCCTGCCCTTTTTCGCCGGTGATGACTAAATTAACTAGTGCACGCATCATGCCGATAGGATCTATACCCGGGTGCTCATAAAATCTACTATCTTCGGTGGCAATAATTGCTTGTTTTAATTGTTCCGGGATTTGTTCAAGGGTAAGTGGAATACGGCGTTTCACCCCATATTGGGAAATCAGTTTGCCATCTTGGGTAAAAATGCGCATAGGCGTTTGTAATCGAACGTCTTTAAGGACGTCAACGCTAGGTAAGTCAGATTTGATATAGAAATAGGTACTTAATAGGATAGTAATACCAACTACAAATGTGACAGAAATAACTATTAATGAGGATTTAAGTAACTTCACGGATAAATAATACCAAGGCAACTTCTTATAAATGTTCTACATTTTATACCTATGTACAGTTTTTAGAACCATAAATAACAAAAAATTACGTAATAATGATGCTGTGAATTATTTCTATGCAAACGGATGTCTAACAATTGAAAAAATTATTTAGCCTTTTTGGCACTAACATACAAAAAATGATTGGTCTTGATATAGGTACTCGGTTTATTAAAGCCGTAGTAATCGAAAAGTCAGGTGAACAATATATTTTGCAAGCTTATGCCTGCGAGCCAATTCTGGGAAATGCTTTTGCAGAGCGTGAAGTTAAGGATTTCGAAGCAGTAAGCCATGCGCTTAAGAAAGTAAAGTTTGCCTTAAAAAGTAAACACAAGTCAGTTGCCATAGCAGTATCAGGCTCAACAGTACTAAACAAGATAGTGTATATGGATCCGGGGCAGACCGATCACGAACTTGAAAGTCAAATTGAACTAGAAGCTGATAGTTTGATTCCTTATCCGCTGAACGAGGTATACATTGACTTCGAAGAGAGAAGTCACACCCTAACCACAAATAATAAGGTTGAAGTATTATTAAGTGCGGTTCATAAAGAATTAGTTGACCGCAGGATCACGTTATTGAGGGAAGTAGATTACGAAGCCAAAATTGTTGATGTTGAAAGTTACGCCTTAGGTGCAGCAGTTGCATCTTTCTATCCAAGTAAAAAGCAGGAAACTGTTTGTTGTATCAATATTGGAGCCAGTCATTTACAAATGTGTGCAGTAAGAGATAAAGAAGTTATTTATACCAAAGATCACAACTTTGGTATGGACGTATTGATCCAAGACCTCACTATGCTCTTCAGCCAGGATCGCTCTCAAATTGAACAACAATTGACAGATGACACATTACCAGAAACATGGAAACAAGACGCTTACCCCATGTTTTTAGCTAATCTCCAACAAAATATTAACAGAGTATTGCAAGTTTATATCAGTGCATCTGGCGAAGTTCGTCCTAGCTCTTTGCTGATATGTGGAGGCGGCGGACACCTGACATCTTTACCTGAAGACTTGACCGCTGATTTAGGTATTGAGGTAATGTGTTTCAACCCATTTGCAAACATGGCAATAGCAGACAACATTAATCAAGGAGATTTAGAACAGATCTCTGGACAACTTATTATTGCTGCTGGTTTAGCCAGTAGGAGTTTTCAACCATGGCACATATAAATTTATTGCCTTGGCGCGAAGGCCGCAGGGCTGAGCATAAGAAGAATTACCTGACCTTACTTACTGTACTTGCACTAAGTGCAATTGGCTTAATGTTTGTTGCCGGTTCTGTGTTAGAAAAAATGACAGATAACCAAAATTATCGAAACAGTTTTATTGAGCAACAAACATCTTTGTTAGATCAACAAATTGAGAAAATTAAAAATATCAAAAAAGATAAGGAGGCTATTGAACAAAGAATGGCCTTAATTGAGCAACTTGAGTCAAGCAGAAACGCCGTGCCAATCGTTTTAGATGAGTTAGTTAGACTGGTACCACATGGCTTATCCTTTAGCAGTTTTTCTCGCCAAGGCAATCTTATTGAAATATTAGGAGTCAGTGAATCAAACAACAGGTTGGCAGATTTCATGCGTCAACTGCAAGAATCTACTGTATTCAGTAGTGGCGAATTATCTTCAATCAAGGCGGATACATCTGCTTTAGAGGCAGTCAGTGATTTCAAGCTCAATTTTACTATTAATCCAAGTGTTGCTCCCGATTTTTCAATCATTAATAAGGAGCCAAACAAATGAAATTTGATGTTAATAAATTAAAAGAGATTAATGATTTAGATTTCGAGCAAGTCGCTACCTGGCCCTTTGAAGTTAAATCTTTAGTCGCAATATTTGGTATAATTATTAGTTTAGTAGTTGGGTATTATTTTTTAGTGAAAGATAAACTACCCATACTTGAAGTAGCACAAAATAAAGAAATAAAATTAAAACAAGTCTACCAAGGAAAATATCGCATTGCGGTTAACTTAGAAGCTTACGAAGAGCAATTAGGTCGATTGAAAAGTGACTTTTCTTCTATGTTAAAATCACTACCTACAAGTAATGAAACCCCCGGATTATTGGATGACATCACGTTAGTGGGCACATCAGCAGGGCTTACTTTTAGATTATTAAATTGGCAAAGAGAGATTCCAAAAGAATTTTACTCAGAGTTGCCTATTGAAATGGAAGTCTTTGGTGGATATCACAACTTTGGACAATTTGCCTCAGACATAGCAGGATTACCTCGCATTGTTACGGTGCATGATTTTGAAGTCACCCAGGAAGGTAATTCTCTTAAGCTCACAGTACAGGCAAAAACGTACAGAACGTCAAGTGAACAAGACACAGCAACAGTGGGGGAAACACAATGAAATATATTAAAATTGTGTTGGCTACATTATTGTTAAGTGGTTGTGAAGCCGAGGTTGACGATTTACAGCTATTCATAGCTGAAGTGAAACAAACGACTAGTGTTAATATTGAGCCTTATCCAGAATTTGATAGCAAACCTACTTTTATCTATTCTGCTGACACTTTGCGTAGCCCATTTCAACGTCCAGGAAATACGGGTGCAGGTGTCAAAATAAACGTAGCCGCCCAACCAAATTGTGCACAGCCCGACTTTAACCGCAGCAAACAATCTTTAGAGAAATTTGGTATCGATGCGTTATCCGTTACTGGTGTGTTTCAATCCAATGGCAAAAAATGGGCTCTTATTCAGTCTAATACAGGAAGTTTATTTAAAGCTACAATTGGCGATTACCTAGGGTTGTTTTTTGGGAAAATCGATTCTATTCAAAATGGCACAGTTTCTTTTACTGAAATGCTGCCCGATGGAGCTGGCTGCTGGCAAAAAAAGCAAGCCACACTCATCATGCTTTCGAAGGCAGGAGAAAATAATGTCTGAACGTTTTATTTTTAACAAAAAAATTAATCGAACTAATCCAGTCTGGTATTGGTTAATTGCGTTAACTTTAAGTCTATTCGCATTTAAATCGCTAAGCCAACAAGAAACGGTTGTATTGGTTGATCTCGAACCTCAGGTAGATAGCGTTTTTCGCTCCGAATTGCTAGATTTGCAGTTTTCGCGTTTACCCAGTGGTGGAGCCAAAGCGTTAATAATGTTTAGTAATGAAAACTTTCAGCTACAGTTAAGTAAAAGTGGCAAAACCCTAAGTTTGGTTTTACCCAGAACAAAACTCGCCAACGAACAATTGTTTAAACTCGATGTGGTAGATTTTGCAACACCAGTCAATGCCATTGAAACGTTCCAAGATGAAGAACAAACCAGAGTTGAATTTTCACTTCAGGATAAGGTATCTTTTCATCACCAAAAAAAGGCTAACAGCTTAAGTATAGAAATTGAAAAACGTATGAAAGATGCGCCAGTAGAAGGCCAGCAAACTAATTTTTCTGGCGAACCTATTTCACTTGATTTTCAAGATGTACCCGTTCGCCAAGTACTGCAAATTATTGCACAAGTTAACAGTTTTAATTTAGTCACAACTGATACCGTGACCGGAAATGTGACGATTAGTTTATCTGGTGTTCCTTGGGATCAGGCTTTGGACATGATTTTAAAAATCAAAGGTCTAGACAAAAGGCTTGAAGGAAATATTTTACTAATTGCACCCACTGAAGAGCTAACTGCTCGTGAAACTCAGCAGCTGCAATCCAAACAACAAGTAGCTGAACTCGCCCCATTAGTTTCGACAAACGTACAAATAAATTATGCTAAAGCACAGGATCTTGCATTAATTCTCAAAGGCACAGAAAATAGCATTTTAACACCCCGAGGTAGTGTTGCAGTTGATGAAAGAACTAACACACTTTTACTTCGAGATACTCAAACATCAATCGATGAAGCAAAAACTCTAGTCGATGCCTTGGACATCCCCATTAAACAGGTACTGATAGAATCTCGTATGGTGACAGTAAGAGATGACGCCAGCGAAGCATTAGGTGTGCAATGGGGAGTAAGCAATACATTAAATAATGGTGCTGTATCAGGCTCATTGACTGGTGCTGATTCCATTGCCAGTGGTATTGTCCCTTCTATAACAGACAGACTCAATGTAGCGTTACCAGTGAGCAGTCCAGCTGGGCGAATTGGCATACAAATAGCTCGCCTACTAGACGGTACTATCATTGACTTGGAGTTATCAGCCCTTGAGTCTGAAAACAAAGGTGAAGTTATTGCAAGCCCACGCATTACGGTGGCTAACCAACATGAAGCTTATATTGAGCAAGGTACAGAAATTCCCTATGTACAGGCAACGTCAAGTGGCGCAACCTCGGTTGAGTTCAAAAAAGCCGTATTAAGTTTAAAAGTGACACCACACATCACTCCAGATAATCGTATTATCATGGATCTAGTTGTTACCCAAGATACGCGAGGTGTCACTGTTCCAACGTCTACTGGTGATGCAGTAGCCATTGACACTCAAGAAATCAGTACACAGGTGTTAGTTGATAATGGCGAAACCATAGTACTGGGCGGGATTTTCCAACAAGCATCTTCAAACGATGTGCAAAAAGTACCACTTTTAGGCGATTTACCTTTTGTTGGTCGTCTATTTAAGAAATCATTAGAAGTTTTAGAAAAACGAGAGCTTCTAATTTTTGTAACACCTAAAATTCTAACCGATGAATTGTGAACCAAGTAACATTTGGCAATTCAATGACCTTAATTCTATTCAAATAAACAGTCTAATCACTTGATTATACTGTTTATTTATTATTCCTGCCGCATAACCCTTACAAAGCTTGCAAAATTCACTGTAAAACTGAGATAATCGCAGAATCGAAATTTTCGACGAGGTCTGGTTAATCCATAAAAGGGTAGCCGAACAGTACTTTCTACCCCTTAAACATAGTTGTGAAATAAGCAAAAATGGCTGAAAAACGTAATATATTCCTTATAGGCCCCATGGGTGCTGGTAAAAGCACAATTGGTAGGCACCTAGCAGAAGAACTTCATTTAGATTTTTTTGATTCCGATCAAGAAATCGAAAGACGCTCGGGCGCAGATATCGCTTGGATATTTGACCTTGAAGGTGAAGAAGGTTTTCGTCTGCGTGAAGAAAACATCATCAATGACTTAACTGATAAACAAGGCATTGTTTTGGCAACGGGCGGTGGCTCGGTGGTCAGTAAAAATGTCAGAAATAGACTATCAGCACGAGGCATAGTGGTTTATTTGCAAACTACTATTGATAAGCAGGTCGCTAGGACCCAACGTGATAAACGTCGTCCGTTATTGCAAAAAGATGATCCTGAAACGGTATTGCGTAATCTAGCTGAAGAGCGCAATCCACTATATGAAGACGCCGCCGATTATATTGTTGATACCGATGATCAGAGTGCTCGTGCTGTGGCTAATCAGATTATTGTTAAAATTGGTCTGTAACTCTTCTTTTTAATATAGCAATTATAGGGCTAGCTACTTATGGCAACACTAACAGTTGATTTGGGTGAGCGTAGTTACCCTATATTGATTGAAGCCAATCTGCTTAATCATCCTGAAGTTTTGACCACACATCTCACCACTAACAAAGTAGTAGTCGTGACAAATGATGTGGTTGAACCTCTTTATTTCCCTGTCATTAGTAAAGCCTTAGCAGGCTACGACGTCAGTAAAATTGTTGTACCTGATGGCGAACAACACAAAAACCTACAAAGTTTTGAAATCATAATTTCAAAACTCTTGGAAATGTCTGCAGCTCGTGACACAACATTAATCGCATTAGGTGGTGGTGTAGTGGGTGACTTAACTGGTTTTGTTGCTGCTAGTTTTCAGCGGGGTATGCCTTTCATCCAAATTCCTACCACCTTATTGTCACAAGTAGATTCATCCGTAGGCGGAAAAACAGCAGTCAATCACCCGTTGGGTAAAAATATGATTGGCTCATTTTATCAACCCAAAGCAGTTTTAATTGATACTAACAGTCTATCCACTTTGCCTGAAAGAGAGTTTGCTGCGGGCATGGCTGAAGTTATTAAATACGGTGTGATTTATGACATCGATTTCTTTAAATGGTTAGAAGAAAATCAAAAAGCCATAAAGCAAAAACAATTCGTAGCATTACAATATATGATTGCCCGTTGTTGCGAAATTAAGGCAGAGATAGTCTCTATTGACGAAAGAGAATCTGGGTTAAGAGCAATATTAAATTTAGGCCATACATTTGGCCATGCCATTGAAGCTGAAAAGGGTTATGGCAACTGGTTGCACGGCGAAGCTGTCTCAGTAGGCATTGTTCTTGCTTCTGCAGTAGCAACTAAGATGAATTGGCTCGAAGCGTCAGAATTCAGTCGTATCGAATTTCTACTGCAAGCATTTGATTTACCTACAGTTGCACCTAGTGAAATGGCATATGAGGACTTTGTCCGACATATGCGCCACGATAAGAAAGTGCAAGCTGGGCAACTTTTTTTTGTCATTCCCAAAGGAATAGGTAAAGCGCTTGTCACAAATGAAATATCTGAAGAGTTATTACGCGTTATTCTTTCTTAGGACTAATTTTTAGTTTTTTGTATTGATATTTTTTGTATCGATATAATAAACATTACTACCTAGGTATATGAAAAATGGCAGCGTCAGAACTGAACAACCGATTAGACTACCTAATTAGTTACTCTTCTCAACTTGTGTTTGTTTGCAGCGACAAAATACTTCAGCAATCACAAGTTGTTGAAAGCTTTCTAGCACATAAAAATGAACAAGCCGATTTGGCTTTGCTCACTGCAGATGAATTCACTCCTTTAGTTACCTATCGAGAGAAGTTATTTCGTCAACTCGTTAGCCAAAGCCAAACGGCAGACTTTAATCGACCGCTTAACCAATTACTAGAACCACTGAATAATCATAATAGTCCAATCTTGATAAGCGTTTTTCAAGCTGAAAAACTGCCCATGAAGCTTGTGAAAGAACTGTGGGATTTAGTCTTACAAAGCCGCTTTGCGAACAACAAACAATATCTTAATGTATTGCTAATGGGTCTATCCGATTGGGCCGAACCCGCTAAGTCATCTTTAGGGGCTAAATCCAAAGAACAACCCATAATGTTAACTAGTCAAAGCGACATTCAGCCCGCTGCGACACATGAATTATCTGATTTAGAGTCATTCATTCAAGATAAACGTATGAAATTCGCGCAACGAATAGAAGATCGAAGTTATAAGTCTTACGAGGCTAAACCAATTTATAAAAAGTGGTGGGGGGCCACTTTATTCGGTCTGTGTTTTTTAGTTGTCTTTACTGGGATACTGGGCTGGCAGTACTCAGAAAAAGTGAGTGTTATGCTGACATATGTTACCAATTATATATCGCCACAAGAGCAAACTGTTGAACCTTCTAATGTCGCCGAATTAGCACAAGAGCCAGTCTCCATTCAAACTACCCAAGTACCACCTCAATTTATTCAAGCTACAGTTGTTCCAAAAAAAATACCCAATTTGACTAAAGTGAATATTAAAAAACTATTAGTGACAGATTGGAGCACGGCCAGTACCAAACTTGAAGAGCAGTCAAATAATGTACTTTTACAAAGCAGCAATTTTGATGAAAAACTGGATACGCAAACGAAGCTGGCTTTAGTGCCAAAGCAGCCCCCCATAGTGGAGGACTTAAAAGCACAAACTGACTCTGCTAATGACTATCAAATCGAAGATAAAGTTAAGTTTGCACCGATATCCCCGCAGAGGAAAGAACGGTTAGCTAATACTGAACAAGTCGAAACTACCGGTTTTCTTACGCCTGATCCTAGTATGTTGCTGACATTACCTAATAAGCACTTTGTGATTCAAATAGCAGCGATGGCTAATATTAGTAACTTGCAAGATTATGTTAGGGATCAACAGCTCAGCCAACAACTTTGGTTATATAAAACCCAACGTTATAATGGAGATTGGTTTGTGTTACTAAAAAACCAACACTTTTCCTCAAGAGAAGCTGCCAGAGCAGAAATAATCAATTTGACAGATTCGATGTTAGAGAATACCCCGTTTATTAAGGATATTAGGCAAATCAAACAAGAAATAAGCATCTCTAGACCTTAAGCTATTTGTTGTTTTTGTCCAGTACCGTTACAATTCGGCTTCCTAAGCTTGCGGCTCCAACTTGGTTGATACATTGGCAGTAACGAAAGATAAAAAAAACAGAGCCTTTTTGAAATGGGCCGGCGGTAAGTACAAACTTATTGAAGACATAAACGCTAAACTTCCACAAGCGAAAAAGCTCATTGAGCCATTTGTTGGTGCAGGCTCGGTATTTCTCAATACCCATTATTCTAAATATCTGCTTAACGATATTAACCCTGATTTAATTAATTTATACAATATCGTAAAACACCAATCTACTGATTACATAACAGACAGTGCCAAGTTGTTTACCTCAGACTATAACGAAGAAAAACGTTATTACCAGATGAGAAAAGAGTTTAATGATAGCGAAGATATTTATGAACGAGCGGTGTATTTTCTTTACTTAAATAGACACGGCTACAATGGGTTATGCCGTTATAACAATAGCGGAAAATTTAATGTGCCTTTTGGTAGGTACAAAGCCCCCTATTTCCCAGAAAAAGAGCTGTCGTTCTTTGCAGAGAAATCCCAACTAGCAACATTTACATGTGAATCTTTTGAAAAGGTTTTCGCAAAGGCACGAAAAGGCTCAGTAATATATTGCGACCCTCCTTATGCACCCATTAGTAAAACAGCTATGTTCAATAGTTATGCTACTGGTGGATTTACTTTGGATAACCAAATTAAACTTGCATCATTGGCCCGCCGCACAGGTTACGGTCGCAATATTCCAGTGTTGGTTAGCAATCACGATACTGAATTTACTAGAGATATTTATCAAAGTGCTGAGCTGACTAAACTTCAGGTCAGTCGTTTTATCAGTCGAAATGGTAATACTAGATTAAAAGTAGCTGAACTATTAGCACTCTATCAAGTAGGCTAACTGGGGGCTAGGCCTCAAGATTTCCTGGGCGTGACAATAACTCAAGTAAATCAATAAAATGGAATTGGTAAGAGATAGAGCGCCCTGAAAACCATTGCGACCAACTCACACCTTGGGATTGTTCTGTAGCGCATCTATTTGCAGGATGGCTAACAGGTAGCTGCTGATCTAGGACAACATTATCTAAATCTCCACAAAACATACTATTGCTGTCCAATGAGACCTGAGAAAAACTCAATATAGCTACCGCAGTTATACCACTTAACGTCATTCCGCTCAGGGTTAATAACGATTTTGACTTCCTGTTCATAATGTTATCCGCATTCAAATGTTTTTGAATTATACACTTGATGAAAATGCCAACAAATGCACTTCAACTTAGTTGTTAGGCGGTCTATCGTTAATATTAACGATAAAAAAAGCGCATAAAAGGGCCTTCATATAAATTGACTACTTAAATCATTTTTATAAGTCTAATGTCTTACGGTTACTCTCTCAAAAAAAGCTATACTGCCGTCAATCACATATTCAGCCTATCGGATTTGCCAGCTTCGCTAGGCAAACAAAAAGGCGAATAAACTATCGTTTATTCGCCTATCAATGCAATCAAATAACTAAACTATAAAGTAATGTCTACGGAGTAAGAAACGTAGAATTTCAAGTCGTCACTACCGGCTCCATCATCGTAATCTGTCTTTGAAACACCAAATGTGAAGCTATCTTTGCTTACTGAAATACCAATATCTGTTGAGTCGGTTGAGAAATCACCACTATAGTCACCAATATGCAAACCAACTTCTGCACCGCTGTCTAAAGCAATACCGTAGTCTAAGTTAGCGTATATTGAGTCACCGAATCCTGCACCGTCACCGCCTGCTTCAGAATCGGCTAATACAGCTACACCAAAAGTAAAACCACTAGCTGAAATGCTGGCATATATCTCGGAGAAATCATTTTCATCACTAACCGAATCAGGGTATGCAAAATAAATATAACCAACGTCATAAGAAATGCTGTTGCTTATATCGCCACCAAAACCGAAATATAAATCTACTTCAGTTTTCATATCACCCCATGAAGCGTTTGATGCCCATGTACCAGCATAAAAACCTGACTCAGTGGCATAATCAATACCACCAGAAACAGCAGCAGCACCATTTGTCTGCTCAAGACCACGCCATAAGTAGTTACTTGTAGCTGCGACGTTCGCAGAAATTTCAGCAGTTGCAACCTGACTAAAACTAGATGCAGCTAAAACAGCAGCAGCGATAGTAGTAAATTTTAAAGTTTTCATGTGTGTACTCCGATTGTATTTATAAAATTTTTAATGATTTATGGCTTTATAACGCAAAACTAATGCCTAAATGCAGTAGAGCAAACAGCACTCACAACAAAGTGCTTATCTATCTGTTTTTATTACTTATTTCTAAATTAAAATGATTTAAAAAAGTACAATCACTCAATCTTTTATGACACCAAACGCACCAAAAAAGTACAATTAGTCAATATTGGTGCAAAGAGGGCGCTTTTGTGTGTTTAGGTTTTTCTGTAGAATATTGTTTTTATTTCAAGGAAAGTAATGAAACCTTATTTAATCGCTCCTTCGATATTATCCGCCAACTTTACCAAGTTAGGTGAAGAAGTAGACAACGTGCTCAGTGCTGGCGCAGATGTCGTTCACTTTGACGTCATGGACAACCATTATGTGCCAAATTTGACTATTGGCCCGTTAGTTTGCAAAGCATTACGTAAACATGGTGTCACAGCGGATATCGATGTTCATCTTATGGTGCAACCAGTGGACGATATGATAAAGCAGTTTGCCGATGCTGGGGCAAGCTATATAAGCTTTCATCCTGAAGCATCACTGCATGTGGATAGAAGTTTACAACTGATTATCGATTCTGGTTGTCAGCCAGGTTTGGTATTTAACCCCGCTACTCCATTACAACATCTTGATCATGTGATGCATAAGTTACATCATATTTTATTGATGTCTGTTAACCCTGGCTTTGGAGGTCAATTTTTTATCCAAAATAGTTTAAGCAAACTAAAACAAGTTCGCGCATTAATTGATCAATCAGGCTTCGATATTCGATTAGAAATTGACGGCGGCGTAAAAGTCGATAATATTCGCGCCATTGCAGAAGCAGGTGCCGATATGTTTGTAGCAGGCTCTGCTATTTTTGGCCATGGGGATTACCAAACAGTGATTAACCAAATGCGCTCTGAACTTGCTTTAGTTAATTAACCTTTCTTTCAACACTATTTATAAGTAGAACCGATTAACATGACAAAACCAATTGTACTTAGCGGCTGCCAACCTTCAGGCCAACTCAGCATTGGTAATTATATGGGTGCACTTCGTCAGTGGGTCGATATGCAAGAGGATCATGACTGTTTATATATGTTAGTTGATTTGCATGCGATAACCGTAAGACAAGATCCTAAAGTCCTGCATCAAGCCTGCTTAGATGGATTGGCACTTTACATAGCGTGTGGAATAGACCCCGCTAAAAGTACTGTTTTTATGCAGTCTCATGTTCCAGAACATGCCCAATTAGCTTGGTTGATGAATTGTTATACCCAGATGGGTGAGCTCAATCGCATGACTCAGTTTAAAGATAAATCAGCGAAAAACACGTCAAACATTAATGCTGGTTTGTATTCTTATCCAGTATTAATGGCAGCAGACATCTTGTTGTATCAAGCCAACCAAGTGCCTGTGGGTGATGACCAAAAACAACACCTAGAGTTGGCTAGAGATATTGCCTCACGCTTCAATAATGTATATGGCAACATTTTTAGCATACCCGAACCTTATATCCCCGAATTTGGTGCTCGAGTGATGAGTTTGCAAGACCCAACAAAAAAGATGTCTAAATCAGACGATAATGTTAATAATTTTATTGGCCTATTAGAAGATCCAAAAAAGATTACGAAGAAAATTAAGCGTGCAGTGACAGACTCGGACGACCAAGCACGTATTTACTTTGATACAAAAGAGAAGCCTGGTGTATCGAATTTATTAAGCCTATTATCATGTGCTACAGGAGCCTCAATAGAAACTCTGGTTCCTAGTTATGAAGATAAAATGTATGGACATTTAAAATCAGATGTAGCCGATGCGATAGTTGCCTTACTAGAGCCTATCCAGCAAAAGTATCACGCGTTAAGGGGTGATCAAACTGAGCTAAACAAAATAATGCGTGAAGGCTCAGAAAAAGCCAGCCAACGTGCAGCCTTTACCTTAGCTAAAGCATACGAAGCGGTAGGTTTTGTTAAACGCCCTTAAATCAATCACTGGTTAAAACAAGCAATGCTTCTGTTGATTGACAACTATGATTCATTTACTTACAACTTGGCTCGCTATTTTGAAGAGTTGGGGCAAGAGGTAGTGGTGTTGCGCAATGATGAGATCAGTTGTGCCGAAATAGATTCTTTGAGCCCAGAATTTTTAGTTTTTTCTCCTGGGCCTCGTACACCAAATAGTTCAGGAGTAACACTAGAAGCGATAAGGGTATTCGCTGGAGTCATTCCAATATTAGGTGTCTGTCTAGGGCATCAAGCAATAGGGCAGGTATTTGGCGCTAATGTTATTAAAGCAAAACAAATAAAACATGGAAAAACATCACACATTTATCATTCTCACTCCTCTTTGTTTAAAGATGTCCCTATGCCATTTGTCGCCACGCGTTATCATTCATTGGTGTTAGATGGAGTGAGCATCCCTGAGGGCTTTAAGATAACTGCATGGTGCTGTGATAATGACGACGGCAAGAATGACGCGTTAAGCCAAGGTGGGATAGAAAATAGAGAAGTAATGGCTATCGAACATAACACTCTGCCAATTTTTGGTGTGCAATTTCATCCAGAATCTTTATTAACCGAATTTGGTCATCGCATACTCAACAATTTTCTTACAACAAAAACATCTCCAGAGCGCTGAAGTAGCAGTGTGGAAATTTCGTTATATTGATGTAATATAAATTTTTGTGTTTATTCGTTATTACACATGAATAAATACATTCAGAAAATTAATCATTAAATTAGTTAATTAAATATAAAATAATTTATGAGCTCAATCACAAACATTGAAGACCTAATTAAATATCGCTTTGAAGGTCTATTTTAAATGTGAAAGCGGCACGACACCTCGCTCTCCATAAGAGAAAAATTTCGTAAGTGTGGGCGAGATTGAGCAGAATAAAATAGCTAGATCATTGTTGCGATTTGAAAAACAAGCGACTCGTGAAAAAAATTAAACATTAAGTCTGATCTTAACTTTCTTAATACCATCACAAACCAAATCAATATTGAAGTAGAAAAACGTATAAAGGAGAGCATTGAAGAAACACAACAGGTGTATACAAAAATCTTAGGCATAGACAAATCATTACCTAAGTTACTTGCTCTGGTTGGTATTAGAGCAGCAACTATCTCTCAAGTTGAACCCATTGCCATCGAGTTGCCATGGTTATTCAAGGATTTAATGAACTTCGTTAATCAATCTAAATACCGGCGCATAGATAACAAAGGCAATGTTGTATTAGTTAAAACTATGCGAGTCGGACTTAATTTTTTTGACTTGGAGAATTTAATGGTTATCATCACATCTCTGGCCTTCAAACGCACACTACCTCGAATCACAGGCCCTTACCCGGAAATAAAATTAAGAATTTGGGAGGAAGCCTTAGCAACGGCTATTGTCTGAAAAAATAGCTTCTGTGGTTGGCGTCAATCAAAACCACTCTTTTGCTTGGGTATGTTACAAATGTTGGGAAAAGTGGTGGTGTCAAAGCTATATTTCAGGCTTTTTGAGAGCGTGCTTCGAGAAGCCTTATTAGAAATTCTAAGTGCAAAAAAACAGGAAGAACATTCTGCTTGACCAGAATCACTCCACCTGACCAATTTCTCAACCAACTAATCGATAAATTCGCATTAGAAATTAGTGCCCACTTAATTGATTAAATAGATATGCAAAGGGGCATTATCGTCAATGCAATGTTTAAAGTGGCTAATAATGAACCCATAGCAAACTTATCTCCCCTCGCTTTAGTATTAATACAAGTCACAGCCTATGCACAATATCGTATGTTAAAAAGGCATAAGCTGGTCAATTTACAGCAGTCTAAAGATTTCATACGCACACTGCATATGCCAACAGGCTCCTTATAATTACTTTAAAAGACAGATTTGCTAACACTTACTTTAAGTATGGATAACGATTAATTTTTTTAAGCATATTCATGCAACACCACTAAAATAGTTAAAACTCCAATACTGGCATCCAGTATTGGAGTTACTTGATACTGACGGTGAATACTAGATTGCCAGCGACTTAATAGTTATTCACTTTTCATGCAAAACTAGATGCACCCCTTTAAAAATGGCGCTTTGCTTTCAACATGCATAAAGACAAGTGTCAAACCTTCTGCCATACTATCGCTCTTTTTTAAATCAAGATATGACACTAGTAAGGCAATATTATGAATGTAACTCGCGACTTGTTTAACGAAGTAATGGTTCCTAATTACAACCCAGCAGCAATCATTCCGGTAAAAGGATTAGGCTCTCGTTTGTGGGATCAAGCAGGTACCGAATACATCGATTTTGCTGGGGGTATTGCAGTCAATGTGTTGGGCCATTGTCATCCCGAACTCGTCTCCGCATTAACAGAGCAAGGCCAAAAACTGTGGCATTTGAGCAACGTTCTAACCAACGAGCCAGCCCTTCGCTTAGCCAAAAAACTAACCGATGCCACTTTTGGCGAAAAAGTATATTTTGCCAATTCTGGTGCTGAAGCCAACGAAGCAGCATTGAAACTAGCCCGTCGTTTTGCCCTTGACCACTTTGGCGAGCAGAAAGATCAAATTATTTCTTTTAAACAAGGCTTCCATGGCCGAACCTTCTTTACTGTCACAGTGGGTGGACAAACTGCTTATTCCGATGGCTTTGGTCCTAAGCCAGGTGGTATCGAGCACGTAGATTATAATGACTTAGCCAGTTTTGAAGCATTAATATCCGACAGAACCTGTGCAGTTATGATGGAACCATTGCAAGGTGAAGGCGGCATAATAAGTCCCACTATTGATTTTGTGAAAGGAGTACGTGCTTTGTGTGACAAACACAACACCCTACTTATCTTTGATGAAGTGCAATCCGGTGTTGGTCGTACTGGCGAGCTTTTTGCCTATATGGGGCTTGGGGTAATACCAGACATACTCACAACGGCTAAAGCACTTGGTGGTGGCTTCCCCATTGGCGCCATGTTAACAACCACTGAAATTGCCAAACATTTAAAAATAGGTACTCACGGAAGTACGTATGGTGGCAACCCACTAGGTTGTGCAATAGCAGAAAGAGTCTTGGATATTGTTAATACAACAGAAGTGTTGAATGGGGTAAAACATAAAGAACAGCTTTTCCGTAAGGGATTAGAAGCCATCAATAATCAATACCACTGTTTCTCAGAAATTCGCGGTAAAGGTCTTTTGTTAGGAGCAGCATTAAATGAAAAATTTTCTGGTCGCGCTAAAGAATTTTTAGTTGCCGCCGCTGAAGAGCATTTGATGTGTTTGATTGCAGGTGCTGATGTAGTGCGCTTTGCTCCGTCACTTATTATTCCTGATGAAGACATTCAAGAGGGGCTTGTACGTTTCGAACGAGCAGTGGCAAAAGTAGCTGGCGCCGACGTACTCTTTAAGTGAGTAAGCGAACATGAAAATTATTCGCCCCATTCATCCGGATGATTATTCATCACTGAATGAGATTGCCCAAGAATCTGGTGTAGGCTTCACGTCGTTACCAGTAAACGAAATTTTGCTTAGAAGTAAAATAGGTAAGTCAGTTCAAGCTTTTGCAAAAGAGGTAATCAAACCAGCAGATGAAAGTTATCTGTTTGTGATGCAAGACCAAGAGACCCAAGAAGTTCTAGGTACTAGCGGTATTGTGGCCGGTGTAGGCTTAGACGATGCATTTTATCATTACCATCTAAGTAAGGTAGTGCATGCATCACGTGAACTAAAAATTTATAACAATGTCGATATCCTTACCTTGTGTAACGATTACACCGGTGTCTCTGAAATATGCACATTATTTTTGCGGCAAGGTGCCAGAGAAGGCTTAAACGGGAGATTGTTATCCAAGTTTCGTTTTCTTTTTATGATGGAACACAGAAACCGTTTTGCTGAAACTATTATCGCCGAAATGCGCGGAATTAATGACGAAAACGGTCAGTCACCTTTTTGGCAATGGTTAGAAGAGCATTTCTTTTCGATGGACTTCCCTACAGCTGACTATCTCACTGGAATTGGTCAAAAACAGTTCATCGCTGAACTTATGCCAAAATATCCAATTTATGTAAGCTTGCTAAGCAAACAAGCCCAAGCAGTGATTGGCCAAGTGCATGAAAAAACTAAACCCGCATTACAACTTCTCGAACAAGAAGGATTTAGTTGTAGAGGTTATGTGGATATTTTCGATGCGGGTCCCACCGTTGAAGCAAATTTAAAACACATCCGAAGTGCCCAAGCTAGCAGAAAAATGCAGATTAAGGTGACTGATGAAGTTAATGATAATCAACAAACTTTTTTTATCATCAATACTAAAGTACAAGATTTTCGTGGCGTGTGTGCGCCACTCTTCATCGATGCTAATACTGAACATGCCACTATTGGTCAACAAGCCGCTGATGCACTCGGTGTAAGCGATGGCGATAACATTCGCTTTGCTCCAACTCATTTCAGGACATAATCATGAATAAGCATACACATTTTATCACAGGCAACTGGTTAGCTGGCGAAGGTCACGATATACAATCAGTTGATCCTGCAAAGAAAAAAATAATTTGGCAAGCTAAATCAGCATCCCAAGAACAAGTTGATGCTGCCGTCAAAGCTGCCCGGTTGGCTTTTATTGCTTGGAGCAAGCTCACTTTTGAAGAACGATTGGTTTATGTCAAAAAATTTGCCGAATTACTCGGGCAAAATAAACAAGCACTTGCTTTAACTATCGCTCAAGAAACCGGCAAACCATTATGGGAAACGGCAACTGAAGTGGGCGCTATGATAGGTAAAATCACCTTATCTGAAAAAGCCTATCATGAGAGAACTGGCACAGTAGAAAATGCCATGCCGTTAGGTAAAGCATTTATTCGGCACAAACCTCATGGAGTAGTGGCGGTATTTGGCCCATACAATTTTCCCGGACATTTACCAAACGGACATATCGTTCCTGCATTACTAGCTGGTAATACTATTGTATTTAAGCCAAGTGATCTTACTCCCGTTGTTGCAGAAAAAACCTTAGAATTTTGGCAGCAAGCCGGTTTGCCTGCTGGAGTATTGAACATGGTTCAAGGTGAAGTAGAAACAGGCAAAGCACTTGCCTCTCATAGAGGATTAGATGGCCTGTTTTTTACCGGTAGTTCGCGAACTGGTAGATTGTTACACGAACAGTTTGCTGGACATCCCGGAAAAATATTAGCCTTGGAAATGGGCGGAAATAACCCACTTATAGTCAAAGATGCGTCTGATACTAATGCTGTGGTACACGATATTATTCAATCTGCATTTGTCACTTCTGGTCAACGCTGTACTTGCGCACGTCGTTTGTTTATTCAACGAGGTGCAGCTGGGGATGTCATCATAAAAAAATTGATTGAAGCCACCAACAATATTCAAGTGGGAATGTATGATGCTGAGGCACAACCTTTTATGGGTGCGATGGTTTCACAACATGCAGCCTCTTTGATGGTCAAAGCACAGCAGCAATTGATCACTCTTGGCGCGAATACCTTAGTCGAACTCAAGCATCTGGATACTGAGTCTGGTTTTGTTAGTCCAGGTATCATTGACGTGTCTGACATCCTTAATGATATGCCAGATGAAGAGCATTTTGGTCCTTTACTAAAAGTGATTCGTTATAGTGATTTTGACCAAGCCATAGATGAGGCCAACAATACTAGCTTTGGATTGTCAGCAGGTTTATTAGCAGATAACCAGACAGACTATCAACATTTTTACCAACGTATTCGTGCTGGTATAGTCAATTGGAATAGGCCTATTACAGGCGCTAGTGGTGCCGCACCTTTTGGCGGGATTGGCGATAGTGGTAATCACAGAGCAAGTGCTTACTATGCTGCTGACTATTGCTCTTATCCGGTTTCCTCAGTAGAACTGGAAAAAACAACACTGCCTGGCACTTTGAGTCCAGGCTTAAGTATTTAATTTTAGAACAAGAGTTTTAGCACTATGCATAACAAAATAAATAGCTTGTTTAGCCATTTATGGCAAGACTATTTAACCATTACGCCTTCGGCAAAAAAAGTACATGACTTATTGGAAGGATACGAGTCTGAGCATTCAGGTAAACCGTCTAAGTTAGTTAATGACCATATTGCACTGCGCACTTTTAATATTGAAAAAATCAACTTAGATAAACTTGCGGCACACTTTTTAGCACTAGGTTATTCAGAAAAAGGTCAATATGCCTTTGTAGAAAAAAAATTACGTGCTAAACACTTCGAACATACAGATGATACTTACCCCAAAGTGTTTATTAGTGAGCTTATTGTTGAAGAAATGCCCTTGGATATTCAACAGATTATTCTAAAAATAACTGATAACATTTCTGATGATGCGGCGTTACTGGATAACTTTCTGTATTCAGGAACACATTGGCAAGTCAGCCCACAAGAATATGAACTTTTAGTTGCGCATTCTGAATACGCTGCCTGGATGTCAGCTTGGGGGTTTAGAGCCAATCATTTTACAGTGAGTTTAAATCACATGGGCCATTTTCAATCTCTTGCACAGGTAAATACCTTATTAAAAAATGAAGGCTTTATATTAAATTCTTCAGGGGGTGAAATAAAAGGTGGCCCACAAGTGCTGTTAGCTCAATCATCTACGATGGCAGACAAAATCGAAGTTGAGTTCAGCAATAGCAAAAAGCTAATACCTAGCTGTTTTTATGAATTCGCTCAGCGTTACAAGATGCCTACAGGTGAATTGTACCAAGGCTTTGTTGCGGCTTCTGCAGATAAAATATTTGAAAGTACTAATAGTTGATTTTGAATAAGGTGTAATAAAAAAGCCAGTTGTCACTCAACTGGCTTTTTCATATTAATGCTACCCCAGGACTGACTCTATACAGTAAATGAAGCACCGCAACCACATGTAGTCGTTGCATTAGGATTGGTCACTAAAAAACGCGAACCTTCTAACCCTTCTGTATAATCTACTTCTCCGCCAACTAAATATTGAAGGCTCATAGGATCAACCACTAAAGTCACTTCGTTTTTATCTATGGTGGTGTCACCTTCATTAACCTTTTCATCAAAAGTAAAACCATATTGGAAACCAGAACATCCTCCACCAGTCACATAGACACGTAGTTTTAGGTTTGGATTTTCTTCTTCTTCCACCAAAGTTTTTACTTTTCTAGCGGCAGCATCAGAAAATTCAATAGGTAACGCAATTTGCACTGTCATAACTTGCCTCGGTGAAAAATTTAATAACTGTATTCAAGCAGATTATCTAGTGCTTGACTAATATGGTCAAGTATTCACTAAGACTAATTAATACCGATTGCGTTATGCTTATCCTAGTTTGGATTAATGAGCCAATCGAATACTGTCGTCAACTGACCTTTTTTACGTTTAAACTGAAAGATATCGGCATGCACAGATACTTGTTCTGGCTGAAAGCCTTCTGGTAATCTGAATTCCCCATTAATCACTTGAAAATATTTAAAACTAAAAGTCAGACTTTTTTGCTCGTGATCAGACAACATAGCGTCTAATGCATATTGCTTAGCTTTGCCATTTTCACTGCCTATCAAAGTCACGTTTAAATTTCCCTTAAGAGTATTTTTGGTTTTGGTTTGTTGCATCAATACTAATTCAAACCGAAAAGAATTATCACTTAAAGCAGGCTCTAGACTAAACCCTTCAATCAGAAATCCTTGTTCATTCAGTTCTGGTGCCATCACTTGTTGATAAAAAGCGAGTTGAGTGCGTAACTCTTTTTCAACATCAATACTTTTTTTAATTTCAACAAAATGTTGCTGCTGAGTCAGTTTTGAAACTTCAAGTTCAACCCCTAAAATATTGAGATTTTTGGTCAGTTTCTCATTTTCTAGCTTAAGATTTTGAATACTTTTTTCATGGGTGGATATTGTTATTTGTTGTTGAGTGTAATGCGCGTTTCCCCAGAAAAAACCAAGATAAACAGTGGCCACAATCATCACAATTAGGATCAAATAAAACTGAAATGCACCAAGTTTGTTCTTTAGCTCAGAAATAATCACTTTATGCCCTTTTAAAAGCTGCAAAGTTTTTATAGATGGCAGGATAATATCATTTAGTAGTTTGAAATAGTCGATTGATTTGTCAAAAATTCATGTTTTTGGCTGTGATAAATAGATTAACTTTATAAAATACAAAGGGTTGTGATAAGCTACTATTTGTCTCAGTTATCAGTCCATTTATAATTGTGAACCTCAACGCTTTTAGACAAGAACTTGCCACTCCACGTACATCTATTCAGCTGTGTATCATCGGCATCGTAGGTGGAACTTGTGCTGCTTCTTTAATTATTTTATTTCGTTTAAGTGTTGAATGGCTACAAATATTATTCTTACCAGAATTAAATCAATTCGCCACTTTAGAGCCATTGATGCGCTTTCTTCTGCCTTGTTTAGGTGCTATCGCTATAGTGCTCATTGCCTATCTAACAGGATTTAAATACTATCGAATGGGGATCCCTTTTGTTATCCATAGAGTTAAGCACTACTATGGGCAGATTCCATTTAGAACAGCCATTAACCAATTTTTCGGTGGCACTTTAGCGTTAGTTTGTGGTTTTTCAGTAGGCCGAGAAGGGCCATCTATTCATCTAGGTGCATTCGCCAGCAGTTTTTTTGGCCAATGGCTGAAGTTTCCCCACAATAGTATTCGCGTTTTGTCAGGATGCGGTATTGCAGCCGGTATTTCAGCTTCTTTCAACACACCTTTTGCCGCTATAATTTTTGTTATGGAAGTTGTATTACGGGAATATAAAATCCATGTTTTTATTCCCGTAATGCTTGCAGCGGCTTGCGGCACAGTATTAACTCGTATTGTATTTGGTGAGGCACAAGAGCTGTCTTTTATTCAATTCAACGAGTTTAGTCGGTGGATTTACCTATATTTAATCATTTTTGGCATCTTATTAGGTTGTTTAGCCACTTTGTTTAACAAGACATTGATGCTGGTTATCAGTGGGTTTAGTCGTATTAATATGGTTCGTCGATTATTAATTGCGGGGGTAATTACTGGCGCAGTGGGATATATTTTGCCTGATGCATTAGGTGCACATTTCCACTCCGCACACATTCTAATAGCACAAAATGAAAATATTCAACTGCTTATCGCAGTAGTAGCGGCAAAATTCTTATTGACTATTTTTGCGATTGGCCTAGGGATCCCCGGGGGCATAATAGGCCCAGTGTTTGTTTTAGGAATGCTCAGTGGCGTTGTGCTTGCATTTCCACTGGGCTTTTTCTTAGATGATGTCAGTGACTTAAATGGCAGTTTTTCGCTGTTGGGAATGGCAGGACTGATGACCGCTGTTATTCATGCACCATTAGCAGCTTTATCAGCTGTGATGGAATTATCCTACAGCCCAGAGATGATCTTACCGACTATCCTGGTGATCGTGCCTGCATATGTCACTTCGACCCAGTTTTTAGGTAATAGTTCTATTTTCACTCAGCAACTAGATTATCAAAAGTTACCTTATACTATTTCTTCCGTTATGGAATCATTACAAAAGACTGGCGTATTAGCCGTCATGGACAAAGAATTCAAACTGCTTAATGCCGACAAAAAGCCACTTATCAGTACCTTAGATAAGGAACATCATAACCCTGTAGTACAATATTCGGTTGATACAGATGGAGCAGCTGAATATTCATTAGTGAAATATGACAAAGGAAAAGAAGGAGAAACAACACGTTTAATCTTTATTCCGATGCAAGGAGTCCACTTTCAGGCTACGCTAGCTGAAGTATATAGCTTACTTGAAGTTAACAGAAAGGGGGCTGTGTATATATTTTCTAGCACAGAAGAAATAGTAGGTATTATTACTTGGAAAATACTTAGACATCACCTGCATAAAGCAAGTTACTAGGAAGCACAATGACTTTACTTTGGATAAAAGCCCTACACGTATTTTTTATGGTTGCTTGGATGTCGGGCTTGTTTTATTTGCCTAGATTGATGGTTTATCATGCTCAGTCAGATGTTCAAGCAGTGAAAGAACAGTTCAAGATAATGGAAAAGCGGCTGTGGTTCTTTGTCACGCCTTTTGCCGTATTGACCTTGGTGTTTGGCGTATGGTTAATAAATTTGTATGGAAAGGATTGGTTCGTAGCGGCCAAATGGTTACATATTAAACTTTCCTTAGTGACAGTTTTATATGCATACCATGGCTATTTATTTGTATTAGTGCAGAAATTTTCCAAAGATGAAAACACTCATTCTTCACGCTTCTACCGTTTTTTAAATGAAGCGCCTGTCCTTCTTGTCTTGGCTATTATTGTCTTAGCGACTGTAAAATATTTTTGAGCACGATCTATGACCTATGACCTATGAAACTCAAGAAAATCGACATGGATGTCAACCAACAGCGCTTAAGTAACAGCAGATAAAACTTATTTAGTATTTAAACAATAACCAAGATCTGAAGATTACACTCAAGCCTACGAGGAAGCTAAAACTGACCCAAATACCACAGATTAGAAATTCGACTATTAATACAACAACAACAAAAAGCTTCAAATCAGTTATTTATTCAACAGACATAAATATGACGGCAGTATTTAATCCTATCCTAAGAAAATGTTATCATCGGAGATCTAATAATGAGTTACCTCGATATCATATGCTCATATTCAATTCATTCTACTTTTCGAAGAGTCAAAATACATGTCAGATAAATTAGCCGGTTGCTACACAGATATTCTTTCAATCATAGGGGAAGACGTGAGTCGTGGTGGACTGGTCGATACGCCAAAACGTGCGGCCAAAGCCATGCAGTTTTTAACTGATGGCTATCAAAAAGATTTAGATGGTGTTGTAAATGGAGCTATTTTCGAAGCAGATACTGATGAAATGGTCATCATCCAAGACATTGAGTTCTACTCGTTGTGCGAACATCACATTTTACCCTTTATAGGTCGTTGTCATATTGCGTATCTACCTAATGGTAAAGTGTTGGGACTATCAAAGTTTGCTCGAATTGTAGATATGTATGCAAGACGTTTACAAATCCAAGAAGGCTTAACCAAACAAATTGCCGATGCAGTGCAGAAAGTAACGGGGGCATCAGGTGTAGGGGTTATAATGGAAGGCAAACACATGTGTATGATGATGCGCGGTGTTCAAAAGCAAAACGCATCGATGATCACCTCAGTAATGCTGGGCTCCATGCGCACATCTGATGCAACCAGAAACGAGTTTCTACGCTTAATAGGTAAATAATTATTTAGCGAGTTAGTGCAGTCATACAACTAATGGCATGAACTTCCTATATTTAAACGCCTGAGATAAAAAATCTCACTAATTTGGTGCAATTACGGTAAATAATTCCGACTTGGCCATTTCCTACTATTCCTTTGCACTTTTATAGTGCGGAAACACATTCATATAAGAGTAATGTTATTATGTTAAATAAAATCAGCATCTATTTTCTTCTTATCTCTAGCTCCTTACTAATTGCAAACAGCTCTTTTGCAAAAGATATTAACGCTTATGGGCCAAAAGAGTTTACAGATGAAAATAAATGGACCGCGATTGTTGCCGCCTACGCCCCAGAAATTAAAGCGATTGATGAAGCATTCAGTCAACTGGCTGATGCCCAAATCAATCAAACGCTTACCATCAGGGGGGTCAAATACCAACTGGGCTCTTACAAAGGCGAGCCAGTGGTAATATTTACTACAGGTATCAGTGTGCCTAATGCGGCTATGACGATGCAGATGGCACTGGATTATTTCCCTATTGACCGAGTGGTAATGATGGGTATTGCCGGTGCTGTCAATCCTGATTTTCAGCCGGGTGACATCTCAGTACCAGAACGTTGGTATTTTCATGATGAGTCCGTATATGTCAATCCTGATCCCAAAAAGGCCGGCAGCTTTGTATTACCCGACTATTATGAAAACGCGCTTCAAAGATACAAAGAAAGACGCGAACAAGACCCACATTCACCCGCTTATGAAAACTATGGCTATATTCATCCAGAAGAAATGACAATAGTTAAACAGGGCTGGGATAAACCTAAGCAAATGCCCTATTTTAGCGCCACGCCTGAATTAATCGATTTGGCTAAAAAAGCGGTTAAAGCCGTGAGTCCAATCAATATGCCTTCAGGGAAACCTATTCAAATCAAAGTGGGCGGTAATGGTGTCACCGGTTCAGTATTTCTTGATAACGCAGAATACCGTAATTGGTTACAACGGGTGTACAGTGCCGAGGTGACTGAAATGGAATCAGCTGCTGTTGGACAAGTATGTTTTGTTAATAATGTAGACTGGGTAATTATTCGTTCTATTAGTGATTTAGCTGGCGGGCAACACGGCAAAAATGTTGAAAATGTGTTTGATGGTATTGCTTCAGGTACAGGCACGAAATTAATGATTGGCCTGCTTGATCAAATTGTTGCAACACAATTAGCCCAATAACTGGCCAATAATATTTTTTGAAACAATTAAGCTGATATAGGGAATTTCACAAAGGGTAAGCTGATATAAAAATAGCTGTGTGATTAAAAAGGAGAGGGTGTGCAATTATCAGTCAAACAGATTAGAAAACAATACGCTGAAGTACTCGCCGTGGATGATTTATCTTTTGAAGTAAAATCGGGAGAGATTTTCGCTTTACTTGGACCTAACGGTGCAGGTAAATCATCTACAATTCGTATGTTAATCGGCTTGACCTATCCTGATACTGGAGTGATTTCATTTACAGATATTGAAGGTCAAAAGATACCCAAATTAGTCAGTGGCGACTTTGGGTATTTGCCTGAAGAACGAGGCCTATATCAAGAGAGCAACATTCAAGACACCCTAGTTTACATGGGGCAGTTAAAAGGGATGACAAGAGCAGATGCATCAGAGCAGGCCAACATGTGGCTAACCAGCTTCGATTTAGCAGAACGACAAAAAGACCAACTGAAGACCCTATCCAAAGGTAATCAACAAAAAGTGCAATTGATCAGTGCCATCATTCACCGACCCAAAATCGTCTTTCTTGACGAACCTTTTTCCGGTTTAGATCCCATTAACCAAGAAAAAGTCATATCATTTCTGCAGTTGTTAAGGCAACAAGGGACCACTATTATTCTCAGCGCCCATCAAATGTCCTTAGTTGAAAAGTTAGCCGACAGGTTTATGTTGATGAATAAAGGTAAGGCAACGCTATATGGTTCAATTAAAGATATTCGCCAAGCCGCGCAACTAGGCACCAATTTAACGGTGACATTTAGTGATCCAGTCAACATTGAATCCTTTTTACTGACCGAGCAAATCATCCAAGTTATCAGTATTGATACCCATACCATTCAATTTACTTTGGCGCCGTCATGCCATGTTCCTCAGTTTTTACAAAGTATGTTAACCGAGCATCAAATTGAAAGTTTACAAACTGAACAACCCAGTTTACATGACATCTACATTGACAGTGTCAAAGGAGCCACATAATGGATAAGGTGCTATTGGTTGCGCGTTGGGAATTTATGCGCAACTTTAAATGGAAACAGGAACTAATAGGCTATTTTTTAATGTTATTAATCTATGCAGCAATTTTTGCTGTGCAGATGTGGAGCCAATCAAGTACCCAGAAAACCATTAATATAGCCGTTATAGGTCAGTTACAGACTGAGCTAAACAGTAAATTTGTGTTGTCTTCACTAGATACTAGCGTCGAAGAGCAACAACTATTCGAGAAGATAGCTGAATTATCGCTGGATGGTATATTAAAGGTTGATCAGTCAGACGAGTTTACTCTGTATATTGCTCAGCAAAGTGTTTGGCAACAAGAATTAGAACAAGCATTGGTTGCTGAACAAAAAGATATATTGTTAAGGGCGATGGACATTAGCCCGGAACAATTAAAAAAATTACAGAACCCGATATCCATGACGTTTGTAAATCAAGCAGAAGAAGTGGTGGGCAGCAGTGTAAAAGTGCTTGGACTGCTTGCAGCCATTTTAAGTGCGATGGCAGTTTTTACTAGCTTTGGTTTATCACTCACCTCGGTGACACAAGAAAAACAACACCGTATTACCGAACAATTACTCACCTGTATAAGCCATCAAGAATGGGTCGACGGCAAAGCATTAGGCCTGTGTCTGTCGAGTATTAAAAGCTTGTTGACCACATGTTTTGTGATGGCAATTGTGTTTACTGGCGTCGCCGTTTTTTCAGACGGTGGTAGCGAAACTATGAATGTGTCAGCCACAGTAATGATACAGATTTTAATTTTTTGTGTCACAGGTGTGTTATTTTGGAATTATGTATTTGTTGGTTTTGCTGCGACCATAGATGACCCTAATCACTCAGGGAAAACTGGGTTGATGCTACTACCCATGTTACCCGTTATGTTGGTGTTTATTGTGATGGAAGAACCCAATGGGCAGGTGGCCACAGTATTATCTTTAGTGCCTCTTACCTCTATCAGCTTTATGCCTATGCGTATTGCTTCAATGAGTGTACCAGTCTGGCAAGTCGGTTTATCGTTGGTGTTTTTGATGGCAGGCGTGTACTACGTACGTTTATTTGCTACTCGCGTATTCAGAGCCAACATCACCTTGTTTGGTAAGGAGCCAGATTGGGCAGATATTTGGCGCAGTATGTTAAAAAGTAATCCATAGTAATTCTGAAAAAAGCTGAGCATAAGCTCAGCTTTTTAATGATGATGGCATAATTTAACGTTCAACAACTGCATTGTGGTATACGTGCTGTACATCGTCACAGTCTTCTAACATATCCATAAATTTGTCAAACGTAGCAACATCATCTCCACTCACAACAGACTCGGTCTGAGGGATAAAGGTAATTTCATCAGCATCAAATTCGATATCAGGACAGTCATCGGTTAGGGCTGTTCGTGTATTATTGTATTCCGTGTGAGGCGCATAAACAGTTACGACTCCTTCTTCACACTCTACTTCGGTTACATCAACGTCAGCTTCCATTAAAATTTCGAGTACTGCATCTTCATCATCACCTTTAAAGGCAAACACCGCTTGGTGATCAAACACATGTCCTACTGAACCCTCAACACCCAATTTAGCGCCTGTCTTTGTGAAACAATTTCGCACATCAGTGATAGTGCGATTATTGTTGTCGGTTAGACAGTCAACAATCACCATACATCCACCAGGACCAAACCCTTCATAACGAGCAGGCACATAGTCCTCACCTGCCCCCCCTGCGGCTTTATCAATCGCTTTGTCAATAACGTGACTAGGTACTTGGTCTTTTTTGGCCTTTTCAATCAGCCTACGCAAAGCCAAGTTTGCTTGAGGGTCTACGCCACCATTTTTGGCAACAACATAAATTTCTTTGCCGTACTTGGAATAGACTTTGGTTTTTGCTCCAGCGGTTTTTGCCATGGAGATTTTACGCACTTCAAACTTTCTTCCCATTTATGTATTCTCTTCTAATAATGTCGAGCGACTGGCCCGATTAGATTTAGCGCTAAGGATTTTACCGATAATCATGCCAGATAACAAAATCTATTCAACAACCCATACTTCGATTAAGGAACATGTTGCGCTGCAAGGTAATCATGTGACTGCATTTCTTTTAGCCTACTTAAGCAGCGTCTAAATTCAAAATTAAGTTGGCCATCTAAATAAAGCATTTCCATAGACACCTCAGCTGACATGATCAACTTAACATTACGTTCATAAAACTCATCCACCATAGCAATAAAACGCCGAGCAATATCATCTGTTGCTTGTCCCATTTGCTCCACATTAGCAATCAATACTGTGTGATATAGACGACTTAATTCGATATAGTCGGTTTGACTTCTAGGCCCATCACAAATATCACGAAACTCAAACATCACCACCCCGTCCGCATAATGCATCGTTAAGATCATCCTGCCTTCCACTTTAATATTTTGATTATCGATGCCTAATTCGGGTGCCAGTTGTATAAAATATTTATGTAAATTTTGATTTGCTTGATTATCTAACGGGTAATGAAAAATTTCTGCCTGCTCTAAGGTTCTCAGGCGATAATCCACTCCACTATCCACATTCACAATGCGCGTATTTTGATTAATCAACTCAATCGCGGGTAAAAACCTGGCTCGTTGCAATCCATTACGATAAAGGTTGTCAGGTTCTATGTTTGAAGTAGCCACTAACACTATTCCATGACCAAAAAGTTCTTCCATCAGGGTACCTAAAATCATTGCATCTGTAATATCAGAAACAAAAAACTCATCAAAACAAATCACTTTTGTCTCTTTTGCAAAGATTTTGCCTATAGTTTTTAAAGGATCTGGTTGACCTTCTAGGGATTTAAGTTCTTGGTGCACCCGATGCATAAAACGATGAAAATGAATACGCAACTTTCTTTTAAAGGGCAAACATTCAAAAAAAGTGTCAACCAGATACGTTTTACCCCGTCCTACCCCACCCCAAAAATATACCCCCTGAATACTAGGTTTACGCATCCCCTTGCCGAACTTGCTCTGCAACTTTACTCGCCAAGTAAGCTTTTGCTCAGGATGAGTTAATTCGTCATAAAGCCGCTGTAATTCTTTTACCGCATTTTCCTGAGCGGCATCATAGAGAAATTCAGGATCTTGCAGATCACTTTGATATTTTTGCCATGGTGTAAACTCAATCATTCTGGGGTGTTTTTCCTTTTACTTATGTGTGTTTTTAACACTTGAATACAAATAAAATGACCGCATTAAAAATGCTGGGCGTATAATAACAAGTATACCGTGATTGCTTATGGTCAATACTCTATATTTTTATTAAACAGTAGCGAACCAAATGGGCAGAAATAAGTAAAGAAATAGGAGACGTTATGGATTGGTTTGTAGGATTATTGTTGTTATTAGTTGGCGGAACTATAGGTTTTTTTGTTGCAAAGTTTGTCAGCGAAAGAGAACAGCAGACATCAGGTAAGACCGAAAGTCAGCAAACAGTTCAAGAATTAATGAGCCAGCAAGCAGCTGTTCATATTCAAGAAACTAAGCAAATTGCGGAAAGTTTAATTGCACAATCCGCCTCGTTAAAAAAGCAGATTGAAGATTATGAGGAACTACTAAGCAGCCAGCAGAATGGATTAGAAGGCACTTCAATAAGTTACTTTGGCGAACATACGACGGCTTATTTACGCAATAAAAGTACCAAGCCCGTGCGTGAAAAATCTAGTGCAGACATACAACCATTAGATTTTTCTTCACAAAGCTCAGGTTTGTTTTCGGGCAGTAAAGAAGCCCCCATTAAAGACAGTAAATAATGAACTTTCTCGTGACCAAGATAGTCCTTATACTGTTTTAAACATAGATATTGGAGATGATAACCAATGAGTAAAGTAGTCAATCGTTTTTTAGTAGCTTGTTGTCTAGCGACTGCCAGCATGTCAGTCAGCTTAGTGTCTAGCGCGGCAATACCTTTTTTTTCAAACGATAATAGTCAGATCCCTAGTCTCGCTCCAATGCTAGACAAGGCGACACCGGCAATTGTCAGCATTTCTGTTGAAGGCACTCAGGTTTCACGCCAACGTGTTCCAGAAATGTTTAAGCATTTTTTTGGCGGAACAGAGGAACAAGTTCAAGAAAGGCCATTTAAAGGGTTAGGTTCGGGCGTTATTATCGATGCAAAGAAAGGCTATGTGGTGACAAATAATCATGTGGTAGATAACGCCGATGAGATTACTGTTAAGCTAACTGATGGTCGTGAATTCAAAGCCAAAAAATTAGGCTCAGATGATCAAAGTGATATTGCATTATTAAAAATTGATCCTGATGCTTTGATTGCTATACCTCTGTCTGATTCAGACGAATTGAGAGTAGGTGATTTTGTGGTCGCAATTGGCAACCCATTTGGTCTGAACCAAACCGTCACTTCAGGTATTGTCAGCGCCCTTGGACGATCTGGTTTGAATATAGGTGGATACGAAAACTTTATTCAAACTGATGCTGCGATTAATCGAGGTAACTCCGGCGGAGCCTTAGTGAGTCTTCGAGGCGAATTAGTTGGGATTAATACTGCTATCTTTGGACCAAACGGCGGTAACGTTGGCATTGGTTTTGCCATACCCAGCAATATGATGAGAAGTTTAGTCGACCAGATTATAGAGTTTGGTGAAGTACGCCGTGGTTTACTCGGTATCATGGGTCAAGACATTGATTCTGGCTTGGCAGATGCTATGAACCTAGATGTCAACCAAGGTGCGTTTGTCAGTGAAGTTTCGCCAGACTCAGCGGCTGATAAAGGCGGAATTCAGGCTGGAGACATTATTACAGAAATTAATAGTAGAGCCGTAGTAAGTTTCCAAGAGCTAAGAGCAAAAGTAGCCAGTAAAGGCGCTGGTGCTAAGCTTGAATTAACAGTGCTACGCAAAGGCAAACGTGAAAAATTAAATGTTGTACTAGGTGATGCAACCCAAAATTTGGTGGTTGCCAAAGAAATACACCCAGCTTTAGAGGGAGCCACCTTAACCAACGGTAAATCTGAACAAGGTGATAATGGTGTAGTTGTTTCAGGTATTGGACTTCGCTCTCCAGCGAGTCGTATTGGCTTAAAAGATGGTGACGTGATAATCGGTATTAACCGGAAAAAAGTGGATAACCTAGTTCAATTACGCACTGAACTAGAAGAGGCAAAAGGCGTCATTGCGCTCAATGTTAAACGCGGTATTTCTTCTTTGTATCTGGTGATCCGTTAATAATATCTAACGACTGATAGCGTTACTCAGACCGAGTAACGCTATCAACGTAATGATATCAATGTTATTATTTTAATATTCGACGTAGAAAATATTTAATATCGCTCGTGCTAAAATCTTTACCTTTCTTTCTAAAATCCATCCTTATTGGCATGATTATTTCTTCGGTCATTCTACTGCTTGTCCCAGATTTACGTACGGGTAGTGGTCTGCCACTGACGTTATTCACTGAGCAAGAAAGCTCACAAAGACATAGCTTTAATCCAGCGGTTAACGCAGCAGGTCCTGCAGTAGTTAACATCTACAGTCAAAGCATCGAAAGAAGTGGCTATAATCGTCGAAAGCCAATCGAACGAACAAGTCTTGGTTCTGGCGTAATTATGACCTCGAATGGCTATATCCTGACTTGTTATCATGTTATTGCAAATGCCAAGCTGATTTTAGTAGGATTACAAGATGGAAGACTCGAAGAAGCTCAAATTGTCGGTTATGATCCGATAACAGATTTAGCGGTACTCAACATATCAATAGAAAACCTACACCCCATTCCCCAACTTAATGATCCTAACACTCTAGTAGGAGACGTAGTCTTAGCCTTAGGTAATCCTTACAATTTAGGACAAACAGTGACAAAAGGGATTGTTAGCCGGATCAGTAACAACGAGCTAAATAATTATTTTGATTACATTCAGACAGACGCAGCATTAAACGAGGGTAACTCTGGCGGAGCACTAATAGACAGTAAAGGCTTTTTGATAGGTATCAATAATGCTAATTTTAAAACTCGTATCAGTCGAAGCCGTGTTGAATCGGTTGATGGTGTGTCTTTTGCTGTACCTTACAATTTGGCTAAAAAAGTCATGCTTGAAATCATCGCAACTGGTAAGGTTACTCGAGGAGCATTAGGTTTTGTAGGTCAACAGGCTGGACCAACAAGCGCTGGGATCAGCGTGACAGCTGTAGTTCAAGGAAGTCCAGCTGAATTGGGTGGCTTACAAGTTAATGACCTTATATTATCCGTTAACAATATTCCGGCCATTAATATTCGTGATACTTTAGATTACATTGCAGATACTACACCAGGAAACTCTGTTTCTTTTGAAGTGAACAGAGAGGGTGCAATTCTGAAGTTAGACATGACAGTGGCTGAATTGCAGTAAGAGCTAGTAGACGTAAAATTAGCTGTTTTGTTATCAGCAAACACGTCTGATGTTAGCACCTAGGCCGTTTAACTTTCTTTCAATATGTTCATAACCACGGTCTAAATGGTAAATGCGATCTACTGTGGTTTGCCCTTCTGCAACCAAACCTGCAATCACCAAACTCGCCGAAGCTCTCAGGTCAGTCGCCATTACTTGAGCACCTTTCAAGTTCGACTTTCCATTGCAGACTGCACTGTTGGCTTGCAACGATATATCGGCGCCCATTCGCTGCAATTCGGGTACATGCATAAAACGGTTTTCAAAAATATTTTCAGTCACCACACTTGTTCCCTCGGCCAAACAATTAAGCGCAACAAATTGCGCTTGCATATCAGTTGGAAATCCAGGGTGTGGGGCTGTTTGAATATCAACACTGATAAGTTGTCTATCCGTCATATCCAACTCGATCCAATCATCACCAACCGTTAATTTAGCCCCCGCTTTAGACAATTTATCCAGCACTGCTTCAAGTGTTTTTGGTGCCGCTTTTTCACAGCGGATCCTCCCCCCGGTTACTGCAGCAGCAATTAAAAACGTGCCTGTTTCGATTCTATCTGGCAATACATGATAACGACCCCCTGATAAAGACTCAACTCCCTGAATAATAATTTTATCACTTCCAGCATTTGATACTTTAGCGCCCATAGCATTTAGGCAATGGGCTAAGTCAACAATCTCTGGTTCTTTTGCCGCATTTTCAAGAATGGTTTCGCCCTGTGCTAAACACGCAGCCATCATTAAATTCTCTGTAGCACCAACGCTTACCACATCCATAAATATGTGTGCGCCTCGTAACTTTCCGTTCACAGAGGCTCTGATGTAACCATTGTCTACATCAATTTTAGCTCCCATCTTTTCAAGACCTTGCAAATGCAAATTTACTGGGCGAGCGCCTATGGCACAACCACCAGGTAAAGACACATTTGCCTGACCAAACTTAGCCAAAAGTGGTCCCAGCACCAAGATAGATGCGCGCATGGTTTTAACTAATTCGTAAGAAGCATTAAAATTATGAATAGAACTCGGATCAATCACTACAGATTGACCATCTTGGCGATAAGCTTTAGCACCTAGCTCACTTAACAAAGATAAACTGGTGTGTATATCTCTGAGCTCAGGAACATTGTCAAAATAACAAGTAGAGCCTGCCAGTATGCTTGACATCAGAATAGGCAATGCAGCATTTTTGGCGCCTGAAATAGTCACAGTACCATTAAGCGGTGGGCTAGCTTTGATAATTAATTTGTCCATAGATGCACTCTATCTGATGTTACTAGGATGAAGGGGGTTGTGAATATTTGTGAATACTATTGAGGAAGGTTAAACATTTTCTCACGCTTCCATTGGCTTTCGGTGAAGGTTTTAATGGAAACTGCATGCATGCTACCTTCCGCAATTTTTGCGGCCAAAGGCGCATAAACAAATTGCTGTTTTTTAACTCTACTCATATCTTCAAACTGATCACTCACAGCGATCACTTGAAAATGAGATCCATCACCCTTTACATGTGCTTCAGCTAAGCATAATGTTTCGAGTAGAAGCGTTTCAATTTGTTGATTATCCATGACAAGTCCAGATGTGTAAAATAGTAGGTTATTGTACCGACAAAAAACTGTCTACGTCGCTTATTTTTGCAAGCTTTATCAAGCTTACTGGGATATTTTTAAGTTCAAAATGTAAATTTTGTTGTTGGTTATCTTTCAAAAAGTTCATCAACCAAGCTAACCCTGCAGTATCGGAATTGCTCACACCTAACATATCAAGGGTGGGAGCATAAACACTGGATTTGCTTTGTATGCTTAGAGCAAGGGATGCTAATGCGTCTGACTTAGCGATAGTGTTACGGTTTAAATCACCTTGTAAGGTGAAGTAGCCTTTGGGTGACTCAATGACGTCCAATTTAGTCATCTACCCCCCTTTTTTTTACTACGTCGATGTTAATTGGTTTACTAATCGTGTTATTCATCAAATCAATCACTTTTTGTATACCATCCTGTCGCAATATAGATTGGAACTCACTTTGCTTGCTAGATAAAAGACTAATACCTTCAGCAACCATATCGTAGGCTTTCCATACATTGGTTTTTTTATTTTTACGTAATTTAAAAGCTAAATTAATATCTGGTCGTCCAGGTTCTTTTACCACAGCTCTCACTGTTACCGTTCTTTCATCGGTCACTTCGCGGGCAGGTTGAAATTCAACATCTTGACCTTTATAGTAGCCCATAGCCAATGCATAAGTAGTGATCAAATATGAACGAAATACACTGATATATTCGGGAATTTTTTCTCTTGGCACTTTCTTATAATACTTGCCTAAAACCTTTAATGCAGAAAAGTTATAATCCACATAAGGCAGCAATTCTTCCTCCATAACGGTTCGCAAAAGCTCTGGGTTTTCTTCTATAAGCTGGTGTTCTTTTTTAATCCTGTTGAAGGTTTTGGTTGCTACATCTTCCAACATTATAAACGGGTTTTTATCTTGTCCTTGTGTCTTACCAGAACAAAGAATCAACATCACACTCAATAATATAAGTGCACATTTATTTATCACGTTATTTTCTCCAATCAACGTCGTCGATTAACCGTCGTTACTACTAAATAAAAATTGACCAATAAGGTCTTCTAATACCAAGGCAGATTTAGTGTCTTCTATATAGTCACCTTCAGCTAAGTTTTCAACACCATCCATAGCAAAACCAGGTTGAAAACCAATATATTGCTCTCCTAATAAACCTGAGGTAAGTATAGATACCGAACTTGTTTCTGGGAACTGGTCAAATTCTGACGAAATACTCATGGCTACCAATGGAGTGAAGTCGCTATTGTTTAGCGTAATATTGTCAACTCTGCCAACGGTTACCCCACCCACTTTAACTGCTGAGCGGACTTTTAACCCACCAATGTTGTCAAATTTTGCATACAGTATGTATGAATCTTCACTGCTGGACATGCTTTGATTGGCCACGTTAAGTGCTAACATAAGACCTGCAGCAATAGTTAACGCAACAAACACACCCACTAATAGTTCCGACTTTCTAGATTTCATTCCCATTTCCTTTACTCAATTCCAAACATTAATGCTGTCAATATAAAATCTAGCCCAAGTACCGCTAAGGAAGAAAATACGACTGTTTCCGTTGTTGCCTTACTTATTCCTTCAGAGGTGGGTATAGAATCGTATCCTTTGAAAGTGGCGATCCAGGTAATCACAAAAGCAAACACTATAGTTTTTATAATGCCGTTTACCACATCCTTATTCCAATCCACTGTGGACTGCATAATAGACCAATAGCTTCCCGAATCTACGCCTAACCAATCAACGCCGACTAAGTGTCCACCTAAAATACCCACTGCACTAAAAATTAACGCTAACATTGGCATGGATATTATGCCCGCCCAAAGGCGCGGCGCAATGACTCTTCGCAGTGGATCAACCGCCATCATTTCTAAACTACTGAGTTGTTCCGTCGCTTTCATTAAACCTATTTCAGCTGTTAGCGCCGACCCCGCCCTTCCAGCGAACAATAAAGCAGTGACCACTGGGCCTAACTCTCTCAATAATGATAAAGCAACCATAGGCCCAAGGCTGCCTTCAGCACCATAATCAACTAAAATAGTATAGCCCTGCAGTGCCATTACCATGCCAATGAATAGGCCAGATATCACTATGATAAGTAATGACTGCACACCAACGATATGTATTTGCTTAATAATCAGTGGAATCATTTTTATAGGTTGAGGTTTAGCAACGATGGCTCCGATCAACATAAAAGAGGCACGACCAAACATTTCTAGACGGTTAAGGGTATTCGTCCCTAAATGGATTAGCCAATTCATAATTCACTTCCCAAAAAAGCCTGAGCAATACTACTCGCAGGGTAATGAAAAGGAACCGGACCATCTGCTTGGCCTTGCAAAAATTGTTGGACTAGAGGTGATTCACTGTTTTTAATTTGTTCAGGAGTACCTCTACCTATGACCTTTTTCTCAGCCAAAATATAAATATAATCTGCAATAGTTAATACTTCAGTTACATCATGAGTCACAACAACACTGGTTAATTGCAAAGCATCATTTAAGGCTTTGATCAGTTTTACTAATACTCCCATTGAGATAGGATCCTGCCCTGCAAAGGGTTCGTCATACATAACTAACTCTGGTTCCAAAGCAATCGCTCTTGCTAGAGCTGCTCTGCGTGCCATTCCCCCAGATAATTCAGCAGGCATCAGTTCTGCCGCACCTCTCAAGCCCACAGCTTGCAATTTCAGCATCACAACTGTGTGAATGATGGATTCAGATAAATTTGTATGCTCCCGAAGCGGAAAAGCGATATTATCGAACACCGACATATCAGTAAATAACGCGCCACTTTGAAATAACATGCTCATTTGTTTGCGCACTTCAAACAAACGGTTGCGGCGCATACCCGGAATAGACTCGCCTTTAAATTTAATATCACCTTTGTCGGGCAGCAATTGGCCTCCCATCAAGCGCAACATGGTTGTTTTTCCAATACCACTAGGGCCCATAATAGCGGTAGTTTGACCTTTTTTTATCTGCAGGGAAATATCATCGTATATGACTCGACCACTACGGCTATAGGTCAGATTGTTAATTTCAATCAAATTTTCCATTAATTCAGGAACATTCCAATGTTGTTAATCGAGGTAAGTATAAAAACCTAACTATAAGTCTAACTAGTGTATTAGTTTTCTGCATAAAATAACAAAGACAAAAAGTAACAAGGTATATTCGATTTAATACAACTATTACTGAACATTAGCTCAACGTTAACTATTGATAATAGCTACGTGCCCAAAAGTTATTGTTAGTTCATTTGGTAATCAACAACAGCCCTTTAAAAATGAGAGTACTCTCATTTTTAACCATTAAAGTTGTGGTGCCATACAGCGCTTTGTAATTAAGGTTTAGCTTGCAGCTATCTTATCCATTAAAAATAAATCAAATACATTATACACACTTGCTTTCGATACAGTTGGTGCATATATATATAAACCGTACATCAGATGTTGTTCCGGCCCCTTAAAGCAGCAAAAACATTTCGACATTAATTTATTTTAACATTGATATGCAAAGCCTTTGCTTTTTGCGACAATTGATTGATTATTTTTAATCCATATTAAAACTAGAAGTGAAATTTTGTGATTTTAGAAGCTTGTTATTTCCTGATTTGGCTTATTGTTTTGAGTTGGGGCGCAGATAGATTTGTCTTTGGCGCCTCAGTGTTAGCTAAAAACATAGGTGTTTCGCCTATGATAATAGGCCTTACTATTGTTTCAATGGGCTCATCTGCTCCAGAAATCATGATAGCTGCCACAGCCTCATTTAACGGCAACATAGATACCGCAGTGGGTAACGCTCTTGGTTCAAATATTACTAACATTGCTTTAGTATTAGGATTAACTGCACTACTTAAACCCCTATCTATTGCATCAAGTACACTTAAAAAAGAAATGCCAGTGTTATTACTGGTAAGCCTTCTGGCTGTATATTTCTTGTCTGATTATTTATTACTCAAAGTAGAAGGGATCATCTTAATTACTTTATTTTTTGCTGTTATAGGCGGACTCACTTGGGTGTCTTTCAATATGGAAAAAGGCGACCCTTTACAACCCGAAACTGAAAATGAAATTCCTTCTGGTGTATCGACATCAAGAGCCGTTATGTGGTTAATAGTGGGTATGATACTATTGCCTCTTAGCGCCTACTTTATGGTTAATTCTGCGGAAGTAATAGCTCGATACTTTGGTTTAAGTGAATTAGTCATTGGTTTAACCATCATCGCTATTGGTACAAGTTTACCAGAACTGGCGGCTTGTATTGCAGGTGTGTTGAAAAACGAAGATGATCTAGCGTTGGGTAATATAATTGGCTCAAATATTTTTAATCTCTTGGCAGTACTGGCTATGCCAGGCCTTATCGCCCCGGGTTTGATAGATGAAAATGCCGCTACACGAGACAGTTACGTGATGTTAGGGCTGACAATATTACTCATCGTTTTTAGCTTTAATTTAAAAGGAAGTAGATGTATTAATCGCATGGAGGGTATGTGTCTAATTACTTGCTTCTGTGCTTATCAATATTTGTTATTTAGTTAATATAACGACACTTAGAATCACACTATGATTAAACAATCAGCCTTAAAATTATTGGAAATTGAACAGCGAGCAATTGCACAATTAGCCCAATATATTATAGACGCTTGTCAATTAATTTTACCTTGCGATGGTAAAATAATTGTTTGTGGAATGGGCAAATCAGGTCATATTGGCCATAAAATATCATCTACGTTGGCCAGCACAGGCACACCCGCATTTTTTATGCTCCTGCTGAAGCCAACCAAGGTGATTTAGGAATGGCTAACAAACAAGACATTTTGTTAGCCATTTCAAACTCAGGCGAAACGTCCGAACTATTAGCATTGATCCCTGTGGCAAAGCTCATGGGTGTGCCTATTATTGCTATGACATCAATCCCTCAAAGTACCCTTGGCAAATATGCCGATGTTAATCTGTACATCAAAGTTGAGCAGAAAGTCTGCTCACTAGGACTTGCGCCTACTTCAAGCACAACTGCGACCTTAGTTATGGGTGAAGCACTTGCCGTCGCGCTTCTCGATGTAAGAGGTTTTACGCCTGAAGACTTTACATTGTCTCGCTCAGGCGCTTCATTAGGTAGAAAGCTCTTAATTAAATTAGAAGACGTGATGGTCACAGAGCAATCTTTACCTTTGGTTTCAGAACAACAAATTTTGCGTGAAGTTTTATTAGTTATTTCACAAAAAGCCTTAGGTATGGCTGGAGTGATCGATGACGATGGTCAATTATTGGGTATTTTCACAGACGGTGATTTACGCAGAATACTTGACGATAGAATAGATATTCACAAAACTAAAATCCATGAGGTTATGACCCCCAACTGCATTACAGCTAAACCAGAAATGTTGGCTGCCAAAGTCATTACACTCATGCAAAAACACAAAAAAAGTTCGCTTTTTTTGACTGGTAATAGTGGCAAATCAATAGAGGCTATCAATATGCAGATACTGCTTCAAGCAGGTATTATTTAATGTCTATGTTAATGACTCCTTATGGACCGATTGATAAAAAACTAATAATACAATTTAAGCAAATAAAACTATTAGCCTGTGATGTTGATGGTGTATTTTCGGACGGCCGAATTTACATGGGTCAAAATGGAGAGGAGCTTAAAGCATTTCACACACGAGATGGCTACGGGATCAAAGCATTACAAAAAATTGGTGTGCAAGTTGCGGTTATCACTGGGCGTAATTCAAATATGGTAGAGCAGCGGATGACATCTCTAGGAGTTCAACATATTAATCAAGGCTGTGAAGACAAACAGCCAGCTTTGCAAGCCATACAAAATAAGATATCCGTTACTATGAGTGAGACTGCTGCAATAGGGGATGATATGCCTGACTTAGGCATGTTTAAGGTGTCGCAATGTAATATATGTGTACAAGATGGCCACCCGGTTTTAGCTGCACAGGCGCACTATCAGACCCGGACTAAAGGTGGATTTGGGGCGGTGCGTGAACTATGCGATTTAATCCTGCTGTCTCATGGGCAGTTACATACAATACACAGCGTCAGTATATGAATCGCGTTACCTTTTGTATTATGGTGTTATTTTTACTAGCATTAGCCTTGAGTCTTCCCGGCTGGCTTGGTAAAGAAGTATTAGAGGTAGACTCGCAAACAGAAGACGCTTGGGTTCCTAATTACCAAGCAAGTAAGATGCGCAGTACATTGTATGATAAATTGGGTCAGATAAATCATCAGGTTTTTGCCCAAAAGATGGAAAATTTTGACCTCCTTGGGTTCACATTGTTTAAACAACCTAACTATTTGTTATTTGCTCAATCACTTCACCCATGGAAAGTAGACGCACAGGAAGGTACATTATATGAAGATCAACGGATCCAATTTGAAACCGATGTAGAAATCACCAGTCTTGATAAGCAAGGTTATATACAAGTTATCCGCACCAACTTTGTCGAAGTAAACCTAGCGGAAAAGACCATGTATTCAGATCAGCCAGTCGAAATTATTGGCCCAAATTATGTGATAAACAGTAATGGCTTCACCGCTAGCCTAGAAACCCAAAAATATGAGTTATTAGACCATGTTAAAACCGTTTACCAACCGTCTGTTCCGTACTAGCTTTTTAGCAACGTTATTATTTTCGACTAATAGTTATGCTGGGAAAGATGATTTTACTAAAAAAATTGAACTGGCTTCCTTGTACCAAAATGCTGATGGCATTGCCAAAAGAGCAACTTACCAAGGCAATGTTGTGATCCTACAAGGATCTTTAAAAGTCAGTGCAGATGATTTAGAAATTGATGCCAGCAAGGGTGAAGGCAATGAAATATTTATCGCCACTGGCAACCCTGCTACATATTCTCAACAACAAGAAGATGGCAGCATGGTCACTGCAAAGGCAGATAAAATTGAATACCATCGTCAAACTCGCTCCCTATCGTTAGAGGGGAATGCTGAGATAAAGCAGAATTCCAGTAGTGTGCAAGGCAAGTCAATCACATTTAATATGGAACTTGAACAAATCATAGCTCAAGGTAGCGATCAAGAAAGTGGCCGTGTTATTACCACATTCCAGCCTGTATCAAAGCCTGAAGAACTTGAAACAGCCCAACAGGATAAACAACCTTAATGGCCGTATTGAAAGCCACACATTTAGCTAAGTCTTATAAGTCTAGACAAGTTGTAAGAGATGTCAGCATTGAAGTATCGACTGGTCAAATAGTGGGTTTATTAGGACCAAATGGCGCTGGTAAAACCACCACTTTTTATATGATTGTTGGGCTAGTACCTTTAGACAAAGGTGACATCTATATTGATCAACAGAATCTTACTCTGCAACCAATGCATGTGCGTGCTAGGCAAGGCATAGGTTACTTACCACAAGAAGCATCAATATTTAGAAAGCTAACCGTGTATCAAAATCTGATGGCGATATTACAAACTCGTAAAGAATTATCAAAAGAACAGCGAGAACAACAAGCTGACTCATTATTGGACGAATTTAATATCAACCATATTCGTAATAGTTTGGGTATGAGTTTGTCTGGCGGTGAACGCAGAAGAGTAGAAATTGCGCGGGCCTTGGCGGCTGATCCAGAATTTATATTATTAGACGAACCCTTTGCTGGGGTTGATCCCATTTCAGTTAACGACATTAAAAAAATAATTCAACAATTACGCGATAGAGGTCTAGGTGTATTAATTACCGATCATAACGTGCGTGAAACCTTAGATGTATGTGAAAAGGCATACATAGTCAGCCATGGCGAGTTGATAGCTTCTGGTACCTCGGAAGAAGTTTTAAGTGATCAACGTGTAAGAGATGTATACCTAGGTGAACAATTCAGGCTATAGTTAATAAATATTTCTTAAAATATTAAGCTTCCAGCAAATCTGTCAAGCAAGCGAACTTGATTAGTATTTTATGATTGATGTGGGATAACCTCGACAACACGCTGTAATTTCTAAAATGAAGAGTTCATCTCGGCTAATAACAACAACAGATTAAACATAAGAAGTTAATGAAACCCTCTTTACAGTTAAGATTTAGCCAACAACTTACAATGACACCGCAGCTGCAACAAGCTATAAAGCTATTGCAATTATCTACTTTGGATTTACAAACTGAAATTCAAGAAGCTTTAGACTCTAACCCATTGTTAGAAGTAGACGAGTCAAATGATAGTGGTAGTGGCGAAAAAGCCCTTGAAACTAACCACAGTGCCGATAGTAAAGATAGCGACAGCACTCAAGTTGAAGTCAATGCTGATAGTGTCGATAGCGGCGATGCCCTGCAAAATAATGATATACCAGAAGATTTACCATTAGATAGTACTTGGGATGAATATTTAAGTGCTTCATCAGCACCGTCCTCTATGAGCAGTGCAGGCTCGGCAGGCGATGATGACCAAGTATTTCAAGGCGAGACAACTGACAATATTCAAGACCATTTGCTTTGGCAAATGCGTTTAACTCATTTTAGCGATACCGATATTGCTATTGCGATAGCCATTATCGACTCTATCGATGAAGCTGGTTATTTGACTATCAGTACAGATGAAGTCCTAGCCAGTATGGATGACGAAGAGATTGAACTGGACGAAGTTGCAGTAGTACTTAAACGTATTCAGATGTTTGATCCCATAGGCTCAGGTGCTCGCAGCGCCCAAGAATGTTTACTGATCCAATTACGGCAGTTTGCACCAGAGACACCTTGGTTAAAAGAAGCCAAGATGTTGATTACTGATTATTGTGATTTGATAGGTAGTAAAGACTATCGTACTCTAATGCGAAAAACTCGTCTCAAAGAAGAAGAGTTGCGGGAAGCCATGCGCCTGTTGAAAACCCTTAATCCTAGGCCTGGTACCGCAATAGTTACAGGTGAATCGGAATACGTTATTCCCGATGTATCTGTTTCTAAGAAAAATGGCCGATGGAAAGTAGAACTTAACCCCGATAACCTACCTAAACTCAACGTCAATCAGCAATATGCGGCGATGAGCAAAAGCGTTAAGAACACTTCAGATAGTCAATTTATTCGTTCACATTTACAAGAGGCTAAGTGGTTTATTAAAAGTGTTGAAAGCCGCAACGAAACTCTTCTTAAAGTGTCTAATTGTATAGTGCAGCAACAAATGGGTTTTTTTGAACATGGTCCCGAAATGATGAGACCTATGGTGTTGAACGATGTCGCTGAAATGGTAGATATGCACGAATCCACTATTTCGCGAGTCACAACACGAAAATACATGCATACACCAAGAGGTATTTTTGAGCTGAAATACTTTTTCTCTAGCCACGTAGCCACAGATGCAGGCGGAGAATGTTCATCAACTGCTATAAGGGCATTGATTAAAAAGTTAGTAGCAGCAGAAAAACCCAGTAAGCCTTTAAGTGATAGCAAAATTGCACAGGTGTTGGCCGACCAAGGCATTATGGTGGCGCGGCGAACAATAGCAAAATACCGGGAGTCACTCATGATCCCACCATCTAACCAACGTAAGAGCCTGCTTTAGGCGAATTGAAGAAGGAATAGGCGATATGAAAATTAACCTTACCGGCCATCATGTAGATATTACAGATTCTTTAAGAGACTACGTACATACAAAATTTACTAAACTAGAACGACATTTTGATCATATAAATAATGTTCATGTGATATTAAATGTGGAAAAGCTTAATCAAAAAGCGGAAGCCACTTTACACCTCAGTGGAACAGAGGTGTTTGCTACATCTGAACAGTCAGATATGTATGCAGCAATAGATGCTTTAATCGATAAACTTGACCGACAAGTGATTAAGCACAAGGAAAAAATTAAACGCCATTGATCGCGTCAACGATAAACCACAATTAGAATCCATAATGGAAATTAAAGATATTCTTCACCCTGACTGTACTTTATGTGCAGTTCAGGGAACCAGTAAAAAACGAGTACTTGAACTGATTAGTCAAATTGCTAATCAACATTTAATTGATATTGACCAAGCTACTATTTTGTCTAGTCTGACATGCAGAGAAAAAATGGGCAGCACTGGCATTGGTAACGGTATTGCCCTGCCACATGGTCGCCTACAAGAACTAGAAAATGTTATGGCTATTGTAGTGACCAGTGAAAAACCAATCGATTATGACGCCATAGACAATGCACCGGTTGATATCTTTTTTGCTATTTTAGTACCTGAAGACAAAGCATCTGAACATTTAGGTACTTTGTCTGCTATTGCCACAAAACTAAACAATAAGGACACTTTGAGCCAAATGCGGCAAGCCAAAACAGACCAAGAGTTATTTGAGGCACTAGGATAAATGAAACTTATCATTATTAGTGGGCGTTCTGGCTCAGGTAAATCTATAGTACTGCGATCATTAGAAGACCTTGGCTATTATTGTGTGGACAATATCCCAGTTAACCTTTTACCCACACTCACTCATACTGTGGTTGATGAATACGACCAAGTTGCCGTTAGCATCGATGTACGTAACTTACCAAAAGACCCTAATGAGTTAGTCGAAATTCTTGATTATCTGCCCTCCACTTGGGATATGACCATACTTTATTTAGATGCCAGCGATGACATGTTGATTAGACGTTTTAGCGAAACAAGACGACTGCATCCTTTATCCAAACAAAATAAGTCTTTGGCTGATGCTATTCAAGCAGAAAGCCAATTACTCGCACCTATTGCCGAACGTGCTGATTTGTATATAGACACTGACCAGCTATCGGTCCATCAGCTTGCTGAATTAGTCCGTGAACGCATTTTAGGTAAAAAAAGTTCTAGACTGGTATTGGTATTCGAATCCTTTGGCTTTAAACATGGCATACCAAAAGATGCAGATTATGTATTTGATGGCCGATTTTTACCTAATCCTCATTGGGAACCCGACCTTAAACACTTAACAGGGTTAGATGCACAGGTGCAGATATTTTTGGGCTCACAACCAATAGTGACTAAATTTATTTGGCAAATTCAAAACTTAATTTCAACTTGGTTACCGCATTTAGAGCGCAACAATCGAAGTTATGTCACAGTAGCGATTGGCTGCACGGGCGGCCAACATAGATCCGTTTATGTTGCTGAAATGTTAGCCAAAAATTTCAGTAACTTTCACCCCGATGTACAAATTCGCCACCGCGAACAAAACTGATGCCTAGTTTCGAAAAGACACTGGTGATCGTTAACAAATTAGGGCTTCACGCAAGAGCAGCCACGCAGCTTGTTCAGCTAACTAATAAGTTTGATGCACAAATCACGCTACACCAAGGCGATAAGCAAGCCTCAGCCAACAGCGTACTTGGCTTAATGATGCTCGAAAGCCACCAAGGTAAAGAAGTGCGAGTCGTCAGTGAAGGTAAAGATGCACAAGCAGCAATGGACGCGGTAGAAACCTTAATCGTCACTAAGTTTAATGAGGAGGAGTAATAAACTCTGAATAACGCTTTTTGTTTATTAGTAGAAACGAAAAGCTTCGCTTCGCGCCATCATTATGATGATTTTTGAGTCAAATACCGGGCGGCGGTAACTTTTGAGCCAGTTTTTTTTTATAAAGTATGCTCTTGCGATTTACCTTTAAGGCCAGCTACAGCATAAAACACATGCCTAAAGCATCGCTATCATAAATCACCTCTATCATCAGAAGTACGACGCTGATATTTTTCTGTTATTTACGCTTTGAGCGAATTACGGACACATGGAAAGTTGTCAAGCGCGTCAAAGTGGACGATTAGCTTACGAAAGTTTACTCTGACACCTAAAATACTTTGGATTTATAAAGGTTTTTTTCACTAATCGATAAACCTGATGTGGCGTTTAATAATAATGAGTAGTGAATCAAACAAGGCTGTCTAGCTTACCACTAGCATCGTTGTTCTGGTCCTCAGTCTTCGCAAGGATGAAACTGCGTGTTTTAAATAAATCCTCTTTCAGTTCTGAATATAATTCTGGAATAATTATGACTGTATTCTCAGCAACACCCAAACTGGCTATTTCGTTAAACGCTAGCCGAATAATAACGGCGGTGGCCATAGGCATTATCTTGGCGATTATAACCATCGAAATCACTTTTTTATTAATTACTACACGTTTGCCAACAGAGGGTTGGACCGTCCATTACGATCTGGGACGGGTTGCCAAACCACTGCGAAGAGCCTTAGTTGCTAAAGTTGGCTTGGGTGCATTAGTCGCTGAAGAAGCACTGTATTATTCTAACTATAAAGACAGCGAAGGCCGGCCTCTTGATGGTCAATACCGTTATCGACTGCGCTTTAAGCGCGAGCAAATACCAGTTACTGATGCCTTCTGGTCATTAAGCTTATACGATCAGGACCACTTTTTTGTAAAAAATCCTATAGACAGATACTCACTGGGGGATAAATCTTCAGTGCTGCGCTACAACCAAGATGGCTCCCTAGATATAATCATTGCTCAATTACAAGATGTTAATGATCTCAATTGGCTCCCTTCGGGCGATGACATCTTTATGTTAACGCTACGGGCGTATTTACCTGCAGATAGATTACTTACTGGCGGGTGGTTGCCACCGTCCATCATCCGCCTCGACGCAGTAACGGAGGGGCTATAAATGTTCATTTATCGATTTTTGAATAAAACATTTTTTATAACACTTTTTATCAGCTGGTTAATAACCGCCTCTGTCTATACCTTGTATTACCCGCGCATGGAAATGATTACCACTGCGGCTAAGATGGAAAAACAAAATGCAGACTACATCAATCAACTTATCCATAAAAGAGAATTAAGCGGCTTGAAAGATCGAATGGTGGTTCGTCCTAATAACGATACGGTTTATTCTTCCGCGTGGATTGATCTGACAGAAAGTGGTGAGCCTATGGTGCTCACCATCCCAAAAGTCAGCGGTCGCTATTATTCTTTTCAGTTTCTGGATATGGATACTAATGTCTTTGAAGTGCTAGGCAGCCGTACTCAGCAACATGGACATGTTGTAATTACGAGCAAAGACTGGAAAGGTAATTTGCCGAGCAATACTCAGCAGCTTAAGCTCAAACAAAACAGCAGCTGGATGATTGCCCGCTATCTAGTAACTGGAACAGAAGACTTAGTCAATATTTATGCGATACAGGCAAAGATTAAACTTGAAACATTGAGCGAATTTACTTTGCAACGCAAGAAATTAAGAACGCTGAACTCATTGTAGTAATTACAGAGATAGTCATTACAATTTTCTTAAAAATTGGATTGCGAAGGTCAGCTAATGGCACAAACAATGTCGCTGTTAGCGGCACACGCAATCGGCCACTTACAATATTAACGACCAACTAAGAAATCAAACGCTTCAAACACGCATCTAAAAAACATTAAACTCATAGTGAATATGCCGCACTACGGCCTGGCTGGGTAGGTAGGTAGGTAGGTAAGTAAGTAAGTAGGTAGGTATTAATACCCTTAATAGAAAATCCTGTAAGCTCATTACAATATGTCTAAATAACATATTAAAATTTCCGTTTATTAGACACTGCTCAACTTATTTGTAAGCGTCTAGCAATCCCACCTAGTTTTTAGCAGATCGCCATGGTAGCAGTTGCTCGATGTCGTGATCTGGCTGGCTAACTTGCTCGAGTAAATACATCATGTAATCAAATGGCATGATGCC
>Ga0115564_10000115_pt1 | contig 79642 bp, 81 predicted proteins | sample COGITO_mtgs_1105_7_FD_88680 | JGI IMG/M metagenome (GOLD analysis project Ga0115564, IMG submission 88680) | Pelagic marine microbial communities from North Sea - COGITO_mtgs_110523 | ecosystem: Environmental > Aquatic > Marine > Epipelagic | place: Germany:Helgoland, sampling site Kabeltonne...
GTAGGAAAAATTACCCGCGAGGACACGATCAAAATGGATGGTGCTGATCCGATTGCCCATCTGCGTGAGCGTTTTGAATTGCCGGAAGGCGATATTTACCTCGACGGTAACTCCCTTGGTGCGCTGCCGCTGGGTGTGATGGAACGTCTTGAGGTCGCTGTGAAAAAGGAATGGGGCCAAGGGTTGATCCGCAGTTGGAACGATGCGGATTGGTATCCTGCCCCGCAACGCGCTGGCGCTGCGATTGCGCGTATTTTGGGCGCGGATGACGACGAAGTCATCGTGTGCGATTCCATTTCTGTGAACTTGTTCAAGCTGCTGGTTGGCGCTTTGCGTATACGCAGGGATCGCAAGATCATCGTCTCTGAAATCGGCAACTTCCCGACGGATGTCTACATCAACCAGGAGGTTGCGGACCTTATGGGTTGTGAGCTGCGCTGCGTCATGCCCGAAGACGTCGAAGCGGCGATTAACGCCGCTGGTGATAACCTCGCACTCGTCCAATTGACGCATGTTCACTACAAAACTGGCAGCATTTACGACATGCAGGACATCACCAAACAAGCGCAGGATCTTGGCGGCTTGGTGATCTGGGATCTAGCGCATTCTGCTGGATGTCTGCCCGTACAGCTAAACGACTGTAACGCCGATTTCGCGGTTGGTTGTGGGTACAAATATCTCAATGGCGGCCCTGGCGCGCCTGCGTTTGTCTTCGTCGCACGCCGCCATTTTGAAGCGATGGATCAGCCCCTTCGTGGTTGGCATGGCCACGCTGAACCTTTCGCGTTCACGCAAGAGTATAAACCGCATCCAACAATTGATCAGATGTTAACGGGCACAGCCTCCCAGCTTGCCACACTTGCGCTAGAAACTGCGCTGAAAGTGTTTGAGGACGTCGACATGAACGTGTTGCGTCAAAAAAATATGGCGCTGGGGGATTTGTTCATCGCCTTGGTCGAGCAAGAACTAGGCGGTATGAATTTTGAGCTTGCCAGCCCTAAAGAGGCTGAGCATCGCGGCTCTCAGGTCTCACTGACCCATGAAGAAGGATACGCGATCATGCAGTCTGTTATCGCACGTGGTATCGTAGGCGATTTCCGCGCGCCCGACATCCTACGCTTTGGCTTTGCAGCCCCCTATGTGCGGTACATTGATATCTGGGATTCAATAGCTCAACTGCGTGACGTAATGGAGACGCGTGAGTGGGATCAGCCCAAGTTCAAAGAACGCCGCGCGGTGACCTAAAGATCTTGGGTTTTAGAATGTTTTCCAAGCGCCAAGCTCAGTCTCGTAACAGAACTCAAGATAGATTTCATCCGCGGCATCATCGCGGCACATATCTATGTCGATTTTGTCATCTACTATGGTGGCGCGATTGTGCTGTATGCGAGACCGAGTGAACATGGCTTTTTACAAGCACGCACCTCGCTGCAGAAAAATGTGGCATAATGATGATTATGTAATTTGTTGCGCGGTTATGCCAGGAGCGCACGCGTGATTTCACTCTCTGGCAAGCACAGCCCGTCAAGCACCGTGAAATGATCGTACTGTGCGTCAACAGTGCTTTGAGTTTTGACGTCTAAGCCCGCCCAGATCTGCGCGATGAGTTGGGTTTGGCGGATGAACTCGGGGCGCTCACCACCGCCCACCCAAGACCTATATGGAATCGTGCCCGCGGGACGGTGTAGGACAGGACTTTCGACATAGGCTTCTGCTTCATCAAGGCGCAATGTTTCGTTTAGCTTGGTGTGCAGCAAGGGGCGCAAATCATGCACGCCGCTGATCGAGAACACAGAGATCACACGCGCCAAAGTTGCCGCGCTCAGAGGACTATCATCGCACATCATACGCGTTGCGAGGTGGCCGCCGGCAGAATGGCCCGTGATACGAATTGGACCCTCCACATGCGTTGCAGCCTGAGTGACCGCACGTCCGATTTGCGCAGTGATTTCGTGGATACGAGCTTCTGGCGCGAGGGTATAACTGGGCATGCACACGGCCCATCCATTGTCGCGCGCGCCTTCTGCAAGATGGCTCCAGTAGGCTTTATCAAGGCGCATCCAATAACCGCCATGCACAAAGATCACCAACCCTTTCGGCGTCTCGTCAGGCCAAATTAGATCGAACCGTTCTCTTGGGTGATCGCCGTAGGGAATGTCGTGCTCAATCTTAACACCGCTTGTGTGATAGGCAGCGGCGCTATCCGTCCATATCTGTGGCAGGCTTACGGAGCCTGGAATATAGGCCATGTTTGCGAACGCATCGTCCCAATCGTGGATCGGCTTTAGCATGTCACTCTCCTGCATTTGGGGCCCCGATATGGCCCTATTCTAAACGGGTTGTTGGGATTTGCCATTAGACTTTTCCATAAAACGTTACGAATTTTCCAAAAAATGGCAATTTTTGTAACTTATGCTTGCGCGACTCTCCCGAATGCCGATATCCTAAAGGTCAAGACTAGGGAGATCGTCTTCATGGAAGCCTTTATTTGCGATGGCGTGCGCACACCGATTGGGCGGTATGGCGGTGCTCTGTCGTCTATTCGCACTGATGATCTTGCCGCTTTGCCAATTGCGGCTTTGATGGCGCGCAACACGGGTGTTGATTGGTCAAAGGTGGATGAGGTCATTTATGGCTCTGCCAATCAGGCGGGCGAAGACAATCGCAATGTTGCGCGTATGGCGGCGTTGCTTGCGGGTTTGCCGATTGATGTGCCTGGAACGACGATCAACCGGCTCTGCGCGTCTGGAATGGATGCTGTCGGTTTCGCTGCGCGGGGGATCAAGGCCGGTGACTACGATTTAACCATAGCCGGCGGTGTTGAGAGCATGAGCCGCGCCCCCTTTGTGATGCCCAAAGCAACAGCCGCATTCACACGCGCAAATGAGGTGTTTGATACGACAATCGGCTGGCGCTTCATCAATCGCAAAATGAAAGAGGCGTATGGTGTCGATTCCATGCCCGAAACCGCTGACAATGTTGCGGCGGACTATGGGATCAATCGTGCTGATCAAGACGCGTTTGCGCAACGCTCCCAAGAAAAATTTGTGGCAGCACATGAAGCGAATCTATTTGCGGACGAGATTGTTCCAGTGCATGTCCCCCAGCGCAAAGGCGATCCGATTCTCTTTGACACAGACGAACATCCCCGTGCTGGCACAACGGCTGAAAAACTAGCGAAGCTGCGCGGGATCAATGGCCCTGACATGACGGTCACTGCTGGTAACGCGAGCGGTGTAAATGATGGGGCGGCGGCGCTTCTCATAGGTTCTGATAAGGCGCTTTATAAGAATTCACTGTCGCCGATGGTGCGGATTGTCGGCATGTCCTCTGCGGGTGTTGCGCCGCGCATCATGGGCATTGGTCCGATTCCGGCCACTCAGAAAGTGCTCGCACGGGTAGGGCTAAGTATGAATCAGATGGATGTGATCGAATTGAACGAAGCTTTCGCCAGCCAAGGTCTTGCGACGCTGCGTTCTCTTGGTGTTGCGGATGATGATCCGCGCGTGAACCCGCAAGGCGGCGCGATTGCGCTCGGTCACCCGCTGGGCATGTCCGGCGCGCGTTTGGTTCTGACGGCGGCGCATCAATTGAAACGCACAGGTGGTCGGTATGCGCTGTGCACGATGTGTGTTGGCGTTGGCCAAGGCGCGGCGATAATTCTGGAAAGGGTATAATAAAATGTACGCACAGATGATTAAATCCGAAGCGACGCAGGACGATCCTGAACGGCTCGCCGCCTTTCAAGCGCGCATTGATGCGGGTGAAAAGATTGAGCCGAAAGATTGGATGCCAGAGGGCTACCGCAAAACGTTGATCCGCCAAATTGGTCAGCACGCGCATTCTGAAATTGTTGGTCAATTGCCCGAAGGCAACTGGATCACACGCGCACCGACGCTGGAACGCAAAGCCATTCTGCTCGCAAAAGTGCAGGACGAGGCGGGCCATGGTCTCTATCTTTATTGCGCTGCTGAAACGCTAGGCGTGACCCGCGATGAGCTGACGGAAATGTTGCTCGATGGGCGGATGAAATATTCCTCTATTTTCAATTATCCGACCCTGACATGGGCGGATATGGGCGCTGTTGGCTGGCTTGTGGATGGTGCTGCGATCATGAATCAGGTGCCTTTGCAGCGCACTTCTTATGGTCCTTATTCCCGCTCGATGATCCGCATTTGTAAGGAAGAGAGTTTTCATCAGCGTCAAGGTTACGACATCATGATGAAGATGGCGAAGGGCACGGACGCGCAGAAACGCATGGCTCAGGACGCTCTGAACCGTATGTGGTTCCCGTCTTTGATGATGTTCGGTCCCTCTGACGCTGAAAGCGTGCATTCCGAACAAAGCATGTCGTGGAAAATTAAGATGAACGGCAATGATGAGCTGCGTCAGAAGTTTGTAGATCAGACTGTGCCGCAAGCGGAATACCTTGGTCTGACCGTGCCTGATCCTGACTTGAAATGGAACGACGAGAAGGGCGGTTATGATTTCACCGGCCCCAATTGGGACGAGTTTTTCGATGTGCTGCGCGGCAACGGCCCGTGCAACAAAGAACGCCTCGCTGCGCGTAATAAAGCGTGGAACGATGGGGCATGGGTACGTGACGGCTTGATGGCTCATGCTGAGAAAAAGCGCGCCGCGAGAATGGCTGCTGAATAGATGAAGTTGGCTGAACTCAATGTAGGATACGCGCTGTACCCGCTAGATGATCCGCGCATGGCGGGTTTCATGGATAATCTTGATAAAATAAATGCGCTTGCGGAACGCTCGCATGGTTACGTGTGGCGGACGAAATCTGACAGCGGCAATGCGACGGATCTGGATGTGCCGGGTGATGAGCAGATGATCGCGAACATGTCAGTTTGGGAGGATGTCACGTCGCTCGGGAATTACGTGTTCAACACGATCCATGCCAAGTTCTACGAAAAACGCCCCGCGTGGTTTGAGAACATGACGCGGCATCATTTTGTGATGTGGTGGGTTGAGGATGATCACATCCCAACACTGGACGGGGCCGTGGAGCGCCTTGCGCATTTATAAAAACACGGCTCATCCAATTATGCCTTTGGTTGGGATGCGGTCGATCAATCTGCATGGCCCAGATGCGAAATAGCAGCGGAGAAGTGTGATGAAAAACGAATGGCCCCTTTGGGAAGTGTTTATCCGTGGACAACACGGGATGAGCCATCGACACGTTGGCAGCCTACATGCCGCTGACGAAGAAAGTGCGATCAAGAACGCGCGCGACGTCTATACGCGGCGCAATGAAGGTGTGAGCATTTGGGTCGTGGCAGCGCGCCACATCGCAGCCTCGTCACCCTCAGAAAAAGGTCCGCTTTACGAGCCTTCTGAGAGTAAAGTCTACCGGCACCCAACCTTCTTTGATATCCCTGACGAAGTGGGCGCAATGTAATGTCTGCTTATTTTGAGTTCCTGCTGCGCATGGGCGATAACACGTTGATCCTTGGACATCGTGTCTCTGAATGGTGCGGTCATGCGCCGGTGATCGAGGAAGATATCGCGCTTGCGAACACTGCGCTGGACTTGATTGGGCAGACGCAAATGTGGCTTGGCCTTGCGGCGGAGGTTGAGGGTAAAGGACGCACAGCCGATGATCTGGCGATGCTGCGCGACGCTTGGGACTTTCGCAATGTGTTGATGGTCGAGAAACCCAATGGCGATTTCGGTCAAACGCTGATGCGTCAGTTTCTGTTTGATGCGTTTCATTTGGAAATGCTCAAAGGCTTGACGACTTCGTCTGAACCGCGCGTTGCGGAGATTGCTGCGAAGGCTGTCAAAGAGGTGCTGTATCATGTGGAACGCTCTGGCGACACTGTGATTGGGCTGGGAGATGGCACGGCGGAAAGCCACGAGCGCATGCAAGATGCGCTCAATTTGATGTGGCCCTATGTCGGTGAAATGTTCGCGTCTGATGATGTTGATACAGAGATGCTGAGCACAGGGATTGCGCCTGACTTAAACCAGCTTCGGATCGCATTTGACGCACATGTCGGCGCTGTTATGGCGGACGCGACGCTGACTATTCCCGACAGCACTTTCGCACATAAAGGCGGCAAAAGCGGCTTTCAGCACACAGAACATTTGGGCCATATCCTAACGCAAATGCAGTGGTTGCAACGCGCCTATCCTGGGGCAAGCTGGTAGTATGAAACCAGGGATCGCGCAGATTTGGGACTGGTTGGACCAAGTGCCGGACCCTGAGATCCCTGCGATATCTGTGGTTGATCTTGGTATTGTGCGCGGTGTTGCGTGGGACGGCGACACGCTTGAGGTCGCCGTGACGCCGACCTATTCGGGTTGCCCTGCGACCTCAGTGATCTCAATGGATATCGAAACAGCGATGATCGATCGTGGGATTGAAAAGACACGGATCAAGACGCAAATCTCGCCGCCTTGGACCACGGATTGGCTGTCTGACAAAGGTCGCGCCAAGCTGGAAGACTACGGTATAGCACCGCCCCGCGCTGCCGGTGGACCTGCGCGCTGCCCGCGTTGCAAATCCGAAAATCTAGACCGAATTTCGCAGTTCGGTTCTACCCCTTGCAAGGCGCAATGGCGCTGTTTGGACTGCCTTGAGCCGTTCGATTATTTCAAATGTATCTGAAGGGAGCTTAAGAATGGCGCGCTTTCATCCGCTTAAAGTCACCGAGGTTCGCAAGACCATTCGCGACGCTGTTGTCGTCTCGCTCGAACCTGCGAATGATACTGATTTCGACTTCATCCAAGGCCAGTATCTGACGTTCAAGCAAGAGATCGAGGGCACGGAAATTCGCCGTTCCTATTCGATCTGCGCGGGCAAAGACGATGGCATCTTGCAGGTCGGGATCAAGAAGGTGGATGGCGGTGCCTTCTCTACATGGGCCAACGTAAATCTCGCCCCAGGCATGGTGCTGGATGCGATGCCGCCAATGGGAAAATTTTACACAGATATAGACCCTAATCAGCCCAAAAACTATCTGGGTTTCGCGGGTGGTTCTGGTATTACGCCAGTTCTGTCGATCATCAAAACCACCCTCGCACGCGAACCCGACAGCCGGTTTACGCTGGTTTATGCCAATCGCGGCGTGAACACGATTATGTTTCGCGAAGAACTCGAAGACCTCAAGAACAACCATATGGGTCGTTTGAATGTGATCCATATTCTGGAAAGCGATGCGCAGGATATCGAGCTGTTCAAGGGCCGCGTGGACGAAGCAAAGTGTGCGGCACTTTTTGCCAATTGGATCGATATCAAAAGCGTTGATACCGCGTTCATCTGCGGACCAGAACCGATGATGTTGGGGATCGCTGTCGCTTTGAAAGATCACGGGTTGAGCGAGGAGCAAATCAAGTTTGAGCTGTTCGCCTCCTCTCAGCCGGGCCGCCTGCCCCAGCGTAAAACGCAAGCCGTAGAGACTACCAAACCTGCAGAGGCAGTAGTGATCATCGATGGCACGGGGCGCACGGTGGACATGTCTAAAGATCAAACCGTGCTGGAAGCGGCGCTCGCAGGTGGATTAGACGCACCATTTGCCTGCAAAGCGGGCGTGTGTTCCACCTGTAAATGCAAGGTGATCGAGGGCGAAGTCGAGATGGTCACGAACCATGCGTTAGAGGACTACGAGGTTGAGCAAGGGTTCGTGCTGTCGTGCCAATCGTTTGCGCTTACTCAAAAGGTTATTGTGGATTACGATCAGCATTGATTTCTAAATCTTCCCATGCCCATAAATCCCTACAGTCACACGTATGAACAAAAGGGACCTATCATGAAAACGCGAACGCGCGTCGCTGTTATTGGTGGCGGCATTGCCGGCTGCTCTACGCTTTATCATCTGACCCAAGAGGGTTGGGGCGACGTTGTTCTTATTGAGCGTGATGAGCTGACCTCTGGCACCACATGGCATTCCGCGGCGCAGGTCACTAATTTTGGCATGAACCAGACGATGGTTGGCCTTAAATCCCATTCCGTCGCACTTTATAAGAAGCTGCGCGATGATCCTGAGTATCCTGTTGGATATCACCACGGCGATGGCGGCATTCGTTTGGCAAATACCGAAGAACAAATGCTGGGGTATCGTCACTTCGCCTCCATGGCGCGGGGGATGGGTGTGGAATACGAAGTGCTCGACGCGGAAGAATGCGCACGGCGCCATCCGTTGATTTCGACGGACAATTTATTGGGCGGTCTTTGGGACGGAGAAGACGGCGACATTGATCCCGCGCAACTGTGCCAAGCACTGGCGTTTCATGCGCGCAAGGCGGGCGCAGAAGTGTATCGCCACACCAACGTGACCGCGCTTACCCAGCACAAGGATGACACTTGGACGGTGGAGACCGACAAAGGCAGCATTGACGCAGATATCGTAGTCAACGCCTGTGGTTACCGCGTGAACGAAGTGGGCGCGATGATGGGTGTGCATCATCCTGTGACGTCGATGGAGCATCAGTATTTCATCACTGAAGACATCCCCGCGATTGTGGAGGCAGGCCACCGCATGCCCCTGCTGCGGTGCCCGATTTCGGACTACTATTCGCGTCAGGAAAAGAACGGCTTGCTCGTTGGGTTTTATGAGCAAGATTGCAAAACATGGGGTATGGACGGGATCAGTCCAAGCTTTGCCAATGATCTTTGCCCCGATGATCTGGACCGCGTCATGGACGTGCTAGAGGGCGCGTTTGAACGTATGCCAGCGCTGACCGAAGTGGGCATTAAGCGGGTCGTTAACGGCCCGATCACCTACACGATTGATGGCGCACCTTTGGTCGGTCAGATCCCCGGCAAGCGCAATGCGTTCTGCATCATCGGCCTGCGCGCGGGTGTTGGTGAAGGCGGCGGACATGGGTGGTTACTCGCCCAGCAAATCGTGCATGGCGAGGCGCAGTATGACACGTGGTGCATCGATCCGCGCCGCTTCACGGGGCATACGAATGTTGAGCTGACTGCGCTGAAGGCGATTGAAGATTATCAAAACGAGTTCCGCTTTCACTTCCCCAATGAGCATCGCCCCGCAGGACGTATGGCAAAGACCACGCCACTGACCCCTGTACTAGAAGCAGCAGGCGCCGAATTTACAATCGTCAATGGATGGGAACGCGTCGAGTTTATGAAGCCTACGCCGGATTTCCACGTCACGCATGGCTTCCACTATGACGAAAGTTTTCCCATTGTTGGGGCTGAAATTGATGCGGTGCAAAACGCGGTCGGCCTATGCGAAGTTAACGGCTTCAACCGGTTCGAGATCACGGGCGAAGATGCCACTGGCTTTCTTGATCGGATGATCTGTGGACGCTTGCCACGCAAACAGCGCCGCGTGGGTCTGGCCTATCTTCTCAATGATCAGGGCATGCTGAAAGCGGAAGCGACGATTGCGAACATCCCAGCAAGCGATCGCGGACCCGCGCGCATTTGGTACGGCTCTGCCGCCGCGTCTGAATTTCATGATATGGATTGGCTCAGCCAGCATGTTGGTGCCGATGAAGACGTTCAGATCAAATCGCTCACGAATGATCAAACCATTCTTGTTCTCGCAGGACCAAAGGCGCGTGCAGTGATGCAAATGGTCAGCCGCGAAGACTGGTCCAAGGAAGGCTTTCCGTGGTTGTCCGTGCGCGAGTGCTTTATCGGCTTTGCGCCCGCGACAGTTATGTCAGTCAGTTTTTCTGGTGAACACGCCTATGAAATCCACGTACCGAACGCCTCGCTTTATGCGGCCTACACAGCGCTGAAGGCAGCGGGCGAAACCCATGGCTTGCGCCTGTTCGGTGCACTCGCGGTGGAGTCCATGCGACTGGAAAAAGGGTATTTGCATTGGAAGGCAGACATCCTGACAGAGTTCGACCCATTCGAGACTGGTTTGGATCGCTTCGTGCAGATGGACAAGGCAGATTTCGTGGGCAAAGCGGCGCTTGCGAAGCGTGTTGAAACGGGTGCCAGCAAACGTTTGATCACGATGGTATTGGCCAAGGATCACGCCCCCGCACATGGTGGTGCATCAGTGATGGATAGGGACGCAGTTGTTGGAACTGTTACCTCTGGCGGCTACGGCTACCGCGTTCAAAAGAACCTCGCTTACGCCTTTGTCGAGCCTGCTTTCGCGCCTGTTGGTACTGCTATCAAGATTGATATCTTGGGTGAGTTGATCGATGCAACGGTTGTTGATCCAGCGCTTTATGACCCCAAAATGACGCTTGTGCGCGGTTAGAATTGGGACCCATTAGTGGCCGAAATAGGCCTCTGTCAGCTTGGGATCATCGCGCAGTTCTTTTACGGTACCGTTCACTTGATTTTGCCGGATTCTAGCACGTAGAGCCGCTCTGCGAGCGTCATCGCAAAGTTTGCGTTCTGCTCGGTGGTCACGACTGTCGTACCAAACTCGTCTATACCCTTTCTTTCACTAGAACAGACGCGGTTTGTGGCGGCGTTGGCATTTGCACTCAATACGTTCCTGAAGCATCTGTATGATTCCTAAATGGTAACTAGTCAGTAAAGTTTTTTATTTTGTTGCAGGAACCAAGGAGAATGGCTTGTGCGCGGCTCATAAAACGTGATCCTGTTGCGTCAACGAGAGGAATAAAGTCATGCAAATCTTGGTTGCAGGAGCAGGGATCGTCGGGATCTCCACCGCGATCTGGTTACAACGCGCAGGTCACAGCGTTACGCTTGTGGATCGTACAGGACCAGCAAGTGGAACCAGCCACGGCAATGCAGGTGTGCTTGCGGCGGGTGCCGTTGTTCCCGTCACCACGCCCAGCCTGTTCAAAGCCGCGCCAGGCATGTTGATGCGGCGCGACTCTCCGCTGTTTCTGCGTTGGAGCTATTTGCCGAAACTGCTGCCCTTCCTTGCCAAGTATATGCGCCACGCAAACGACGCGCATGTAGATGTTTACGCCAACGCTATGTCCGCACTTTTGCACGATACCTATGATCAACACATGGCCCTAGCCAAAGGCACACCAGCAGAGCGATTCATAGGCTCCGAGGACTATTGCTTTGGCTATCAAACCCATGCGGACTACCTCGCTGACAGCTATGGTTGGGGCAAACGCGACGCGGCGGGTGTCACCTATGAGGTCGTCTCTGGTAAAGACTACGCCAAAGAAGACCCCGCTTTTGGCGAGGCTTTTGAAACCGTTGTGCGTTGCAAGAACCATGGACGTATTTTGGACCCCGGTGCCTATGTGACAGCGCTCGCGGATCACTTTGTGTCAAAGGGTGGCACGCTCCAGATTGCAACGATCAATGATCTGGAGATGGCGGGCGACACGATCGTCGCTTTGCACACCTCTGACGGACGCCTGACTGCGGATCGCATTGTTTTCGCACTTGGTCCCTGGTCGAAAGAGATCGCCCATAAGCTGGGTGTCAAAGTCCCGTTTGAGAGCGAACGCGGCTATCACATCGAACTTATCAACCCCTCACAAATGCCCAAAAATCCAATGATGGTCGCCAGCGGTAAATTCGTGCTGACCCCGATGGAGGGACGCCTGCGCGCCGCTGGCGTGATTGAGTTTGGCGGGCTTGAAGCTGGTCCAAGTAAAGGCCCTCTTGATCTCCTAAAACGTCAGATTGACGTGCTGTTGCCTGACGTAACCTACGACAGCATTGTGGAATGGATGGGTCACCGCCCTGCGCCTGCCGATAGCCTGCCATTGATCGGCGCCAACGATAGGCACGGCAAAAGCTATTCGGCCTTTGGGCATCAACACGTTGGCTTGACAGGTGGTGCAAAAACGGGTCGGATCATCGCTGATCTCATTGATGGTAAAAAGCCAAACATTGATTTGGCACCATTTGATCCGCGGAAATACGCAAGGACCTACAAAACGTCTGGGAGGACATTATGACTTTAGCAAAATTCACAGTCACGGCGCTTGTCGGCGCAATGGCAGCAAGCACAGCTTTCGCTGACGGCCACGCGCAAAAGTGGGATATGCCGATGGCCTATGCCGCGACGAACTTTCACTCCGAGCATGGTGTGGTCTTTGCTGACAAAGTGCGCGAGCACACAAGCGGCGCTATCGACATTACGGTTCACGCGGGCGGTTCGCTCTTTGGTGGCGGCGATATCAAACGCGCAGTCCAAACCGGCCAAGTGCCAATCGGCGAGCGTTTCATGTCCGCACACGCGAACGAAGCCCCTCTGCTTGGTTGGGACAATGTTCCGTTCATCGCAACAACGTATGAAGACAATGCCAAGCTTTGGGCAGCTGCGAAAGACGCAGTGAACGCACAGCTTGCGGATCAAAACCTTGTGGCGCTTTATACATGCCCATGGCCAGGCCAGGGTTTCTACTTCAACAAAGAAGTTAAGACATCAGCCGACACGCAAGGCATCAAGTTCCGCTCATACAACTCTGCAACAGCGACCTTCGCGGAAGAGTTGGGCATGATCCCAGTACAAATCGAAGCGGCTGAGCTCAGCCAAGCGCTTGCTACGGGCGTTGCGTCTGCGTTCATTTCATCTGGTTCCACAGGCTACGACCGCAAAGTCTGGGAGCACCTGTCCCACTACTACAAGGTCAACGCATGGCTGCCACGCAACTATGTGATGGTGAACACACAAGCCTGGGACGCGCTCGACACAGAGGTACAAGCGGGTGTTCAAAAAGCCGCTGACGAAACCGCAGCAAGCTGTGCCGCGAAATCCGCAGAGCTGTCAAACTTCTACTTTGACGAGCTGGCCAAAAACGGCATGAGCGTTGAAGATGCAGGCCCAGAGTTCCTTGCAGAACTTGAAGCGATTGGCGCGAAGATGACAGTAGAGTGGCTCGAAACAACAGGCGACGCGGGTCAGGCGATCCTCGACGCATACAACGCAAACTAAGCGTATCGGCAAGCCTTTGCATCACGCTTAGGCTTGCCCCTTTTTACCCAACACCGAGACATTCACAATGCGCGACTGGTCGCCCGTCATGGGCCTTCCCCTCTGGGTTTGGCTTTTCGTTCTTCCCAGCTTGATCGCTGTACTTTGCTATATCGCAGGTCCACGGATTGAACGGCTGTTACGCCCAATCTGGCGCATCTTGGATGGCGTTTACTTTGCAAGTGGCGTGATCGCAGCATGTTTTATGGTGACAATCCTTTTGCTTATCGTGGCCCAAATGGTGGCGCGTTGGACAGGCGTCGCCCTGCCCGGCACCACAGAATTTGCGGGCTACGCGATGGCCGCGACATCATTCTTTGCGCTATGTCACGCGATGATGCGCGGCGCGCATATCCGCGTCTCGATCATCTTGAACTCAACCGCTTTTTTGAAAAAATGGCTCGATATCTTCGCGGTGTTCGCAGCCGCCGTGATCGCCACATATTTCGCACGTTTCGCCATCAAAGCGAACGCCTTCTCCGAAATGCTAAATGATCGCACACAAGGGCAAGATCAGATCCCTGAATGGCTGGTAAAGCTTTTCCAACTTGATTTTGCGGGTGCATTGGAGGGTGGGTCCACGCTCGTTTATACCCCTATATGGATTCCGCAACTTGCGATGTCCATCGGCACAATCCTTTTGGCGATCGCCCTTTGGGACACGCTGACCCGTTTGCTTGTCACTGGCAAAAATCCCATTCAATCGGAGACAGTCGAATGACCGAAGCCTATGCAACAATCGTCTTTCTCTTCGTTCTTTTCACACTTCTCGGGTCGTCTATTTGGATCGGTCTTGCCCTAATGGGCGTCGCTTGGGTGGGCATGGAAATGTTCACCGTACGCCCCGCGGGCGATGCGATGATCACCACGATCTGGACTAGCTCCAGTTCATGGACATTGACGGCACTGCCGTTGTTCATCTGGATGGGTGAAATCCTCTATCGTACCCGATTATCGCAAGACATGTTTCGCGGGTTAGCCCCTTGGATGCGCTGGTTGCCGGGCGGTTTGCTGCATACAAATATCGCGGGCTGCACGATCTTCGCGGCTGTTTCCGGCTCTTCCGCCGCGACGCTGACGACGGTCGGCAAAATGTCGATCCCAGAGCTGCGCGCGCGTGGCTATCCTGAGTATATGATCATCGGCACACTCGCTGGTGCGGCCACTTTGGGTTTGATGATCCCACCCTCACTGACCCTTATCGTTTATGGCGTGTCGATCAATGAAAGCATCATCAAACTCTTCATGGCAGGCATCATTCCGGGCCTCGTTCTTGCGAGCCTATTCATGGCCTACATCATGGCATGGCACTTCTTTCGCCCCGAGCAACGACCAGAACCGGAACCCTCGATGAGCTTTGCCAAGATGCTGGCAGAAAGCCGCTTTTTGATCCCCGTCCTGTTGCTTGTCTTCGCAGTCATTGGATCGATGTATTTCGGCTGGGCCACCGCGACTGAAGCGGCGGCGGTCGGTGTTCTAGGCTCCCTCACCCTCGCAGCATTCCAGCGCTCGCTCTCGCCCTCTGTCTTCCTCGAAAGTCTCATGGGCGCCACACGCACCTCTGCAATGATCGCGCTGATCCTGATGGGCGCTGCGTTCCTATCTCTGTCCATGGGTTTCACAGGTTTGCCCCGCGCTTTGGCCGCGTGGATTGATCAAATGCAGCTCTCGCCTATCACGCTGATCGCGGCACTCACGGTGTTCTACATCATCCTTGGCATGTTCCTTGATGGCATCTCATCCGTCGTTCTGACCATGGCCATTGTAGAACCGATGATCCGCCAAGCCGGTATCGACGTGATCTGGTTTGGTATCTTCATCGTGGTTGTGGTTGAAATGGCGCAAGTAACACCGCCCATCGGGTTTAACCTCTTCGTGTTGCAAGGCATGACGAAACACGAAATCGGCTACATCTCCAAAACCGCGATCCCAATGGTCGGGCTAATGCTGCTGATGGTGATCATCCTTGTCGCCTTCCCAGAGCTTGCCACATGGCTGCCCAACAACATCCGACAATAGCGATGCCGCCAGCGGTAACGGTCCTACAGCTCGACACGGACTTCCCGCGTATTGCGGGGGATGTGGGATCGCGCGCGACGTATCGCGATAATATCGAGATCATCCGCATTAGGGCTGCAACAGTTGCGAAAGTCGTCACTGACACGCCAGATCAGATTGATATTGCCCCATTTGAAACGGCGCTTGGATCTGCGAAAGGTGAGGTAATCGTCACCTCTTGTGGCTTTCTTGCCTACTGGCAAAACCACCTTGCGTCGCAGACATATAAGCCTTTCATTAGTTCGGCTTTAGTAGCGCTTGAGACGCTCTCACAAAGCTATTCGCCTGAGGAACTTCTTATTCTCACGTTTGATGCGGATAGCTTAAACGTATCCCATCTTGGCCAACACAAAGCCTATGCAAGCAGCATTCTTGGCCTGCCGATAACCTGTCATTTACGCCAGGTTGTTTCCAACAATCTCACCCATCTCGATGCTGATCTTGCCGGCGCTGAAATCGTCGCGCATGTCAGCAAACATCTTACGCCAAAGCATCGTCATATCTTATTGGAATGCACCAATCTGCCCCCTTACAAAGCTGCGCTAGCTCGGCAAACTGGTCTTCCTGTTACCGACATTCTCACCTTGATCGAATTAGCACGCGCGGGCACGATCCAACCAGATTTTCTATGAAAGCAGCACTATGACGTCTCAAGACTTCGCCGCCGCCAAAACCATCAGTGAAATCCCTGTCATCGACATTTCAAGCGCGATGGATGGTACAGACCTTGCCAAAGTCGCGCGCAAGATCCACAGCGCAGCGACGGGGTCTGGCTTCTTCTACATCAAGAACCACGGCATTGATCCCGCGTTGATGGCGCAAGCGTTTCAAGTCACCAAAGACTTCTTCAACAGCCCACAAGACATAAAAGAGACGATTGCGGTCAACACAGATCAACGCGGCTGGATGAAACCCGGAATGTCACGGCTTGCAGGTTCCAAAACTCACGATTTGAAAGAGGTATTCTTTTGGGGGGCCGAGACCGCGCTTGACGACCCTGATATGGGTAAGCCGCTGGTCGCTGTGAACCAATGGCCCAACGGAGGCTTTCCGCGCCTTCAGACGGAAATCACCCCCTACTATGAGGCCGTGTGTCAGCTGGGTCGCACGCTGATGTCCGCGCTCGCGTTAAGCCTTGAACAGCCAGAGGACTTCTTCAAAGCGGCCTATGCCAAACCGCTCGCGCGGGGGCAGTTGGTTTACTATCCCCCCTCCTCCGAGGCAGATGAAGCCGAAGAACGCTTCGGCGTTGCGCCGCACACCGATTTCGGCGTTCTCACGCTTTTACTGCAAGATCAAAGCGGCGGTTTGCAAGTGCGGGCCAAGTCAGGCGACTGGGTCGAAGCGCCCCCCATAGAGGGAACAATCGTGTGCAACATCGGAGACCTGCTGGCGCGCTGGAGCAATGATCGTTTCGCATCCACCCTGCACCGCGTTATCAACCGCACTAAAAACGCTCGTTACTCAATTCCTGTGTTCTTTGATCCTGCGAGCGATACGGTGGTTGATCCGCGCGATCTGGGTGTTGCCGCAGACGCCTGCAAATATGACCCTGTGAAAGCAGGCAACCATATAGCGTCACGCAATTCAAAGAGTTTTGGACAATTCAAGGCCTCCAAATAGAGACGAGCAGTGATTAGGACCGGCTTGCAATTTTCCAAACCTTTGTTTTATATGATTTAAAAAAGTTGTTAGCTGACAATTACGCATAGGCTGACCCATCATTCAGAATCTTTTCAAGATATAACTGCCCTGCCCGCGCCATTTGTGTCAGCCGTCTTAGATAGCCACCTGGATTAAGGATTGTGCCTAACCTTTCAAGGATACATAGGATCGCGGTTGCAGCACGTTTCACACCCATCACCCGCATTGCTTCTTCAAAGACAGGACGTTCGATGCCAATTGTTTGGTGTGCTCGGAAAGTAGGCCATCACTGTAGATATTTACGGTCTCTCGGGACACTTTCTGTAAATTCCCTGATTTGGGATGGAGGAAGTATTCCTGACGAACGAAGAACGCGGCATTCAGCGCAAACTTAGAGTGCTCCAGCACGCCAAGAAGATCGGCAATGCCCACAAAAATTGCCAGTATTTTGGGATCGGCAGATCCATTTTTTATAGATGGCGTGATGCATATCAAAAGCATGGTGAAGCTGGTTTGAAGAATGCTAAATCAATTCCGAAGAACCCTGCCAATCAAACACCCGCTGAGATTGTCGAGAAGGTTCTCTATCTCCGGCGCAAGTATCACCTCGGGCCAATAAGGATTGTTTGGTATTTGGCGCGCGACCACGGCATCAAAATTTCCGACGCCGGCGTCTACCGTATCCTTAAGCATAACGGCCTTAACCGTTTGCCCAGAGGCGCACAAATGCGCAAGCTGCACACCAAACGCTAGCAGAAGCAGGTGCCAGGGCATCACATTCAATTCGATGTTAAGTTTCTGACCTTCAGGGGAAAAAGAGGCGAAAAGGTCCGTCAGTTCCAATATACAGCGATCGGCGATGCAACCAGAGTTCGCGCTCTCAAGGTCTACGAGAAACACACGCAGGTAAATGCCATCGACTTCATTGAGCACATCATCGAAAAGTTCCCTTTCCGCATTCGCGAGGTGCGCACGGATAATGGCCACGAGTTACAGACCAAATTCCATTGGCATGTCGAAGACAGTGGTGTCAGGCATGCCTACATCAAGCGCGGCACGCCCCAACTCAATGGGAAGGTCGAGCGATCACACCGTTCCGATCAGCAAGAATTCTATTAGCTCCTCAGTTACAAAGGCGACGTGGATCTCGAGGTCAAACTGGATGAATGGGAACACACCCACGTTTCGCTTGATACAGGCTTCTATTTCACGGGTGAATTGACCGCTGCCGCCTTCACCAACAATACGTGCCGGATGATCTAGACGTCCTCGATTATGATCGCACGCAGGTCATTGACGTTAGTGCCTGTTGGGCCCGGCACGAACAGATCACCAGCCGCATCAAAAGCACCCCACGCATCATTGCCAGACAGCGCCACCCTTGGATCAACACCACCTGCACGCATACGCACAGCACTTTGGCCATCCGCAAACGCGCCTGCGTTATCTTCTGACCCGTCAATCCCGTCCGTATCTGCCGCAAGCGCGGAAATGCCATGCATACCCTCTATCGCTTGAGCAAAAGACAAAAGAAATTCCGTATTGCGCCCGCCTCGCCCTTTAGCACGCAAGGTCACAGTCGTTTCACCACCTGATAGAAGAATCGATGGTTTCTTGAACGGTGCATTTTTATCCGCAACCTGTTTCGCGAGGGCTGCGTGCATTAAGCCAATGTCGCGCGCCTCGCCCTCAATCGCATCGGACAGGATCGAAACGGAATAGCCCGCATCACGCCCAACCGCAGCAGCCGCGTCTAGCGACATACCAGCAGAGGCCACGACAGTCACGCTACTTCGTGCAAACCCATCATCTGACGGATCAGGCGCACGCGCGCTTTCTTTTGCAAGGTGCGTTTTGATCGCCTCGGGCCAATCAATGCGCAGGCTTTCAATCAAACTCAGCGCATCTTCGAGTGTCACATCATCGGGCACAGTCGGACCAGAAGCCACTTGCGCGGGATCATCACCCGGAACATCCGACACAACCAACGACACCACACGCGCAGGGTAGGCGGCTTGTGCCAAGCGCCCACCTTTGATCCTGCTACAGTGCTTGCGGATTGCATTCATCGCACCAATCGGCGCACCAGAAGCCAACAAAGCCTCATTCAAAGCTTGCTCATCGGAAAGCGTCAAACCCTCTGGCGGCGCTGGCAAAAGCGAAGAACCGCCGCCGCATATCAAAGCCACAACAAGATCTTCTGGACCCAACCCCTCGACCGCTTCAAAAAGCGCGGACGTCGCCGCAAGACCTGCCTCGTCTGGAACAGGATGCGAAGCTTCCAATACTTTCACATGTTTGCACGCCACTGCGTAGCCATAACGCGTCACAATCGCACCAGTGACAGGATCGCCCCAGAGCTGTTCGAACGCAGCTGCCATTTGCGCAGCACCTTTGCCAGCACCAATCACAACCGTGCGCCCTTTGGGCTTGTCCGGTAAGTGCGCTTTCAAAGACGCCAAAGGGTCAGCGGCTTTGATCGCCGCATCAAACATTTTGGTCAGCAGTGCGACATGATCTTCATTCACAATCTAGGCTTTCGCGTCTTCAATGTCCTCAGACACGACTTCTGCATCGAAGACTTCGACTTCTTCCGGCTCCGCGATGTTTTCTACGTCGACCACGTCTACACTCAAATGATCCTCGAGCACGCCAACGATTAACGGAAGCATTGCAACGCCTGTGGATGTAACAACCTCAGATGCGGGCGGTGATTTCCAGCTCAACGTATCGAAGCTTGCACAATTACCACAAACGGGCTCCCACTCTGCATGAATATGGTTACAGGCATCGCAGACCCATTGCGGACCACGTGGTGCGCTGAGCGCACGGGCAAGCCAGCCCTTAACAATCGCATCGGACGCACCTTCCCCGCGCTCAATCGCAGCCATGATTGTCAGTGCGCGCGCATCTGGCGCGGTCTCGACAAGATCGCCCATTGCGCGACGCGCAGCAGGGAAGTCTTCGGCGGCGATATTCAGCTCTGCGTTCAACATCTTTGTTTCTGCATGATCCGCGTTGGACTTTGTCAGCTTGGCAAAGCGCTTGATCCGCTCAACAGGAGTTTCCTCAGGTTCAATCGCAGCGTATGCAGCCGCCAATTCCGGGTGCGGTTGAACATCCCACGCCTTTTTCAACACGCGCACAGCATAGCGTTTCTTGTCCTGCTCTGTGTAGCTGCGTGCCGCCATAACAGCCGCAGGGATTAAATCAGGGGACAAACGATTTGCCTCAGTCGCGGCTTCGCAAGCTTCAATGCCGTTGCCCTCGTCAAAGACACCTTTTGACTGCGACAGGGCCAACACAGCTTCGCGTCGCTTGTGCACATCGCGTGGCAGCGAGCCACTTTTCAGCTTGGCCGCCAAAGTCTTGCGCGCACCAGCCCAATCCTCGCCCTGCGCTTGCAGCTTGAGCAAAATGTCCTGCGTCTCTTCATGCTTTGGCTTGAGCGCGAACGCACGCTCTGCAAGTTGCAGCGCCGTGTCTGTGTCGCCCTCGGCCAACTTCTGTTTCATGATGCCACGCACACCCACAAAACGGGTTGCTTCATCTTTAACCAATTTTTTGTAAGTCTCTTCCGCTTTGCGACGATCCCCCGCCATTTCAGCAGCTTGAGCTGTCAAAAGATTGGTCAGTTCTGGCTTGGCGAGATATTTCTCCGCCTTTGTCGCTTTGCTCATCGCCGCGAAGCCATCGCCAGAGGCCAGTGCCATCATCCCTTCGGATAAAGCTTGATACCCTTTACGTTCGCGGTTTTTTGAGAAGTGCCGCGAAAGCGCCGTCTCGTCACCGTTGATGAATTTCAAGACTGCCACCAAGAGCGACAGCAACTTAAGAAAGACCCAAAGCGCCACCAACAAAAGGGCTAATCCAAGGATGATCTGCAAAGGTGAGAGCGAGAATTCTATTCCCCCCATGTTGACGACCGCGCCGCCCCCAATTTCCATCAGATATCCGGCACCTAGTGTGAGCGCCGCTATTATTGCCACAAAAACTAGAACTTTTAGCAAAGACCAAAGCATTCAAAAGCGCCTTATTGAGAGTTCAAAGTAGATGCGAGGACTTCAGCCTCTCGCGCGGCGGAGAGACGTAAATTGGCCCGCTGCATCCAATCGGCCAGCAGCGCTTTTGCACCGTCCGGTAGTGTATTTGCTTCCACAAGCGCATCGCTGATCCGGCCCGCATCAATCGCAGCACCTACGCGCGACAGGATCGCATCGGGATCATCGCCCTCGCGTGGTGTAACAGAACGCACCTCAAGCTGACGCGTCAAAAAGCTGGTTACCCCACCCCCTGTTTCTTCGCTGCGCACCACCGCCAAAGCTGCACGCGCTGCTTCGGGGTAGCTGTCACCAAGTGCGGCGACAGTCGGCAAACCATCAGTTGCCGATTGTGCCAGAACCTCGGGGATCGTCACATCTGTATTCGCTTCAACCTCTGCCAGGGCATCCGCAAAGGGTGCACCGCTTTCAAGTGCAACCAAAATACGCATCACAGCAGCACGTGCCATGGTCTGGCGTGCCGTGTCTTCGGCGTTTTGTTTGGTATTTTGCGCTTCATCAATTATCTGGGCCAATTCACCCTTTTGCAGATCAAGGGCTGCACGCAGATCCACAAGTTCATTCGCCATCGCTTGAGAAATGCCGCTATTATCATTTGGCTGCTCTTCCAGTATGGCAACGCGTGTTTCCAAAGCGCCAACATTCTCAACAACTGCGCCGATCTGCGTTTGTAAGTTACCCACCGCTGCCACCGCCGCTTCAAGCGGGCCAGTAAACGCCTCGGGCTGCGCATTCAAAAGCGCTTGCAGATTATCAATACGGCCTGATTGTTGCTTCAACGCGCGCTCAAAATTGATTTTCGCGGTCACCGCTGCACCAAAAGGCAAACCATTCGGGAAAATATACTGCGCGCTTACAACGCCCAAAAAAGCGGCGATTACACCGCCAAGAACCAATGGGACAAAACCGCTTTTCTTCTCGACTACTGGCTCGGGTGCAGCAATCGAAGTCTCTTCGGAGATGTCGGTCGTCTCAACCACTTCGGTGACCTCTGGCGCGTCAATCGGATCCACCTCTTCAGCAACAGCAACCGCATCTTCTGCAGTCTCTTGAGAACCCTCTGGGGCATCCACATCGCTCGTGTCTTGCAAGATCTCTTCAATAATTTCATCAGCAGTAACGGGCTTTTGAGCTTTCTTGCTCTTGCCTCTGGTCAGTTTTGCCACGTTACGTACCCTTCAATTCTATTCATCACACACTTTGGTCGAGGATGACCTTACTGCCCTGCTTGACAACCCTCAAGCAATGACCAGCTCAGAAATCCTGGCAATCATCCCCTTTGCATCAGGATGTGGAGCGATAGTGGCCCCAGGGCAAGCTGCCGCCGCCGATCTCGAGATCGCGATTGTTTTCACCTGAGGGCCAAACGGACCAGAACTTGCAAACTGCAGCGCACTGCGCGGTGAGAACAGGGGAACTATGACAGGCGCTCCCCCCTGCAAGAGGGCTCTGGCAGATGTGCTCAATTCTTTCAGGTTCTGTTCATATGCAATTAGGCTCTGTAATTTAAGTCCCTTCGCACGCAACCTGTCCACCAATCCACCACGAGTGTGTCTGCCACGAATATGCAAGATTTCGCCGCTGGGATTCGCGTTTTGCACGTCACTCACAAGGTGCTCCACCGTGCCGCCACTCACCTTTGGATCAAATCCAATTGCACGCGCTGCATCTGCTGTCGCCTCGCCCACGCAAAAACAAGAGGCGCGTGTTGTGAAACAAGCACGCGACCATGCATCCACCCCGTTACGGGATGTGAAGACAATCGTTTGCGCGTTCGGCTCTTCGTTCAAGTCCAGAAAATCAATGTCGATCAACGGGGATATTTCAATCCTGATCTCTCCAAGTCGATCCACAACCTGTCTCGCAAATCGCTGCGACGCCGATTGCGGTCGCGTCAAAAGCAAGGTTGTGAGCTGCGCCATGGATTGAAGCCGGTATTGTTTGCGACAAGCGTCAGTGGTAGCTGCTGAGCAACGTTCTGGCAATGGAGACCCCGCCCGTGGCACGCCCAATCACCATCCTTGGTTTGGAAAGCAGTTGCGATGATACTGCCGCCGCAGTGGTGCGTCGTCATGAGGATGGTGCGGTGAGAGTGCTGTCCAATGTTATTATTGGTCAAACAGATCTGCACAAGGCATTCGGTGGTGTCGTTCCCGAGATCGCCGCGCGAGCGCACGCGGAAATGATCGATCTCTGCGTCGAGAAAGCACTTAGAAAAGCGCAGCTTGGGTTGCCCAAGATGGATGCAATCGCAGTAACCGCAGGGCCGGGTTTGATCGGCGGCGTCATGTCTGGCGTGATGTGTGCCAAAGGTCTGTCCGCCGCGGCAGGCAAACCTCTGATCGGTGTGAACCATTTGGGAGGCCATGCGCTCACACCACGTCTGACGGATGGTCTGCAATTTCCATACTTGATGCTTTTGGTGTCTGGTGGTCACTGCCAATTTTTAATCGCGCGCGACCCTGATGATTTTTCGCGCATTGGAGGCACGATTGACGATGCGCCTGGAGAGGCGTTTGACAAAACTGCCCGCCTTCTTGGCCTTGTACAACCCGGCGGTCCTGCGGTCCAAAAAGAGGCAGCACTTGGCGATCCAAAACGTTTTCGGTTTCCACGCCCGATGTTGGATCGCGCTGGTTGCGATATGTCGTTCTCTGGCCTTAAGACTGCGGTACTGCGCGCCCGCAATGAAGTGATGACGAACGATACAATTCGCCTTCAAGATGTCCGCGATCTTTGCTCAGGATTTCAAAGCGCCGTGGTCGATGTACTAGTCGAAAAATCGCGCCGTGCTTTGACGCTATATCTTGCAGAAAATCCCAGCTTTCCTGCCCTTGCCGTTGCAGGTGGCGTTGCTGCGAATACAGCCATTCGCGCTGGATTAGAGACTGTTTGCGCAGAAATGAATGTGCGATTCACCGCCCCACCCCTCGCGCTTTGCACGGACAATGCGGCAATGATTGCCTATGCAGGATTGGAGCTTTTTGAGGCAGGGCATCGCGATGATCTAAGCCTGAGCGCACGGCCGCGTTGGCCTTTAGACACGTTAAGCGCACCTATGCTAGGAAGCGGTAAGAAAGGTGCAAAAGCATGAGTATCGCAGTTCTTGGTGCTGGCGCTTTTGGCACAGCTCTCGCAATTTCGCTGGCGCGCAACGGAACAGGCATCACACTTTGGGCGCGTAGTGAAGCAAATGCAAAGCAAATGCAGTTAGAACGCATAAACTCTGCACGCCTGCCAAATACGACCCTGCCTCACACGATTAGTGTTACGTCGAATATAGACACCATAAGGGTATTTCAGACCCTATTGCTGGCAGTTCCAATGCAGCAACTTGCAGTTTTCGCGCAGAAGAACGCTCATGTTCTGGCATCTAAAACGCTTGTTGCCTGCTGTAAGGGTATCGATCAGAATACGGGGCTTGGTCCTGTTCTAACCCTGAAGGCCGCATTGCCCGATGCTCAAATTGCGATCCTCACAGGACCCAGTTTTGCGCATGATATTGCGATTGGTTTGCCGACTGCGCTTGCGCTTGCGTGCGAGGGCGAGCAGGTTGGCAAGCACCTGCAGCAAACACTGAGCACATCGAACCTACGGCTCTATCGCAGCAGCGATGTAAAAGGGGCCGAACTTGGTGGTGCCATGAAAAATATTGTCGCAATTGCCTGTGGTGCTGCCATCGGCGCAGGTCTTGGGGAAAGCGCGCGCGCGGCACTAATCACGCGCGGATTTGCGGAAATGCAACGGATGGCGCAAGCGATTGGAGCACGCTCAGAAACGCTTGCCGGACTTTCGGGATTTGGCGATCTCGCGCTAACCTGCGCTTCTGAAGGATCGCGGAATTTCCGGTACGGTCTTGCGCTGGGACGCGGCGAGGAGTTCGATCCGACCGTTACTGTTGAGGGTGTAGCAACGGCCAAAGCCGCCTTAGCACGTGCGAAAACCCTGAGCATAGACATGCCTATAACAGCCGCAGTCAGCGCATTGATCGATACAACAATAACACTTAACGAAGCCATGGATTCGCTCCTCGCGCGTCCGCTGAAGGAGGAAATATGCTGATCGCATTAATGGCAAAGGACAAAGACGGCGCACTGCAAACGCGCCTTGATAATCGCGACGCGCATCTAGCGCACATCAAAAACAGCGGCATCGTGATGCACGGAGGTCCCCTCCTGAATGACGCCGGGAAAATGTGTGGCTCGCTGGTGATCCTTGATGTTGAAGACATGACAGCCGCTGAAAACTGGGCCGCGAATGACCCTTATGCGAAAGCGGGCTTGTTCGCGTCTTGCGAGCTGGTTCAATGGAACAAGGTGATCGGCTGATGAAATATTGGCTGTTCAAGTCCGAGCCATCCGTTTGAGGCTAGGACGACCAAGTTGCAAAAGGAAAAGGCGGTCGTCAGCATCGTCAAAGTTTTCAAAAAAGCACATCCAGATAGCACCACTGACGATCCAGAGTCGAAGTGCGTTGATATAAAAGCAATTGAACAGCTCAAGACAGCGGTCACGCTTGATGTGGTCAAAACCGATCCGCATTTCGCAGAAATGAGCCTTGTCAAAATTCGCGCTTGTCCATCCAGCCCATCAAAGCAGAAGAATGGCAAATTATTTGCGCACTAGGTGGAATTGCATAATTTTTCATCGCCCTTCATGGTCTTCGCACGACACATAGATAGTAGAGACTTACGGAATTTATCAATGTCTTGGTGGCGGCCACTGCCAGATCTGGTGTTTGTACGATCTGGTACGGTGTACTGTCGAAACTTCGGATAGAGGTATTCGGCGTCAAGGTCGGTGCAGATGGTAAGCCGGCGAATGGGGTTACCAACAGGTAGCTTAACCCCTGTTCTGAAGGTAGAAATGATCCGCGTGCGCAGCGTTTTAGTCAGGGCCAAGCATTGTGCCGAACCGATCACAGGAAGTGTCGCGAACCTCGCGCAGGAATTGTGCTTTGGCGTAATCCTCATCCTAATCCTCCGGCAATCGGATGCGCGGGCTGTCGGTTAGGTCGAGACCCAAGATATCAATCGCACCCGCCGTTGCATGTGTGCTCCTCCGGTCTGTGCCAGAAATGCGACGGCAGTTGTATGGCCCAACATGGCGGAGCCTGCTAGCTTGTGTGTTGAACAGATCTTGCGCAATGGATTGAATGCCATTTTCTTCCCACATGAAAATGCGTAGCGCGGTCGCGCAAACGGTTTCAATCGGACCATTATCAGTCACGCCAACACGCCTTAATGTAAGGCCTACAATCCCACACGCTCCATCTCTGTAATGCGCCCAGCACTCTGAATGATCTCTTTGTACAGCTTTGGATCACTGGTTGCCCAATCGAGCTTCCAATGTGTAAGCGGCGTGATCGGATCGCTTACCGAGGGCGGTTCAAACACATTCCAACGATCTGGCAGCGGCGTATCAGGGTGACGCAGCAGAGCAGAGCCTATCAGCGCCACAGCCACCAAAACAAAAAGCGCCGCACTCCGTTTCAAAGGACTGCGGCGCTTTTCAAATTTATCGCTCATAAGAGTGTATTAGTAGCGGTAATGCTCTGGCTTAAACGGACCGTCGGGGGAAACGCCGATGTAGGACGCTTGTTCCGTGTCCAACTTGGAGAGCTTCACGCCGATACGATCAAGGTGCAAACGCGCGACTTTCTCGTCGAGGTGCTTGGGCAGAATGTAAACTTCGTTCTTATATTCATCACCACGCAGCCAGATTTCCATCTGGGCCAGTACTTGGTTAGTGAATGAGGCTGACATCACGAAAGACGGGTGGCCCGTTGCGTTACCAAGGTTCAACAAACGACCTTCAGAAAGCAGGATCAAGCGGTGGCCATTCGGCATCTCGATCATGTCCACTTGCTCTTTAATATTAGTCCATTTGTGGTTCTTCAGGCTTGCGACCTGAATTTCGTTATCGAAGTGACCAATGTTGCCAACAATCGCCATGTCCTTCATCGCACGCATGTGCTCGATGCGGATCACGTCCTTGTTGCCTGTTGTCGTGATGAAAATGTCCGCCGTCTCAACAGCGTCCTCAAGTGTAACAACTTCAAAGCCGTCCATCGCCGCCTGCAATGCGCAAATTGGATCAACTTCGGTAACTTTTACACGTGCACCAGCACCAGCCAGCGACGCAGCAGAGCCTTTGCCCACATCGCCGTAGCCCATAACAACTGCAACTTTGCCGGCCATCATCGTATCTGTCGCGCGGCGGATGCCGTCGACGAGGGACTCTTTACAGCCGTACTTGTTGTCAAACTTGGACTTCGTGACGCTATCGTTCACGTTAATCGCAGGGAACGGCAATTGGCCATCGCGCTGGAGTTCGTACAGGCGATGAACGCCTGTTGTCGTTTCCTCGGATACGCCTTTGATGTCTGCTTTGGTCTTTATGAACCAGCCCGGTGTTTCTGCGATACGCTTCTGGATTTGCTTCTTGATGACTTCTTCTTCCTCAGATGTTGGCACAGCCAGCACATCTTCGCCAGCTTCCATTCGTGCACCTAACAGGATGTAAAGCGTCGCGTCGCCGCCATCATCAAGGATCATATTCGCGCCCGTTGGGAACATGAAGGACTTGTCGAGGTAATCCCAGTGCTCTTCCAAGCTTTGACCTTTGATCGCGAAGACAGGCGTACCGCCCGCCGCAATCGCCGCCGCTGCGTGGTCTTGCGTGGAGAAAATGTTGCATGACGCCCAGCGCACGTCCGCGCCAAGTTCTACAAGTGTTTCGATCAGAACCGCTGTCTGGATTGTCATGTGCAATGAGCCAACAATACGTGCGCCTCTGAGTGGCTTTTCAGCACCAAATTCTTCACGCAAAGCCATCAGGCCCGGCATCTCTGTTTCAGCAATATCCAACTCCTTGCGACCGAAGTCCGCAAGGCTGATGTCTTTTACGATGTAATCATTGGCCATTTTACCGTTTTCCTTTAAATATCTCTTATTCTGCTGTGCATTTAGCACTGGCCCCCCCCTCCTTCAAACAAAAGCCGAAAGAAAGAACTGAGAACGGCAAAATCGTGACTTATCGCCCACCTGGGAAATGAGTCATCCAGTTCGTATCCCCAGATGCAATGTGCGACGCACGGCACAAAGCCCAGCGCGCACGGATTTTTTTCGAGACGTTTAAATAAAGCGCGCCCTCGTGGACCGTCCATGCATCGGGATCACCGGGGGCGAAGTAACCTTTGAACATCGCAAACGCACAATACACACCAAAGCACGACGCATATTTATCTGGATCAGCTTTAAAGGTCGCGAGGTTCTCGATATTGGCAAAATGGAAAATGGTGTCTTTGTGCTGTGTGCTGTGCGCGTCGCTACCCATGACGCCATCTTCATTGCCAAGCGAGAAGTAAGCGACAACATCGCCCCCGCTGGTAGCAAGATCATCACCTGCATTGAACCAGCGCGGTTCTGTTGCGGCGACGGTGGGCATAGCAAAACTTGCGACAGCGAGTGCTGTAAAAGAGCGGCGAATGAGCGTCATGGGTAAGTTTCCTTTTCATCATAGGACTGGCTGCGTTACATCTTGATCCCAAGTGAAGAATTGAAAATCTCGGAGTTTCCCCATGTTACAGAAACGTGCTTGGCAGCGCATGTTATCGGGCCGTCGTTTGGACCTTTTGGACCCAACTCCAGTGGATATCGAAGTCGAAGATATCGCGCACGGACTTGCCTTCGTTGCGCGGTGGAATGGCCAAACTAAAGGAGATTTCGCCTATTCTGTTGCGGAACATTCGCTTCTGGTTGAAACGCTTTTCACCCGTTTGCAGCCCAATGCACCCGTGAAATGGCGCTTGGCTGCTTTGTTACATGATGCGCCAGAATATGTTATTGGCGACATGATTAGTCCGGTGAAAGCAGCGGTTGGGCCAGGATACGGCGAGCTCGATGAACGCCTAACAGCTGCGATTCATTTCCGCTTTGGTCTGCCTGCGACTTTGCCTGTCGCAATCAAAAAACAGATCAAAAAGGCCGATCTGATCAGCGCACGGCTAGAAGCGGAGCAAATCGCAGGCTTTACCACAAAAGAAGCAGACCAATTGTTCGGCAAACCCAGCCAGGACTTGACCGCGGGCCTATCGATCCAATTGCGTCCACCCTTAGAGGCGCGCAATGAATTCACAGCACGTCATGCAGATCTATTGGGGCAACTCTAATGAACATCACCATTCGTCCGCTTCAAGTGAGTGACATTCGCCTAATGACGGAACTCCTGAACGAAATCATCGAGATTGGCGGCACAACTGCCTATCTGAGCCCTCTCCCCGAAGCTGAGCTCGCGTCTTGGGTTGCACGCGGGACAGAGCGCGCCAGCTGGACAGTCGCCGAAGATGACACTGGCACATTGGTTGGATTTCAATGGGCAGAGCCACACGCGCTTTTGCCACCAGAAGCCGCAAGCATCGCGACGTTTGTACGCATAGGTGTTGTAGGTGGTGGCATCGGCACGCGACTATTTTCTGAAACATCAAAACATATGAAGCAGTTCAGATTCGAATGGATCAACGCGTCGATCCGTTCTGATAATGACAGCGGGCTTAGGTACTATACGAAGATGGGGTTCAAAGATTGGAAGGTTGATCATCATGCAACGCTCTCGGATGGGCGCATCACTGGCAAACATCATAAAAGGTACGACCTGTAAAATTATCGAAAGCCCAGCTTCGCGCACAGGTTGTTTATGCATACTTCGTGAATAATATTCACAATTTTACCTTAAATGATTTCTATCAAGCACCAATCAAAACACCGTGCGTTTGATCGCACAGAAATCTGTATGCTTGAGAAAATAACCGGTGCGCACCTCCCGTTTCATTGTTTCTATCGTTCTCGTCCTTTCGGTGTCTGGCTGCGTCTCTTCGACAGAGCGGATGCTCAGCTCTCGTCGGGCAGCGCCGGAACAGGTCTCTGTTTTGAATACGACAAACGAAATGCAAATGCAGGAACTAGACAAACGCGCTGAACAAGATGACACGCGATATCATTCGCAAGTCGACTGTGAGCAGTGCCGCGATTGGCGCAGTTGCTGGTTGTGGCTTAAGGTCAGGACTCATAACTAGAATATGACGGTTGCGGCGAGAGCGATAGCTGACAGGAAAATCTTTGGGTAACGACTATAACGGGTTGAGACACGTCGCCAGTCTTTGAGCCTCCCGAACATCCTTTCGATGCGGTTGCAGCGCTTGTCGTAATTGATGGTCTTCTTGCACGATTTGTATACTGGGATGCAGGGCTTTGTGCCTATATCTACAAGGGTATCTCGGAACCAGTCAGCGTCATACCCTCGATCTGCGAGAAGCCACTTAGCTTCAGGCAGGCCCGTTCATCAATGCCGCAGTACCAATATAATCGCTTACCTGCCCTGGGTAATGAACAGACGGGCTTGACGGCCGATGGTCTTGGTAACGGCGTGCTATTTAGTATTCATTACCCCTTGGTCAGCCTGATCAGGCATCCACGCCCCCCTTTTTAAGCTTCAGACTGGAGGCCGTGCGATGCGTCTTGAGATACGTTGTATCAATTGAGACGGTTGTGTTGTCGGGAGCTTGTTCAGCCAGTCTCATTATGATCCGGGCAAACACACTCATATCACTTCAACGTTTCCAGCGATTATACAACGTCTTTAGTGGGCCATACTCGGAAGGTGCATTGCACTAACTTAAGCCATTGCGATTGATGAATACAATTCAACTTAGAACGCGGCGATCATCCACGCGAGCGCGACCTCGGCTCTTTGCAAAGTAAGACCGAAGACGCTTCATCTGCGCCTCCGTAAGCCTGTATAAGTTGCTCATCATATCCCCCTAAACTGGGGGTCGTGAACCTTAGCTGCGCGACAAGCTCAATCAGTTAATGGGCCTTGAACCTAGATGTCGCATATCTGGAAATGAAAAATATTTTTTTGAAAGTGCAAAATTTCGCAGCGTTATCTATACCTTGCGTTGTGCCAACTCACAAAATTCGCCACACCGTCTTTTAAATCAGTTTTATTCATTGGGCCAATGAGATCATGCAGCAATGTGGCATCCGCCCAAGTAGCAGGCATATCACCCGGTTGAATATCCAACATATTTTTCTGTGCCGTCTTGCCAAGCACCTCTTCGAGCGCTTCGATGAATTCAGTAAGCTTTGTGGGCGCGCCGTTTCCGATATTCACCGCACGCCATGGGGCGATGGGGGAAAGATTATCTGCGGTGCTCACGGGGGTTTTGCCGGGGATTGCATCCATCAAGCGACGTATAGCATCGACGAGATCATCAACATAGGTGAAATCACGCAGCATATCGCCGTGATTATACACATCGATGGAGCGGTCGTTCTGTATGGCATCAGTAAATTTAAACAGCGCCATATCAGGTCGCCCCCATGGGCCATAAACCGTAAAGAAGCGGAACATCGTCGTTGGAATATCATAGAGATGCGCATAGGTCTGCGCCATCGCCTCTGTCGCCTTTTTGGTCGCCGCATAAAAGGACATCTGAGTATCTACTCTGAGGGTTTCGCGGTAGGGCATGTCGGTGTTGGCGCCGTAAACAGAAGATGTGGAGGCGATCAGCAGATGCTTGGGCGTGTGATTACGCGCGGCTTCCAGCACTTCAAACGTACCGCAGATGTTGCTTTGCACGTAGCTGCGCGGTTCATCAATTGAATAGCGCACACCTGCTTGTGCGGCGAGATGGATGACCATTGCGGGTTTATGTTTGGCAAAGATGTTTTCTAGAACATCAGGCGTTTCAAGGCGCGCAATCACAGGCGTAAACGCATCGTGCGCTTTGAGGAGAGAGAGGCGCTTTTCCTTAAGAGAGACGTCGTAATAGTTTGTCATCGCGTCCAGTCCGATGACCTCAAGCCCGTCGCTTAGCAGGCGCTGACACAGATGAAACCCGATAAACCCAGAAGATCCGGTGACAAGGATGGGGGCTTTCATGGTCGTTCTCCTACAGGAGCGCAATGTTTCGTACGCAAAACATTTGAAGATGGGAATTAATCGGGGTTGGATTTACCTTCTGCGTCTTGATGCTTATCAAGAAAGTAGTCAAGTGTAGGGTCGTTACTTATCATATTCTGAGAAGCCGGTAAGGGGATATAAAAGGGGCTTATGAGGCTTGGAAAGTGAGTGCTTCCAAACGATCCATTGAGCCGCTTTGAGATGTGTAATACATGGCGCCTTTCGGGTATCATATGAGTCAAATGCGAGTTTCTTTTTTAGACAATAATATAAGGGACTAAAATGCAATTTGGAAAGAATACGGGCTCCCTTTTAGTTGCCTTCCTGTTGGGATTATTCCCCGCGTTTGCATTGCCGGCGCTGCAAGGAATATTGTGGATCGTAATAATCACTATTGGTCTGTCTTTTCGACAGATTGAACGCGCACTATTTCAAAACGCTTTGAATTTTTGCAATTTAGCCTTCGCCCAGTTCGCGATTTTCTTTTTACTAAATGCGGCGATCTTCGACGTCCTTGAAGGAGGACGGGTATACTACCGCGCAGTTGCGTTGGAAAACTGGTGTCTCACGCTTGTTTGTCTTGTTCTGCTCGCGGTTTGGCTACAGCTCAGCCGTGCAGAGGATGTAAAGAGGGCACTATTCCGCTGGCTGCCTGCAGGCCTCACCCTGTCATTTTTGGTGGCGACAGGAATTTATTTGTTCGGCAATCAAGGCTCGCGGATTGAAATTTTTGCCTCAAATCCTTTAGGACCGCCCCTTTGGTTCTTGGTGCTCACCATGTGCAGCTTCGCATGGTTTTTTGAAATGAATCGTAAACAGAAAGCCTGGCGTGTTGCCTTGCTATTTATGGCGGGGCTGATGGTGATTTACGCAAGTGCGCGGCTGGTCGTATTCGCTTGGGTAATAACAGGTATGGCGTTGGCGATCTGGCTGTATTTGCGCGCAGAGCCCCATCACAAAAAACAGGCCTTGCTTGGGATCATTTTAAGCACTGCATTTGCGATTGGGGGTGTAATGCTTGTGAATTCCTTGACCGACGGATTCCTTGTTGCCCGAATGGCGGAGTTTACCAATGTAGAGTTTACCTATGACAGCATAAGCGCCGAATTTTTACGACTGAAGATTTGGGATGGCACATTGACCATTGTTTGGGAAAACCTCTGGTTTGGTATAGGTCAGGTCAATGAACGTTTCGCGATCCGACAAGAACTTGAGTGGGAGAAGTGGCAAAATTCCCATCAAGCCTATTTGTCTTACCTCATTGCAGGTGGTATTCCAGCTCTGATCTCGGGGTTATTAATGCAAAGCCCAGTACTCGCGTTTCTCAAATCCACAAGGCGATCAACAATGCTACCCGCGTTCTTGGGCCTTGGCGTCGCCGTCACCATGAATTGCTTTACAGATTCGATTTTTCAATCGGCCGTCAATGTGCAAGTGTTCATGGTCGCGACCTTGATCTTTCTAAAGGCCAGCGACGCGGATTAACCGATCTTGGTGCCCTAGAAATAGGTCTCATCCGCCATAATTTAGCCATCAAAGGTGCGTAGATTTCCTGTAGCTCGACCGTGTCCCCCACATTCAGCAGCGTAAGGGTCTGCAGGGGCAGGGTGGTTGTTTCTGAATTATGCGTGCCGATGATTTCACCGGTTGTACCTGAAATCGCGGTGAGCCCGTTCAGCAAAAGACGCCCTTGTATTCGTACGCTCGCGTTGCCGTTAGTTTTGTAGGTCAGGGATGCACCCAGCAGATAGGTGCCATCCACAGGCGCAGGCTGGATTGGGGCACAGTGCTCTACGTTAGGGTCTAAATTGGCCCTGACCGTGCTTTATTTAACTTTTCGAAAACCTGCATGCCCGTGCGCTCGCGTAAGGGTTTGCTAAGCATGGGATCACTCAGCCTGTGGCGCTACTTTTTCTGTAGGCTGTTCCGGCACGATCTGGCGAGAATGTTTACGCAAATGACCTATAGCTTGGTCATGAGTAATTTTACCTTGTCCGAGCTGCTCCATCATTTGTGCATGCTCAACACCTTTTGCAGCTTTGAGGTGCTGTCTGTGTTGCTCAAAAATCTACGGCCACATGAAGCGCAGTACGTTTATTTCCATCCATAAAGGCATGGATGCAAGATATTGCTCCCGCATAAGTGGCTACGAGTTGAAATGTATCCGTTTCACTATACGAATATTGATTCTGCGGGCGCGCAAGCGCAGATTCGAGTAAAGCGGTGCCCCTTGAGCCGTGCGCACCATGATTGAAATACGGCTCTAAACCCTAACGCGGGCTGCGCTTGGCAAGAATGCGCTGCAAAGTACGGCGGTGCATGTTCAATCGACGCGCAGTTTCACTGACATTGCGATCGCACAACTCATAGACACGCTGGATATGTTCCCAACGCACGCGATCCGCACTCATCGGGTTTTCCGGTGGCGGTGGTAACTCATCACCGCTCGCCAAAAGCGCGTTGGTGATATCATTGGCATCCGCGGGCTTGGACAAATAATCAATCGCGCCGATCTTCACGGCGGCCACCGCTGTTGCGATTGCACCATAGCCTGTCAGCACAATCACGCGACAATCAGGGCGCTTTTCGCGCAGAACTTCGACAACGTCCAAACCGTTCCCATCTTCAAGGCGCAAATCCACAACAGCGTAAGCAGATGGACGCGCCGTCGCAATCGCGCTTCCCGCAGCGACAGAGCCTGCTGTTTCGACCTCAAAACCACGTTTTTCCATGGCTTTGGCAAGACGGCGTAGAAAAGGTTCGTCATCGTCGACAAGCAAAAGTGACTTGTCGTCACCAAGGTTTTGAGCAGCATTAGTGTTCATGCGGGGATCCTCGGGGCATTAGCGTCGTTAACGAACCCTACGCCTAAGCTGTTGGACGGTCAAACCTTTGCGCACTCTAAGAGTTGTTCACAAAGCACTGGATCGTATCGGCCATCTGCTCGGGTTGGATTTCGCGTCGAAAGAATTCAACAACACCATGCCCAGGTAGGACAAGGTATGAAAAAGTCGAATGATCGACGAAATAGAATTCATCGTCCGCGGGCTGGGCTCTGTAATAGGTTTTATATGCTTGGCTCGCTGCTTTAACCTGCGCAGGAGATCCGGTCAGTCCAATCATACGTTCATGCAAATTGTCAGCGAATTCGCCAACGACTTCAGGCGTGTCACGATTTGGGTCGATTGAGATGAAAACAGGGGTGATCTCTGTTCCGCGTTCAAGCAACACATCCGTTGCTTTTGCGTTGCGTGACAGATCAAACGGGCAAATATCAGGACAGAAAGAATATCCGAAATAGATCAAAGTCGGCTCTGCGATAACATCCTTCTCCGTCACCTCTGCTCCAGTCTTGTCGATCAAGGTGAAGGGACCACCGATCTGGCCACCGCCCCCTGCGACCTGACCGATCCGGCATTGCGCGAATTGATCCTTTGGTGCGCTAAAAAACGTCAGCGCCACAAAAAGGCCCAAACAAAGAGCAACGGCAAGTACTGCAAGAATTGCGAGTAAGCGGGTCATAGACATCTCCGGCTGTGGCGGTCAAGTTGAGAGGGCGTAAATCTCGCTCTGATTATCACTGTCGCGCCACAATGCATATGCACCAATGTGTGAAGGTATGCGACAAAAAGGACCACTTGGCAGATGGCATATACCGATCCCTATTCGCCCTCAGGCACGCAACGCCATAACTGGATCCGTTTGCGCACAATCACCATGCTGCGTTGGACTGCGATTCTTGGTCAACTGATCGCGATCATCGTGGCGCAGAACATGTATAATCTGCAGTTAGAGCTTGGGTTGTGCTACCTTGTCATCGGTGCCTCTGTTGTTGGCAATATTGTGGCGATCTTCCACTTCCCCGAAAACAAGCGTTTATCAGAAACAGAGAACCTTTTGATGGTGGTGTTTGATCTGCTACAACTGTCGTTCTTACTGTTCTTGACGGGTGGTCTTCACAACCCCTTCTCTCTGCTGATCCTTGGCCCTGTTACTGTGTCTGCTGCGGTAATGTCGCTGCGCTCAACCGTGCTGCTTGGCTTTTTGGCGCTGGTCATTGTGTCACTGCTTGCGCAGTTTCACTTGCCGCTTCGAACGGAGCAGGGGTTTATCCTTCAAATCCCTCAAGTCTTTGTGTTTGGAAATTGGGTTGCCACGGTGATCGCACTGCTTTTTCTCAGCGCTTATAGTTGGAAAACCGCGAATGAAATGCACACTATGGCAGAAGCGTTGCAAGCCACACATCTTGCATTATCGCGCGAACAAAAGCTCACCGATATCGGCGGGGTCGTCGCGGCTGCCGCCCATGAACTTGGCACGCCACTTGCGACGATCAAACTGGCAAGCTCTGAGCTGATGGATGAGCTATCTGACAAGCCCGCGTTGGCAGAAGACGCCGCATTGATTCACGAACAAGCGGACAGATGTCGAGAGATATTGCAGTCCATGGGGCGCGCAGGCAAAGATGATCTTCATCTGCGCAAAGCCCCCTTGAGTGCCGTGCTGGAAGAAGCCGCAGAACCGCATCTTAATCGCGGCAAGGATATCGTTTTTGAGCAAAACGTTGTAACTGAAACGCCCCAACCTGAAATTCTGCGCCGCCCGGAGATCATTCACGGCCTGCGAAACCTTGTTCAAAACGCTGTCGATTTCGCGCATGGCACTGTCTGGGTGGAAACCAATTGGACGGACGATCATATAACAATTCGTATTGTTGATGATGGCACAGGATTTCCCCCTCACCTGATCGGACGGATTGGCGATCCTTTCATGGGACGGCGCAAATCAGAAAAAGAGCGCAAAGCGCGCCCCGAATATGAAGGCATGGGACTTGGCCTTTTCATCGCAAAGACTTTGTTAGAACGCTCTGGTGCCGAGTTGCGCTTTTCGAACGGCTCCTCGTTGCTTGTGCGCGAGCAAAAGCTAAAGAGAGGTGCGATAATTGACGTCATATGGCCACGCACAAAGATTGACGCTGCCTATTCAGAGCTGGCTCAAGTGACTGGAGAAAATTTCCGCAACGCCGAGCATTAACTTTTGAGCTTAAGTATTAATTAAGAACCAGCACGCTAAATAGAGACAAATTTTCTTCAAGGCGTGTTCACGATTTTTACTCTAACTTGGATCGACATAAGCGTTATCGTTGGGGCTGCTGCGGCGACCGATGTGCTCTTAAAGTTGTTCAATAAACCAAAGACCGCGTTCGCTCCGGTGAAGCATGGAGCGCACCATTGCAAAGCAAAGACGGTCAAACGCCTGCGATTAAAGTTTAGCCACTCGCGCCCGGCGCAAGCTTGATCGCCCTAGCCCCTGAGACACCAAACAGAGCCGCGCCCAGTCGCATCGCGATCCCTACAAAACGCCTCACCGCGTCCAATTCAGCGGTTGCGTAAACACAATTCGCGGTTCCCCCTCCCTCGAAAGCACCGTAGCTTGATCACATGTTGATCGAGCTACCAAACCAAACCCTCAATACATCTGAGGAGACTGCAAACCTCGCGGTGCGCGTCGGTGCTCAGTTGCGCATTGGTGACACGCTGCTTTTGCAAGGTGACATCGGGACTGGCAAAAGCTTTTTCGCACGCGCCCTAATCCAGTCTTTGCAGGATCACCCAGAAGACGTGCCCTCCCCCACTTTCACGCTAGTACAAACCTACACCACAAACGTGGGCGAGGTTTGGCATGCCGATCTTTATCGTCTAAACGACCCAAGTGAAGCAGAGGAACTTGGCTTGACCGAAGCCTTCAGCGACACAATTTGTTTGATTGAATGGCCTGATCGAATGGCAAATTTGTCGCCTCCCGATGCAATCATCCTCTCCTTTACCACTTTGGCAAATGATGACACGCGTCAGATATCATTCTCAGGCGGCGCACAGGCGCTAAGATCCCGAATTTTGAAAGCCCTTCTATGACCACGCGCGAACAAGTAATTTCAGGATTTCTAAGGACGACAAATTGGAAATCCGCACAATACGCGCCCCTTGCTGGCGATGCATCGATGCGAAAATACTTGCGACTAGGTCCCGGTGATAATGGTCGGGTCGCAGTGCTTATGGACGCAGATCCTGCACTTGGCAACGATGTTGGCCCCTTCGTCAGAATCACGAACTACTTGCGCAGTGTCGATCTAAGTGCCCCAGAGATTTTCGCCACCGATCCCGCACAAGGCATCTTGATTATCGAAGACCTTGGTGATGCGCTTTTTGCGCGGGTTGTTGCGCAGGACCACACACTTGAAGAACCGCTCTACACTGCAGCAACTGACACTTTGCTCCACCTTCACAATGCGGCACCACCAACCCTCACACCATACGATGCAACGGTCATGACCAACATGGCTGCGCTCGCCTTTGATTGGTATCAACGCGGTGCATCCGACGCGGTAGACATTGACGCCAAAGTCAGCTTTTCTGATGCATTTTTTGCCTTATTAAAAACTAAAATTAGTCCACCTAGCGTTCTTATCCAGCGCGACTATCACGCAGAAAATCTACTCTGGTTACCAGAGCGTGGGGGCATCGCACGCGTTGGTTTGTTGGACTACCAAGACGCACAACTGGGCCACCCCGCTTATGATCTCGTTTCACTGCTTAAAGACGCGCGCCGCGATGTGCCCGAAGCAATTGAGGAGAAAATGATCGCCCATTACATCGAGGCCTCTGGAACGGATGCGCAAGATTTTCGTGACGCTTATCATCTGCTTGGCCTGCAACGTAACCTTCGCATTCTGGGTGTCTTCGCGCGGCTTTCGATGCACTTTGGAAAGCCCTCCTATATTGATTTGATCCCGCGCGTTTGGAGCTTCATCCAGCGCGATCTTAACCATCCAGTTAACGCGAATGTCGCCGACCTAATCACTACAGCGCTTCCCACACCTACGCCAGAAACCCTCCAACGATTGAAAGACAAATGCGCGACAGTCCCAACGCTATAATGCTCTTCGCTGCCGGTTTTGGCACACGCATGGGCACGCTTACAGCGAACACGCCCAAACCACTAGTGCAAGTCGCAGGTCGCGCATTGATTGATCACGCTTTGGCAGAGGTGGGGGCGGTCACCCTCGAAACGAGGGTAGTGAATTGTCACTATTTTCCTGAGCAAATCAAAGCTCACTTCAGAGACCAAGACGACATAACGATTATCGAAGAGGCCGGCGAGATTTTAGAAACTGGCGGCGGACTTAAGAACGCGTTGCCCATACTTGGCGATAGCCCTGTGTTTACCATGAATACAGATGCGGTTTGGAACGGTGAAAATCCACTGAAGGCGCTACTGAAGGCGTGGGATCCTGCCAAAATGGACGCGCTCTTACTGTGTGTTCCTAAGTCGAATGCAATTGGTCATGACGGGCCAGGTAATTTGCATTTGGCGCAGAATGGACAACTCTCTTACGGCGTGGGCAGCATCTATACGGGCCTTCAAATCGTCAAGACTGCAGCCCTCAACGAGATTGAACAAAGCTCCTTTTCGGTGAAGCTTCTCTGGGAAAAATATTTCGCTGAAAACCGAATGTACGGTTTAGAGTTTGATGGCAAATGGTGTGATGTAGGGACGCCAGAGGGTGTGCAATTGGCCGAAGCCATGCTCGCAGGCCGCGATGTTTGAGGCACAAGAAACCCCACGCATATTTGCACTCGGCCTTGGCGTTGATTTTCCAAAGGCGCTTGTTAAGGGCGTACTAGATCGTACTCAAAATAATGCGCCGACCGACATCGCGCAGATACAGATCATCCTGAATACAGCGCGGATGCGGCGGCGTGTGAGCACCCTTTTCATCGATGGAAAAGCCAAGCTTTTACCGCAGATCACTCTGCTGGGGGACATCGGAAAACACCCCAAGTTTCATTCGATCCCCCAAGCGGTCTCCCCCCTTTCGCGACGCATCGAACTCATCGCGTTGGTTGACGCATTGTTGCGGCGCAATCCTGCTTTGGCCTCCCGCAGTTCGCTTTTTGATTTGGCGGATTCACTTGCTGGTCTCATGGATGAAATGCAGGGCGAGGGCGTATCGCTAGAGGATATTTCAAACCTCGAAGTTACCGACATTTCCGGCCATTGGGCGCGCGCGCAAGAGTTTATCAGCATCGTTGGTCGCTTCCTTGATCTCTCGCAAGTACGTCCCGATAGCGAGGCACGCTCACGCGCTGTCGTTCTTGCCCAGATTGCGGGTTGGCAGATCAATCCGCCGACACATCCTGTAATTTTGGCCGGCTCAACAGGGTCACGCGGCACCACTGCTTTGCTGATGGAAGCCATCTCAAAACTTCCTCAGGGTGCCGTCATTCTGCCCGGCTTTGACACTGATACGCCACACGAAGTTTGGGAAGAGCTGATCGCGGATCACCCAACGCGCATGGACCCAGAAGATCACCCGCAATATCGCTTTGCAAACCTGTTGAAATCCCTTTCCATGCATCCAAAAACCGTACCGCTTTGGCATGATACGCCTCCAGTGGACACCGCCCGCAATAAGGTTGTCTCGCTCGCTTTGCGCCCCGTTCCCGTGACAGACGGATGGCTGCGCGACGGTCCTAAACTGGGCGACCTGACAAGCGCAATGCAGCACGTCACACTTTTGGAACCGCAAACAAGCCGCGAAGAAGCGCTTGCCATCGCAATGCGGCTTCGCTTTGCTGCTGAACAGGGAAAAGCGGCCGCACTTGTCACTCCGGATCGCATGTTAACCCGTCAAGTCACCGCGGCTTTAGATCGCTGGGATATCAAACCTGACGATAGCGCAGGTTTGCCGTTGCAGCTTTCCCCACCGGGTCGATTTTTGCGTCATGTGCTTGAGTTGTTCACGCGACTGCTTGATGCGGAAGCTTTGCTGACGCTGCTAAAGCACCCCCTGACACATACGGGTTCAGAGCGCGGAACGCATCTTTTGTTAACCCGCGAGCTAGAGCTTTCGATCCGCAAGAACGGCCCTGCTTTCCCGGCCAAAGACAGCCTTCTTGCTTGGGCGAAAGATAACAAGCTGGACGGTGCTCAAAGCTGGATTGACTGGGTCGCAAACACATTTTGCGGGCATCTTTGCGATGGTCCTCAGAACGCAGTCGAGCTAGCCGAACGTCACATAGATTTAGCTGAACGCATCTCCCAAGGGGCGCAAGATGTGGGCACGGGTGACCTTTGGAAAGAAGGCGCAGGCCGGGAGGCAATGTCGCAATGGGTTGCGCTGCGTTCCAATTTGGATGCTTTGCCAGATCTCTCTGCACGTGATTACGCTGATCTTTTCGGTGGTGTTCTGTCGCGCAGCGAGGTGCGCAATCCTGATACTGGTCATCCGAACGTGTTGATCTGGGGAACCCTCGAGGCGCGTGTTCAAGGCGCGGACTTGTTGATACTCGCTGGTCTGAACGAGGGTAGCTGGCCCGAAGTACCCAGCCCCGATCCTTGGCTCAACCGACGCATGCGCGCGGATGCAGGGCTTTTGTTGCCTGAACGCCGTATCGGCCTGTCTGCACATGATTTTCAACAAGCAATTGCCGCGCCTGAAGTTTGGCTAACCCGCGCCCAGCGCTCTGATGATGCGCAAACCGTGCCCTCGCGATGGCTCAATCGGTTAACTAATTTGATGAACGGATTGCCTGATCAAGACGGCCCAGTCGCAATTGAGCAAATGCAAGCGCGTGGCAATGAATGGCTAGAACGCGCACATCAGCTTGAGACCCCTATTGAGGCGCACCAGGCTAAACGCCCCTCCCCAAAACCCGCGATTGAAGTTCGGCCAAATCAGCTGTCAGTCACAGAAATCAAAACGCTCGTACGCGATCCTTATGCGATCTATGCCAAGCATGTTTTGCGATTGGCACCGCTCGATAGTCTCGTGAAAACCGCTGATGCGCGTTTGCGCGGGATTGCAGTGCATCAGGTGTTTGAAGACTTCGTACGCAGTTGGGACAAAGGGGATACTGCTGCTGATCTCATGGCGCACGCGGAGCGTATATTTGATAGCGATGTGGATTGGCCTTCTGCGCGCCTGATGTGGGCCGCCCGCATCGCACGTTTGGCTAACGATTTCGTTGCTGAAGAACGCGAAAGGCAGCAGATTGCTGTGTCGTCTCGCCTGGAAGTGAAGGGCAAAAGCACGCTAACCGAACTTGGTTTCACGCTTACCGTCAAAGCTGACCGCATTGATTTAGACGAACGTGGTGGCGCGTATTTATTTGATTACAAGACAGGCACAATTCCGAGCAAACCACAGCAGCTCGCCTTCGATATGCAACTCTTGCTAGAGGCCGCAATGGCAGAGCGCGGTGACTTTTATAACCTACATCCACGACACATTGAGGGCGCGACATATCTTGGCGTCGGCTCTGGTACAAAATCAGTGGAAGCGCCTTTGGATGACAAACCAACAGCAAAAGTTTGGGCAGAACTTTACAAGCTGATTTCTGACTATCAAGAGTCTAATAAAGGCTTTACGGCCCGACGTGCGATGGAAAAATCCAAGAGTTTCGGACGCTACGATCAGCTTTCACGCTTTGGCGAATGGGATGAAACGGATCTGCCCGACGATGGTGGAGTGCGCTCATGAACACACGGAATGACGCGACCCAAGCCCAAGTTGATGCTGCGCGCCCGCACATGTCTACGTGGTTATCCGCCAATGCTGGGTCCGGCAAAACCCGCGTGTTGACAGATCGCGTCGCGCGCCTGTTGCTTGCCCAAGTTCCGCCAGAACGTATCTTGTGTTTAACCTACACCAAAGCCGCTGCCGCAGAGATGCAGAACCGCTTGTTCAAACGCCTTGGCGAATGGGCGATGCTTGAGAACGAGGCGTTGCGCGCAGCGCTACAAGAATTGGGCGAAGAAGGCTCAATCGGTGCAGAAGACCTTCGCATGGCCCGCACGCTTTTTGCGGCTGCAATCGAAGCACCCGGCGGTTTGAAGATCCAAACGATCCACTCCTTCTGCTCCACCGTTTTGCGGCGCTTTCCGCTAGAGGCAAATGTCAGCCCACAGTTCGCCGAAATAGAAGAGCGCGCCGCCGAATTGCTGCGCGAAGAGTTGATCGAAGAGATGGCGTCCAGCGAAGATGCGACATTGATCTTGAATCTTGCGACGGTAACGGGCGCCTATGATCTGACTGAACTCAGCGGTGAGATTGTTGGGCAACGCACTGCATTGATCGCGCCGCCAACCGACGATGCAGTATTTGCCGCATATGATCTCGACCCCTTGATCAACGAAGAACAAATTGCCGCCTCCGTCTTTATGGGCGGTGAGGCGAATCTGCTCTCAGCGCTCGTCAATGTGCTTAACACATCGGGCGTGACGGACGTGAAAATGGCTTCAAAGTTAACCACGATCACCGCACTTGATGCGAGCGCTTTGCCAGTCTTGGAAGATGCCTTTCTCCTGAAGAAAGATGGCAGCGCCAAGGTCGGGAAGGTCCCCGCAAAAGGCGTGCAAAAGGATTTCGTCGCACATCAAGATGCGCTCGATGCTTGGATCCTTCGTGTTGAGGCCGCGCGCAGCTCACGCCTAAAGCTCGCGGCGGTTCAGAAAACGCTGCACCTCAACCGTTTCGCCGCTTCTTTTCTCAAGCGGTATGAGTCAAGCAAACAGGCGCGCGGATGGCTTGATTTTGACGATCTCATCCTGAAAACACGCGATCTCCTCGCCAATTCTGAAATGGCGCAATGGGTCCTCTATAAACTAGACGGCGGCATCGATCATATTCTGGTGGACGAAGCCCAAGACACCAGCCCGACGCAATGGGATGTGATTGAACGACTGACCTCCGAAATTACAGCAGGTGATGGCGCACGAGGTGAGGTGCCACGGACGATCTTTGTGGTCGGTGACAAAAAACAGTCGATTTATTCGTTCCAAGGTGCTGATCCGCGTGAGTTCGACCGCATGCGTAGCGAGTTTGATGTGCGGCTACGCCCCACCAATTCTCCCTTGGTTCCTGCTGAGTTGCATTACTCTTTCCGCTCTTCCCAATGTATTTTGGAGTTGGTCGATAAAGTGTTTGAAGGCCATCCCGCAGCCGGTTTTAGCGGTTCTAATCATCTTGCGTTTGAAGGTGGCCCACCTGGTCGCGTCGACATTTGGCCCGCCATTCCAAAAGCTGAAAAACTCGATGGCGGCGATTGGTCGGATACGGTCGATAAGTTGGGTGAGAACGATGAAACCGTCCTGATGGCGCGCCGCATCGCAGATGAAATTGCGCGCATGACTGGACCTATGGGCGAAGCAATTTTTGACAAAGGGATCTTTCGCAAAGTGCGCGCAGGCGATGTTTTGATCCTTGTTCAACGTCGATCTGATTTGTTCGAAGAAATCATTCGTGCGTGCAAAGCCAAGGGCCTGCCGATTGCTGGCGCAGATCGCCTGAAAGTTGGTGCTGAAATGGCAGTGCGCGACTTGCAAGCTTTGTTAAGCTTTCTGGCGACGCCCGAGGATGATTATGCCCTCGCCGTTGTCTTAAAATCCCCACTGTTTGGGTGGAGCGAAAAGCAGCTTTTCGATCTTGCCCATGATCGCAGTGGACCTTTCTTGTGGCAAGAATTGCGCTCGCGAAAGGACATGCATCCCGATGTGCTTCACACGCTTGAAGACTTACGCAAACAGGCAGATTTTCTTCGTCCGTATGATCTGATTGAACGCGTCTTAACGCGCCACAATGGACGTCGTCATTTCGTTGGCCGCCTTGGACGAGAAGCGGAAGACGGAATTGACGCGCTCCTTGCTCAGACGCTGTCATTCGAGCGGTCACGCATTCCTTCGCTGACCGGGTTTCTCACGTGGATGGAAAGCGATGACCTGACGATCAAGCGCCAACTTAGCCAAGATAAAGACGAAATTCGCGTGATGACAGTGCATGGTGCGAAGGGTCTCGAGTCACCGATTGTAATCATGCCGGAGACGCAAAAACGTAAAAGTCCTGGTGGCGGTTCCTTAATCAAAATGGATGATCTGGTGGGATGGAGCGTGCGCAATGAAGATGCGCCCGACATCATAAAGACCGCCAAAGCAAAACGCGAAGAGCGCCAAGCGGAAGAGCGGATGCGCCTGTTGTATGTGGCGATGACGCGCGCTGAGAAATGGTTAATTTTGGGAGCGGCAGGTGACCTTGGCAAGACTGACGATGAAAGCTGGTACGGACTTGTGAGTTCCGCTGCGCGCAAGCGCCCACATGTGGAACATGACTTTACCTTTGGCAAAGGACTGCGCATTGAACCTGTACCCTGGGGCGATATTGAAGAGGCCCCTAAGCAAACGTCGCTCGTACAATCGATCGAATTAGATCCACTGTTTCGCGAAGTAATTTCAATAATCGTACCCAGTGAAACGACGATCAGCCCGTCAAACCTTGGTGGTGCAAAGGCTCTGCCAAGCGAAACTGGTTTGGATGAAGAAGCCGCGAAACTGCGCGGCACACGGGTGCATCTACTTCTCGAACATTTCTCGCAAACGCCCATCGATAAGTGGGCCGCTATTGCTGAAACGCTGCTTACCGACACACCCGACCTTGACGACCTTATCGTTGAGGCAACAAAGGTAATCACCGCCCTTAACCTATCTTTCATCTTCGATCATGGTACGCTGTCTGAGGTGCCAATCACCGCCACTTTGCCCGGCCTTTCGGACAAACCCATTCATGGTATCATTGATCGCCTTATTGTGAACGACACCGACGTTTGGGTAATTGATTTTAAAACCAACGCTGCGGTGCCCGCTGATGCGGCCCATTGCCCCGAGAGTATTTTGCGGCAGATGGGGGCCTATAGAGCTGCTTTGCAACAAGTGTATCCGTCACATCACATTCGCACTGCCATTATCTGGACCCGTAACGCAAGCTTAATGGAGTTGCCTGCGAGCCATGTTGATCCAGCAATGCACAGAGCGGGTGCATCTATGCTCCTTGACGGCGCGACCCCCAATACCTAGTTTGCAGCTCAAGATTTACCGCGATATTCCTTAGGAGACGCTCCCATGTCCACAGTAGCCGTAACAGACGCCACATTTGACGCAGAAGTCAAAAATTCCTCCGTTCCAGTCGTTGTCGACTTCTGGGCAGAATGGTGTGGCCCTTGCAAACAAATCGGCCCAGCGCTGGAAGAATTGTCCACTGAATACGGGGATAAGGTTAAGGTTGTGAAGGTCGATGTCGACAGCAACCCAAACTCCGCAGCGGCAATGGGTGTGCGTGGCATTCCAGCTTTGTTCATCTTCAAAGACGGCGAAGTTGTTTCCAACCGCGCGGGCGCAGCACCAAAAGCAGCGTTGCAAAGCTGGATCGACGACGCGATCTAAATCGTGTTGATAGATTGATGAAGGGGCGTACCAGCGGTGCGCCCTTTTTCTTTTTTAGGCTGCTTTCTTGCACCATCCTGCTCGCCTCGCCATATAGACACCAACAAAGATGGAGAGAGCGCATGAGCAGCAATGAATTTCCCGGCTGGCACGGCACCACGATTATCGGCGTTCGCAAAGGCGGCGAAGTAGTGATTGCGGGCGATGGTCAAGTCTCTCTCGGGCAGACAGTGATCAAAGGAACGGCGAAGAAAGTGCGCCGTTTGTCCCCTGGTGGATACGATGTTGTGTGTGGGTTTGCTGGTTCTACCGCCGATGCCTTTACTTTGTTGGAACGGCTCGAGGCGAAGCTGGAAGCGACCCCCGGTCAACTCGCGCGCGCCTCTGTTGAGCTCGCCAAGGACTGGCGCACAGATAAGTATCTACAAAAACTGGAAGCGATGTTGATTGTCACGGATGGCAAAGATCTGTTCGTGATCACTGGTGCTGGCGATGTCTTAGAGCCGGAGCATGATGTCACGGCTATCGGTTCTGGCGGTAATTTCGCGCTCGCCGCTGCGCGTAGCTTGATGGAGGGTGATAGCACTGCTGAAGAGATCGCGCGCAGAGCGATGTCGATTGCGTCTGACATTTGCGTCTACACCAACGGTAAACTCACTGTAGAAACTATCAAAGCATGAGCCTTGATAAGGACGATATTCGCGCCGCCGTTGCGTCCAACATTCTGACAGAGCCGCAAGCCGCTTCACTTATGGCGCTGGCTGATAGTCGTCGTGGAACACGCGAAAATATGGATGGTCTCGATGAACCGTTCGAGCTGTTTCGCGGCTTTAACGAGGTGTTTATCGTTATCGGCCTCGTCATTTTGTATTCTGGATGGATGGGACTGACAGGGATCAACATTTTCTTGTCTGATGAAGCTAACCTCAGTACGTTAATCTACGGTGTTATTTCCGTTGTCGTCACCTATTTCCTCGCACGTTATTTCACTTTGCAACGCCGCATGGTTGCACCATCAATCATGCTGGTTGTCTTGATGGCGCTGAGTGGTTTGCAAATCGGCGCGAGCCTCTCCAATCTATTTGGCTTCGCTGGCGCGTCGATGATCGCTTTCGCAGTGACCCTTTCTGTCCTTCTTCTTATCGCGTTTTATGCTGTGTTCCGCATTCCCATCACCGTATTTTTCATCGCGCTCGGTGTGTTCATCGGCATCGGTGCGCTTGTCGTACAAGGCGGTGTTAACACACCCAGCTTTAACGATTTCTTTATGCTCACAAATGATGGTCCATACGCTTACATCACGATTATCTTGGGCCTCATCGGCCTCGCCATCGCGTTGCGTTTCGACATGTCCGATCCACATCGCGTGACACGCCGTGCGTCCGCTGGGTTCTGGCTGCATGTGATTGCAGCCCCAGCAATTGTGAACACCATCGCACTGACGCTTTTTGAGAGCGGAACAATCACGGCGCAGATCATCCTACTTGCCTTCCTTGCTGCTATGGCCGTCTTTGCGATGATTATTGATCGCCGTAGCTTTCTGGTGGCTGGAATCGGTTACATCGTGGCGATTGCAATCGCTGTGCTTGAAGGAAATGCAGCGATTGTTATCCTTATTCTTGGCCTAGGACTCGTCCTGATGGGCGCAAAATGGGAAGGGCTGCGCACACGCATCATGGATGCATTGCCCGACTTTCCCGGCAAAGACAAACTACCCCCATGGGGCCTGACGGAGACTTCACTATGACCGACCTCACCCCCCGCGAAATTGTCTCGGAGCTTGATCGCTTCATCATTGGCCAGAACGATGCGAAGCGCGCTGTTGCCGTGGCCCTGCGCAATCGTTGGCGCCGCAAGCAGTTGGCCGATGATCTGCGCGATGAGGTCTATCCAAAGAACATTCTGATGATCGGACCAACTGGCGTTGGTAAGACGGAAATCTCTCGCCGCCTCGCCAAGCTCGCTCGTGCACCGTTTATCAAGGTCGAAGCGACCAAGTTTACTGAAGTTGGTTATGTGGGTCGCGATGTTGAACAGATCATCCGTGATCTTGTCGAAAATGCCATCAGCGAGACCCGCGAATATATGCGCGAAGATGTCAAAACCAAGGCCCAAGCAGCCGCCGAAGAGCGCGTGATCGAAGCAATTGCAGGCGAAGGTGCGCGTGATGCAACCCGTGAGATGTTCCGCAAAAAACTGCGCTCTGGAGAGTTAGATAACACCGTGATCGAGTTAGAAATCTCGGATACCTCCAACCCCATGTCGGGTTTTGAAATTCCGGGACAACCGGGTTCTAACATGGGCATGATGAACATTGGTGACCTCTTTGGCAAAGCAATGGGTGGGCGCACAACACGCAAGAAGATGACCGTTTTGGAAAGCTACGATGTGCTGATTGGCGATGAAGCTGACAAGCTACTTGATGATGAAAGCGTGACGCGCGCTGCTTTGGAAGCGGTGGAGCAGAATGGCATCGTCTTCCTTGATGAGATCGACAAAGTCTGCACACGCTCCGATGCGCGTGGCGGCGATGTGTCCCGCGAAGGGGTGCAGCGTGATTTACTTCCCTTGATAGAAGGCACAGTCGTCAGCACCAAGCATGGCCCTGTGAAAACTGATCATATCCTGTTTATCGCATCCGGTGCCTTTCATATCGCCAAGCCGTCAGATCTGTTGCCCGAACTTCAGGGTCGCTTACCGATCCGCGTTGAATTACGCGCGCTGACAGAGGAAGATTTCGTTCGCATTCTGACAGAAACAGACAACGCTCTGACGCGCCAATATACAGCGTTGATGCAAACCGAAGAAGTGATCGTATCCTTCACAGATGATGGTATCGCCGCACTGGCGAAGATCGCAGCAGAGGTTAATCAAAGCGTCGAAAACATCGGCGCACGCCGTCTTTACACCGTACTTGAGCGTGTATTCGAAGAACTTTCCTTCACTGCACCTGATCGAGGGGGTGAAACGATTTCCGTCGATTCCAGCTTTGTAGAGACTTATTTAGGCGAGCTTTCCCGCTCTACAGACGTGTCCCGCTATGTTCTGTAAACGCGCGTGAGCAGCCTGACGAACTATCTGCGCGAAAATGCCAGATGGTTAAGTGCAGGCGTGCTGTTGACCTGTTTGTCCAGCTTTGGACAAACCTTTTTCATCGCACTTTTTGCCGCTGATATTCAAAGCGTATTCGATCTGAGCCATGGTGGTTGGGGCTCGATGTACACTGTCGGCACGACGGCTTCGGCAATAGTGATGGTTTGGGCGGGGCGACAAGCAGACGTCTTTCGAGTGCGCACTTTAGGTGCGCTTAGCTTACTCGCCCTTGCGCTAGCCTGCGTCGTGATGGCGTTAAATCCATGGCTTTGGGCGCTTCCGTTTGTGATTTTCGCGTTGCGCCTGACCGGACAAGGCATGATGGGCCACATAGCCGCTGTCGCTATGGCGCGATGGTTTGTTGCGACGCGCGGACGCGCTTTGTCGATTTCCGCGCTAGGGTTTTCTATCGGGCAAGCCTTCCTTCCAATCGCCGTTGTCGCACTAATGGGGTTTCTTGATTGGCATGTGATCTGGCTGCTCTGCGCTGGTATTTCACTGCTCGGCATTCCAATTCTCATGATGCTTTTATCAAAAGAACGCACGCCTGCGTCAATGACTAAGAGCAGCACAAGCCTCGGGATGGATGGGCAGCATTGGAGCCGAAATGAAATGCTCAAACATTCGCTCTTTTGGCTGATGGTGCCTGCGATCCTTGGGCCGTCGGCGTTCAGCACGGCGTTCTTTTTCCATCAGGTACATTATGCGTCGGTCATTGGAATCAGCACGATGCAGATGGTCAGTTACTTCCCGTTTTTTACCACGATGGTTGTGATAGCGATGATCTTAACAGGGATGCTTGTCGATCGTTTTGGCACGCCACGTTTGCTGCCCTATCACCAACTTCCTATGGTCGCGGCCTTTGGAATATTTTCGACTCACATCTTAGGACTTGGTTGGGGTTTCTTTTTCCTCGCACTCACCGCTGGCGCGCAAACGACACTGATTGCCGCCTTTTGGGCAGAGTTTTACGGCACCGCACACCTAGGCGCGATCAAGGCGATTGCGGCTGCTGTCATGGTGCTTGGCTCTGCGCTTGGGCCGGGGCTGACCGGTATTCTTATCGACTTTGGTATTGGGCTCGAAGCTCAATACGCATGGGTCGCTTTCTACTTTGTACTCACGTCAATTTCGATTTGGATCGGCGTCTCAAACGCGCGAAAATCGTTATCGAGCACGGCGTAAATAAACGTAGTACGCGCCAGCGCCACCATGTTTGATATGGCTTTCGGTCACCTGCAAAACCGCGGACGACACAGGTGCCATTGTCAGCCAAATCGGCACTTGCCGCTTAAGCGCGCCCATGCGTTGAGGCGCAATTACTCCCAACTCCTCGCGCTTGCCGCCTTTGCCAGTGATGATCAAAACAAGGCGTTTGCCATTCGCTTGCGCAGTCATAATGAAAGAGATCAGAGCCGGATGCGCCTGTGCGACAGTCATTCCATGCAGGTCAATACGCCCTTCGGGTTTGAGCTTGCCACGCTGCATCGTCTTGTAAGATTTCGCGTCCATTTTGACGGGTGCGCTACGCAAACGCTCACTGAGCGCAGGCAAGACATCTCGCATTTCGCGGGTAGAGGTTGGTAAAGCACCCAAAGTGAATGGTGCAATCGGCCTTGCTTCGCGCTTTTTGGCGGCCTCTTGCAAAGGCGCATCAACGATCAAGCTACGCCGCGGTAGGGCAAGGCGTTCTGTCGTGCTCGCCACTTGATTCCATAGATCAAGCTCGTCCTGCTTCACACGGCGGCGCGACATCTTACTGAACGTTCTCTGGCAAATAGGCGTAGGCGCGCTGGATCGGCATCAGCACAACCATGCGACCTGTGTCACGAAGGCTCCCAGCCTCTTTACCCGCTTTATCACCAGTCCCAAAGAACACATCCGCTCGCTGCGCACCTTTGATCGTAGACCCAGTATCCTGCGCAATCATCAATCGACGGAGGGGTGCTTTCCCATCCTTTTCAATCCAAACGGGCGCTCCAAGAGGTGTGAATTTCGGATCAACCGCAATAGATCGCATCGTCTTGATAGAGCGGTTCATCGCACCAAGCGGGCCTTTGTCAGCAGGTACTTCGCTAACTTCACGGAAAAACACATAAGACGGATTGTGAAACAGCAGTTCTTTGCCATCTTCGGGATTACGTCGCACCCAATTCTTGATCACCTCTGCAGAAACCTGATGTGGTTCATAAATCCCTCGCCGTACCATTTCCTGCCCGATCGAGCGGTAATTGTGGCGGTTCGACCCACCAAATCCAACACGCAGAAAACTACCATCCGGCAAACGCACACGGCCTGAGCCTTGGATTTGCAAAAAGAACAGCTCAACAGGATCATCGACATAACAAATCTCTAGGTTGAGACCATCCATCACCCCATCTTCGAAAATTTGTCGCCGCGTGTACCATTGACCCGCAGTCTTCGCATCGCGCGGCATGGCATAAATTGGATATTTGTAGCGCGCAGTGCGCGTGCGTGATCCGTCAAGTTCGGGTTCAAAATAGCCGGTGAACATCGCGTTTTTGCCATCTTGAATCAGTAAGGGGCGAAAAAACAATTCAAAGAACGCGCGTGCGTTCTTTTGATCATTTGCGGTGCGACATAACGTTCGCCAATCGGGTGTTTTCATATCGCGACATGTGTCGCGAAACGTATCAAGCGCCGCTTGATGATCGTCATCTGCCCAACCATCAAGTTCTTTGAAATCGAGAATACTGTAAACGGTTTCCGCATGCGCAGGGGCGCTCATTAAGACGCCCCCTGCGAATAGTGATGCCCTAAGGGCACGGATCATTCGCCGGTGGCAACAAGTTGCCAGTTTGGATCATCAGACCCCATCTTACGCGCGAATGTCCAAATGTCCTTCTGACGCTTCACTTTTTTCGCATCGCCTTCAACGATTTCACCCGCATTATCACGCACAACAGATGTCATTTCGCCGATGAACTTTACCGAGACCTCTCCAATGCCTTTTTCGTCGTCAAATGTCGCATCAGCCAATGACATTTCGCGAATGCCGACAAACTCGGCCTCAACAGTCAGTCCTTGCTTTTCACGCATTTCAACGACTTCCGCAAAGCTGGCATAGACGTCATCACCAAGGAACGGCTTGATGTCTGCCATTTCGCCACGCTCGAACCCGATGAGAATCATTTCATAAGCACCACGCGCGCCGCCAAGGAAATCAGACACGCCAAACGATGGCTCTACTGCTTTCATCTTCTCCAATGCTCCCGCTGCTTCAGGCATATCTTCGGTGTGATCCGAAATATCAGGATCGGGACCACCTTCGATGACTTCAAACTCGGGACGTTTGCGACCAGAGGGTATTTGGGCCGGCGGCTGCTCAAAGCCTTCCCGCGTTCCAAGCACGTTCTTAAGACGCAAAATAAGAAAAACTGCGATGCCGGCAAGCACCAAAAGCTGGATGATGGGCGAATTCATGAATGGGTCGTCCTCTAAAGCATAGCAACACGTTACTTGAGGACTTATGTACGCAAGGGCGGCGGTCAAGTCCACTCTGCCCCCAAGTGACAGGAGAACACTAAAGATGTGGTTATTTTTGGCCTTTTTGTCGGTTCCTTTGATAGAAATCGCTCTGTTTATCCAAATTGGCGGGGCTATTGGTCTCTGGTCCACACTCGGAATCGTTATTTTGACGGCCGTGATTGGCACGTTTTTGGTCAAAACGCAGGGCGCTTTGGCGATGAACAACCTGCGACAATCGTTTGGAACGCTCTCTGATCCGTCCGAACCTCTAGCTCACGGGGCTATGATCCTTGTATCCGGCGCGCTTTTGCTAACACCGGGATTTTTTACCGATGCTGTTGGTTTTGCACTGCTTATTCCGGGCGTACGGTCCGCTGTGTTTCGCGATCTCAAATCCCGCATCAAAGTCCAGAGTTTTGAAATGGGCGGCCATCCGCGTCAGCGTTCGCAACAAGCGGACATTATCGATGGTGAATTCGAAGAAGTGCCACCTGATCCGAATGCGCCACCTTCGGGTTGGACCAAGCATTGAGACCCAAGCATCTTGCTGATAAGCACCGTGCCAACTGACATTTTACCGGAGATTTCCAATGGCTGAAAACGAAACAGCAGCAGCGGGGGCAGCAGCCCCAGAAGCGCCACAGATCAAGATGAACATCCTTGCGCAGTACATTCGCGACATGTCATTTGAAAACATTCTAGCACAGAAGGGCATTCAGGGCGAAGTAAACCCAGACGTCAGCGTTCAGGTGAACCTGGACGCGAAAAAGCGCACTGCCGAGCATCAGTTTGAAGTGATCACCAAGGTTCAGATCAGTTCCAAGGTTAAGGAAAGCGAGCAGCAGTTGTTCTTGCTCGAGCTAGAGTACGCAGGCGTTTTCCACATCGAAGGTGTGCCAGAAGATCAAATGCACCCGTTCTTGTTGATCGAATGCCCGCGTATGACGTTTCCGTTCGTACGCCGTATAGTATCAGACGTGACGCGTGATGGTGGCTTTCCGCCGCTCAACCTTGAGAACATCGATTTTGTCTCTTTGTACCGCAATGAAATTGCACGTCGTCAAGCGGACGCAGCAGCGCAAGCCAAGCCTAATTAAGCTTAGACCAAAGCGCATCCTCGCCAAGTTTATCAACGAAGGCTGTATGCGCTTTGGTTTCTTTCTCAGTGATCCGAGAGGGAAGTGGGGTAGGGCGTTTGGATGCGCGCCAAGTTTCCTCTGATCCACCACTCGCGCTGCCACCAGAATTGGCAAGAACGAGGCCGGGCTGACGGCCACCCAACAATTCCAAATACACTTCCGCGAGAATTTCGGAATCGAGCAAAGCGCCATGCAGCGTTCGGTTTGAATTGTCGATATTAAAGCGACGGCACAAAGCGTCCAGTGACGCAGGCGAACCCGGAAAACGCTTGCGTGCAATTGCCAGAGTATCGAGCGCTTGCTCCATCGGTAATTGCTTCATGTTGAGCCAACCCAGCTCAGCGTTTAAAAACTTCATATCGAAAGACGCATTATGAATGACCATTGTGTCATCCTTGACGAAATCCAAAAATTCCTGCGCAATTTGTTTGAACACGGGTTTATTACGAAGAAAATCATCGCCCAATCCATGTACCTGAAACGCGTCATCCGGCATGGCGCGTTCGGGGTTGATATACTGATGATACGTGCGCCCCGTTGGCATCTGGTTAATCAACTCAACCGCGCCAATTTCAACGATGCGATCACCTTGCTGCGGATCAAAGCCTGTTGTTTCCGTGTCCAATACCAGTTCACGCATTTTGCAGCTTCCTTTTGATGTCCTCAACAATCGCTACAACCTGCGTTAGTGCATGGTCCAGTGAATTGGTCTCGATCACGTAATCACTAAGCGCGCACTTTTCTTCAATGGGCATTTGACGCGACAGGATCATCTGAAAATCCTCTTCGCTCATGCTACCACGCGCCAGAACACGTGTACGCTGTGTATCTGCATCGACACTTACGCACGCGACAGCATCCATCGCTTTGTTACCACTTGTCTCAAAGAGGATCGGAATATCAAAAACCAGTATGTCGGCAGTCGCATTTTCGATGAAGCGAGCACGGTCTTGCCCGACTAATGGATGCACGATCTTTTCAATCTTCGATAAAAGCATCGTATCTGCGCGAATAGCATCACGCAGTATCTCGCGGTCCAAAATATCACCATTCAAGGCATCAGGAACCAACTCAGTAACAGGCACAATCGCCAAACCATTTGGCGCATAAAGCCGATGCACAGCCTCATCCGCATCCCAAACGGCGCAGCCTGCATCTGCGAACATTTGTGCCGTCGTGGATTTGCCCATACCGATAGAGCCGGTGAGACCAAGTTTAAAGCTCATCGCAACACTACCGCGCGCAGTTCATCATCAACTTCGGGCTTCACTTTGAACCAACGCTCAAATCCCGGTGTCGCTTGGTGCAAAAGCATGCCGAGGCCATCCACCGCCGTCGCGCCTACCTCTGTCGCCGCGCGCAAAAGTTTGGTTTGTAAAGGGGTATAAACCAAATCACTCACCAACATCCCTGGCGCGAGCGCATCCAGAGGAACGCGCATTTCAGGTTTTCCAATCATACCAAGGGAGGTGGTGTTGATCACTGCATTAGCCCCCTCCATAGCGTTGCCGGCTTGTACCCAATCCACGACCGTAATTTTATCGCCAAAATCAGCCTTGAGTGTTTCCGCACGTTCTCGTGTTCGATTACTAAGCAGGATTTCAGGCACACCAATGTCAATGAAAGACGCCAAAACTGCCCGTGCAGCACCACCAGCACCAAGCACCATTGCAGAGCCTGCGCGCGGATCCCATTTTGGTGCAGATTGCAGCAAGTTTTGCATAAACCCGTAGCCATCCGTGTTATCCGCGTGAATTTTACCGTCTTTGCAGAAAATTAACGTGTTTGCAGCGCCAATCAGCTTGGCACGATCCGTCACAAGGTTTGCAATTTTCAGCACTGCTTCTTTATGCGGAATCGTCACATTGACGCCGACAAACCCCATTTTCGGCAACAAGCGGATCGCGCTTTCTAGATCTTTAGGTGCGATATCCATCGGAATATAGTGACCTTTGATACCGTTCTTTTTCAGCCAATGCCCATGCAGCTGCGGCGATTTGGAATGTGCGATCGGGTGACCAATCACGCCCGCCAATGGAATTTTCTGATCGCTCATTGCTGGAGTACCCCTTTGAGGGTGAGATAATTGACCAGCTCAATAAGGGGAAGGCCAAGAACAGTAAAATGATTGCCCTCGACCTGCGCGAACAGGCGCACGCCTTCGGCTTCAAGCTGGTAACACCCGACGCAATGACGGATCTCGTCCCAATTGCGATCCACGTAATCGCTTATGAAGGCATCAGAATAAACGCGTGTGGTCAGGCGCGCCTGACCAACATGTCGCCAAATAGGTTTGCCGTCTTGATAAAGCACCGCGGCACTTAACAAAGAATGGCGCGCGCCGCGCAGTTCGGTCAGGTGTTGCACAGCTTCCTCTTTTGACGTCGCCTTAGAATAGAGCGTTCCACGAAAATCTAGCACTTGATCGCAACCTAGCACCAAACGGTCAGGGTGCTTTTCACTGATCTTGCGTGCTTTCATCTCCGCCAGCGCATCTGCAATATCGCGCGGATTGGCTTCCTCCGCCAACATGGCATCTCGCATCATGCCTTCATCAACGCGGGGCTTGATCACGTCGATCTCTAGCCCCGCGTTCTGCAACATCTCACGACGCGTTTCAGAACCAGAGGCGAGGATAAGGGGCGCAGGCATGTGGATAATTCCGTGGATGAAGGTGAGGATTTATTAAGGAGCATTACTGCGCAACTCCACACGACTTGGCAAGCTGGGGAGTTCTGCGCCACGCCACGAAAATGCACACCGATTACTACTCTGTGGATTAGGATAACTTTGGAGAGCTACATTTCCTCGAGGCGGGGAATGATACGCTCGATGTCCCCAGGTTATCCACATAACGAAATGTAGTAACTTATTGATTTATAATTAAAATTAACATATCATGTTGCTTATAGCTATTCTATTACAAGCTTATCAACATGTTCAAACTTCTGGGGAAAACTCAATAATCCACAGAAAGAGTGATCCCTACTTAATCATCAACCTTTTATCTTTTATTTATTATTATTAAGGATAGAGCATGTCAGATTTGCTCGCCTCCGCCTATCCTTGGATCAAGTCACTGCATATCATGGCAGTGATCTCTTGGATGGCAGGGCTTTTCTACTTTCCAAGATTGCTTGTGAACCATGTAGAGCGTGATGATCCGACAAGTCTTTTACATGAGACCTATCAAGATATGGAAATGAAGCTGTTCAAAGTGATCATGCAACCTGCAATGATCGCGACTTGGCTTTTTGGCTTATGCTTGGTCTTTACTCCTGGAATTGTCGACTGGTCGATGTGGTGGCCTTGGGTGAAAGCGATCAGCGTGATTGCGATGACTGGGTTCCATGAATGGTTAGGTAAACGTCGTAAAGATTTCATTAACGGCACAAATAACCTCACAGGGCGTCAGTATCGCCTCATGAATGAGGTACCCACCCTTTTGATGGTTCTTATCGTTGTATCGGTCGTTGTGAAGTTCTGAGAGCGTATTTGACTCGCTTGCGACAGGTCTGTATCAGACCTCTAACGCGCGCCCGTTCGGGACACACGTGCATCTCCTAATTCTAACCTGATTGCGTAGCGCCAAAATGGTGTGCTGCCCAAGGATATTTCATGACACAAAATTCGCTCACACTTTCGCAACTTAAGGCGCAAAGCCCTAAAAACCTCGTTTCCATGGCTGAAGAGCTGGAGATCGAGAACGCATCCACCATGCGTAAGGGCGAAATGATGTTCCAAATCTTGCGTGAACGCGCAGATGAAGGTTGGGAGATCATGGGTGACGGTGTTCTGGAGGTCCTTCAAGACGGCTTTGGTTTTCTACGCTCACCTGAAGCGAACTACTTGCCGGGTCCTGACGATATCTACGTCTCTCCTGAAATGATCCGCAAATATTCCTTGCGCACAGGTGATACAGTCGATGGCGTGATCACTGCGCCTGACGACAATCAACGCTACTTCGCGCTTATCAACGTAATGCAGATCAACTTTGAAGCGCCTGAGAAGACGAAGCACAAGATCGCTTTTGATAACCTCACACCGCTTTATCCTGATGAGCGTTTTAAATTGGAAATCGAAGATCCGACCATCAAAGATCGCTCGGCGCGTATTATCGACTTGGTTGCGCCTATCGGTAAAGGTCAGCGTTGTTTGATCGTTGCGCCGCCACGTACTGGTAAAACTGTTCTGCTGCAAAACATCGCGGCAAGCATCGAAGCCAACCATCCAGAATGTTATTTGATCGTGCTTTTGATCGATGAACGCCCCGAAGAAGTTACAGACATGCAGCGTTCGGTGAAGGGTGAAGTTGTGTCTTCCACCTTTGACGAGCCAGCGACGCGTCACGTAGCTGTCTCTGAAATGGTCATCGAAAAGGCCAAGCGTTTGGTTGAGCATAAGCGAGATGTAGTTATCCTACTTGATTCGATCACAAGACTTGGTAGAGCCTTCAACACTGTGGTGCCTTCCTCTGGTAAGGTCCTAACAGGTGGAGTTGATGCGAACGCACTGCAACGTCCAAAGCGTTTCTTTGGTGCTGCGCGTAACATCGAAGAGGGTGGTTCTCTTACAATTATCTCAACAGCGTTGATCGACACAGGTTCGCGTATGGACGAGGTCATCTTCGAAGAATTCAAAGGTACGGGTAACTCTGAGATTGTTCTGGATCGCAAAATCTCTGACAAGCGCGTTTATCCGGCGATTGATATTCTCAAGTCTGGTACGCGTAAGGAAGACCTGCTCATCGATAAAGTTGATATGCAGAAAACCTTCGTTTTGCGTCGTATTCTCAACCCAATGGGCACGACGGACGCTGTTGAATTCCTGCTTGGCAAGCTCAAACAAACAAAGAGCAATGCAGAGTTCTTTGATTCAATGAACACCTAACAACCAATTGGGGCAGGTGTCATGGACACGATTTTTGCTCTCGCGACTGCGCAAGGTAAAGCCGGTGTTTCTGTTATTCGTATTTCTGGTGCACACGCGTGGGATGCGGGTGAAGCGTTCTGCAAAAATCTGCCTGCTAGTCACAAAGCTGCACTGCGTAATCTGACAGATCTGCAGGGCACTTTAATCGATCAAGCGCTTGTTTTGACTTTCGAAGATCGTAAAAGTTTTACGGGCGAACCTGTCGTTGAATTCCATCTCCACGGGAGCACCGCGATTGTCGCGCGGATGATGGAGTTGCTTGGTGGCGTCATTGGTCTGCGTTTGGCAGAACCGGGGGAATTCACGCGACGCGCTCTAGAAAATGGAAAGCTGGATCTTGCACAAGTCGAAGGCCTCGCAGATCTCATAGACGCGGAGACGGAAGCGCAACGTAAACAAGCGGTCCGGGTGCTTGCTGGTGATCTAGGCCGTACAGCGGAAATTTGGCGTAATGATCTGATCCGTGCGGCGTCTCTGTTAGAGGCGACAATTGATTTTGCGGACGAAGATGTTCCCATCGATGTGACGCCAGAAGTTCTTGGCCTGCTTGAGCGTAGTGAAAGTGCGATTACGAGGGAAGCAGAAGGCGTCAAAACTGCTGAACGTATTCGCACAGGATTTGAAGTCGCGATTATTGGCGCACCGAACGTTGGCAAGTCCACGCTTTTGAATGCAATTGCGGGACGTGACGCTGCGATCACCTCTGAATACGCGGGAACAACACGCGATGTGATTGAGGTTAAGCTCGATCTTAATGGTCTTGCTGTGACTATTCTGGATACTGCTGGCCTAAGAGAAACTGAAGATTTCGTCGAGAAGATCGGTATAGATCGCGCTTTGGAACGTGCTGAAAAGGCTGATCTGCGGGTTTTTTTAAAGTCGACCATGGAGGAGCAGCTCCCGATTGAACTGCGTTCTGGTGATTTTGAAATGCTGGGTAAAGCAGATTTGTCTGTCGGTCGAACCCTTCAGTCAGTCTCAGGTAAGACCGGGGAAGGCGTCGATCATTTGGTTAATGCTATCTCAACGACGCTTTTGGATAGATCAGCCAGCGCTGGAATTGCAACGCGTGAACGGCATCGGCAAGCGCTGTTGTCCTCTCAGCAGTATTTGAGTGCCGCTAAAGAAGGTCTTGATCTTGGTCCTGACCATTACGATTTGGTCGCAGAGGATATGCGTTCCGCTATTCGTGCTTTGAACAGTTTGATAGGTCATGTAGATGTCGAGAATCTCTTGGATGAAATTTTTTCAAGCTTCTGTCTTGGTAAGTAAGGAATGTTTCACGTGAAACAATTGAATTTCGATGTTGTAGTAATTGGTGGTGGTCACGCGGGTTGTGATGCCGCTCACGCTGCTGCGCGTATGGGATCCAGTACTGCTTTGGTGACGCTGTCCAAGGATGGTATCGGCGTTATGTCCTGTAATCCAGCGATTGGTGGTCTTGGTAAGGGTCACCTGGTTCGCGAAATAGATGCGCTTGATGGTGTTATGGCGCGTGTTGCTGATAAGGCTGGAATTCAATTCCGCTTACTAAACCGTCGCAAAGGGCCTGCTGTACAAGGGCCGCGAGCGCAATCAGATCGAGCAATCTATCGCGCTGAAATGCTGAAAGAGATCGGAACGCAGGAAAACCTGACGATTGTTGAGGGGGAGGCCGTTGATTTCTTGATGGAAGACGCTCGGGTTGTTGGTGTAGCTCTCGGCGATGGAACCCAATTGCGTTGTAGTGCTGTGGTTCTAACGACGGGAACTTTCCTGCGAGGCGTCATTCACATCGGTGATGTCTCAAAACCGGGTGGCCGCATGGGGGATAAGCCATCTATCAAGCTGGCTGAGCGTATCGACAGCTTCAAGCTTCCCTTCGGACGTCTAAAAACAGGTACTCCGCCGCGCTTGGATGGTCGTACGATCAATTGGGACATTCTGGAAAGCCAGCCGGGCGATGAAGATCCTGTGCTATTTTCTTTCTTGTCCAAAGGTGTCACAGCGCAACAGGTAAACTGCGGCATCACGCATACAAATATGCGTACGCATCTGTTAATCGAGGAGAACCTCAAGAAAAGTGCGATGTATGGTGGCCATATCGACGGTATTGGTCCGCGATATTGTCCTTCGATAGAAGATAAGATCGTCCGTTTCGCCGACAAAACGTCCCATCAGGTCTTTTTGGAACCTGAAGGCGTTAATGATCACACTGTTTATCCAAATGGAATTTCTACAAGCCTGCCAGAGGATGTGCAAAACGCTTACGTTCAAACAATTGTAGGCTTGGAGGAAGCGAAGATCCTACAGCCGGGTTACGCGATTGAATATGACTATGTCGACCCACGAGCTTTGGATGCTCGTTTGAGCGTTAAAGGTGTAGAAGGCCTTTTCTTCGCGGGCCAGATAAACGGTACAACAGGATATGAAGAGGCCGCCGCGCAGGGCCTCGTCGCTGGTTTGAACGCTGCCTTGGAAACTCAAGGTCGCGATCCTGTGATTTTTAGCCGCACGAACAGTTATATTGGGGTGATGATTGACGATCTCACAACGCGCGGTGTGACTGAACCGTATCGTATGTTCACCTCTCGTGCTGAATTCCGTCTTTCGTTGCGCGCCGACAATGCCGATCAGCGTCTTACGCCCTTGGGTATGGAGCTTGGCTGTGTCGGTGACGAACGTGGTTTAGCATTTGAAGAAAAGAAAATGCAGATCGCGAGCGTGGTGGGTGCTCTTAAGGGTAAGTCATTGACACCGAAAGAGATTAACGCAGGCGGAGTTTCGGTGAATCAAGATGGAAATCGTCGCGATGGTATTCAAGTTTTGGCGTTTCCTGATGTAAAGTTTGAAGATGTGTTGAGCCTGTTCCCAGAGCTGACAGAGACTTCGAAGGTTATCCGTGAGCAGGTTGAAAGGGATGCGTTGTACTCCAACTACATAGCCCGCCAACAGAAGGACGTAGACGCGCTGAAGCGGGACGAGGCGCAGAACATTCCTAAGGACTTCGATTATACCTCAATCGACAGCCTATCTAACGAATTGAAGCAGAAGCTTGGTCAGGTTAAGCCTATGAACCTTGCTCAAGCAGGCCGTGTTGATGGTATGACGCCCGCGGCGCTCACGCTGTTGTTGGCTAAGCTTCGTCAAAGAAAGCGGGCCTAAATGGAGCAGCGGATTGGTAACTTGAATGTTTCACGTGAAACATTTGAGAGACTTTTGATATATGTAGAGCTTCTGAAGAAGTGGAATCCTAAGATAAACTTGGTGTCTCGTAGTACCTTGGACGATATCTGGACTCGCCATATTGTTGACTCGGCACAGATGTTTAAGCTCGCTGACCCAAAAACACTGAAATGGGTCGATCTTGGATCAGGTGGAGGGTTCCCAGGTCTGGTTCTTGCAATAATTTCGAAGGAACTTGCGCCTCAAACACAGTTTACTTTGGTGGAAAGTGATCAAAGAAAATGCGCCTTCCTCCGCACCGTCGCGCGCGAAACAGGTGTTAAAGTCACCGTCATCGCCCAAAGGATTGAAGAGATTAGTCCGCAAAACGCTGATACTCTATCTGCGCGCGCTCTTTCTGATCTGCCTATGTTGCTTCAATATGCGAAGCTTCACTTAGCTAAGACCGGACATTGCCTATTCCCAAAAGGTCAACGATGGGAAAAAGAAGTTAATATGGCGCGCGACTCATGGCATTTTGAATGCGAAGCTATTACTAGTGAAACTAACGTCGAAGCCGTTATTTTGAAAGTAAATGAGATTAATCATGTCTGACCCCACGCGTGCAACAAACACCAAAATTGTTGCTGTCGTTAACCAAAAAGGTGGTGTTGGAAAAACGACAACGACGATTAACCTCGCGGCGTCATTGGTCGCCGAAGGGCTCCGTGTGCTGATTATTGATCTAGATCCGCAAGGAAATGCGTCTACAGGCTTAGGTGTCGATGCACGTTCCCGCGAATTGACGACTTATGAGCTTTTGCTAGATGACGTCACGCTTGAAGAGGTGATCCAGAAAACCAAAACGGATGGTTTGATGATTGTTCCGGCCACAGTTGATCTCAGTTCCGCGGATATCGAGCTGATGGTGAACGAAAAGCGGAGCTTTTTGTTGCATGACGCGTTACGTCAGCCTTTGATGGACGATTACGACTTCAACTTTATCCTGATTGATTGTCCTCCTTCGCTAAACTTGCTCACTGTGAATGCGATGGTGGCGTCGCATTCTGTTCTTGTGCCTCTGCAAAGTGAATTTTTCGCGTTGGAAGGGCTATCCCAGCTGATGCTGACGGTGCGCGAAGTCCGTCAAACGGCGAACCCTGATCTACGGATCGAAGGTGTGGTTCTTACGATGTTTGACGCGAGGAATAATCTATCACAGCAGGTCGAAAACGATGCTCGTGAGAATTTAGGTGAGATGGTCTTTAAGACAAAGATCCCGCGCAACGTTCGCGTCAGCGAAGCGCCGTCTTTTGCGATGCCTGTGCTGGACTACGACCCCGCATCCAAAGGTGCGCAGGCCTATAATGACTTGGCTCGAGAAGTTATCGAGAAGAACGCTAACCTCTCGCTTTAAAAGGAAAAAATCATGGCAGATAGCAAAAAGAACCGTGGTTTAGGGCGTGGATTGTCCGCTTTGATGGCGGATGTAGGTCCTGAATCAACAAACACAGTTACAACGCCCGCGCGCCCCGATTTGGTCGTTCCGATCGAGAAGGTTTTTCCAAACCCTGATCAACCGCGTAGAAGCTTTACGGACGAGCATCTGCAAGACCTGTCAGCGTCTATCAAAGCCAAAGGCATTATCCAGCCTTTGATTGTGCGCAAGCGAGCCAATGGGAAAGATGAATACGAAATTGTAGCTGGCGAACGTCGCTGGCGTGCGGCGCAGATGGCGCAACTTCATGAAATTCCTATTCTCGTTCGCGATTTTACGGATACCGAAGTTCTAGAAGTTGCGATCATTGAGAACATTCAACGCGCAGATCTTAACCCTGTCGAAGAGGCAGCGGGCTATCGTCAGTTGATGGATAAGTTTGGCCATACGCAGGAAAAGCTTGCTGAAGAACTTGGCAAAAGCCGCAGTCACGTTGCGAATTTGATGCGTTTGTTGCAGTTGCCGAGTAATGTACAGGATATGCTAGTGGACGGAAAACTTTCAGCAGGACATGCGCGTGCGCTGATTACTTCTGACGATCCATCAGCACTTGCAAAGCAAGTCGTGCAACATGGGCTGTCAGTTCGCGCGACAGAAGCTTTGGCGAAGAAGAAAGATGATGGTAGTTCTTCGCCTTCATCGCGCGAAAAAAGTAGTAGGAAAGAGAAAGATGCAGACACTAAAGCGCTCGAAAGTGATCTTTCTGCGGCTTTGGGATTGACAGTTTCTGTGGACCACAAGGCAGGTGGAGAGTCTGGTCAGGTGAGCATCAAGTATGCGTACTTAGATCAGCTTGACGAGATTTGCCGCATTCTTAGCAACAGTTAGAAGAACAATTCGCCGATCACAGAATTCAAAAGCAAGCGCCCTTGTGGAGTGGTGCGCAGAATGGCGCCGTCCTGCGTAATCAGGTTTAGGTCATTCAAATGATCTAGAGTGCATTGATCGACAGGCGCGCCAGCCAGGTTTTCCAGTCGCGTTCTATCCATGCCCTCGGTAATGCGAAGGCCCATAATCAGGTATTCGTTAGCTTGATCTGTGTTGCTAAGGCCGTCACGAATTTTTTCGCCCTTGCCGCGTTCGCTATTTTCAAGCCATGCATTTGGCATCTTGTAATGTTCAGTCGCGTATTTTGTGCCATCCAGGGTAAGACGACCATGCGCACCAGGGCCAATGCCAAGGTAGTCGCCATAGCGCCAATAGATTAGGTTGTGCCGCGACTCCGCACCGGGCTTGGCATAATTGGAGACTTCGTAGCCAAAGAGACCGGCTCTCTCGCAGAGCTCGTTGGTTGCGTCGTACATATCTGCAGCGAGATCCTCCATAGGAAGCCCTGTGAGACCGCCTTTTTCGTAACGCGCCGAGAAAGCCGTGCCTTTTTCGATAGTTAGCTGATAAAGGGAGAGATGATCGATTGCCAAACAAAGGGCTTCATTGAGCTCTTTTTTCCAGTCTTGCAGCGTTTGATCCTGCCTTGCGTAGATAAGATCGAAAGAAACCCGCTCAAAAGTTGAACGTGCTATATCGAAGGCTTTCTTTGCTTCATCAACTGTATGAATACGACCAAGGCGTTTCAAGTCGCGATCATTGAGAGCTTGCACTCCCATTGAGATTCGCGTGACGCCGCCATCTGCATAGCCGCGAAATCGGCCAGCTTCGACAGAACCAGGATTTGCCTCGAGCGTGATTTCAGGATCGTTGGGCATCGGCCAATGTTTGCGGATGCGTTCGATGATTGCGGCGACCGTGTCGGGATGCATGAGGCTGGGCGTGCCGCCGCCAAAGAAAACAGCATTCACCACGCGACCCGATAACTCAACAGCAGCGCGATCTAATTCGCAGAGATAGGCGCTGAGCCAGCGTGCTTCGTCCATTTCGCGTGAAACATGTGAGTTGAAATCGCAGTATGGGCATTTCGCCTCGCAAAAGGGCCAGTGCACATAAATGCCAAAGCCACCATTTTGCCAATCAGCGTTCAAAGCAACCCTTTACCAGTTTTTCGAATGCGTCAGCGCGATGGCTGATTTCATTCTTCTTTTCAAACGCCATTTCCCCGAACGTGATGTCATATCCGTTAGGCATAAACATGGGGTCATAGCCATGACCAACCTGGCCACGCATGGGCCATACTAGTGAGCCGATAACCCTTCCCTCAAACACCTCATCATGGCCATCGGGCCACGCGAGCACCAACGTAGAGCAAAAACGCGCGCGACGGGGGTGGGGCGCGCTTACCGCTTCGAGTTTGTCATGGGTTTTCGTCATAGCCATCACAAAGTCACGGCCACTGGGCGTTTCAGCCCAATCAGCAGTGTAAACGCCGGGTTCATTGTTCAGTGCTTCAACCTCGATCCCGCTATCGTCGGAAAGGGCGGGCAGGCCTGTTGCCTTAACAGCGGCATGCGCTTTGATACGCGCGTTGCCGATGAAGTTGTCTTCGGTTTCCTCAGGCTCCGCTAAGTTCTTCTCAGCCGCTCCAAGGACGCTGACCCCGAATGGGGCGAGCAATTCGCGCATTTCTTCCAGCTTTCCAGCATTGTGGGTCGCGATCAAAAGCGTGTCGCCTGAGAATTTCCGGCTCATGCGGAAGCGGCCAATTGCATTGTGGCAAGTTCAGAAACGCCCTTTTCCGCCAGATCAATTAGCTGGTTCATTTGATCTCGAGAATATGTGCTGCCCTCAGCGCTCATCTGCGTTTCGATCATTTGACCGTTGGCGAGCATGATGAAGTTGCCATCTACGCCAGCCTCGGAATCTTCTGGATAATCGAGATCAAGCACAGGCTGACCTGCGTAGATGCCACAAGATATCGCCGCAACGGGGCTAATCAACGGGTTAGAGGTGATCTCGCCCACCTTGATCAGCTTATTCACGGCCAATTTCAAAGCGACCCAACCGCCCGTTATGGAAGCGCAGCGCGTGCCACCATCGGCTTGGATCACATCGCAATCGACGGTGATTTGACGTTCACCCAAAGCGACGCGATCCACGCCAGCACGCAAAGAACGACCTATTAGTCTCTGAATTTCGACGGTTCTACCGCCTTGTTTGCCTGCTGTTGCTTCACGACGCATTCGCGATGTGGTGGAACGAGGAAGCATACCATATTCTGCAGTGACCCAACCAAGACCGGAGCCTTTGATGAAAGGCGGCACACGATTTTCAAGCGTGGCGGTGCAAAGCACATGCGTGTCGCCCATCTTGATCATGCAAGAGCCTTCGGCATGTTTGGTCACGTTGGTTTCGATAGAAACGTCGCGCATTTGGTTTAGGTCACGTCCTGAAGGTCGCATGAGATATCCTTTCGATTTGGCTATGGAATACAGGGGTGTCAACGCAATGCGCAACCCCGATTGACCTTTGAGACTTAGGGCGTACTTAATGGGTCGTTGTTAATGGTGATGAACATGCAAGGCAGTCCACAGATTTTGTCGGAAATGAACGATCGTTCACGCGAGGTATTTCGCCAGATTGTCGAAGGATATCTCGCGAATGGTGAGCCTGTCGGTTCACGTACTTTGACGCGCTCGCTGTCTGAAAAGGTAAGCGCTGCGACGATCCGCAATGTGATGCAGGATCTGGAACTTTTAGGTCTGTTGGGAAGTCCGCATATTAGCTCGGGACGCGTACCGACACAAAAAGGTTTGCGCATGTTTGTCGATGGTCTGCTTGAGGTGGATGATCTGAACAACGATGACCGCGTAAAGATCAATTCGACGGTTGGAAATGGCTCTGATGTGGGTGACTTGCTGGATCGTGTTGGGTCCGCGTTGTCTGGTGTGACGCAAGGCGCGTCATTGGTACTGACCCCGAAGCATGAAGCGCCGATCAAGCACATTGAGTTTGTGTCCTTGGCAACGGATCGCGCTTTGGTGGTGCTTGTGTTTGGTGATGGCCATGTGGAGAACCGATTGTTCATACCTCCACCGGGCCAAACGCCCAGTTCCATGCGGGAAGCGGCCAATTTCCTGAATGCCCTGATGGAGGGACGCACGCTTTCTGAGCTTCAAACAGTCATCAAACACGAGATCGCCGCGCGGCGGCAGGAAATCGATGTGCTTGCGCGTGATATGATCGATAGTGGATTAGCAGTTTGGGAAAATGAGGGTGAAAATCATGAGCGTTTGATCGTGCGAGGACGTTCGAATTTGCTTGCGGGGGAGGCGGAAGAGGAAGAACTGGAACGCATCAGAACGCTCTTTGATGACCTTGAGCGCAAGCGCGATATTGCTGATTTTCTAGAGTTGACACAAGACGGCGATGGTGTGCGCATTTTTATTGGTTCTGAGAACAAACTTTTTTCACTTTCGGGTTCCTCTTTGGTTGTTTCTCCTTATATGAACGCTGAACGAAAAATTATTGGTGCTGTTGGCGTGATTGGCCCGACGCGTCTGAATTATGGACGGATCGTGCCGATTGTGGATTATACGGCGCAACTGGTCGGGAAGCTGATTTCTGACCGGAATTAGAGGGTAGAGATATGGCTGATCGTGATGAAAACGAATTCTTGGATGATTTGGACGCGCTAGAGGCAGAGTTTGATGAGCAAGAAGAAGCAGAGCCAACTGAAGAAGAACTGGAAGCAGACGCTTTGGCTGTTATGACGGCGGAGCGTGACGAGTTCAAAGACCGCTTCATGCGCGCTTTGGCCGATGCTGAAAATTCGCGAAAACGTTCTGATCGGGATCGTCGTGAGGCGGAGAATTATGGCGGCTCTAAGCTGGCGCGTGATTTGTTGCCTGTCTACGACAACATGAAGCGTGCATTGGAAGCGGCAACTGATGAGCAGCGCGAGGTGTCTTCTGCGTTGATCGAAGGTATTGAGCTTACGATGCGCGAGTTGGTTAACGTATTTGGAAAGCATGGCATCGTGCCTGTTTCGCCTGAAGTTGGCGACAAGTTCGATCCAAAATTGCACCAAGCTATGTTCGAAGCGCCTGTGCCCGGCACCAAAGCTGGTGAGATCATTCAGATCGCTGCGGAAGGGTTTATGCTGCACGACCGTTTACTACGGCCTGCGCAAGTTGGGGTAAGCTCAACACCTGGTTAAACGGTTGGTTTTGAGTTTTTTAGCAAGATGAAGAGCGGCGTTGCGATTAATTTTGCGACGCCTCTTTTAGTTTGTAGATGAGGTTAAGCGCATCTTTCGGGCTTAGATCATCTGGGTGAATGTCGTTGAGCAAATCTATCGCTGGCGACTGTTTTGTTTGGATTGGTGGTGGGGGAGGGGTCGCAGAAAAGAGCGGTAAGTCGTCGATGACTGCTTTTTGACCACCGCCCTCGCGTTCACCTTTTTCCAAGGCATCCAAAACGATACGCGCGCGTTCAACCACTGCAGCGGGGAGGCCCGCGAGTTTAGCAACTTGGACACCATAACTTCTGTCAGCGGCGCCCTTGATAACCTCATGGAGGAAGATGACGTCGCCTTCCCACTCTCGTACGGAGATTGTTGCGTTTTCTGCTCCCTCAAGCTTGGCGGTGAGGTTTGTTAGTTCGTGATAGTGGGTCGCGAAAAGCGCGCGTGATTTGTTCACGTTGTGCAGGTGTTCGAGCGTGGCCCAAGCGATGGAAAGGCCGTCATATGTCGCCGTGCCGCGACCGATTTCATCGAGGATGACTAAAGCATTTTCGTCGGCTTGGTTCAGGATTGCAGCAGTTTCAACCATTTCGACCATAAAGGTAGAGCGCCCACGTGCGAGATCATCAGAGGCACCAACGCGGCTGAATAACTGACTAATAATACCGATGTGCGCACTGTCAGCTGGAACAAAACTACCCATCTGGGCGAGCACTGAGATCAGCGCGTTTTGTCTAAGAAACGTTGATTTACCGGCCATGTTCGGGCCCGTGAGAAGCCAGATTGCGGCACCGTCATTCCCGTCTGCCAGATCGCAATTGTTAGCGATGAACGGTGCGCCGCCTTGATTGTGTAGCGCTTGTTCAACCACAGGATGACGACCAGCCTCAATATCGAAAGTACGACTGGTATCAACGGAGGGCCTATTCCAATCCTCAGCACTTGCGAGTGCGGCAAGACTGGCGTTTAGGTCAATCTCTGCGAGGGCACGGGATGTGTTGGAAATTTCTGACGCACTAGACAATATTGCCTTTGTTAGAGTCTGAAAATGGCGTTTTTCAATCTCAAGCGCACGATTACCCGCGTTCAAAATTTTAGTCTCGATTTCAGAGAGTTCGATCGTCGTAAATCGCACCTGATTTGCAGTTGTTTGACGGTGAATGAAGGTTTCATTCAATGGCGGCGCAAGCATCTTTTCTGCATGAGTTGCGGTGGTTTCGATAAAGTAGCCAAGAACATTGTTGTGCTTGACCTTAAGCGACGCGACGCCGGCAATTTCTGCGTAATTCTTTTGCATAGACGCGATAACGCTACGCCCCTCGTCGCGGAGCGCACGCGTTTGATCAAGTTCACTATCGTAGCCGGACGCCACAAACCCACCGTCACGGGCAAGCAAGGGGGGTTCAGCAACAAGGGCGTCGTTGAGAAGGTTAATCAGATCTTCATGACCGCCAAGCGAGGCTATGCTTTGTTGAATAAGGCTCGAGGAATCCGGAAGATCATTGGCTTGGATCGCTTCAGCCTGCTCTAGCCCATTTCTGATAGCAGCAATATCGCGCGGGCCGCCGCGTTCGAGAGATATACGAGACAGAGCACGGTCCAAGTCAGGAACTCTACGCAATGTGCTGCGCAGATCTTCGGTTGCGCGTGAGTGTTCGAAAAACCAGCTTACGGCATCAAGCCGTGCTTGGATCGTTGCCAGATCGCGAGACGGACTGGACAAGCGTCGTTCCAAAAGGCGCCCGCCACCAGCCGTGACGCTGCGATCAATCACAGCCAAAAGCGTGTCTTTGCGACCACCTGACAGGCTTTGCGTAAGTTCCAAGTTACGACGTGTCGCAGCGTCGATCTGCATGGTGCCGCCGCTGCTCTCTTTCTGCGGAGGGCGCAGTAGTGGAAGCTTCCCCTTTTGAGTGATTTCGAGGTATTCGATCAAAGCGCTCATCGCGGAAATTTCGGGGCGCGTGAACTCGCCAAACGCATCGAGAGAAGCGATTTGAAATACATCGCAGATACGTTTCGTGCCCTGCGTGCTATCAAATGCACCGGGGGAAAGCGGTGAGACGGATGCGCCCATTTCAGATACTAAATTGACGGTTTCAGTGTCTGATATATCAGAAAGAATGACTTCACTCGGCGCGAGTCGCGCGAGTTCTGGAGACAGACGCATGGTACTCAACGGCATAACATGAAACGCGCCTGTGGACATATCGGCCCACGCTAAAGCCCCGTCGCCGCGTACATCTGCATAGGCGGCAAGGTAGTTGTGACGACGCGCATCAAGCAGGCTTTCTTCAGTCAAAGTGCCGGGTGTCACTAGGCGTACAACTTCGCGGCGCACAACGGATTTACCGCCACGTTTCTTTGCCTCGGCCGGGCTTTCCATTTGCTCGCACACAGCGACGCGAAAACCTTTGCGGATCAGCGTTAGCAAATAACCCTCAGCGGCATGATGCGGCACGCCACACATGGGGATTTCGCTACCCTCGTGTTTGCCACGTTTGGTCAGGGCAATATCCAAGGCTTCAGACGCGGCGACGGCGTCATCGAAAAACAACTCGTAAAAGTCACCCATGCGATAGAACAGCAAAGCGTCGGGGTAGCTTTCCTTGATCTCAAGGAATTGCGCCATCATGGGCGTTACGGTTGGTTTGGCAGTGCTCATGAAAATCCCTCGAAATTCGAGTGTAGAGTAGCGATAGGAGAGCGTAGGGAAAAGGCGAAAACAGTGTTGTTGTTGTGCGAACAGAATGCAAAAGTTGAACGGCTAGAATGCAAAAGGAACGCGAAGTTATGTCCAAGCAAAAGATCACCGATGAAGACGCTCTGGCGTTCCACTTAGAGCCGACACCGGGCAAATTTGAGATTAGCGCGACTGTTCCGATGACGACCCAGCGCGATCTTTCTTTGGCGTATTCACCGGGTGTTGCTGTGCCTTGTGAGGCAATCGCCGAAAACCCTGAACTGGCGTATGATTACACTAACAAAGGCAACCTTGTTGCGGTGATTTCAAACGGCACGGCAGTACTTGGTTTGGGCAACTTGGGCGCGCTTGGCTCCAAGCCTGTGATGGAAGGGAAGGCGGTCCTTTTCAAGCGGTTCGCGGATGTGAATTCGATCGATATTGAGCTCGATACAGAAGATCCAGATAAGTTTTGCGATGCGGTAAGGTTAATGGGTCCGACGTTTGGTGGCATTAACCTTGAGGATATCAAAGCGCCAGAGTGTTTCATCATTGAGCAGCGTCTCAAGGAAGAAATGGACATCCCAGTTTTCCACGATGATCAACATGGAACGGCCGTTATTTGTGCTGCGGGTCTTTTGAACGCGCTTCACCTTAGCGGCAAGAAGATCGAGGATGTGAAGATCGTCCTTAATGGCGCAGGTGCTGCTGGGATCGCGTGCATCGAATTGCTGAAGTGCATGGGTGCAAAGCATAACAATTGCATCGTTTGTGATACTAAAGGTGTGATTTATCAAGGCCGTACCGAAGGTATGAATCAATGGAAATCTGCCCACGCGATCACAACCGAGCTGCGTACTTTGGACGAAGCGATGAAGGGCGCAGACGTATTCCTTGGTGTTTCTGTTAAGGGTGCGGTTACGCAGGACATGGTTATCAGCATGGCAGATAATCCTGTCATTTTTGCAATGGCCAACCCAGATCCAGAGATTATACCCGAAGAAGCGCAAGAAGTTCGCGCTGACGCGATTGTTGCGACGGGGCGTAGCGATTATCCAAATCAGGTTAACAACGTGCTTGGTTTTCCCTACCTTTTCCGCGGTGCTTTGGACATTCATGCCCGTGCGATTAACGATGAAATGAAGATTGCATGCGCTCATGCTCTTGCCAATCTTGCTCGCGAAGATGTGCCTGACGAAGTTGCGCTCGCCTATGGTAAGAACCTGACATTTGGCCGTGATTACATCATTCCAACGCCTTTTGATCCGCGCCTCATTCACCGTATTCCGCCAGCTGTAGCGAAGGCTGGTATGAAGACGGGCGTTGCGCGTCGGCCGATTATTGACATGGAGGCATATGAGCTGTCGTTGAAAACGCGTATGGATCCAACTGCGAGCATTTTGCGTGGGATCAATGCGCGTGCGCGCTCTGCTCAGGCGCGCATGATTTTCGCAGAAGGCGATGATCCGCGTGTGCTGCGTGCGGCTGTTATGTATCAAAGAAATGGCCTCGGAAAAGCGCTGGTTGTGGGTCGTTCGAATGATGTCAAAACCAAGCTGGAAGAGGCCGGATTGGGCGATGCGTTCCGCGAGTTGGAAATCGTAAATGCTGCGAATACGCAGCACTTGGACGTCTACAAAGACTATCTGTATGAGCGTTTGCAGCGCAAAGGGTACGACAAAATTGACGTGCATCGAATCGCGTCACGGGATCGGCATGTATTTTCGTCGCTTATGTTGGCTCATGGACATGGTGATGGCTTGGTGACGGGTGCGACCCGAAAATCGGCGCATGTGCTTGAGCTTGTTAACCACGTATTCGATGCAGATGCGAAACATGGCGCCGTCGGCGTAACTGCGCTTTTGCACAAAGGACGCATCGTTCTGATGGCCGACACGCTTGTGCATGAATGGCCGGATGAACATGATCTTGCCACTATCGCAGAACGCGGTGCTGATGTTGCGCGCCACTTGGGCATTGAGCCTCGAGTCGCTTTTGTCAGCTTCTCGACCTTTGGGTATCCCGTGTCTGAACGTGCCGAAAAAATGCACCTTGCGCCGAATGTGTTGAAAGAACGTGGTGTCGATTTCGAATACGAAGGTGAGATGACTGTTGATGTGGCGTTGAACGCCAAATCAGCTGAACAGTATCCGTTCTCTCGTTTGACAGGCCCTGCGAACATCCTTGTCGTACCAGCGCGTCACTCAGCGAGCATTTCTGTGAAGCTTATGCAGGAGCTCGCCGGCGCAACTGTGATTGGCCCAATCCTCAGCGGCATAGATAAGTCGATCCAGATTTGTTCGACGAATTCAACGGCGAACGATATTTTGAACATGGCGGTTCTAGCCTCTTGTAAGGTTGGCTAGCGTGGAAAAGGACTTCGTATGACGATTTTCAATCTTGGGTCGATCAACGCAGATCATGTGTATTGTGTTCCGCATTTGCCTGGGCCGGGTGAAACACTTGCGGCGACGTCGATGCAGACCGGACTTGGTGGTAAGGGCGCGAATATGTCTGTCGCCGCTGCACGAGCTGGCAGTCATGTTGCGCAAATCGGTGCGGTCGGACGCGACGGACTTTGGGCCAAAAATCGTTTGTTAGAGTATGGTATTGATACCCGCCATATCGCGGAATTGGATGTTCCAACAGGCCATGCAATTATCACTGTCGATGATGCGGGGGAGAACGTAATCACGCTGTTTTCTGGAGCCAATCACCAGATTTCGGAAGACAGCATTGCGCGTGTTTTAAGTTCCGGCAGTACAGGCGATACTTTCGTTACGCAGAATGAAACGAATGCGCAGGTTATCGCTGCAAAAATGGGTTCTAAATTGGGGTTTCGGGTTTGTTACGCAGCCGCCCCCTTTGATGCGAATGCCGTGAAAGAAATGCTACCCTATCTGGATTTTCTAATCTTAAACGCGGTCGAAGCACAGCAACTGGAGACGGCGCTGGGCGTATCGATTGAAGAGCTGGAAGTCGCAGATATTGTGATCACCTTGGGTGCGAAAGGTGCGCGTTGGATCGGGCGAGAAATCGATCAGAGCTTTGATGCAATCAAAGTGGACCCGATTGATACGACAGGCGCGGGCGACACGTTCACAGGGTATGTTCTGGCTGGACTGGATCGCGGTTTGACTATGGGACAGTCAATTTCACTTGCGATGCGAGCTGCCGCTTTGATGGTGACGCGCATGGGCACCGCTGACGTGATCCCCGACCTCAAAGAGGTCGAGGAATTTTCTGGTCTTTAGTGGGATAAAAACGATGCTGCTTTGTCCCAAGGTTGCTATACTCTCGCGTCGCAACCACATCCTTGGCAATAGCGTTTCTAGGCGTCTGATTGTTTGACCGCACCAAATCGGGTGAGCATGCGCTTGGTGCCTTTGTAGTATCTTGGTGGTAGACTTCGGCCTTGTAGAACTGCCCATCTTGTGAGATCGGCGTTACGATCTTCTGACCTAACACGTTCTGTGCCGCCTGCTTTGCTGCCTTCGCAGAAGCGTTTTGCGCATTGTTAGAGCCGAAAACCACTGTACAATAGCTATTGCTACGGTCACAGAGTTGGCCCCCCGCATCCATTGGATCAACTGAACGGAAGAACATATTTAGCAGCTGGTCAGGGAATAACTTAGCGGGATCAAACTGGATTTGAACCGCTTCGTAGTGGCCCGAACCGCCTTTCGTGACATCTTTTTAGGTTGGGTTCTTTTTCTTGCCGCCCATGTAGCCGGAGACAACTTCTTTCACGCCGGGCACGCGTTCAAAGTCGCTCTCAACGCACCAAAAGCATCCACCTGCGACTATGGGAAATTCCGTTCCGGTAGCCTCAGCTGGTTTTGAATGGAACGCAAAACCTATGACGATAAGGCTCGCGAGGATGGCAGGCTTGACTTGCTTAAGTTGGAACATGGGTAAACTGCTTTCACGCAGGCTAGCCGGATGGTGGTGCGCCAAGCAATCGTGTGTCATGCTTTGTCATAGCTTGGTGAGCGGAATTTCCCGCATGGAGCCATTTGTTTCAGTGCCAGAAAAATTGGAATGTCTATGAAAATCGCGATGTGGTCGGGGCCGCGCAACCTGTCGACCGCCCTTATGTACAGCTTTGCTAATCGCGCTGACATGAGCGCGGTCGATGAGCCTTTCTATGCTTCATATCTTACGCAAACAGGTTTGGCGCATCCTATGCGAGATGCAGTGATTGCTTCGCAAAAAAGCGATGCAGGCGCTGTGATAGCGGATTTGTGCTCTGCGGATAAGACAGAGCACCAGTATCAAAAGCACATGACGCAACACATGTTACCTACGATTGCCCGGGATTGGTTAACTAAGGCTAAGAACGTATTCCTAATCCGTCACCCGTCGCGGATCCTAGCGAGTTGGGTGAATAAACACGATACGCCAAGCCTGTCTGATATCGGATTTACGCAGCAGTTGGATATTTTTGAGCAGGTGATCGAAATGGGGCAGTCAGCGATCGTAATCGATTCTGCTTATATCCGCTCTCATCCAGAGAAAAGCCTTCGCGCGCTGTGTGACGCCATTGATCTGGCGTGGGATCCGGCGATGTTGGCCTGGGAAAGCGGTCCAAAACCTTTCGATGGCGTTTGGGCGAAGCACTGGTATGACGCTGTGCATCGCTCGACGGGCTTCTCTGATACGGAAGGGCCTCTGCCAGTCTTGAAGGGTGATCTAGCTAAGATTAACGAAGAAGCGCTGCCAATCTATGAAAGGCTAGCAGCGCTAAAACTTTTAATTTAGTGTCTACTTTTTCAAATGACGCGCGCGTGCAGCAAGCAGTTTCAGACGTAAGGCATTCAATTGGATGAACCCTGCTGCATCCTTTTGATCGTAGGCGCCCGCATCATCTTCAAAGGTCACATGCGCCTCTGAATAGAGGCTGTGATCAGACCAGCGCGCCACGCAGGTCGCTGACCCTTTGTAGAGTTTCAGGCGAACCGTACCTGTCACATGCTCTTGGCTTTTGTCGATCGCAGCTTGCAACATTTCACGTTCGGGGCTGAACCAAAAGCCGTTATAGATCAGCTCTGCGTAGCGTGGCATGAGGCTGTCTTTCAAATGGCTGGCTCCGCTATCAAGCGTGATTTGCTCAATGCCGCGATGTGCCTCGAGCAGAACAGTGCCGCCCGGCGTTTCGTAAATGCCGCGGGACTTCATTCCAACGAAACGATTTTCTACGAAATCAAGCCGGCCAATACCGTGCTTTCCACCAACCTCATTGAGCTTCGTTAAGATGGTCGCAGGGCTCATCTCTTCGCCATTGATCGACACGGCGTCGCCACGTTTAAAGCCGATCTCCATGAATTCAGCCTCGTTTGGCGCTTCCTCGGGCGATACTGTGCGCTGATACACGTATTCGGGTGCGCTGACGGCGGGATCCTCAAGCACTTTGCCCTCGGATGAGGTGTGCAACAGGTTCGCATCGACAGAAAAAGGGGCCTCGCCGCGCTTGTCTTTCGCGATTGGAATCTGGTGCTGTTCTGCAAAATCAAGCAGTTTCGTGCGGCTCGACAAATCCCATTCGCGCCAAGGGGCGATTACTTTGATATCGGGGTTCAGTGCATATGCGGCCAATTCGAACCGCACCTGATCGTTGCCCTTGCCCGTCGCTCCGTGAGCGATTGCGTCTGCGCCGACTTCCTCTGCGATTTCAATCAAACGTTTTGAAATCAAGGGTCGCGCAATTGAAGTGCCAAGTAGGTACAAGCCTTCATAGACCGCATTTGCGCGAAACATTGGAAACACGAAATCGCGCACAAATTCTTCGCGCACATCTTCAATGTAGATGTCTTTGACACCCATGAGTTCCGCTTTGGCACGAGCCGGCTCCAGCTCTTCTCCCTGACCAAGATCTGCGGTGAAGGTCACGACCTCGCAACCGTATTCTGTTTCAAGCCACTTCAAAATGATCGATGTGTCGAGGCCGCCGGAATAGGCCAAAACGACTTTTTTAGGCGCAGTCATCGCGGGTTCCTTTCAGAAGAATTTCAGCGCGCGATACCGTGTTTTCCAAGGCGGAGCAAGATAAGCACCGCTGTTATAAGCTTGAAAGGACGCTTGCGCTGCGTCAGACACAAAGAATGACCAGTTTTCAAGATAGAGCGATACTCGCAGAGCGCGCAATCCGCGCTGTTCTGCCGCCAACGCCTTTGCAGCGAAACGTACATTTGTCCGAAAAATTTGATGCGGATATTTGGCTGAAACGCGAAGATTTGTCCCCTGTGCGATCTTACAAACTACGCGGTGCTTTCAATGCGATGCGAAAAGTGCTGAGTGATGATCCTGAAAAGGGCCATTTTGTCTGTGCGAGCGCGGGTAATCACGCGCAAGGCGTTGCGTATATGTGCAAGCATTTTGGCGTGAAAGGCACGATTTTCATGCCTGTTACAACGCCTCAGCAGAAGATTGATAAGACGCGAATTTTCGGTGGAGATACGATCGAGATCAAGCTGATTGGTGACTATTTCGACGATACTCTAAGCGCTGCACAAAGTCACTGCGCCGAGGTGAATGGTCATTTCTTGTCCCCCTTCGATGACGAAGATGTCATTGAGGGGCAGGCTACGGTCGCAGTCGAGATTGAATCGCAATTGGGCGCGTTGCCAGATCGAATCGTTTTGCCAGTTGGTGGCGGCGGTTTGTCTGCTGGAACACGCAGCTACTTTGGCGAACGCTGTGCGATGAATTTTGTTGAGCCGAGTGGCGGCGCGTGTCTTTTTTCCGCACTGCACGCGGGCAGCCCGGTTGATTTAGAGCAAGTCGATACCTTTGCAGATGGTGCTGCGGTCGGACGGATTGGCATGCGCACATTTGAGCGTCTTAAAGTTGTGTCTGTAGCTGATACCATCCAAATTCAAGAAGATCGCGTGTGCATTACTATGCTTGAAATGTTGAACATTGAAGGCATCGTTTTGGAGCCCGCGGGTGCTTTGGCTTTAGATGCGTTGATCGATTTAAGGGATGTTATCAAAGGCCAGACGGTTGTTTGCATTGCCTCTGGTGGCAACTTTGATTTTGAACGGCTTCCCGAAGTTAAAGAGCGCGCACAAAGATTTGCAGGTTTGAAGAAATATTTTGTGCTGCGCATGCCGCAACGACCCGGTGCTTTGAAGGAATTTTTGGGCATTCTTGGGCCTGATGACGACATCAGTCGGTTTGAATATCTTAAGAAATCCGCGCGTAATTTTGGTTCTGTCCTGATAGGTCTTGAAACAAAAAAGGCGGAGAATTTTGCGGTGTTGCTTTCGAAATTAAGCGCCGCTGGATTTGGATATACGGATATCACAGATGATGAGATCTTAGCGCAATTCCTGATTTAGAGGATCACTATGTTTGTTGGAAAATCGGTTGTTATTACTGGTGGTGGTAGCGGAATTGGCGCGGCTTTGGCGCGCGGGTTTGCAGCGAATGGTGCGTATGTTTGTGTCTGTGATCTGAACGAAGATGCGGCCCATCGCATCGCGACAGACGTAAATGGTGTTGCTGTTACTTGCGATGTTCGATGCGAAACGGATGTTCAAAATCTGATAGAAACAGCGCGAAAAAAATTCGGAGATGTGGATATCTTCATCTCTAATGCAGGTTTGGCGAAGCCTGAACCAGCGCATGCAGCCTCTGCTGCAAATGATGTGTGGCAATTAAATTGGGAAGTTCATGTGATGTCGCATGTTTATGCGGCGCGCGCTTTGCTTCCCACCATGATCAAACGGGGTAACGGCCATTTGGTGAATGTTGCCTCTGCCGCTGGCCTGCTGAATCAGATCGGGGATGCTGCGTATTCAGCGACTAAACACGCAGCTGTCAGTTTTGCCGAGTCTCTTGCGATTTCGCACAATGATGATGGCATCGATATTTCTGTTGTTTGCCCCCAATACGTCGCCACGCCTTTGATAAAAATGTCGGATGATACGGTTGTGTCGGGATCACTTTTGTCCGCTGATGACGCGGCACATCAAATTCTAAATGGCATTGTGGCTAAAGATTTTATGATTTTGCCGCATCCTCAGGTGGCGGACTATTGCAGGTTTAGGGGTGTAGATCATGCGAGTTGGCTCTCAGGAATGAAGGGGTTGCGACGAAAGTTTGTGAGAGAGTCGGAGACAGGAGAGCTGAAGGACATGCACAAGTTCGTGTAATTCATGCGGCAGCGTCCGGCGAGAGATGCTCCAGGAACATTTTTTGAGTTCTGATAGGCCGAAGAAATCTCATCCATGCGATCAAAGGGCACGCTATTTGCAGCTTGCTGCTCTCCCGCGCCACAGAGTTGGGCAAATTGATCGAAGCCCAATTTCAATGCGCTGCCTTTCAGGAAATGTAGGTCCTCTTCAAAACTTTCGCTATCCGCTTTCGTGAGCGTTACGTCGATGCGGTCTTCTACTTCGCTCAAGAAAAGCTCGACTACTTTATCGAAATCGTCAACGCCGATTTTGTTGCGCAATTCTTCTACTTTGGACCAATCGATCATTTTGTCACCTCGCCCGCTTTGTTGGCGCGAAATGGTAAAGACTTTGTTTCTAGAGATAGGTTTTTCGGCAAAGTTATTTTCAATTTGAAATTTCACATGTCGTTAGGAAATTACGCCTCGGGTCAGGACTCATGCCTAGAATATGACGGTTGCTGCGAGGGCTATTGCGGAGAGGAATACAGTTGATGATCTGTCGTAGCGGGTTGCGATGCGCCGCCAGTCCTTGAGCTTGCCGAAC